>Ga0070717_10003295_pt1 | contig 11551 bp, 7 predicted proteins | sample LARL113metaG_FD_71366 | JGI IMG/M metagenome (GOLD analysis project Ga0070717, IMG submission 71366) | Corn, switchgrass and miscanthus rhizosphere microbial communities from Kellogg Biological Station, Michigan, USA - LAR L11-3 metaG | ecosystem: Host-associated > Plants > Roots > Rhizosphere ...
GTTGGCCTAGCCGGGGATGATACTATCATTACCACTTATTTGCTAGAAGAGGCGACGACGACATTCTGATCGGATTACCTCTTGAACTGTGAATTTCAGTTATCTCACAAAACGGTGGTTTCTTGGTACGACCCCACTAACCGGTGAAATTGGGGGGGAGGCTTGAAAAAATCGACGGTCCTCGGCATGATGTGCTAATGCAAAACAGTACACCAGAGCCGATGGACGCGTCGAAACAATTTTGCCCGAACTCGGCGTGTTCTGCAAGAGGCCAAATCGGAGCGGGCAACATTCGTATTCATAGTCGCAACCCAGATCGCTATCGCTGTTGGGTGTGTAAGAGCACATTTAATGCACGACGGGGAACCATGATGGAAGGACTGCGCACGCCAATGGAGCTGGTCGTGATCGTGGTGACCTTACTGTCCTACGGATGTCCAATCCAAGCCATTGTTCACGCGTATGGGTTGGATGAACGCACGGTAGCTTCATGGCAAAGGCGGGCAGGGAAGCAGTGCCAACGCGTGCATCAGGCCATCGTTGAACAAGGGCAGGTGGATACTCACCAGGTGCAGGCCGACGAGATTCGAGCAAAAGGGCGCAAGATGATCGCCTGGATGGGCATGGCCCTTGATGCTTCAACGCGTTTGTGGATGGCAGGAGTGGTGAGCACGCGCCGAGATCGAGCGTTGGCAGATAGCTTGCTCCAACAGGTTCACGTCTGTTGCCAATCCGTGCATGCCCTGTTGGTTTGCACGGATGGATGGAACGCCTACCCGAAGAGCATCATGCGTGCGTTTCGCGAAAAAGTGAAAAAGACCGCACGGAGGGGAAGAGCCTGTTTAGAGATATGGCCGGACCTGTGTATCGCCACCGTGATCAAACGCACGCAGAAGAAACGGGTGGTGGAGGTGACACGCAAGGTGACGTTGGGAACGCTTGAGCAAGCACAGAACCTGCTCAAAATGACAGGAGCATGCCATGAGTTCAATACCTCCTTGATTGAGCGTTTCAATGCGACGATGCGTGAACGTCTCGCCTCTCTCACCCGCAAATGCCGGCATGCGGCTCAGCGCCTTGATGTGTTGGAAACAGGGATGTATTTGATTGGATGCACGTACAACTTTTGCTTCCCGCATCACGAATTGAGCAATGCAAAGCATTTTGCATATGCTTGTACACCCGCAATGGCTGCTGGACTCTCTGATCATATCTGGACGGTCCAGGAGGTCTTAACCTACAAAATTGCTCCTGCACCTTGGGTTGAGCCTCAGCCTGCGAGACGGTCTCGGAAGAAAGCCGTATCAGATCCTACGGTACCCAAACGACCGCGAGGGCGCCCTCGCACACATCCCTTGCCTGATCCGACTGTGCCCAAACGACCACGAGGGCGCCCTCGTAAGATCGCTTGAGCATGTTCACCGGTTAGTGGGGTCGTACCGGTTTCTTGAGACTCCTGCGTCTTATTTCGAAACTCCATATTATTTCTTTTATTAGTTTGGACACTATATGGCGGTATTTTTGCATTTATTATTCGGAACTTCATTCTCAATCTTCATGCTGTGCTCGTCTGGAACAGAAGTATGCAGAGTAAAGATGCCCGGATTCCTTCTAAAAAGTATTGAACTTACCATCCGTTGACAGTGAACGCTGCCCAGTAGTAGGGATGCGCAAACGGACTCAAGGTTGGATTCCGCTCTGCCAAGTAACGATAGTGAAGTGTGTATCTGAGCAGCTCTTTTTTCTCTTCCTCTTTCTGAGTAGACTGCCGATAACACTGCGCGGCATATGCTGCTACTTCCCCGATGTTTAACTCACGGACCCATACTTGGGCCTCTTGCAGTGCTGCTGCGAAATCCATTTTATCAACCAGATGGTTGCGATAAAACCTTTCCATCAACAGGGCAGTGGAGAGATCTGAAACGGACCAGAGGCTGCTGACCACGCAAGGCGCACCAGCTAGCAAGAAGCCGGCCGGGATGCCTACATATTCCTCGGCGCTCCCCCGTAAGATATCGGTGATGCCGGTTTCGCATGCCGAGAGCGTCACCAGCCGCGCAGCCGAGAGATCGACCTCTCCTTGCTGCAAGTCAGACAACGTCAAGCGCTCGTCACCCAGATCCAGCCCGGAAGCAGGGGGGTCGTCCCACTGGTAGCTGCCGTGACAGGAGAAATGCACGTAGGTCCGTCCCTGCACTCCAGCTAGCACGCGTTTTTTCGTGCCGACTAGCCCGGCGTCGACAGTAGGCTGCGCAAAGAGCTGGGCTATGGCGGCTCCCTCAATCGGCGTAAAGATAAGATTGGAGTCGTCTTCGGGATTGATTACAGCGTATAGCTCAGGTACCACTCCCTGCATGACCTTGGCTCGCGCATCGGTGAGCACTTCGATGGAGGGAGTGTAGCTGACCTGGTAGCGATCGCCTAGCAACTCTGAAGCGTGGCCAGAGAGCGGTACAGCGTGCAGCGGGAACAGGAAGAGTTCTGCCGAAGGCAGCAAGATGATGCGCTCGATGTCATCAGATAGGGCAGACACAATAGGGGTAAGTAAGCGTTCACCTAGCTCTGCAAGCACCAGCGTGATTGTCCCCTGCCAGGCCTCGAAGGCGGCAACAGTACGGTCAATGAGATAGCGGTCATAGGCTTCGAGCCAGCCGCCGGTAAGTTGTCCATCAGCATCCCATTCGGCGAAAAGACGGCGCAAGTCTGTCTGGGTGAAGGTTGGCACCTCAACTACCTGGACCTCCTCCTGATCGTGCTGACTCACCACAAAGCCCATGCTGCCCTGCTCGGTGATGCAGAACGCAATTAAGGCTGTATGCTCATCCAAGAACTGGACCTTAATAGTGGAGAGGTCAATTGCCGCTAGAAAATGCGGAGCGTAGGTTCGAACGTGTTCAATTGCTGCATCGAGTCCAGCGTTCGCTGCTCGCGCAGCCTGTACATGAGCCTCATAGGCCTGCACAGGGTCATGCACCTCCGCGACCAGGAAGGACTTTTCAGCTTGCTGAGCACGCACAGCCTCCCCAGCTTGTTCGAACGTGTTCCAAATCTCGTCAGGAACACGAGGTGGACGGCGAACACGCAAGCGCAAGGCTTCGGTCAGGAGTCGGGTCTTCCCGCGCTCCAGGATGAGGAGGGCTTCAGCTGTCTCTCCACAACGGACAGCAGCGAAAGCAGCGTGGTAGTAAAGAGCAGCGTTTTCCTCCATCTCGATGGCTTTGCTTTCTATGGAAAGGCCTATACGGTAAAGCTGCTCTCCGACAAGTATTGCAACTCGATAGGCATCAAGTGCAGCCTCCCAATTGCTCTCAGCAAAGTGAAGGTTAGCCAAATTGCGGTTGGCGCGCCGACATCCAACAGGTGCGGTCTCTGGTGTCTGAAAACGCAAGGCTTCTTGGTAGCAAGCTATCGCCTGCTTCAGGTTGGCTATATGATCTCCCATCGTCAAATTGCTATAAGCCACTCCCAGGCTGTTCTGGATTATCGCATAACTATGTGGAGCGGTTTCTGCTGTCAAAAAACGCAAAGCCTCTTGATAACAAGTAATTGCCTGACTTAAATTTACTTCCCGATCTTCTCCCGGAAGGAATAAGTAAATGAGCCCAAGATCAGCCTGTGTTCCAGCATACTCGAGTGGAGCGGCTTCAGGTGTTTGAAACCGCAGAGCTTCTTGGTAACAAGCTATCGCTTGCTTTGGATTGGCTGTATGGTCTCCTATCGTCAATTCACTATAGGCTGCTCCTAAGTTACGCTGGGTCGCAGCATACCCCAGTGGAGTGGTTTCTGGTGTTTGAAACCGTAGAGCTTCTTGGTAACGAGCTATCGCTTGCTTTAGATTGGCATCCTTATCCCCCACTGGTAGCTTAGCATAAACGTGCCCCAGGTTGCTCTGCGTCCTTGCGTAGTCAAGCGGCACGGTCTCTGGTGTCTGAAAGCGCAAGGCTTCTTGGTAACAAGCTAATGCTTGCTTCAGATTAGCAAGAAGATCGCCTGCAGGCAATTGGCCATAAGCATCTCCCAGGTTGCACTGCGTCAAGGCATACTCGAGTGGAACGGTTTCTGGTGTCTGAAAGCGCAAGGCTTCTTGGTAACAAGCTATCGCTCGCTCTAGGTTGGTCCTTTGGTCTCCCATTGACAAATGATAGTAAGCAGCACCCAATTCGTTCTGAAGATCGGCGTACAGTTTCGGATCTCTCCCAGGTCGTAATTTACTTAGCATCTGCTCATGAAGTCGGATCAAAGATACAAGAGCTTGTGGATCTATTCGCCACCGTGCTGCAATATCTTCTATCCTTCGGGCCTCTCTTCGATTTTTCAGCAGTAAGAACAGAAGGACTAGAACGCAAAGTATAAGACCCAAAATGCTGATAGTTAAAACCACATGTCGGATATCCATTTCTTCCCTCCCACGGTTTGCTATAGGTTTGCGAAGCTAGGCGGCAAGCCAGTTCCTTCTGAAGATGGAGACGGAAACTCTGCTGTGACATTTTCCTCTCCAGGCGGATTCGAATAAAAAATGAGCGAATAGTGGGTTACATCTCTTTGAATTCCCCATCACCACTAGAGATAAGATTACCTTGGTGAGGAGATTTTCTCTACCTTTGCTAGTGGATCTGCAAACACCGTGTAGGCCAGCCAGGTAGGATCACCCGCAGGTTTGATCACGGTACGTGCCTCCTGAACAGCTCTGCCAATCGGCATACCGCTGAGCAGGCGACTATACAGTTCCTGGGCAAAATCATAGGCGGGTTGATCGTAGATCGACCAGTACGCGCCGACAAACGCACCCGCCCCGGCATGCAGAAATTGCCTCGCCCAACCGCCAATATCGGTCAGCGACATGGCGCTGCGTCCAATCTGACACGCATTGAAGAAGATAACAGGTTTCGCTATGCCCAGATTACTCACAAGTCCACTGAGGTCTTCGGGAGTCAGAGTTTCCAGGTTTTCCAGGTAAATGGCGGACCTATTGGGCTCGGGCCCACGAAAACCTCCATGCCCGCTGAAATGCCAGCCATCATACACACCGGAAGCCAGGACTTCGCGCACGTCTAAAAATGTGGCCGATATATGCCTCACTTGTCGCCCACCATTGGCTAGGGACAAGATGTAATCCCGTTCACTCGCGGCAAAAGCGAGGCCAGAATCAGCGGGGACAACCAATGCCAGATTCTTGAGCTTCAAGCTCGGTTTAAGAGCAATGCCGGGCAACCAACGCGTTATAGCAAAACCCTCACACAGGAACGGACCCTCGACCACTCTTCCGTTTTCTTCCCCATAGAGCTTGCAAAGTTCCCATGGAATCCAAGGCTCTTCCGATTGCACCTGCACCGATTGGATGCGACTCCGCAAGGACCAGAGCAGCAGTTGCAGATCTACTGGAAGTAGCGACGCGAAAAGGCTGGTACCTTTCGCTGCCAGTCGTTGCTCAGCCATGGCCTTCTCCCTGCTACTCATGACAGGAATGGTTTCAATCTCCTGGAAGAAGTCCTGGAAGTACTGCAAGGCGTCGACCTTCAAACGGATCGGTCCGAATGGTTTGAGGTTGAGTTCTAATGCGGGATCCTGAGCGGTGAGGCGGAAGGTGAATGCTGGCTGTCCTCCCTCTGTATGCTCCAAAATCAACAGTGAGAGGTCGGGCTGATGGATACTCACCGGCTCCAGAGGCTGCTCGTGGTTGAGACGTTGCACCGAAGTATTTATAGGTGCTTCCAAGACAGTCACGCTCAGCGTCAGTGCGCCAAGAGGCTGCCCCTGGTGAAACGCCAACACCCGCAGTTGTCCCGGTCCTATGCTGACCCCCCGTAGCTTGAACTGGAGCGGCAAGGTTTCCTCCTCACTGGAAACAACCAGTGTACCTTCATCATTCCCCTCGAGGACCAAGCAGCGTCTGGGTTGCACAAGGATATCCACGCTTGTTCCGAGTGGCAGGGCAAGAGGTAAGGCCGGACCTGTTTCAGGTGCGGGAGAGGCGGAAAGAAAAACCAAAAGTGAAAAGGCCGTCTGCAGCTGGACCTGCGCAGGAAACTCGGCGACCAATGACCGAAGCTCCAAGGCAGGCTCCTCTGATGGAAGGTTTTCATCTCCACCTCGGCGCGATGCGATCCACTGAGGAGGGACAGTTACATCGAAAAAACCAACCAGTCGACTTCCCTCAAGCACAATGCACTGATCGGGGGCCTGCTCTGCATCAATATCACCCTCTACGGCAGGAGTAGCACTCCGTTCGTTTAAGCGAAGTGCCTCTCGAACAGAAGACCTGTTGGAAGCCTGTGTAAAAAGTGTGAAAGCTTCCTGAGCAGAAAGCAGGTAGTACACGTCTCGTGGGTCGTGACTCTGCACAATCACATGCGATGGCTTCAACCGTTCGATGAGTTGGCGACTGTTTTCCACCGACCACGTTGCCTGAAGCAAGACAAAGGTGGTCATTGCTACCTGCTGGAGGCTCATCTACTTTTCCTTGCTCGTTTTTCTCTGTAGCGCTTCATAGAATACTTCCTTTTCACAACCATCATAGAAGCAAAGGGACGATTTCCTTTTGAGAGAAACCCGTCTTGGCAATATAAATTGCCTCCAGTATAGCACAGAAGGGCGAGAAAGGGGCATTATGGCATTATGGGGAGAGACAATTAGCACCGTCAGGAATGTCAGCAACGTTTCTCTTGAAGACGTTTACCCACGTTTCCTACTTTTCAATAGAGAGTGAAGAAACAGACTCAGCATTGTAAGCGGCGTACACTACCATCGCCTGGCGCGGGCTCGTTTACGTTCTTTACTCTCCATAATTGTTATTTTCGCCTGTTTTCCGGCTGATATTGGCTTTTTCCTCACTCAGCGAGAGGTGTAGAAATCATCGCTAACTGGCAAAAAATATAGGCGAAAAAACAGAAACAGATGGAAAACCTCGTACCATGATGCGTCAGTTATATTCCTACGTTGCCTCTGGTTATCACGATGGTTACTGAAATAAGCTTCTTCCAATTTTACTGCTATACAAATGGCGGTTTTCTCTGTCTAAGGAAACGGCGGTTTGTTGAGATCAGGGAGGAAACACGCAAGATTGTCGCCAAACAATTAGCAGAAGAATAAACCTCTGATGACTATAAGGGGCTCAGCCTGTTGAAAAACCAAACTACTGAGCTTAGAGAAATGCGAACTATCGTAATTTGCTACCGAAAGTGTTGCGAATCAGCATCACGTGAGAGAAAAATGCGATGTTTTTCTTCTCCGTAAAATTCTACAATAGAGATTTCCCTCCGGAAGTCTCCTGAAAGGAAAACTAATGCACCAATGGCGTCTTCCATCTCCTTCTCTGCCTTGCAGAGACATTGGGATTCAACATGCTGAAGATATTCTTATGCGAACCGCCAGACCAAACAGCTACCTGTAAAAATCCTGTCCTCGGTGTTGAACCATAAAGGGTCGAGGGTAAAATTACGATGCCATACCAAATATTGTGTAATGGCACATAGCAGAAAAGCCCGGAAGCCAGGTCTAGACTGAGTTTAGCACCTTCTCGTTGTACATCGTTACACAACATTCGCTATGGCATCCCATCCCCAGATGTCAAGGAGCGGCGGAACACAAATCTCAACCCACCCATTGCTCCTATTTCGCCACCTGTACCGAAAAGGGCTATCGTTCCCTTTCCTGTAATTTCTGCATGCACCTCGAGTTCTTCAAAATGGAACTTGCCCAACTTCTCTGGCGTATTTGACAGAATGGCACCGATCTGCCCAATGAACAGATTAATGTTGTCAGCTAGCACTTCAACCTTCAGCGGTTTTGTTTGCTTTGATCCATTTCCTCTTGTTATTGAGCCGCCTGTAACGACCCAAATAGTATCTTTGTCCATTACTTCTTGGTTGTCCATAGTCTTTTCCTCCTACTTTGTTATTCTGATAGCTAGTGGCGAATAAAGTGCGTAGGCAAGCCCAAGAGGATTATGTTTTTCATGCCAAAAGTGGTAACGAGTCGCCCAGAGACTCTCACCAATTGGCCTGCCAGATAATAGTGGCTTGTACAGTTCTCTAATAAAAGCTGCTGCAAACCAATCTGGCACACGAAATTCTGTTGCCAAAACGCCTCTGGCTCCAATTCTCCAGAATTCTGACGTCCATCCTTTTATAGATAATGTGTCTGTTATACCTGTAAGACATGCATTAAGTATAACCAGAGGATTTTCTTTGGTTTCAAATTCCTGTGCGCCAAAATCTGCCATAGTGATAGAGAAGTCATCTGCAATATCCAAAAATGGTTGGCTACTTGTCTTTCTTTGGCGAGTATGACAGGCTAGATGAGCAATCTGTATTCCTTCCTCACTTAGAAAGTGACCAAAATTCTCTAGCTCTTCATCATGTTGATCTGCATTTAGTGAACGTAAACGAATTAGAAGTATCTGGTTCTGACCAGCGAGTTCTTGAAGCATGGGAATTTCAATACTAGCAATATTCTCCAACTCGCTCTCGCCACCAGCTATCAACCCTACTTTTGGACGTGATGACTGAATAACAGGCGACACTATAGCACCCGGACGGTGCCTTTGCATTATGGTTCTCGAAATAACGTACTTCATCCCCCAGAATTTGGAAATATCAACCAGTTTACCTAAGGGACCATCGTACAATAGTTCCCATGGTATAAAGAAATCTTTAGAGGCAATCTCAATAGTTATCTCTGTTTCCTTGCGTATTAACTCAAGTACTTGATAGAGTAACTGTTTACCTTCCTTGAAGATCCTATTAAAAGCATTTTTACCCGCAGTAGCTAATTGCGATAATGCTTCACTACTTAAACTATCGCCTTCCTCATAACTATTACTTACTTCCTCAATTGCTTGCTGTAGTGATGAGTTGATTTCTTGAACTGCATCTCGTGTAAGTTCAATGGAAAAAATCTGAGGAGCTATTCCACTAGATAAAATCGTAGCTTCATATTCACCGTTATACAGGTGTATAGTAATATTGATATCTATAGGATAATTATAGATAAACACAGGTGACTCATCATTTGCCATCGTACTACACCTCAGAAGAAACAGTGGCCAATTGCGATTGCTCTACGGCATCAAACTCAATTTCGATTGTCCTTAGCCAACGTCGGTCGTGATAGAAATATGTGGCAAGAGAACTAGGCCCGGAAACTATCACTTGAAAAGTAAACTCAACAAATTGAGGCTCTGGATTACGCGGCTTATATCGGAGATGCTTATACCATTCTGTAGCCAGTTTGATATTCTTACTTACATAGAGCAATATATCGAAGGATATAGGCTCATCAATGTTTCGCACATCAAGCACGAGCGGTGCTACCTCAAAATGTTCCGACTTGCTCTGAAATATGCCCGCTTGGACAGAATAAGTCTTGCCAACCAATGCTCTATTATCCTCTTCAAGAGCTGCACGAGCCGTTGCGAACAAGGATAGTTGAAACTCTTTTGTTCTTCGTTTCCCTGGAGACTCTGCTCCTGGTGTCAGCTTCTCTAGTTCTGGGCTCGTATCAGAGACAATCAGACTAGCGAGCAACGTAGATCCACCGGGCGTACCTAATCCTGTGCATGCATCCCACCCCGGACCTGCGGAATAGCCCCCATTGTTGCCAGTGGTCACATCTCGCAACGCATTGCTTTGAAGCAACTGCTGGTAATTCTGGTAGAGAAAAGGATTCAAGTAACCCAGTGCTTGCTTTCGTTTCTGATTCATCAGAGCAATTAAGCCTGCCCACAGCGGTGCAACTGCGCTGGTGCCACCGATTAGCGTGCTTTGTCCATCGACGTAGACCTGGTAACCCGTTAGGGGATTGGCATTGCCTGCAACATCAGGCACACCTCGCCCGACATGATGGTCATTGATCGATGGTGGTACCTGTGCATTCGCTTGCCACGTCGGACGGCCGAAGACATCACTAACACCACCACCTGTGGCTCCCTCATTACTAGCTAGCTCGTTCCAGACAACCTCGCCGGTCACCTTGTTGTTCGCCGAGTCTAGCCGTGTGCCACCACAGCCCAATACAAACGGATCGGATGCCGGGAAATCCACATGTGCCAGTTGATCGGTGGTAACACCATCACCTGAACCACTGTCACCTGCCGCAGCACAGACAGTGATACCCAGGCCAGCCGCTGCCTGGAATGCTTGATCCATCGTCTGCATTGACTGGGAAGTCCAGTCCACTTCAGGTGCTCCCCAACTGATCGAAATCACTGATGGGTTATTTGTAGTATCGTGTATCGCCTGGGTAACGGCATCAATGAAGCTACGGTCGCTTGCATCCGGTGCGAAGTAAACGGCGATGCGGGCCCCTGGAGCGACGCCACCTGCAACTTCGATATCAAGGGCGACCTCGCCGTCGGCACCGTTTGGGTCTCCGGGACTGTTATGTCCACCATCGACCGACACACTGATGACCTGCGGCGTAGGAATGCCCAATTGTTGAAAGTAAGTGTTGAGGTCTTTATCAGTGTAGCCGCCGCCGAGCTCGATGAGCGCTATACATTGGCCACTCCCATCAAGACCAGGTGGGAAGTCGTAGAGTTGAGCAACTTGGAGGGGAGTATAGGAAGTCGGAGTCACACTCGCTCGAGGAGGAATATTCTTAGCGTCATAGCGCCGCAAATGCGGTCGGGCTTGAGGTCGATTATCCAGTCCAAAAACGCCCACGACGATCTGATCAAGTTCATTGGGAATGTGCAAGGGACCAGTGCGACCTCGAAATGTACCACCTTCGTACTCATAACTCTGGAGTTCTGTAGCGAAAGCTGTCATCATCTCGGCGGCTGTACCCGCAAGGACAACCTTTCGACCAATAGGGTCGGTTTCGACGACCGTCAAATGATGTTCGCGTGCAAACGTCTCGACTTTTGCCAGGTCCTCAGGCGCTGCACTATGAGTAGCGGTATACTCTGCTCTGGTCATACGTGGACCTGGATGCTGGACGTCTTCACTCATGTTGCCAGCCGGATTGCTCGTGGCAGGGTCTCGTAAGTAGACGCTGACTTCAATACGTTCATTAGGATCTACTGGACCGATCTGACGTGCATTGGCAGGCGGTTTCCGCTCACTACCAGCGAGTCTCGTAAATCCCTGGGGCGGGATGTTCGCCATGATTTGCCCCTACTCTCTTGAACTATTTTCGGTTTGGAGGACCCACAAAGATGATCTCCTGTTTGTGTTTTACATTATCTATCCCAAAGAACATTTTACACGAAGAATAAAATAAACACAACATCTTGGCCGTTTCTCAAGCTCTTGTCTCCCATTTCTCGTTGTCTCAGCAAACGGCTCAGCCTGTTGAAAAACTAAACTGATGAGCTTTGATCGATGCGAAATTCTATATTTTGCTGCCTAATTACCGCGAATAGGCATCATATGAGGGAGATTTCCGATGTTTTTCTTCTTCATAAAGCTCTACAATAGGCTTTTTCAACAGGCTAGTGGGTCAGTTGTCAACTCCTATGGTATTAGGCCACTCTCTTGTAATAGCGAACCGAACGGATACGGCGAGGAACAGCGTAGATTGTTGTCGCCCCAGAGCCTGCCAGGCGGTGCCG
>Ga0070717_10003296_pt1 | contig 11551 bp, 5 predicted proteins | sample LARL113metaG_FD_71366 | JGI IMG/M metagenome (GOLD analysis project Ga0070717, IMG submission 71366) | Corn, switchgrass and miscanthus rhizosphere microbial communities from Kellogg Biological Station, Michigan, USA - LAR L11-3 metaG | ecosystem: Host-associated > Plants > Roots > Rhizosphere ...
TGCAAATGAAATCGCGAAGCCCACGAACCATGAATAGTCATAGAGGACTCGCAGCGACGGAATGATCAGCCCAACCAGCGCTGCTCCCGCCCCAGCGGCCAAGGCAGCTAATGCCGACCAATTGAAGCCACCGGAATATTCGTAAACGCCGTCGCGCAGGTAAAGATCGTCGAGCAGAAGAATGCGCCTGCGAATTATGAAATAGTCGCAGATCATGATGCCCGCGACCGGGCCGAGGAATGCCGCATATCCACCAAGCCATCCGAGAATGAAGGTTTTGTAGTCAGCCAGCAATTTCCACGGCATGAGTGCAATGCCCATAAAGCAGGTAATGATTCCGCCAGTGCGAAAGCTGATTTTTCGCGGCCAAAGATTAGAAAAGTCATTCGCCGGCGAAACCACGTTCGCGCCAATGTTTACATTGAGCGTGGCCAGCAGGATTGCCAACAACGAAACGATCACTGCAACCGGAGAGTGAAACCGGCTCAACAGTTGCACGGGGTCCCAGATCGCCGCACCGTAAATGACTACCGTAGCTGACGTGACCAGAATTCCGATCAGCGAGTACAAGGTCATCGTGGTCGGAAGTCCCAGAGCTTGCCCAATCATCTGCTGACGCTGGCTACGGGCGAATCGAGTGAAGTCGGGAATATTCAACGACACCGTGGCCCAAAAGCCAACCGTGCCATTCAACGCGGGAATCAGAAACTTCACAAAATCGGCGAAGTTTGTGAACCGTGAAGGCGCCGACAACATCGGGCCAAAGCCGCCCGCGGCGTGATAGGCCCACGCGAGGAGCAAAACCCCCACGGCCAACAAAATTGGCGCGCTGATCCCTTGAAGAAACCGGATGTACTCGATACCTTTAAGAATGACTGCGAGATTAATCAACCAGAAAGCAAAGAAACAAATCGCAGGCCCGTAAGCGACATGTGCCCAGCCCGGCGCGAGTACAGAAATTAGAGAACTGATGGCTTCGCCGCCAATCCAGGTTTGAATTCCGAACCAGCCGCATGCCACCAGAGCTCGCAATACGGCTGCAACGTTGGCGCCCAAAACACCAAACGAAGCCCGCGCTAAAACTGGAAAAGGAATTCCATAGCGCGCTCCCGGATGCGAATTCAGCAGCATGGGGACGAGGACGATGCTGTTGCCAATAAAAACCGTCACGACCGCCTGCTTCCAGTTCATTCCTCCCTGAATCAGGCTTGCGGCCAGCATGTAGGTCAGAATATTGACTGACATCGAGACCCACAGTGCGGCGTAATTGTAGGTTCCCCAGTGACGGCGCTCAGCAGTGGCGGGCGCCAGATCTGGATTGTAGAGCGGGCTGGATTCGATTCTCGAGCGAGCCGAGGCGTGAGTTGTGCTCATTGAATTTAGTCGGCTGCGGCGGCGCGTCCGGTCTGAGTTGTGAGCGGCGCGTAGCTCTCGGGCCGGCGATCGCGGAAAAACTGCCACACCCGGCGGACCTCTTCGATCATTTCCAAATCGAGATCGGCAACCACTAGCTCGTCCTTGGTGCGACTCGCCTGGGCGATAATCTTACCGCGCGGGTTACAAAAATAGCTTTTGCCATAAAACTCTCCTATGTTCCATGGCTTCTCGCGTCCCACGCGGTTGATGGCGCCGACAAAATAGCCGTTCGCCACTGCATGCGCCGGCTGCTCCAACTCCCACAGATATTCGGAGAGTCCGGCTACGGTGGCTGAGGGATTAAACACAATCTCGGCGCCGTTTAATCCTAGAATCCGCGCGCCTTCGGGGAAATGACGGTCGTAACAGATGTAAACGCCGACCCGCGCGAACTTGGTTTGAAAGACGGGATAGCCCAGGTCGCCAGGAGTGAAATAAAACTTCTCCCAAAATCCAGGGTGGACGTGCGGAATATGATGCTTGCGGTACTTGCCTAAATATTTGCCGTCGGCATCAATGACCGCAGCGGTATTGAAGTACAGACCCGCCATCTCCTCTTCGTAAATCGAGACCACCATGGCCATGCCGTGCTTCGCGGCAATTTTCTGCATGAGTTTTGTAGTAGGCCCGTCCGGTATGCGCTCGGTCAGTTCGTACCAGCGAATGTTCTGCTCAGCGCAAAAGTATGGACCATAGAACAATTCTTGCAAGCACAATATTTGGACTTTCTTGCGCGCTGCTTGCTCAATAAATTTAAGGTGCTTGTCGATCATGGCTTTCTTAATTTTCGGCAGTGGATGGTTAGCACCGAGTTCGTTGCTTGCTTGAATGAGCCCACAACGCACGATACGTGACATGGAAAGCACCTCTGAGAGGGCAATATATCAGACCTTGCGGTAGGACATAACGTAATAGAGGAAGCATTGCGATGCCCTCGCTAGATCGCTGCGCCTTGACGGCTTTGAGTACGACTGTTAATTTCGGTTCCACATCTTCCGCTCCCAGGGGCCATCGCTCTGCGCCAACCAGAAAGAACCAACGATTCCGTCGATGGCAGTGAACCTAGGAGCTCCAGCCGGCGCGACTTCTTGATTCGATCCTCGCAGGGAGCGTCCGCACTCCTCGCGCCCGCCCGCCTTTGGAAGCTTGCATTGGCCGCATGCGACGTTCCTGCTGTCCAGTCATCTGCACCGCCGGAGTTCCACCTTCACCCGCACTATCGGTCGCAACTTGCACTCGAAGCCACGCTTCGTAAAAAGGATGCGGGGTCCGATGACTTCATCAGCGAAAAGTATGCAGAGCAAATCCAAGCCATTCTTGATGAATGGAGTTCGGGGTTGCGCGAGTCTTCGCCATCGCTGGACGCAATCGAGAGAGTTCTTGCCAGCGATTTCTCCGGCTCATCGTTCACTTCAGCTGAGTCCCGCAAATTGCGATCGGGGACAATCGAGATTTGGAAAAACTCGTTTTCCCAGACCCTGGTTGCGCGCGATCTGTTCCTTCGTGACTTGCGATCTGCCATCAGCGGCTTCACGCAAATCCGGACGGCGGAATTTCAAGTCACACGCATAGATGCAGCTCTGCCGCGGCTGCTCACGCGGGTTCGCTACGATCTAGTGACTACCGGGCAAGACTTTTACCGAGAACAACGTGTCGGATACTGGGACCTTGAGTGGGGCAAATCGCCATCAGAGGATTTTCGCCTCAAGAACTGGAAAGCGCTGGATGAGACTCGTGGTCGAACTCTGCGCCCCATCTTCGCGGACATCACTGGTCCCGCTTTTGCAACCAACCCTTCGTATCAAGATCAACTTCTGCACGGCTCCGACTATTGGCGAACCATCCTGGATACGGCGTCTGGCATCGATCTTTACGGTCACAACGGAGTTTCGGTCGGCGACATCGATAATGATGGTTTCGATGACGTTTATGTTTGTCAGCCAGCAGGGCTTCCTAACCGCCTCTATCGAAATCGTGGTGATGGAACTTTTGAGGACATCACGGAAAGTTCCGGCGTGGGGCTGCTTGATAACACCGCGTGTGCGCTCTTTGCGGATATCAACAACGATGGATGGCAGGACTTAATCGTAGTCCGCAGTAGCGGACCATTGTTGTTTCTTAATGAACGGAATGGCAAGTTTCGCCAAAGATCCGACGCTTTCAAGTTCGCGGAGCCGCCGCAGGGAACCTTCACCGGAGCTGCAGTCGCCGACTACGACCGCGACGGCTGGTTGGACATCTACTTCTGTCTCTATACCTACTATCAAGGCACCAATCAATATAAGTATCCGTCGCCCTACTACGACGCCAATAATGGTCCGCCAAATTTCATGATGCGGAACAATCGCGACGCAACTTTCCGCGATGTGACTGCTGAAGCCGGTCTCAACCAGAACAACACCCGTTACAGTTTTTGTTGCGGATGGAACGATTACAACCGTGATGGCTGGCCCGATCTCTACGTGGTGAATGATTTCGGTCGAAAGAATCTCTATCGAAATAACGGCAACGGAACTTTTACAGATGTAGCCGCTGAGATGGGGGTGGAAGATGTTGGCGCCGGCATGAGCGTCTGCTGGTTCGACTATGACAATGATGGAACGGAGGATCTCTACGTCGCGAATATGTGGACCGCGGCGGGCGAACGCGTCTCGACACAGGACATCTTCAAGAAAGATGCGCCTCGGGAGATACGTGCGCTCTACCAAAAGCACGCTATGGGCAACTCGCTCCTTCGAAATGATGAAAACGGTTTTAAGGATATGACCAGCTTGGACGGAGTAGGGCTGGGCCGATGGGCTTGGTCGAGCGATGCCTGGGATTTCGATCACGACGGCCTTCTTGATCTCTATGTCACTAACGGAATGGTCTCTGGGCCCTCGAGCAAAGATCTCAACAGTTTCTTCTGGCGGCAGACGGTCGCTAATTCTCCGGATGAAGCGAAGCCCGGGCACGAGTACGAAGGGGGATGGAGCGCGATCAACGAGCTCATTCGCGCCGATGGCACCTGGAGCGGCTACGAGCGCAACCTGTTTTACGCGAACAGTGGCGACGGCACTTTTTCCGATATCTCTGGTGTGACGGGACTGGACTTTCTCGAAGATGGCAGATCGTTTGTCTTGGCCGACTTCGATCATGACGGCCGACAAGAAGTCTTATTAAAGAATCGCAACGCACCCCAGTTGCGCCTGCTGAAGAATGTAATGGCAGAGCTGCCGCCGTCGATTTCTTTTCGGCTGCGAGGAACAAAGAGCAATCGTGACGCTATCGGGGCGGCGATCACAGTCGAAACGGAAGGACGCAAACAAACCCGTTCTCTTCAAGCTGGGTCGGGATTTTTGTCTCAGCACAGCAAAGAAATCTTCTTCGGTTTGGGGAATGCAAAAGGCCCAGTGAAAGCATCTATTCGCTGGCCCAGCGGGTTGGTTCAGGGAGTCCAGAATCTTCCGCTCAATCACACCATTTGGGTGGAGGAAGGATCATTACCAACGCGCATGGAGCCGTTCAAACCGCAGAACCTGGCTTTGGCACCATTGCCGCGTCAACAGAAAATTGCTGATGCGAATCGCAAGAGCGCACCGCCCCAGCCTGAGCCGCTTCCGAACCTGGTTGAAACCTGGCTGCTGTCTCCGGTTTCAGCTCCCGACTTTTCTCTTCCCGACTTGAGCGGAAAACTATGTTCCCTTTCTGAGCTTCGCGGTAAGCCGGTGTTGATTAATCTCTGGATCGCGGAATCACCAATCTGCCGAGATGCCTTGGGACAATTCGCGCAGATGCATCAGCGATGGTCCACCGACGGCCTTCAACTGCTCACGATAAATGCAAACGATCCAGCAAGCGCCGACGAGATCAAGAAACTAGCTCGCGAACTGCATCTCTCATTTCCAATTCTCATCGGGTCGGGCGATGTCGCCAGTCTTTACAACATTCTTTATCGTTATCTTTTTGACCGCCACCGTGATCTCACCATGCCCACTTCGCTCCTCATCGACGCCAACCGAGAAATCGTCAAAGTCTATCAGGGCGCAGTGGATACAAACCACATTGACCACGATTTCCGTCACATTCCTCAAACTAACGCTGAACGACTGTCGAAAGCTCTGCCATTCCCCGGCATCACCGAGGTCACGGAGTTCCCACGCAACTATCTCTCGTATGGATCGGTTTTCTTTCAGAGAGGTTATTACGATCAGGCCGGCGCATCGTTTGAGCGCGCTCTTCGTGACAATCCCACCAGCGCTGAGGCGCTCTACGGCCTCGGTAGTGTCTACCTTCAAGAACAGAAACTTGCCGAAGCTCGAAACAGTTTTGAGCGGGCAACGAAAGTTGACGCGACATATCCGGACACCTTGCCGAACGCCTGGAATAATTTGGGACTTGTAGCGACGCGGGAGGGCCGGACTGCCGCGGCCATTCCGTATTTTGAACGTGCACTGCAGCTGAGCCCAGATCATCTGGTTGCCCTGGATAATCTTGGCAATGCTTACCGCCAACAGAAACAGTGGGACGATGCGCGCAAAACGCTCGAACACGCGGTCGCTGTTGGACCCGAAGATCCTGAGGCAAATTACAGCCTCGGCATGGTCTTCGCACAGTTGAACGACTCCGATCGCGCCTACGATTATTTGCAGCGGGCGTTGAAACTTCGCCCCGGATACCCGGAAGCGCTCAATAATCTAGGGATCCTCTATTTACGCACCCATCGGCGCGATCAGGCGGTTGCGAGTTTCGAAGAATGCATCCGGGTGGCGCCTGCCTTCGATCAGCCTTACCTGAACCTCGCGCGCGTTTACGTATTAGAAGCCACGCCTGATAAAGCTCGTGCCGTGCTGCTCGAACTTCTCAAACAGCACCCGGATGAAACCGCGGCTAAGGCTATGTTGCTGGAACTAGGCCGATGACAGTGATCGTGGGCCAGTATCAAGACCGACCGAGTCAAGATGGCTATTTGCGCGGCGTAGGAGCGCTCAGCAGATCTACGAACATGCTGTAAAACTTCTGGCTATCCAGATCGACCTGTATCTCGACCGGCTGCACTTCAACTTTCGGTTTTTCATTATCGGCCCAAGTCAGAGTATTGCCGTACCCGGCGCCGCGATCCAAATCGACATCCATGTACCGGGTCTCTTTCTTTGTAATCACGCTAGGGTCGAGCCATGCGGCCGCGGCCAATTCGTCCCAGAGATAATCGTATTGACCACGCAGGCGGGCATACGTTCCGACATAGTTTGCCGCCGGATTATTACTGTTCTTCACGCGATTGATCAGTTCTGCAGTCAGCCGGGTCTTCACAGAAATATCGACGGTTGTGCAGACAATTCTTTTCCACGGCTCGCGCAAAACGATGTGCGCTGCTTCCGGATCGAACCAGAGGTTGAATTCGCGTCGCGGCGCATTAACGAACTCCGGGTCGCTGGTTTGCGGATTGAGACTCGCGCCCATAAAGACCAGCTCTTTTGCCAGGCCTACAAATTCCGGGTCGATGGAAATGGCGAGGGCGATGTTGGTCATGGGTCCGCCGGCGTAAATAGTAACTTCGTGCGGAAACTTGTGCACCATACGGATCAGAAAATGCGCTGCATGTTCCTCAGAGGGGCTGGTCGTCGGCTTTCCTTCCGGCATATCTCCAAGCTGGTCGGGAGGATGGTAGCGGCGGGGAGTCCACGCGCCAAGCCAGGCGAATGTTCCGTACCGTTGCTCCGAAAGCTCGGTGGTTTCTTTGCGTCTCACCAAAGGATATTCAGCGCCCGGCACAACCGGAATGTCGGTTCGGCCTATTAGTTCTAGCATTCGCAACGTGTGAGCGACTTCTTCATGAAGCCATGCGTCCCCGGTCACTACAGTGATGCCCAGAACCTCTGTTTGCGGAGATTGGATCAGCAGCAAGATTGATTGTTGGTCTGTGCCGCCGGGGCCAGCAGCGTCTTGGTCGATGATTATTTTGCGCTTCTCCTCTGACCAGGAGACGAGACAGGTAGCGAATAGAATTAGCGCGCTGAGCCACAGCCGGTCGCGTTTCACTTGCTCTCCGTGGGCCCATCACCACATCGTGAGGTCATCAGATGGTGCATCGTTCCGGCAAAACCTTCGACACCAACACATGCGAAAGTGAACCGCTCGTGCCGGGCCGACCCTCCGGCCCGCCCAATGGGCGTGCGCGCCCGGGGCTACACAAAATCTGCAATTTGCGATTTGCAGCGATTCCCGTAGCCGTAATATTTGAAATTCACCCTAGAATCTAAGTTGCAGGGCAAACTGGACTAATCGCGGATTGTTCACCGTGCTGCTGACAACCCCGAAGCTCGACGACGTGTTTATGTCCTGCTCTCCAGTCCCGGCGAAGCCCGGGAGATAAAACTGCGGATGGTTAAACAGGTTGAAAAACTCAGCCCGGAATTGCAGATGCGTATTCTCGCGGAAGGACAATGGGAAATCTTTGATCACGGAAAAATCGGTGTCTACAAAACGCGGACCGTAGACGGGCGCACGGGGGGCCGTGCCGAGCTCGCCTAAAGGGGCCTGAGCAAAAGCGCAGGGATTGAACCAATGCTGCAAGGTGTGAATCTGAGTGGGTGCAACACAACCGGGATTGCCAGCCACCGGACCGGCGTTATTGGGATCGCCAACTTCATTCGGCCGCTGTAGGGTATTGCCGTTGTAAGAAAAGAAGGTGCCTGACTCGTCAGCGCTGTCGACCACAAACAGCGGGAAACCCGATGTTGCTCTTTCAATCACGTTCAGCTGCCAATTCCCAAGGATTGAATTGGTAGCTCCATTCCAGTCGCCCCCGTAACGCTTACCTTTGCCGATAGGCAAATCGTAAAGGATGCTGGCGGTAAAACTGTGGTTGAGGTTCAGTTGAGACAATCCCCAATCCAGCCTCTTGAATCCAGGTAGCGGATAATACAGGGCTCCGGGATTGGTGCCCAGCCCGTCGGTCAATCCGGAATCGAAATTACGTGAGTATGTATACCCCAGCAAGGCGTAGAGTCCGTGCTGCGGGCTCTTGGTTTCAGCCTTTACTTCCAGCGAATCGTAACGGGCAGCACCTATGCTGTTGTTGGTGTCTACACTCTGGAAGAACCCTGCATAAGGGAAGGTCCCAAAGCCACAACCCAGCGTATAGCCAGGCGTGAAATTTGCTTGGCCGGGGCAGGCACTGGGCTCATTGAGGTTCTCGTTTAACTGGCTTACCAGCACGTGAGCGCTGCGTGAACCAGCATAACCGGCCGTTAGCACTACATTTCCCGGAAGCTGACGCTCGATGTTCAAATTGAATTGCTGAACGATCGCCTGCTTGAAATTGGGGTTCTGGGACTGAATGGTTCCGGTATAAGCTTGGGGGCTTACAGGCGAGCTATAGACCGCGCCGCCCGGGACCGGCGTGGTGGAGGGAGTTCCAGCGGGAAGGAGGAATCCGCCCGAGAGTGCACCGGCAGTACTCCCAAAGCCAAAGAGGAAGGTGGGGGGATCGACTTCCGCGTAGTATGGCGGATTCTGCCACAATCCCTGCCCGCCCTGGTTCCACGCAGAATCGTGGAAGATCGCGTATCCTCCGCGCACAGAAGTTTTCTCACTTCCCATTGGTTTCCATGCGAACCCAATGCGGGGCTCGAGTGCGGTTTTGTCAAACTGAATACCAGCAGCGCCGCTGGTAGGAATGCAAACAGTACATCCGGCCAACGTGGGGCTGCCCTTGGGAACGTACCACTGGTGGGTAAAAATGTTGTAATTCGCCTGCCGGTTTTCGACCTCGGTTTCAGGCGTAACCAGCGCCCAGGCAACGCCCAGATTGAGCGTTAAATTGTTGGTTACGCGCCAATCATCCTGAACGAATGGTCGAAAAAGCTTCCAGCGGCGTCCTGTCGTCGCCCCCAGGAATGTCTGATCGTGAGCCGCAAAAACTCCCAGTCCCCCTAGAAGCACATCCGCTATATCGTCACCGGTCAGAGAGCCAACTTCCACTGCAAAGCCGTCCTGGAACGCGTTGTTCCTAACGTTCATCTGATTAGCGCGAAAAACACCGCCTACAGAGATATTGTGCTTGCCATGGATCAACTCGAGAGTATCGGAAACCGAGTAGACATTCGTCCCTCCCTGGTAAGGTGCAAACCCGCGATCGCCAAGCGCAAAGTAAGCGCTCATGAGGAACGAAGTCATGCCACAACTTTCGCACTCCTGGGGGCTTTGATTCAGGCTCGCGGGATAGCCGGTTATGCTATCGCACTTGCTGGCCAAGTCGCCGCCCGCAATGCCGAGAATTGCGGCTTCGCAACTGCCGGTGCCAAAAGAAAGAATGTGGTTAAAAATTCGGTTGTACCCGACACTGAACTGGTTAATGGTCTTTTCGGAAAAAACGTGGGTTTCCGCGAGCGCCAAATTACGCCCATGATTCTCGATGTGTTGATTGCTGCCAAAGGCGTTCTGTTCCGACCACGTAGGTGAACCACCAGGGACGAAGTTCGTAGCCTGATCGTAGCTGAAGCGGGCAAAGGCAGAATCCTTGTTGGAAAAATTGTGATCCAGCCGGATGTCGAACGTGCCTTGGTTGAGCTTTCTTACGGGTGAGTTGGCGTAGTTAAAGCCCGCACCAAGAGGTGCATTGGGCGTTGGATAAAGCTGAACTACCTTTGCGCCGGTCGGATCAATAAGAGCTGCTGGAATAATGTTGCACGCTTGGCCCGTTGGCTGCGTCCCATTCGTTGGATCTACGGGTTCAGGAGTGCTAGTGCCCGGTTGGCACTGAAAGGGCACGCCTCCAAATGGATTGTTGAGTTGCGTGCCTAGCGGATCATTGCTGAAGTCGTAGTTACCATTCACATCGGGCGTGATCATTGAAGTCGTTGGAACAAAACCGCTAAAAGGCACCCCCCTACGCTGCATCTTGGCCTGATAATCAGCAAAGAAAAACGTTTTGTCTTTCTTGATCGGACCGCCCAGCGAGCCGCCAAACTGATTCAGATTAAATTTTTGCTTTGGAGATGGATTCCCAAAATCGAAAGTCTTGGCGTCGAGGCTGGTATTGCGGAAGAATTCAAACAACGAACCGTGAAGCTGGTTCGTTCCCGATTTCGTCGTCACCAACACGGTCGGACCCGCGCGCTCTCCGTATTGGGCGGGGTAGCTGTAGGTCAATACCTTGAATTCCTGGATGCTGTCGATCGAGGAGAAAATCGCAATCCCGCCCTCATCCAGTTGATTGTTATCGTTGCCGTCGAGCAGCCAATCAGTTTCCTGCTCGCGGGAACCGCCAGACGAAAGCGAGAACGATCCGCGAGTAGCAGCTTCACTGCTGGCAGCGCTGGTGAAAAAACTATTTGGATTAGTCGAGGAGGTGGTGCCCGGTGTTAAAGTTGCCAACTGTACGAAGTTACGGCCGTTTAAGGGAAGATCTGCTACTTGCTCGGAAGTGATCACCTGGCCCAGAGTCGCGTTTGTGGTTTCCACCGCGACCTGCGCGGCGCTGACCTCGACCTTTTCAGTGACTGAGGCAGGCGCCAGCGTGAAATCCAGTTCGCGGCTTTCATCCACCTGTAACCGTAGGTTCTTCTGTTCGACGGTTTGGAATCCGGCGGATTCTACTCGCAACGTGTAGGTAGCAACCGGCAGTAAAGGCACAAGATAGTGACCCGAAGCGTCAGTCGTCGATTCGCGGGACAAACCCGTTCCCTGGGACGCAACCGTCACTTTGGCGCCGGAGACTACCGAGCCGGTTTTGTCAGTAACCGTGCCGGAAAAACTGCCGTTGGCCTGTCCGTACAGCGCGGGACAAAGCAAGAATAAAGAACAGACCGCTGCCATCCACAGCGTTTTGTTGGCAAACATGCGCCACCCCTTTTCGAATACTTACGCGATGATGAAAGTTTGAATTGTTTGAAGATGCGAGTAGGCAAATCCTATACTAGGATGCTACGTACGAAGTCAAGACTTTTTTATTCAACGACCTACGAGGAGTGAGAGTAAAGACTTCCTTTCGCGGAACTGCGCTCCTAACACAGGCAGATAATCGTTATTGGGATGGATCGCTTACTTGCTAGCCGCGCTGCGCCCATTCAGCAGCGAAGCGCGAACTATCGTAAAACGACTTCTGAGTGCCAGGGCTGGTGGTGGATAGTGCGGCATAAAGATTGGCTCG
>Ga0070717_10003297_pt1 | contig 11547 bp, 6 predicted proteins | sample LARL113metaG_FD_71366 | JGI IMG/M metagenome (GOLD analysis project Ga0070717, IMG submission 71366) | Corn, switchgrass and miscanthus rhizosphere microbial communities from Kellogg Biological Station, Michigan, USA - LAR L11-3 metaG | ecosystem: Host-associated > Plants > Roots > Rhizosphere ...
GCCGGGCGAGGTCCTGGTCCGCACCCGCGGCTGGGGCCCTGGCCTGCGCAAGGGCGACTGCCTGCCGCTCACCCTGCTGAACATGCAGATCCTCACCACGCTGCTGGTCGCGCAGGCCGAAGGGTGCTGCGTCCTGATGGACCGGCGCGACGTGCCCGGCGTGGCCGAGTGGATCGGCCGCGAGCGCGTGACGGTTTGGAACGGGGTACCCGCCCAGCTGTGTCGGTGGTGGACAGCTTCCCGACGAACGCCATGGGCAAGATCATCCGCACCCGGCTTCCCGCCTTGCTGGCGCAGAACCCCGCCCCAGGCGGCCCGCGTGGATGAGCCGAAGCTGCCGGACGCGCTGCGGCGGTTCGATCTCAGCGGCCGGGTGGCCATCGTCACCGGCGCCTCGTCGGGACTAGGCCCGGAACTCGCCCGCGCGCTGGCTTCCGTCGGCGCCCGGGTGGCCGTGGTCGCCCGCCGGGAAGACCGCCTCGCCGCACTGGCCGCCGAGATCGGCGGCCTGGCCGTCGGGGCGGACCTGCTCGACCTGGCCCGGATCGGCGAGCTCGTGTCCCGGGTCGCCGCCGGCCTCGGCGCCCCGGAGATCCTGGTCAACGTGGCCGGCAACCGCTTCTCCGCCGAGCCGGCCGAGGACGAGCCGCTCAAGGCGATCAGGCAGACCCTGGACCTCAACCTGATCGCGCCGTTCCGCCTGGCCCAGGAGATCTTCCCGCACATGCGCGCCGCCAGCAAGCTGGGCCTGTCCGGCCTGACCGCCGAACTCGCGGTCCAGTGGGCTCGCCACGGCATCCGGGTCAACACGGTCGCCCCCGGTTTCTTCCGCAGCGAGATCACCGACAGCCTCTACACCGAGATCACCGACAGCCTCTACACCGAGGAGCGCTCCCTGACCTGGCTGCGCCGTAACACCCCGCTGCCCCGCCACGGCGCGCCGGAGGACTTCACCGGCGCCGTCCTCTGGCTAGCCAGCGACGCCAGCCAGTACGTAACCGGCCAGACCATCCTCGTCGACGGCGGCTGGACGGCCCGGTAGGGATCGCAGCCGCGGCCGCGCGCTACTGACCTGAGAGGGGCAAGCGCGGCAGTCCTGGGCTGGCCGGCCACTGATCAAGCCCGGCCCGGATTTCGTCAAGCCGGACGGCCAGCGCGGGGGCCTGGCGGTAGAGGCCGGAGAGGTCAGCGCGCCGTTGCAGCAGCTGTCCCCACATCACCCCCCGGCCGAGCTCCAGCAGGCTCAGTGCGTCCTGGACCTGCCCAAGCTGCAGGGCTGCCGCACCCGCTTCGGCCGCCAGACCCTGGCTATCGATCATGTGCCATTCCTGGGACGCGCGGCCGAGGCCGGGCCAGCACGCCAGCAGCATGAGGCGCACCGCCTCCGCAAAGGCGGCGGCCGCTTCGCGGTGGCGGCCGCAGGAGAAGGCCAGTCTTGCGCCTTCGCGCGCGGCGATCAGACGACGTCCGGGCGGGGCAGCTGACACCGCGGCCGCCGCCAGGAAGCATGCCAGCGCGTCGCCCAGCGCCTCGTCCTCGCCGGTGGCCTGGTAGAGGCGGGTCAAGGTCAGGCCGAGGTTGGCCAGGTAAATCGATTGGTCGGGCTGGCCGACTGCGGTCTGCCTGACGGCCTGCCTGCCGAAGAGCACCGCTTCTTCCAGATCGGCCCGATCCGAGGTGACGGCGAATCGCTGGCGCAGGGTAAAGGCGAGGTTGGAAAGGAAGACGCTGTGCGCCGCGGACCCTGACGGCGCTGCCGCGACCGCCTGTCGGCAGGCCGCTACGGCCTCGTCGAGGGTCGAGGCCGCCAGGCCTGCGTCGTCTCCGCCAATGGCCACCTGGGCTTTGTCGAGGAGCGCGCTGCCGAGATTCGCGAGGTAGACGGCTTTCTCCGGGCTGGCGTCCGGCGTACCGCGAGCGGCCTCGTCTGCGACCGTGACAGCCTCGTTGATGTCCTGCTCCGCACCACTGCGCTGCCAGCGGCTCTGCAGCGCCGCGCCGAGAGCGGACAGCCGCGCAGCCCGGTCACGACCACGCTGGGAAACGGCCACGGCCTGGCGGGCGAGCTGGATGGCTTCGTCCAGGTCCTGCATCTCGCCAAGGTTCTCGTAACGGTCCCGCAGGGCTCCGCTCAGGTTCACCAGCCTGGCCCCTAGCGAGATGTCGGCTGCAGGGGTGGCCGCCACCGCGGCGCGGCCGACCCGCACCAGTTCCGCGAGATCCTCGGCCTCCCCTGCGCGCTCGTAGCGCACGCTCAGGATCGCGGACAGGTTCGAGAGGAACAGCGCCTCGGCTGAGGTATCCGCCGCCGCGGTAGCGGCCCCGCGTGCGGCCTCGACCACCTCTTCTAGGTCAGAGGGCTGACCGGAGAACAAGTACCGTGCCTGCAGGACGGTGGCGAGGTTCCCGAGGAGCGTCGCCGGGTCGGTGTGGTCCATCCCGCCCGCCCGCACGGCGTCACGAGCCAGCCCGGCCGCCTCGTCAAGGTCCGCTGGCTGGCCGGAGGCCGTGAACCTCGCCTGGAGAGCCTGGCTGAGCGTCGACATGGCCCGGGCCCGGAGCCGATGACCGTCCCTGGCCAGCTCGACGGCCCGCCTGCCCGCGGAAACGGCCTCTTCGAGATCACCGGGCGCGTCGTCGCGTTCGTACCGGTCAAGCAGCGCGTGAGCCAGGTCGGACAGGTACGCGACCAGACTCGGACTGCCTACCGCCATCCGCTGGACCGCCTCGCGGGTCATCTCCACCGCCTGGTCGAGATCCGCCTTCCTGCCGGTGGCCTCGTAACGAGCTCGCAGGATGTTGCCGAGGCTCACGTGGTACTCGGGACGGACCGGATCCCCACCGGAGGCGGCCGCGTCCAGCCCGGCGCGCGCGATCCGCTCCGCCTCGTCGAGATCGGCCTGGAGGCCAGACCGCAGGAACCGGTTGAGCAGGGCAGTCGCGAGGTTGAAGCACGGATTGGTCATGTCCCAGCCTCGTTCGGCCGCTCGCTCCAGCGCGGCCTGCCCCGCCTCTACCGCCTCCTCCAGGTCCGCGCCGCGACCGGTGGCGGTATACCTGGTCCGCAGCGCGAGGCTGAGGGTGGACAGCGCGACCACGTGCTCCCCAGCCCCCGGGCCCGCGGTCTGCGCCGCCGTGCGCGCGGCTGCGACGGCCCGGTCGAGATCGTCAAGCGCACCGCGCCGCTCGAACTCTGTCAGCAGCGTGGCGGCGAGGTTCGACCAGTACACGGGGAGCCAGGGATCACCGGGAGCCGCTGCGGCCACCGCTCTGCGCGCGGCGGCTAGGGCATCGCCGAGGTCGTCCGGATCGCCGCCATGGTCGAAGCGGGCCAGCAGCGCCGAACCCAGGTTGGACAACCGGGCCGCATGCCTAGGCCCTGCGGTTTCCGCGGCGCAGTCGAGCGACCGGCGCGCGACGGTGACCGCCTCTCCGACGTCAGAGGCGCTCCCGGTCCGCTCGTAGCGCTCGCGCAGGAACGCGCTCAGCGTCGACAGGCGCGCGCTCATGGACGGGTCCGGGTCCTGCGCCGTCTCGAGCCGGTGGCGGCACGCGGCGATGGCCGCGTCAAGCTCGTCAAGGGCTCCGGTTTCCTGGTACCGGCGGTACTCAGCGATGCCGGGCTCGGCCGCGCCTTCCTGATCCCGGGCGGCCTGCGCCGCCATCAGCTCACTCAGCTGGGGAGGGAGAAGGCTCCGGTCGATCTCGAACAGGGGCGTGAACAGGGCCACGCTGCGCTCGATGTCCTCTTCCTGCTCCCCGTCCGGCTGCGCCTGAGCACGGCACCAGTACAGCCAGGCCACAGCGAGGACGGCCTCGGTGTCCTCCGGCCGGTCCGGGGTCGGCTCCCCGGCGATGTCCAGGAGCCGCGCGGCCTCGCTCAGCGCGGCCTCGTCAAGCACAGCGGCGGGATCCCGGATCTGCGCCCACCGCTCGACCCTGGATTCAACCTGCCGCAGGAGGCGTGCGCGGAGGCTCAAGACGGGCCCTTCCGGCCTACCCCTGCGGCGAGGTGCATGAGTCCACCGGCGTCATCCCGTCGGCCTTCGTAAGATCCACGGTGACCTGGCCTCCTGACGTTCTGAGGGTCAGTCGACCGGCCGAGAGGGACACGATCTCCCCGCATGGCACGGTGCCGTTGGAGAGGTGCACCTGAAGGAGGGGCTTGGCGTTTTCCGGTCCGTACCAAGTGACACCGACCGCGCTGGTGAGCAGCGCGACGCAGCAGAAGGACAGGACGACGCCCCAGCGCAGCGCCCGCTCCGAGGCGCTCGCCTCGGCCTGCTGGGCCGCCCCGGCGGGATCGGCGACTGACTCGTCCACCACCTTCCGCAGCGTCAGGGCATAGGGACGGCCGTGGGCCGCCCGCATGATCAGGACGGCGGCGGCCGCACCCGCGGTCAGGGAAGCCAGCAGCAGGCATCCCACCACGGCCGCGTACAACGGATCGAGCTGGGTGATGTCGGAGCGTCCCTTTACCAGGCCGAAGCTGATCAGGCCCGCGAGCAGCGCACCGAGGCCGTTGCGCCAGGCGAGGGCTCCGGAGCGGACCCGGGTCAGCTCGCCGGCGAGCAGTTCGCGGGTCGCCTTGGCCACCTGCCGGTCGTGCGGCTCCGCCGTCCGCCCGGCGGACACCCTGATGGTCACGGTGCCTACTTGGACAGCTCGATGTTCCAGTACGCGCCGCAGCCCTCGTCACCCTCGGGCGTGCGGGGGTGCGTGATCCTGCAGGTGCACATGACCGGCTCTGTCTTGGCGGCCGGCGTCGCGCTCGCGGGCCGCTGGAAGACCCTGACCGGCACGGGAAAGTACATCGGGTCCCCGCAGCGAGGACAGGTACCGGTGAGCTGCACGCCGCGACGGGTCTCGTGGGGCGTGCAGGTAGCGGCGAACGCCACGGCGTATGTGCCGTCCGTGACGATCTCGAACGGTATGGGGTTGGTCATCGTATCTCCCGGTGGGTCGGCCCGCGTCAGGGGCCCATATGAGTAAACGGCGTCCATCGGTGCGGCCAGTCCGGCTGCTCGTCACGCAGCCTGCGAACCACCTCGTGCAGCGCCGCGGGCGCCTGGTCGGGCGCCAGCTGCCCGTTCGCCGCGATCGTGCTGTACAAGCTGCTGAAGACCGTGGCGGACGCGTGGTTGTCCACCGACCAGAGGGCGGCGATGACGTGCCGGTAGCCGGTGTAATGCAGCGCCGCGGCCAAGGTGATGGCCTCGTCGAGCAGATCCACTCCGCCGACCGCCGTCTTGCAGGCGGAAAGGCCGGCGAAGTCGCCGCGGAACCGGTCGGCGGTGATGTCCGCGACGGTCAGGACGCCGTCGCGCAGCCGCAGTCCGCCCTGGGAAGGGTTGGCGAGGTCCTGGTCGCCGTGGCAGCTGAAATGTACCCACCGGTGCCCGGCCAGGGCGGCGCGGACGGCTGCGGTCGTCGCCTCGGAGGTGTCGAGAACCGTGCGCCGGTCTCCGGGAAAGGCTCGCAGGAGCGCCGCCCGCTCGGCGGAGTTGTCGATCGGCATCAGGTCCGGCAGGTCGGGCACGTCCACGAACAGCAGCCGGTCGAGATCCCGGTCGGCGGTATTCGGCCCGTCGTCACGACGGCGGCTCTCCACGAGCGCCCGCAGGGTCGGCGTGTACGAGGAGACCACGCGGTCCAAGACCGTCCGGCCGTCGCGGGGATCGCGGTGCCGGCCGGCCGTGTGCAGGGGCAGGATCGTGAGTGGGCCGGTCGGGCACCACCAGACCCGCGGCCACGCCGCGGCTTCCCCGCCGGGGGTTTCGGTGTAGCCCAGCCGGTCGAGCACCGGTCCGGCGATGGCGTCCCACATCCACGCCTGCAGGTCCGCCAGCATCTCGTCGACCCGCTGGTGCGCCGCCTCGAGGTCCCGGCTGGCCGCGAGCCGCCGCCGGATCGCGTCGCGGGGCGCCTGCGAAGGCCTGGGCCGCTGCGCGTCAAGCCGCCGTAGGTCCGCGACCTCGGCGTCGGCCAGCACCGAGAGGTAGGCGTTCGCGCGCGCCGTAGCCTCGTCCAGGGTGAGGCCGGGAAGCTCGTGCGCGGTTACCCCGTCGCGGCGGACGATTAATGCGTCGCAGCGCCACCGGCTCACGTTGACGATCACCACGGGTCCCCGTTCCGCAGCCGGAAGCAGCGTCTCGAGCTGCGGCGGCTTCAGGAAGTCCGCGAAGCCGTCCAGGTCGCGTACCTGGGCGACGAGTTCCTCCCATTCACGGGCCAGCGCCATCCGGCGTCCGACGTCGTCGCTGCTGAAAGGGTGTGTCATGCTTCTCCGCTCCGGCCGGGCTTTCCGGTTGCATCCTTCCATGACCTGCCGGATCGCGCACCCGTGCCCGTCTTCCGGCATGCTTGGCACCGTGAATGACGAGGACCTGAACGGTGCGGCGGCCGAGTTCGCGGCGTGCACGGCCACGGTAGCGGACGCGGTCCGGCAATTCAGGTACGGCCGCCGGGCCAGTCCTTCTGACCTCTACGGCGACCCGATCGAGCGCGCTGTGGCCGGCATCTGCCGGCCCGACCTCGGCAGGCTGGGCAGCCGGCACGCCCGGATGATCGCCGACGGATTCGGCGCAGTCGCCCTCCTGCACTACGAACGGTATTGCTCGGACCCGCTGCACCCCGCGGCGTACCTGTGGTCGGCCATCCGCCTGTTCCGGATGGTCAGCCGGACACCGTACGTGCGGATACCTGCGGGCATCGCGCTGATGCTGGCCGTGCTGGCCGCCGACGACCCGGGCGCGGTGCCGGGCCTCGACGACCGGGAAACGGCAGTCGGCATCGCCGTGGAGCTCGCTCAGTACGCCGGCGTCGAACACGACCTTGACGCCCTTTCCCGCGCGGAGACGCTGATCCGCGGGGTGCTGGATACCACGCCGACACCGGCCCCGAACCGGGTGGCCTGCCTGAGCGACCTGCTCGGCGTCCTCATCCGCCGGTGGGAGTGGACCGGCACCGGCCGTGCCGACGAGATCCTCGCGCTGGCGGATCTCGCCGCTGACCCGGCCCACCGGACCGACCCCGGGTGGCCGGGCCTGCAGGCGAGCGCCGGGGGCGCCTGCTACGCAGTGGCCGTTCGCACGCACAGGGCCGCGCTACTCGACCGGTCCGTCGATCTCATCGGCGAAGCGGTCGCCGTGCTGCCCGACGAATCGCCGGGCAAAGCGGGTTTCCTGCAGAACCTGGGCCGGGCCGAGCTGATCCGCTGGGCATGGAATGACGGGTCAGGAACGCCGCGGGATGCCGTGGCTCACCTGGAGCGAGCGGTCGCCCTCACTGCCGGGGGTGACCCGGACGCTGCCGAACGGCGTGCCTGGCTCGCCGTGGCCCTGCTGACCGGCGATCACGCCGATCCGGCCGCCGCGGCCCGGGAACTCGAGGCGGCCGATGCCCTGGCCGATACCCCCGGTTCCCAGGCGGCCGTCGGGCTGCTCGGCGAGACCTGGCTGATGCTCTGGCATGCTAGGCCGGACGACGACGCGGCGCTCGACCGGGCGATCGACTTGCTCACCCGGACCGGGACCGGCCCGTCATATCGCGCACCGGGCGATGACCAGGACTACCTGTCCGCCGCCCTGTGGGAGCGCTGGGAACGAACCCGTGACCTGGCCGACGTCGACGAGGTCATCGCCCGGCTCACCGCTCGCGCTGACGAGCCCGAGGCCCCGCCGATCCTGCTGAACTTGCTGGCCCGGGCATTGCGGGCCCGCTGGGAGCGCACCGGTGACAGCATCGCGATCAGGCACGCCATCGACCGCCTCACGCTGGCGGTCGAACGCTCGCCGGCTGGTGGCTCCGCGACCAGCATGTACCTGAACAATCTCGGCGCGATGTGGCTGCGGCTGCACGAAGCGACTGGGGACGTCTCCGCGCTTCAGAACGGCGTCCGGTACGGACGGCAGGCACTCCAGTCCTGCCCGGACGCTGATCCAGGCCGGCCGATGTACGCCAGCAACGCGGCGCTCGCCATGCTGCGGCTCTCGGAACTCACTGGCTCCGGGGACATCCTGGCTCTCGCGGTGCAGATGTCCAGGACGGCGGCCGCCATTACGCCCGATGGTCACCCGGACCGGGTGACCCATCTCGCGAACCTCGGCGCGGCGCTGGCGCATGCCGCCATCCGCTCACGAGACGCGATCGTCCTCGACGAGGCGACCGAGGTCCTGGAGTCGGCGATCCGGATCGTCTCGCCCGGGCATCCGGCGTACGGCGGACTGACCATGAGCCTCGGTGAGACCCTGCTGATCCGCGGCCGCGCTCTGGACGATGACGATGCGGTCGTCCGCGGGCAGAGATTGATCCGGCAGAGTGCCGGCCTGGCCCACCTGCATCCGGAGACCGCCGTCCGGGTAGCCCGGCGATCGGGCGACGAGGCCGCCGCGGCCGACGACTGGCCGACGGCCGCCGCCGGCCTGGGTGAAGCGGTGGAACGCCTCGCGCACTTGCCGGGACACCGGCTGGACCGCCTCGACCACGAACGGCTCCTCGTCCGCCTCGCCGGACTGGCCACCGATGCCGCAGCGGCGTGCCACGCCGCTGGCGACGACCGCCGCGCGGTCGAGTGCCTCGAGCTGGGCCGCGGCATCCTGCTGGCCAAGACGCTCCGCCACGACCGAGCCTTCGCCGCGCTGCGCCGCCGGGACCCCGTGCTGGCCGGCCGGCTCGCAGCTGTCCAGGGCACCCTCTCGGCCTGAGCCCTGCCCGGCAGTTAGGCTTGCAGGGACGCCATGGCGTCCCGGACACGGGTGATCCGGTCCGCCAGCTCTGGCGCGCAGCCTCGCAGGTCATCAAGGCTGACGTGACGGGCAAGCGCGTGCCCCCAGGAGACGCTTCTACCGGTCTCCGCCATCTCTACCGCCTTTCCGGCCTGCCCGGCACTCAGTGCGGCCGCGGCAGCCTCGCTGGCCAGGCCCCTCCAGCTGGCCAGGATCCAGTGCTGGCCAGCGGTACTCAGGCCTCGCCACGCTACCTCTGGCAGCATCTGGATGGCTGCGCCGTAACCAGCCACTGCCGTCTCCAGGTCCCCGGTGCGCATGGCCAGCTCACCCCAGTTGCGGGCGCTTCCGATTCGCATGCCCGCACGGATGTCGGGCAGCCGGGTCGCCTGCCGCCACAAGGTGATCGCGCGCAACGCGTCCTGAAGGTCGCCTCGGTCATCGAACCTGGTCTTGTGCGCAATGCCCAGATTCAGCAACAGCCCGGTCTGGTCAGCCTGGGTCGATGCCGGGGCGTCCAGCGCCTTCTCTCCATGGTCGATCGCGGCATCGAGATCACGCGGATCGTGAGTGATCCCGAAGCGGGTCCACAGCGCGGCCGCGAGGTTACCTCGACGTGCGTCTGCTTCCCTGTGATCGTCTGGAGTCCCCGCTACCGCTGCCTCAAGCAGCCGTACCGATTCGGCGACGTCCTCTGGTGATCCTGCGCCGCCTTCGTATCGTGCCCACAGAGCGTGGCCAAGACTGTCCAGGTAAGCTACCCGGCCGGGATCCCGCTGGGAGACCTCCGCCAGCGCGGCACGCAGATTGTCCACGGCCTGTTCGATGTCAGCCGGATTCCCGTGATCCTCGTAGCGGATCGTGAGCAGCTGGCCGAGCGACAGGAGTGCCCCCCGGCGGGAGCCCCCGTCGGGCGCAAGGTCGGCTGCAAGCCCGCCGAGCACGATCGACTCGTCAAGGTCACCAGGTTCCCCTGCGGATCGGGATCTGGCCGCCAGCGCGTCGGACAGCGTGGCCGCGACCTCGGGGCTGCTGAACAAGCCGCTGCCCGCTGCCTGCCGGGCCGCACGGATTGCAGCATCGATGTCCTCATGACGGCCGAGGGCTCGGTGCCGGAGGCGCAGCGCGTAGCTGAGGTTGACCAGCTGGCGGCGGGACGCCGCGCCTGGCGAGGACGCGACCATGGCCAGGTTCTCGATAGCCGAGTCCAGGTCGGCGAGGCGGCCATACCGCTGGAATATTGCCATGTAGGACAAGGCGTAGTTAGCGGCGACCGTAACCCGGTCTCCCTTATCGCGAAGCTGCCCGTTCTCGGCGGCACGGATGTGCACGATCGAGTCGGCCAGATCCCGGTCATTGCCGGTCAGGTCGTAACGGGTCTTCAACGCGATCGCGAGCACCGTCTGCCGCTCGGGTACGTCACGGCGCCGGCTGGCGGAACCTTCGAGACTGCGGAGACCGGCTTCCACGGCATCGTCTAGTCCGCTCGCGTCGCCGGTCTCCGCCGCGTGGAGAGTCAGCGTCCGGGCCAGGGTCATCTGCACCCACCCGTACCGCGGGTGCCCGGGAAGCGCCGCAGCCGCTGCCTGTCGTACCAGCTCCACCGCCCGGTCGAGGTCTGCTGGCGCGTGTTGTCGCTGGTACCGCTCGCGCAACGCGGTGCTGAGCGCGGCCGCCAGGAACGGGAACCGGCGGTGCTGGCGGCTGGTCCGCGCAAGCGCGGATTCCAGGGCCGCCGTGCCGTTCCCCAAAAGCCCGGGATCGCCGGTGCGGATTGCCGCATTAGTGCACGCGACGCCGAAGCCTGCCCTGATCGACGCCCACATCGCCTACAGCACCTCCGCATAAACGTGGCAGATAGCCCGGGCAGGCCATCAAGAAGACAGTAAAGACTGGTCCTCACCGGTAACGGCCGCCGGCACCTCAGCTGATCACACACATCACTACCACCAGCGCCACCCGCCAGCCGGGTGGGCGGGTTAACGCGGAGGATCCGATAGTGACGCGGCCCGCAGGAGTTGCATCAAAAGCCACACCGCTCCCGCCGATTGGGCTGCGACGTGATCGTAGATCGCAACCCGCGGGAAGTGAGCGTTCCGAAATAGGGCGCGTTCGCGGTTGTCGCGGGTTCAGGTGTGGTTCCCTGTGCCACCAGTCCGGGCCGGGCCGTGCAGGCGGCGGACTGGGATGTGTGCTTCCTGGCGACAGCGGTGCCGTACCGCGTGGCCGCCCGTGCTGCTCACGGTGAGGTTGCCAGGGCCTTGGCGGCGAGGTCGCGCAGGTCGGCGGCTTTGATCTTGGCGCTGCCGGTCAGGGTGATCTCGTCGGGGCGGAAGAACAGCACCCGGCGCGGCACCTTGTAGCTGGCCAGCCGCTCCCGCAGGAACGAACGGATCTCCTCCGCCTCCAGGCTGACGCCCTCGTGCGGCACCACGCAGGCGACGACGATCTCGCCGAGCATCTCGTGCGGCACGCCGACGGTCTGCGCGACCTTGACCCCGGGGTACCCGGCCAAGACCTCGTCGACCTCGCGAGGCGACACGTTGGCACCCCCGGTCTTGATGATGTCAGTGAGCCTGCCCTCCCAGAAGAGCCGGCCAGCAGCGTCGAGGTAGCCGCCATCACCGGTGCGGAAGAAGCCCTCGCCGTCAAGCGTCTCGTCCAGCGGCGTGCCGAGGTAGCCCAGCATCAGCGTGGGCCCCTTGACGCAGATCTCGCCGCGCTCGCCGCGCGGGACCACCGTGCCGGTCAGCGGGTCGGTGATCTTGAGGGTCACGCCCGGCAGGGCCTCGCCGCTGCTGCCGCCGTGCACCTCCGGCGG
>Ga0070717_10003298_pt1 | contig 11543 bp, 6 predicted proteins | sample LARL113metaG_FD_71366 | JGI IMG/M metagenome (GOLD analysis project Ga0070717, IMG submission 71366) | Corn, switchgrass and miscanthus rhizosphere microbial communities from Kellogg Biological Station, Michigan, USA - LAR L11-3 metaG | ecosystem: Host-associated > Plants > Roots > Rhizosphere ...
TGGCAGCCATCCGAATAGGTGGGGAGAGCGCACTCGATTACTCCAACCTGATGGAAGCCTATACCGCACTAAACCGCCTTGAAGATGCCAAAGCCGCCTACCGTGAGGCTCTCAATCGCAAGCTCGATAACCCTTTTCTTCATGACGACCTCTACTCGATCGCCTTTTTGGAGGGTGACTCGGACGAGATGAAACGTCAAGTAGCCTGGGCTGCCGGGAAGCCAGGAGCGGAAGATATTCTGCTTTCTGCCGATTCCGATAGCGAGGCATTTTATGGACACCTGGAAAAGGCGCGAGAGTTATCGCAGCAGGCCGTGAAGTCGGCGCAGCGTGCTGAATTGAGGGAAACTGCCGCCCTATGGCAGTTGAATTCCGCTTTACGGGAAGCCGAGTTCGGTAATTATGAACGGGCGAGGCAGAGTACAAAGATAGGGTTGACTATGGCCTCAACCCGTGATGTGCGCACTGTGGCAGCTCTGATCTTGGCGTGTGCCGGCGCTATTGGGCAGGCAGAGAAAATGGCCACAGAACTCGAAAAGCAAAATCCATTGAATACAGCCATTAGCCGCTACTGGCTGCCGACCATTCGTGCTTATATCGCAATCAAGCAACGGGATCCCGCTCGGGCGCTGAAAGTTCTGGAAGCCGCGTCACCTTATGATCTCGTATTTCCTCAACCCCAATTCGAAGAAGGGGGGCTTCTCTATCCCGCTTACGTGCGTGGACAAGCTTACCTGCTGTTGCTCCGCGGTCGAGAAGCGGCAGGCGAATTTCAAAAGGTGTTGGATCATCCCGGAATTGTGATCAATTCTCCAATCGCTGCCCTGGCCCGACTCGGCCTCGCTCATGCCTTCACGCTTGAGCGTGATAGCGTTAAAACCCGCGCCGCCTATCAGGATTTTCTTACTGTATGGAAGGACGCCGACCCTGACATACCCATGCTGAAACAAGCGAAAGCAGAGTATGCGAAGTTGACGTGACTCCGATGCTTAAGCCTTGAAGGATGTGGTTGCACACCGAAACAAATTTCGCAAAGATGGTCGAGAATTTCAGTTCCTCCCGAGTGACGCTAGTGCTTTTTCGGACGCGACGCCGGGATGAGTGCTTAAGGCTGAAAGAAAGGCGTGAGGCGTCGCGTTCGAAAAAGCCGTCAGAAGGAAGCCGGTGGCGCGGCGGACGCGGGACTTATGCAAATTGAATGGAGCGAGGCAGAGGGGTTGAAGTTAGCGGGAGTGGTCAAGGCCGCTGGAGTAGCAGCTGGCGCATCTGTGCAAAGACGAGTTGATGACCGAAGAGAGCCTAGGCGGGGAAGTGCAGGGCGTTAAGAAGATTGGCGTCAGGCTAGTCAAGCTAACTGGCCGCGAGCCACTTCACTACAACTTTGTCGTTCGAAAGTATGGCTGCCGCTGTGAGGTTCCCGGCCGTTCCAGTGATCTCAGTAACGATTCCGCCTTCCGCGTTGAAGGCATGGTCCTTGGTGCCCGCACTGCAATTCTGAAACACCACCGTCGAAAAGACAGGCAGGATGGACGAAATGCCCTCCACGATCCACTCAGCGGTAGCGCCGATGCTCGTGACATTATTCGGCGGCGTGATGCCGATGCTGGTCGCCTGATTGGTTGTTTTATTCAACATGGAACAAAAGCCGTGATTGGGTTGGGGTGCACAGACTAGCACCGTAATATAGTCGCCAGGATTGATCGGAAAGTTGGTTACCTGGATGGGTGGCAAAGGATACCATTCTGTCCACACCCAGTTAGCGGTATTGTTGCCGTTAACTGTGGCAGCCGTACCCGCCTGTAAAACCTGGCCATTGCCAAATCCGTCGATTCCCACCCAGAAGCCTACGGTTTGTCCCCCAGCCGGTTCATTGGGAATGGGCGTCACGTTCGGGATAAACCACTCACCGTACACGGTGTTCACCGGTTCGGGAGGGTTGTAGTTCAAAGTGGATACCAGCACCACATCGCCCGCCCAACCGCTCGGGCTGAAATCTGTGACCTCTATCCTTTTGTTGAGTACCGGCCTTTTGCGTGTGGCCATTACATGGTCGATCGCTATTTCCGCTTTAATAAACCTGGGTTTCGAAGCAAAGGCCTTGTCCCAGATGGAGCGGAGAAGGGGTTCTCGTGCCGCATCGGGCCGGCGCGGTATTCCATGCTTCCGAAGCAACCGGTCTTCCGCCACGTTGGGATCGAAGCCCTCCGGAGGCGCATCATAGGCGGTTATGTGCTTCAACGCTTCTTCGTCAGAGATCTTCAACATTTCTTCGTCTTCCTTTTTTCGTTTTCAGAACGGCAGACTTACGATTACTCAATACCGCATCAACGGCCAATACGGGTTTCTTGAATTCAGGGTTGGAGGCGAGAGATTTATCCAGCAGCTCTTTTGCAAGAACAGGCAGGTCTGCATCAGCATCGGGCACGGATGAAGGAGCAAGTCCCTCGCCAGGGGTGTAATGCTTTAGCGCTTCTTGATCGGTCATTTTGGTCTTACGCTTGGCCATTGCCGTAACTCGTCTGCAGGCGCTCAATTTTCTTGAACAGCGCTTTGAATGTCCTGGTATTGTGATTGTCAGCCCGGCCCTGCTCTTCATACTCAGACAAGGCGCAGGAAGGTTGCGGGTTGGTGTTCCCGACCGGAGTCCGCACAGATTCTTCGAAGAGAGTAGCTATGCTCAATCTGCCCTCCCGGTCTCCGTCTTTTGCTTCGAAAAGCGAAATGAATCGTTCCGCAGTCAATTCTCGTATTGCGTTGCCGTCCGCCGAGGCCCGCTTCTTCTTTGCAATTCGGTTGGCATGCTGTCGTCGTGAATCGTAAACACTCACTACGGACTGCCATTCCCGGTTAAATGGGTCCTGAAAGATCGCGGAGCAGGCCAAAGCGGTTTTTTCGCCTGCGACACGTTCCAGTAACTTCTGCAAGAAAAGCCAGGCGCCACGATCGCTATGAATTGATTCCTCGGCGGCGGCGGTTTTTTCGGCCAATGAATTGATTTGCGAATATTGTTTCCTGAAAGTGGCGTCAACAAACCAGTGCGAAGAGCAGTACCTTTCGTGTATCAGACCAGTCTCTGCTATGAAGAGAGCGCCTGTACATATACCCACTATTTCGGAGCCGTCCCGATACTGCTTTTGGATCCAGGGAATAAGGCCAGAATTGTTCTTAATGGCTTCGGCAATGTTGCCGGCCATCGCTGGTATGATGGCCAAGTCAGTCGCGGCAACCTCCGCCAGCGCAAGGTCCGGCTTTGCTACGAAATGTCCACCATACAAATCGGCAGTACTGGCACTGCCAACCAAATGCAGCTCAAAAGCGGCTCTCCTGCCTCCTTTTGTCGAATGGTGATTCGCCAGGTCGAATATCTTGAACAGACCCACAATGCTGTTTAGCAGGACACTGCCGTGCGGGACCAAAATGGAGACATGGGTCATAACCTAAATTGCTATCTGTGACCCGGGATTCCAGCCACTATGCACCCAAAATCCGCGGGTGGGCCGCCGTTTCGTCACGGTGGCACTCTTCACCCCGCCCTTTTCGAGAGGAAGGAAACGGGAATTTCCTTTTTGATCTCGAAAACGGCACCATAGTACACCCCCTCTCACCCGCTCGCAACACCGTAAAACCGTAAAACGACTTTTCATCGGGAGCAGTCCCGACGGTCTGCCATCCGCAGCAGCACAGCCCAAAATTGCCCCATTGGTGGCCCACTTTTGCAACGCCTCTCCCTCACCCCACCCGCTTATAGACGGATTCTGCTGCTGACTGGAGCACGATCCACCTATCCCGTCGCTTCCGGTAGTAGCGCGATCCGACCGACCATCGCCCCGAACCGCCGCCGCGTCAGATGTCCTTCCGCCAGCAGTAGCCAACTAGCAACGCGCATGTTTGACCAGCCGTCCTCCGGTCTTCACCGGCCGCTGCTGCAAGCTGGTCAGCGACCAGTTCTCGATTTGCTTGGGCAACGCAGCCGCCGCCGCAAATTGCCCAAGTAGTCACGAGACCCACGGCTGCGTACAAAAGGACATTTACGCCTCTCCAGAGTCAAAACTGACACGATGTCAGCAGTTCGGGTATTTCGACCGCGCGACGAGAGATAGAAGCGTTGCTGTGCCAAAAAGTACCCACCATACGGTGGACTTTCTTGATGTTCCAGCTTTCCCCAATGTTGCTGGATCATGGTGTTCTATGAGACCTTCTGTCTCGCCAATGCATTTGTGAGAACAGATGAAGAGCCGTTCCGCGGCACGGCTCCTCAGTCCGACAAAATGAATCTCCTTATGCCGCCTGTGCTACAACGGTTGCATCCAACAGCGCTTCAAGATCGCTGCCGAACTTGTCGATGTATTCAGTCCCCTTATTGTCGATAGCACCTTCGAGGTTGTAACGAGTGTTGAACGCGAATGCGTAATCGAAGCCGTTCGGCCGCGAGCCAATACGCGTACGCGTTCCGGACTCGCTACCCGTGCGTGCTGCACCAGGACTCCGGAGCCAATGGTAAATGCCGGCACTATCCTTGGCTGCCCAAGCCGCGTAATGGTGGACCAACTTCACGAGAGAGGGCACCGAGGCAATCAGCCCGCCGCCAGAGTCCATCGTTTCGATCACAAAGCCACCATAGGCCTTCGGCAACATTTGGTTAGAGTTCGGATCGAGCGCGGTCACATCGAGTCCGGGATCTTCCGCGAGGGCCTCGTTTGGTCGGCGCTGCGACAAAAGTGAGCGCCCGAGAAACACATCCGCGATGCCAATCGGCTTGAGGATCTCCCGGACGTAGTCGATAAACGCCTTGTTAGTGGCGTGTTCGATGACGAGGCCGAGCATCACGTAGCCGAAGTTGGAATACGGGCGCCGCGGATTGCCAAATTTATCCATGAGGTTGGGAATGGTTCCCGGGGGGAACTGGAGTGGCTGCCCAACCATGTATTGAGCCATCTGGACCTTGCTTGGGAAGCTGTTCAAACTGCCCCCAGGAAAGTGTTGAGCGATGAAACGCGAAGCAAAGACAGGATCGAAATTGGCCAGAGTCGCGTCCCAGCCACCCAGGTGATCAACGAGATTCTGGACCGTGATCTGGTTTAGCTTTAGATCAGGCGTTTGACCAGGCAGCGGGTTCAGACCGAGCAGCGGAAAGACCGCGTCCGAGAGGTGGACCTTATTGGCCTGAATTAGCTCGTAAATTGCCGCGGTAGTGAAGGCCTTGCTCACGCTCGCCAGTCGAAAGAGACTGTCAGGTTGCGTGATGGCGTAACAACCGGGCTCGGCCCAGGTGTAGCCTCGGGACAGCACGACACTCCCATTCTTGCCTACCGTCAGCGCAGCAGCGCGTACGCCTTTAGCTTGCATCACCTGCTTCATCTGCGCGTCGAATTCGGCGAGCGCCGCGACGGGTGTGCCTGTAACAGTCCACTGGCGAGTTAGAACCTGATCGCGCTTTGCGAAGATAGCGGCATAACGCGTACCGTTTCCGGAACCGCCGCCTTGCACACAAATCGGATACAGGCCATTCTTCTTTTGGGCGTCGAATTCGGCCTGATACTGATCACTGGTCATGCCATGGCGCGCCTTCCAACGTCCGATGCAGTCATCACGGAACACCGATGCGTACACGCCATCCGAAGACAATGAAACGTAGCCCGGACGTGACGGCAACTGCGTAACGGCGTCGAACCACGTCTGGTAGTTTGTGCCGGAATCAGCCGAGTGATAATTCCAGCGGTCCATTTGTGAATTAGTGATCCAGATCGCAGCGTATCGCCGGTTCGAGCCGTCGCCATAGATCGTGACGCAAGCAGGAATCTGATTGACCCCGTAGGCCGCGTTGCACTCGGATTCGAATTCCGCCTGCGTCATTCCGTGAAGCGCCTTCCACGGACCAGGACTTCCCTCGTCGAAGATGCCGGCGAAAATGGCGCCCGCTCCGTCGCCCGTCGCGGAGATCAAAACCGGGTGGTAGCCTTTTGCTTTCCAGGTGTCAAAGAAGTTTTGATACTCGCTGGCGCTGCGGCCATGAAATGCCTGCCACGCTGGGCCGGACCTTTGCACCCAGACGGCTGCATAGCGTGCGTTCGACGGGGTTCCATATACGCTGAGTGAAATGGGACGGTAGCCTTTCGAGGATAGATCAGTGAATCGTGCTTGATGGTCTGATGCGGTTACACCGTGGTAAGCGACAAAGGCGTCCATGGTTTCCTCCTTTTAGACGAAGAGGCGCTCATGGAAATCGTTCTGCCCCGCATTATTGATCTCGAATTGGGATTAGGCAAGGTCTCTTTTTGGAATCCATCATCTGAATTCAATATCCCGGTGCTCCCACACAAGGCTCCAATACAGGTGGCTGGCCTGCAACGCCTGCGCGGCTTCAGATCGGTGGACTTATGCTGTTGCTCTACTTTTTGTGAGCTCCCTTTCTGAGGTGTTCCCAGATCTGCCTCGAATGCTGGCTCTTTTTTGTTCAACGGATTGTCCAGCAAACCCGCTCGTTATAGGCGATCGGCGTAGGAGTCCCGTCCGTCGGGCCAGAGAGTTCTTTTTAGAGTCAATCAGGGGTCTGTCAGGGGTGTTAAGCGGGGCTTCTGTTAGGCACCATCGTGAATGTACGGCGAAAGCGATAGCGTGGATAGCCGCGAACTACGCTAAGCCGCTACGCGTGCAGGAACTCGCACAGCTTGCGAACATGGGCATATCCACGCTGCACCATCATTTCCGGATACTGATGGCGATGAGCCCACTTCAGTGTCAGAAACAGATCCGGCTTCAGTCAGCGCGGAACTTGATGGTGAACAACGGTCTCGATGCGGCCACCGCGGCCTTTGAGGTCGGCTATGAAAGCGCCACGCAATTCAATCGCGAATACAGCCGATTCTTCGGCCAGCCGCCCATGCGGGACGTTCGAGCGCTCCTTTCCCCAGGTGCTCCGAAACTGGAATTGGTCGGTAGCCCATGAGTCAGTGTTCGTCGCCTTCATCTATAGCCTCAATCCTTGCGCTTGAGGTCTAATCGAACAAACGTACACATCATCTCTGTTCCGAGCGGTTGGCCTCTGGCTAATCCATTTTGTGGATCATGCCCCCAATGCCATTCACAATTCCGGCCTCCGCGCATCCTGGCTTGAGTGATGAGCCCAGCACTTGGAAGGTGTAGCGGCCAAAGGCGTCGTCGGTCGGAACGTATCCCGAGTTAGCCATGCCGTTGGTAAGGGTCACCATGATCGTGTTGTGAAACTTGGATCCCGACTTTACCTGCTGGCCAATCATGTTGTAGAGCTCTGCATTCGCGCTGCCCAGCACAATGTCTCCAATTCGTAACGCCCCAATCTTGATGCGGACAGGATCGGGCGAGTCCTCATACTTTCCAGGTGTTCCTTCGCGGCCGGAATCGAGTCGCCGGCGTCCAGCACAGCTCACCTCCTGCTGCTCTCCTTCGATCTTCGCCTCCGTGTTCATCACACGGATGTGGCTCATAACCCGGATCGCTTCTTCCGCCGTGAGCAATCCCATGGCTTTTACCAACTGTATGCTTTGATCGATCGCGACCGGATCAACATGGACCTTGTCCGCCGCAGGGTTGCCAACAAACATTGCCTGCATGATGGCCGTCCCCATGTCCACGTGCTCGGCTTCCGCGATCGCGCGGATTCGTGCCTGTTCAATTACGTGGTCGGCGCGCCAGTACAACGGGTTCTGATCGCCTGCTGCGCCGCTGGTCCAAATGGCAATCGCTTTGTTGTATGTTCGCTCCAGGTAACGCGCGGCTTCGCCAGGAAAATCGCCCGAGACCATGCCATTCAGAAAAAGCGAGTTCGCGTGCATGGCATAGTTCAGGTAAACGGCGATAAGCTCCCCGTCCACCGACTCAACCTTGATCACGGCGAGTGTCTTGTCGGAGGGATATTCGAGATTCGGCTCCTGCGCCCAGAGCCGAGTTTGCTCGTCAATGGCATCACGATTCGCATTCAGGTAGAGATTGCCCACGCCGTAGCCAATTCTGGCCGGTCGCATCTGGTCGTGCGCCTGCTTTGCAGCTTGTTCCAGCCCAGAAACAAGCTTCTGCTCAAATGCTTTTGCTGGAGCGTTCTCCTGATCGCCAGTGAGAGCCGGCGGGCCACCGAAGATGGCGCTGTGATCGTGCGTGGCTGAAATCAGAATGTTCGTGACTGGAACGCCCAGTTCGTGGGAAATTTCTGCCGAAACTTGGTCCGCAATCGCGGCGGAGATGGCGCCCACATCGGCGTTCAGCAGAACGGCGCGATCGTGTCCGTTCTCGAAATAGATGGCGCGGGCATAAAGATGATCGAGGACTGAATTATAAGGACGAGGGATTGCGTTTGCTTCTGGGGTGATATCAACGCGTCCGGCGCCAGCCTTCAATGGACCGGCAACAGCGGCGGCAGCCTGGTTTGGCAGGAGCTGAGTTATCGCAACGATTAATACAAGACTGCTCAGTGGCCACATGTCCTTGGCTCCGGAATGGTTGGCATCGAATGAAGTCGACTTAACTGGCGATCAGGGTTTCTTAACAGCAGCTTGTGTATTTTGGGATTTCTCCTCGCGAATTACGGTTACTGGCCCTAGTAAGCCGGATGGCAACAGCGGAGAATTTTCCTTATAGGGTTTCACGTCTGCGAATGTGTACTTCGTCGCACCTGGTTGCTCGTCGCCGATCATTCGGTTCACCCACGCGTTCACTACCTCGATCGTCAGTTGATTTGCGCCGGGCTTGAGAGCGGACGTGGCGTCAACTCGGTAAGGCGCGTGCCACGTTTGCCCAAGCTTGTTGCCATTGATCGTTACCTCGGCGAGATTCTTCACGTCGCCCAATTCGAGCCACAAGCGCGAGCCTTTTCGGAACCACTCGGCCGGGGCCTGCACCGTTTTTGTGTATGTACCGATCCCTGAGAAGTACTTCACGCCCGGGTCTGGGCTTTGGCTCCAATCGGAGAGTTCATTCAGAGTGATCGAAGCAGGCGCGCCGCGGCCGGACTGAAAAGCAACGGTCCAAGGGCCGTTTACCGTCGCTACTTTGATTTCTATGGGATCCGAAACAATATGTGAAGTTTCCGAAGTCGCCTTTCGAAAGACGACAAAAGCAGTACCCCATGGTTCAAGGTGAAGTGGAACAGTTGTGCGGCCGTCGGAAATCTTGAATGAAGCGGGCTGTGTGGTTGCGGTCTCTGCTCGCCACAACTCGGGTTGCATTCCGGTCACTCGGAACTTGGCGTCAATTGCCTCGTCGTAGTTGCTGCGGTTATCCACGAAATAAATGTCACCGTTCTTGAGCTTGCGGTGTGCGAACTCCACATTGGAATCGGCGTTGTTCTTCGCGTAGTCGAAGTCCGGTTGCAGACGCAACTCGCTGAACACTTCGGCAAGATTCTCGCCCGTATACACTGTGCCTTTGCCGACCTTATGCACGCCAGTGCCATCGCCGAAAAGCTCTGAGGAGAGCTTCTCGAACTCGGATTGATCATCCGCCAGGCTAGGATCGTCTGTAGGCTTGGGTCCGGCTACGACGGCTCCGTTTTGCACCAACGCGTGAATCGCTCGCAAAACTGGCAGCGACATGTGCCGGCTGTATGGGTCGAGCCCGAGCACTTTGTACTGCATGCCGCTCTTCGTGACAATTTGCCCATTGGCCACACTCAATTCATGAATCAAAGCGTCGGCATTGATGTAGTCAAATGCGTACCCGGCCGGAATGTTTGGGGCTGAATGCTCAAAAATTGCCGTGACATTCGAGTCTTCACCATAGAAGTACACGAGGTCAGCGGCAAAGCGCCCTTGCTGCAGCATGTAGCTTGAACGTGCGAGATAGTTCACCCAAGAGCCCGCGTGTTCTGCCCAGGTTTCATTGCGGTTGAACCATTGCCCGAATGGCCCAAGCGTCAAGCCAGGAGCCTTATCCACCAGCGGTTGATGTGCGGATTCGTGAATGACGAAGCGATTTATTCCGTTGAGCAGTTCCTGATCAGCGGTCGGTTTCAACGTGGCAGGCGACCACGCCCACGGCGCAGCTGCCGCGGTCAGTGACTCTGCCGCCGCGAGATTCTGGCCGTAAATGTGCGCCACCGATGCCGATTCACGATCGTCAGCATTGTATCCGTACTGCACGTTGTTAACGCCCGGGCGCTGTGTCCACATGGCGCTCATTGGTACTTCGTTGAACTTCTTCACTTCCATGCCGTCAGCCACGAGGGCTCGTCCTGATTCGTGCGATTCGCCATAGTGACGCATGCCACGATCGTGAAGCGTCTCTTCGAGTTGCCCGTAATGCTCTGTAGCGATGAGGTCGGCTATCGTCTTACGCCAATCCCACAAAAAACGATCACTGTCTTTTGCATTTTCGACAACGCGACCTGTGAGCACAGGAAGCCACGGCATCGGATCATAGCCGCGCAGTTTATTGAATTGCGTCAGTATATCGTCCGTCCAGTTCTGCGATCCAGCTTCCCAGCTGTCGTTGATCACATACTGGATCCCCTTCTTACCCATTTCATCTGTGCCAACCGTCTCCTTGTAGCTGTCGAGATATTTCTCGAAATAACTTTTCACGTAACGCCGATCGAGTTTGTCTACTTCGAGCCCCGTAGCCTCTGGAGTCGCAGGGTGATTTGTAATCCCAAGCAGCGAGTAGCCGATGCGCAGAACCACCCACTTGCCCTCCGGCGGCGTCCAGTCGAGAGTTCCGTCTGCTTGCATCTTCGAAGTAAGATCGGTCACATCTGACTTCTTGATCGTTGACAAAGCATCCCCTTGATTAGTCGCATACTGGTAAAGGTCGGGCTCTGGCACAAACGCCGCCTTTTCTTCAAAGTGATTGACGCGCGGATCCGTATGCAGCACGAGTTCAGTGACTTCATAGGATGTCGGCGGCGGCGGTAGTGGACCAAAAGATGTTGGATCAATTCCTTCCGCCCATGCGGGAAGCGGCGGAGGTGGATTCCGTTTGAATATCACGCGAAAAAACTTTGCTGTCACCGGCGCAAAGGAAATTGTGTGCTCGGGCGCCCTGCCACGGTCGGGGGCGCCTCCAGCACTCAGGGTAACGATCTTGTGAAAGTTCTGTCCGTCATCGCTGGCTTCAAGAATTTTCTCAGGGACCCCCATGCGCAAAATGAACTGCTCAATAAAATTGGGGTCTCTTGCTACATACGTCACGGCGCGAATTGTATGCCCCGCCGGGTATTCGAACTGGATCCACGATTCCGATCCTTCTGCCGGAATTGGTAATTTCGTAGACTTCTCCAGATCGCCGTCGGTCAACAAAGCGGGGTCGAGCCCGTCACCATTCGAAGTAATCTGTGCCTGTCCCACATTGGTCTCTGATTCGGTGGACGGAAGTCGGAAGGCTATGACTGCAGCATCCGCATAAAACTCTGGCGGTGATGCTGCTGGCGGCCCGAATTCCTCATGGATTCCCATGTTCTGAAATGCTCCCGTCTTTGTCGGAGGATGAGCAAGTTTGCCGGCAAACGGTTTGCCGCCATCGACCAGCATTTCACTCCATACATACTTCTTCATTCCTTCAGACGGCGGTACCCATGG
>Ga0070717_10003299_pt1 | contig 11542 bp, 19 predicted proteins | sample LARL113metaG_FD_71366 | JGI IMG/M metagenome (GOLD analysis project Ga0070717, IMG submission 71366) | Corn, switchgrass and miscanthus rhizosphere microbial communities from Kellogg Biological Station, Michigan, USA - LAR L11-3 metaG | ecosystem: Host-associated > Plants > Roots > Rhizosphere ...
TTCTGATTTTGTACCGCTAACGATCGACAACAACAACGCGGGATATACTTCGCATTTGCAGGACTGGAAAGCAAACGGAACAACGGTTGCGGCAATACTCTCTACCGGAGGCATTGGTTCGCTGCCTCTCTCCACTACATTTTCCGGGTCACAGTCCGGTGTACTCGTTTCGAATGCTGTTGGAATAATTACGGGGCTCCCTCAAGCGGACGGGAAGCTTGCTATTGGCTCAACGTCGGGCGGCAATGTTGTTGCAGCCAACCTTACTCAGGGTCTCGGAATTATTGTTACCAATGGTTCCGGCTCTATCGCTCTTGCGGATAGTTCGAGAGAGTTTTCGAATTACAAATTCGTGAGCGCGACGACCTTCACGGTTCCATCTTCGTTTTATAGTGCACTGACAACAGGTATCGTTGAGAACAGCGGCACTACTACGATAACCATTCCGGCTGCAATTCAAGGGGTTGAGATAATTATTTATCGTTCGGTCGGAGGATTTACCACCACGGTTTCGTTGGGGTCGGGTGCTCACTTCATTGGTGGAGCTACTTCGATCACTATTCCAGCGACGGCGGGCGCGGGCGTGAGGCTCACGGGCGTTGTCAATGGCTATTATCTCATTCATAATATCCCGTGAAAAAACTACTTGCATTTTTATTATTATTTCCCACGATCGCATTCGCGCAACCGTTCGCATTTCATGGTGTGAATTTTTCGGAGAACGTGCATGGGTTTCTTCTTTCGCGGATTGATTCAGCGACGGTCATAACTTCGGGCGCAAAGGATACCGTGCTTATTACACATGGATCGGCTTCCGGGTTTGCGGGAGTTCAACCAAAGCCTTTTTATATTGTGATGAAATCCTTCACGGGCAACGTTGAATCGCCGTTTGAAGTATTCGCAGTAGATACCGCGTGGCCGGGGAGCGGTACGGATCCCGATACATTGCAGTTGATCGCTCGTAACCTTACCAATTCGACCGTATGGAGCCCGCACGTTTGGGACACGGGTACTTACATTTACGCCGGCTCTTCTCTCAATGAAAAGGATATACAGGACTCTATTAATTACGGTCTGACCCATCTTAAGGGCGCACAGGCTGGCCTCCACTGCTTATCTGTTACGGGGCTAACGGGAGGCGTTACATACTATGCGTTCCCGGATGGAAGTTCAACACCTGGAACGTCTGTTGCTGTGAGTACGGAATATCCTGTGACCGGGAATAGAACGCTGCAAAATTTATATATCAAGAGCAATGCGGCTGCGGGTGTCGCTCAAAATACGACCGTCACAGTATATGTTAATGGTGCGCCTCAAACTTTGAGCACGACCATTGCGGGCGGTTCAGCGACAACGGCATTCGACAACACGCACACCGTTTCGGTATCCGCACTCGATCTCGTTACGGTACAAATTAATCCATCCGCACTTTCCACGGCGTTAACTATCACATGTTGTTTCGAAGAGGTAGCACGATGAACAAGTTTGAATTTACTATTGCAAAGCTCCGAATGCTTTTAGAATATTACAATCGCGAAAGTATTTCGGATGAAGAAATACACGAACGAGAGGAACTGGAATCAGTGATTGAATTACTTGGGAATAGTTCTTCCTGATTAATGTTTATGAATGTGACAAGCGATGCAAATCACGATCACTCGGCGGCAGTGGAGGCAGATTGTTCGTGTCATAGGTGCGACCTTTCGCGCTGGCGCTGCCGCCATTTTGTTTTCAAGTTGCTCGCTGTTACTAAAGGCAATTGAAGGTTCGGCGGACTCTGTACCGAAAGGTCCACAAAATAATTTACCGAATTCCCATCCACGTTTTAAAGATACCATTTACATTTATGCAATCACTTTTGAAGAAAGCATTAAGCATTATCCCCATCATGACGATCTTGGGATGGATATTCCCCGAGCTCGTCAGCGCATTTCAGAACTGGCAGGCGAATAAGACGCCTGAAAATGTTGTCAAACTCGGCGAGGCTGCCGCGAACGAACTCGCGAAAGAGTTCGACCCGGCGCTGTTGCCTCAGTTAGAAGGGGATGAGCATATTGCCGAACCCGCGATCACAACGATAATCTTAGCGGCGGAAGAGCCGAGCGTTAATACGATCGAAACGGCGATTCTGCAAACTTCGATGTCCGCAGTTGAGATATTGAAAGATGCAGGGCTGTTAAAAACAGACGTGACGGAAGAAGAAATCAAGAACGCATTGCTTCCGGTCTATCAACTCCTTGCGGATGCAGGGCTGAAATAAGCGTGTTATGGACTATTTAATTTGTATTGCATTCATCATCGTTTTTTTTACTCAATTATTTATTATGAAAACACTTGCAGACCTACAAGCCGACGTGACGGCGGAAGAAACCGTTATTGATTCGGCGATCACTCTTTTGAACGGACTATCGGCTTTGCTCAAGGCGAATGCTGGTAATCCGCAGGCGATCAATGATCTTGCGACGAGCATTGAAGCAAAATCTCAGGCGCTTGCTGAGGCTGTTACGGCCAACACGCCAGCGCAATAACGAGGTTGTCGAACTCCACGTCGTCGGGCTCGGCGGCGTGGATGTATTTCACGTTATACATGAAAGGCAAACCATGAAAGGACTCTTCCAAATAATCGCTGGCAGTGTTGTTGTGTTAGGCGGAATCGCGCTCGGTGTCGCGACCGTCGTTAGCACCGGCAATGTTAGCGGAGCGGTTACCACTGCCGGGCCGGTCATTGCGTTGGGCGTCGGTATTGCCGGATTCTCGCGTACCATTGTTGACAACATAAAGCAAGCGGCCAAATAGCAATGATTCATACCATTATCGGGTTTTACACGCCCGGCGAATGGACTGCGCTCGGCGTTATTCTCGGCACGCTCTTCGGTGCGTGGAAGATCGTTAGACCTCTTACGCGGGCCGTATGGCAACTCATACGTACATGGGAGCGAATGACGATCGGTTTCCCGAAGTTGACAGAAGAAGTTGCTGCGATTAAGGAGCTTCTGAAACAGGGAGCTGATTGGATGAACCGGCATGATGATGAAGTGAAGGACACCGTGCGTCGGGTCGGCAATCTTGAGGACGGAGTTGAATCACTTAACCAACGCACTGCAAAATTGGAAGGCGCTACATTTCCATAAAATGTATATTCAGGTTCATCCCGTTACTTTGGTCCTGTTGTTGCTCTTTGCATCAATAGGTTTTCTTACTGTTGGATTTTACATTATTGATTTATGATTCTATCGAATAATTCTTCACGCGACCCGATGCTGTTGAACCCCGTATTGCGCGAGCGCATGCAAATGCTGTTTGATCTCTATAAGGCGAAATATCCTAACGCGCCTCAACCGAAGATTTCGCAAACGGTGCGATCGCGCAGCGATCAAAACAAGGACTATGCTAAGGGCAGGAGCGCACCGGGTCCGATTGTAAGCAATGCCAAATCAGGCGAGTCTCTACATAACTATAAGCCCGCTCTTGCTTTCGATGTATTCTTCACGGTCGATGGAAAATACAGCGATGATCCGCAATTATATAAGGCGCTCGGTGAACTCGCGCCTTCGGTTGGGCTGGAATGGGGCGGGACATGGAAACATCCCGATATGCCTCACTTCCAGCCGCCGAACTACACTTGGGAAGATGCCGCGAAAGATGTTGAGCCGACATTCGGCCCGATAGTCGCTCCACAGCAACCGGCGATTGCCGAAACGTTGCCCGAAGCCGAAGAGCCGGAACAAGAGGAAGAATCGTGACCCTCACCAACGCCTAAGTAGCAACCCGCCCCGGACTCACACAGTCCGGGGCTTTTTATTTGAACCAATTCCGTTCTGGTTATTGTTAATAATGTATGGCTGGTATAAGACGCGGATCCAAGCCCAAAAGCCCCGCCACGGCGCTTGCAAGGGCCATAGAAGCGATTGGAGCGATCACCTTAGACGTGGCAATAGCAACCGGAATCAGGCCCGGCTCCCTATATGATTGGCAGAGCGGCAAGACAACCCCACGTGTGGAGTTTGCCCTTAAGCTGGTACGGCATTTCAGGGCTAAAGGGTATGAGTGTTCCGTGGAAACGCTCTTCCCGCTTTCCGAACGCGAGCAAGCCCCTAATAATAAATGACTTACGGACATTCGAAAAAAAAGAGAAGAAATATCTTGAAAACTATTGCTTTTCGTTTTTGAATTTCGTAAGTTTGCATCACGTTAATGTATAACGTGTTCTACAAAATCAATCGACAAATAAACGATGAAAAGGACAACTCTAACCGAATACACTCCCTGTCCGTGGAAAGTAGGAGGGAACCCGCTCTTCATTTACGACGACCATCACTCCATTCAACGCGGCCCGATAGCCCTTCTATCGGGTTCTGACCGCGGATATAATGCTTCGGGGAATGCAAGGCGGATCGTTCTCTGCGTTAACAATCATGATGCCTTAGTTGATGCGCTCTCCGAACTGCTCGCCTATTATGATGTTTCCCATAAAATGGATGGTGAAAGTTTTGGAAAGACGCTTGAGAAATGTCGCACCGTTCTTGCCAAATTAAAGGAATAATTTTTCAGGGCGTGGTAGCTCAGGCGAGCAGTGGTTAATGGATTGCGAAGGCACCAACCTACTTGCGGGTTCGACTCCCGCCGCGTCCACTTCTCGATTAACTAAACTCAACAAACATGCTCAAGATCACGAAGGCAACCGAGCCTCTTAACATTAGTACGATCGTAACCTGTATTTACGGGCCGCCTGGCGTTGGTAAAACGTCCCTGGCGAGTACTGCCGAAAAGTCCTTACTGTTGGACTTCGACCAGGGCGCTCATCGATCGCAATTCCGAAAGGACACCGTTCAAATGTCGACCTGGGCGGACATAAATAGCATTACGCCGGAGGATTTGTCCTCATACCGAACAATCATAATTGATACGATCGGCAGGGCGCTTGACTTACTCAGCGCTGACATTATCGCTGGCAATTCTTCAAAGATGGGGCGGAGCGGGTCGCTTACGCTTCAGGGGTACGGTGAACTAAAGGGTCGATTCACTCAATGGCTGAAATATCTTCGGTCCTTCGGCCTTGATGTTGTGATCGTTGCCCATTCCGCCGAAAGCACGGTAAACGATACGCTTACCGAACGTATCGACGCCCAGGGCGCTTCCAAGAATGAAGTATATAAATCGGCGGACCTCATGGGTCGGCTCTCGTTCGTGAATGGCAAGCGCGTTCTTAGCTTCGACCCTTCCGATACTGCCTTCGGCAAGAATCCAACCGGCATTGCTACGCAACAGGTGCCGGGCCTGGCGGAACAGCCGGAATACTTCGCGAGCATCATCGCGGGCACAAAGCAAGGATTAATGAAAATGGATGCGGCGAATTCGGAAGCTCGCGATCAAGTGGAATCCTGGAAGCGAATCTTCGGCACTATTTCGACGCCGGAAGAATTCAACGGCTTTTATGCCAGTGCCGCCGAAACGAAGAACAAGGCCGTGAGCGCCCTCATGAGTGCTGCCGCCAAAAAGCACGGTCTGAAGTTCAACAAAACAACCAAACTCTTCGAGGTGGCATAATGACTCGGAAAGAACTTCTTGAAAAATTCCCCGACGTGAAGCTCGGCGACTGGGTGACGCTCGGCAACGGGGTGACGCTCGGCGACGGGGTGACGCTCGGCAACCGGGTGAAGCTCGGCAACGACGTGAAGCTCGGCGACTGGGTGACGCTCGGCAACGGGGTGACGCTCGGCGACGGGGTGACGCTCGGCAACGGGGTGAAGCTCGGCGACTGGGTGAAGCTCGGCAACCGGGTGACGCTCGGCGACGACGTGAAGCTCGGCGACTGGGTGACGCTCGGCGACTGGGTGACGCTCGGCAAAACCCCGATACAAATATTATCTAAATGGCTAACCTATGCCGCATCTGAAACTAAAATACAATGCGGTTGTGAAGGTCATTCAATAGACGAATGGTTTGCAGAGGGATTTATGGACGCAACATTCGAGAAGAACCAATTAACCGATGCTGAAAAAATCGAATATCGTGCAACTATCGAATTCGTTGCGAGTTGGATGGGGAGTCAAAAAAAATGACAATAATAAAAGCGATGGCTTTAGCGCAAGCTGGGCACAAGGTTCGGCCATCTCATTTAGACGCGAGCGCCGGATATTACAAGGGAATAGTCGGTGGAGGAGCGCGAAAGATTTTCCATTTTTGGAAAAGCGGAGAAATGTCTGAGCACACGGAGGTTCCTATCAGCGCCATCGTTGATGACGAAGGGAAGCCCATTCAATGGAAGGTGGTAGTATCATGATACGTTTATCCGTGACCGATTTAGACCAATACCTGTATTGGTTGAGCATGGAAGATGTTGGCTCGGAATGGCTCATCGATCGGTTGACGATCTTTGAGCCGAGCCCGGCAATGGCTGCGGGGTCCGCTTTTCATAAGCTCATGGAAGAGATCGAACAAATGGAATCCTCTTTGGCGGTCGATCATCGATCGGTCGTAAGCGACGGGGTAACCTACACGTTCAAATTCCAGGGGGACGCCGAGATCATCGCGCCTGCCATTCGCGAACTCAAGATCGAAAAAGAGATTTCCCCTGGCGTTGTTTTGGTTGGTAAGATCGACGGTATGGATGGCGGCACCGTGATCGATTACAAGCTAACCGAACGATTAGACGCCGAACGATACGCGGACAGTTACCAGTGGCGAGCCTACCTGGCGCTATTCGAAGTGAATACGTTCGAATACAGCGTCTTTGAAGGGTCGCCCGATCGCGGCAGGACGTTGGATTACACCGTGTATGCCCATCATCGCTTGAGGTTTTATGCGTACAAGGGGATGCGCGAGGACGTGGAACGGTTGGTCCAAAACCTCGCGTTGTTCGTGCGAATTCACAACGTAAAAGCAAAGATGCAATGAAAACAAAATTCCTGAAGTTCGTCCGTGAGCAATGGGCGAAGAAAGAATACTCGAGTGCCGAATGGGATTCGGAGCGTGAAATCGGAATGGTTCTCTTCAACGACGGAACCGAACTTTATTTTGATTACGATGGATCGGAATTTTCACAACTGGAGGAATTAACATGAAAGCATTTCGCATTCTCGCAGAGCGAGGACGGCTCTGCAAGACGATCATTATTTTCGAAACGTCCGAGGCGAAGGCCCGCGAGTGCGCTCAATATGATGGGCTAACCGTGCTGGATATTTACGAGGTGGAGGTGAAGCTATGAGGCAATGCAAAATAGAAGGGTGTGATAACTTAGAAGACACCAAGAACGGACACTGCATGTGTCGTGAGCATCGCAACGCTTATCGAAGACTCCGAAAGAGTGAGCGGGGTTACTCTCGTGGGCCATATACAAAAAACGATCCTCTCTGCAATGTGCCGGGATGCAGAATGCCGAGACATAGTAACGCGAAATGCAAACGCCATCAGGCGCAATATGCGAGACAATATAATTCAAAAAGGCAAGTCCGTTGAAATTTTATCTTCATAAGAATCAACAGCTTACAGACTATTTTTTTGAAGTGCTTGCATTCGATAAAAATATTCCGTATTATTGCACAACTGAATTCGTTAGGAGTTCGGCGGTACAAATTTCAGGAACCTCGTGTGGCTGCACGGCGTTTGAAAAGAGTCTGAGTTTAGTTACTCATAACCCTTGTCAGAGCGGAAGCAGCCACTTCCGGGACGGCGAGGGTTTTTCTTTGTATAGCACGTTATACAAAGTCCCGGCGCTCCGTTCTGCCACCGTTAGCGAGCGCGTAAACTTAACGGGAAGTCCTACCGCGCTGGATTCGCGCGTGACCGAGTCGCTTTCGTCCTGTATAATTAAGCGCCCGCCCGACGACCCCGCGCGGCGCTCGGCACCTTCGAACACTATACAGCCTTGCCGGAGAGGGGAGACGATCGGGCTAAGAGTACTCCTAACGGAGTCTCTCCCTCAGGACACCTGAACAGGTGCCGGAGAGGGGTCGTTTTGCGAAAATTTTAACTCGCGCGAAAGCGCCACAAGTACAATGGCAACTGAACCAACTACCTGCACACCAGATAAATTACGCGAGTTCGTCTATTCGCACGGACTCCTGAAAAGCGGAAGCCACTCGAAAGACGAGGACGCCTACTGTATCTTAGAGGCCCGCGCCGTTTGCATGGGACTTGAAAAAACGGACAGCCCGGATGCGACCGGAATGCCGGACATTTGAAGTAATGATTTCAACCGTAAACATCTGGATTGAAGCGGCAGAAGAGCTAACGAAATAATCAACCATAACTTAAAACCAAAACTCAAATCAAAAATGCAAAAACCCAAAAAGACAGAAGAGCTAAACCTCAACCTTGAGGCGAACAAGCAGGAGAGTGTCGCGTTGCGCCTGCAGAAGCGCGTCGATACGATCACGGTATATCTCAATACCATCGGCGAAAATTGGAATAAGATCGGCGAGGAGTTGCTGGCCATTCGGGATGAAGGCGATTATGCCGGCTCGTTCGAATCGTTTGTAAAAACGACATTCGGCAAAACTCGCGATTGGGCCTACAAATTTATTGAGGGATTCGAAGCGAAAAAATCTCTTCCGGCCCATGTAGAACATGAAATACAAAATCCGCGGCAGGCTCTCGCGCTTGCAACGGCTCCACTCGAAAAACGTACTGCTGTCGTCGAAGCGGTTAAGGCTTCAGGGAAGAAAATGACCGCGAAGGTTATCGAACAGGAAATCAAAAACCAAAAGATTATTGATGCGGATGTCGAAGAGCCTGATGAATTAGGGACGAAGATTCCGAAGGATATTCTTCCCGAATGGATGCGAGCGAAGGCGGAAGCGAAAGAGAATCGCGGCCTTATTAACACGGTCGCCCGTTGGTTCTCTAACGGCCTGGGCGACGGGGAAGGCAAGAAGCGCGACCCGATATTCCGGGCGGTTACGATGTCGAACCAAAAGATCTTCAGCGACATCAAGCGGCAGATTGGCATGGTTGACCCGCACGCCGTTTGTCCTACCTGTAAGGGTACGACCAAAAAGGACGGCAAGAAGTGCGGGCATTGCAAAGGGACCGGATTCATTTCGAAGTTCGAATTCGACAACATCGAAAAGAAAGCGGCCAGCAAGAAAGAAACGAAGAACGCAAAGCCGAAGAAATAATGCGTACCTTCGCGCTTATCCTTACTCTAATGCTTACCGGCGCACTAATACAGTGCGCCGGTAAGAGTGACGGCAGGCCGCGTCCCCGAACTCTCGTTCCGACAAGCGAAGGGCTGCGATCTATCGACTCCGTGTTTCCAAAGAGAGATACGGCAAGGACGGTTGTTTATATCTCAACGCATCGATGAGGCGGACATTTGAACGCTGCCACATGCCCGCGTCTGAATACAACAATCGGCGTTCTGAGTTGCCATTTCCGGTCCTGATAAACGAATCTATCGGGGATCGGTTGAGCGAAGAAATTGAACTCGCACAACGCAGAGAGATTCGGCAACGTAGTTATGAGACAAAGAAAAGGGAACAGGTAAAGAATTAAGCAATGGAACTCCGCGAGCGGCAGCATGAGGCGATTTACGGCGGCGACTTCGGCCCTGGCGTCCTGAAGTGTTGGGATGAATCCTGGTCGGGGCTTGACGCGACCGGCACCGGCATTCAAGGCGGCCAAAGTACGCTTGTCGTTGCCGCGACCGGGTTCGGGAAATGCCTCGCGCCGGGAACGCCTGTATTATTATATTCGGGTGAAATAAAAGCGGTTGAAGAAATAGTTGTTGGCGATCTGTTAATGGGGCCAGATAGCAAGCCTCGTAGAGTGTTGTCGTTAGCACATGGTTCTGAAGAGATGTATCGCGTGACTCCAACGAAAGGTAAGAGCTACACTATCAATTCAAGCCACATCCTATCGTTGCGCGTGACCGGAGGCGCACATGTTCCATTCCGGAAAAATGAGATTGTAAATATCTCCGTTACTGAATATCTCAAAAAGAACAAGACATTCAAGCACTGTCTTAAAGGTTGGCGAACGGGTGTGGAGTTCGCGGAAAAACACCTACCGATAGAGCCATACTTTTTAGGCCTGTGGCTTGGTGACGGGAATAGTCGCAATCAGTCTATTACGACCGGGGACGTTGAGATCAAAGAATATCTTTATGACTTCGCGCGACGGTGGGACATGCGCGTTAGGGTTGAGAAAAATAGTGCGAACAGTGAAGTGATCCATTTGTCGCGGACGAAGGGGCAGACAAGCGGAAGTCACAGATCGAACAGTCTCAAGTCGAGACTCGCATCGCTCGGTGTTCTTTCGAACAAGCATATGCCATTGGTGTATCTCTCCTCGTCCACTGAACAGCGCCTTCAGCTTCTCGCCGGACTAATTGACTCGGATGGACATTTTGCAGCAAAGGGTACATATGATTTAATACAAAAATCAGAACGCGTCGCTGACGATACTTTATTCATTGCGCGATCACTCGGGCTTGCTGCATATAAAGCCAAATGCAAAAAACGATGTGGCAACAACCGGGTGTGGGGTGAATATTATCGAATCAACATTAGCGGCGATATAGACCGCATTCCTTGTAAAGTCTCGCGTAAACGTGCTAAAGTCCGAAAGCAAAAGAAGAATGTTCTCAACGTAGGGATAAAAGTGGAGAGTGTCGGGGTTGGCGAATATTTCGGTTTCCAGATCGACGGTGACGGATTATTCTTACTCGGTGATTTTACGGTTACGCATAACACCGTGCTATTTGCCGGTATTGCCGACCTCATGCTTCAGGAGAGACGTGGTCGAGTAATGCTGTTAACGCACCGGGATAAATTGTTGTGGCAAGCGAAAGAAACGTTTCAAGAGTTCGGGTATGAGTGCGATGTTGAGATGGGTGAATACAAAGCTGATACATCTCAAATGTTCAATCGAGAGATCGTACTCATGACTGTGCAAACGGGACGATCCGGCAAAGAGCAAAAGCGATTCGAAAAATTCAATCCCGAAGAATTTGGACTGCTTATTATTGATGAAGCGCATCACGCTCCGAGTAATGAATTCCTCATTGCGATCAATCATTTTAAGAAAAATCCGAGATGTAAAATTCTTGGAGTGACGGCAACGCCCGATCGTCACGATGAAAAAGCGTTGCGAGTTGTCTTTGGATCGGTTGCTTATATCTATGGACTCCAGCGCGCGATTAACGATGGTTGGTTGTGTCCCATCGAAGTGCAGTTTCACGAACTGGAAAATTATGATTTATCGAATGTTCGATCACGCGGAGAGGACTTTGTTCAGGGCGAGCTTGAGAATGAGTTGCTGAAGCACGTCGCGCCTTGTGCTCAAAAATTATATGAAGTTACGAAGGAAGAGCTAACGCTTCATTTTTGCGCGAGCATCAATCAGGCGGTCGCAATGTCCGATGCGTTGAATGCAATTCGTCCTGGTATCGCAACCTACGTACTCGGTAATACTCCAGATGAACGACGCGCGGAAATTTATCAGAGCTTTATACCGGACGGGCAGATTCGATATTTGATAAATGTTGGTGTGGCTACGGAAGGATACGATAATCCTTACATCCAGAATATTTCATTAGATC
>Ga0070717_10003301_pt1 | contig 11538 bp, 10 predicted proteins | sample LARL113metaG_FD_71366 | JGI IMG/M metagenome (GOLD analysis project Ga0070717, IMG submission 71366) | Corn, switchgrass and miscanthus rhizosphere microbial communities from Kellogg Biological Station, Michigan, USA - LAR L11-3 metaG | ecosystem: Host-associated > Plants > Roots > Rhizosphere ...
ACAAATGTTCTAGCCTTTAGAAAGGGCCTGTGAGGGCCGCCTTACCCCTCCTTGAAAGAGAGGGGGATGCGGCGGCCCTTTCCTCAAAATGAATGCGAGACGTTTCTTGAGCATCTATCGTTTCTACCTTTCTCAAAATGGAACTCAGAATAGAATAATAGAATCAAAAAATATTCTATCAATCTGCGCAATCTTCCACCTGAGTAGGTATCATTTAAATGATGAAAGGATTAAAAAACGGTGAAGAATTGAGGATACGAGTTGAGATTTCCACAAGTATAAAACTATGGAAGCAGGCATTGTTACGTTGATAACGTCCTGCTGAAATGAGTCAGCAAAAAAAGTGCAAATAGAGAGTGCTACTCCCGCAGAGCGAATGCCTCTTGTCGGACTTTTGCCGGGCTCGTTCTCTATACCTTCTCCTGAAGAATATCATTGATTCTCTACCAGCATGCCAATAATTCCTCCGGACGGCGTATTCAGGTGTGTTACACGCTCGAAAAACTAGGGGGTGACGCACTTGCATGCCAGATTAGTCTACGCACCAATGACCTGACAGTCTCTTGGAGCGTGTGCTTGTAGGGCAGCCTTCTCCTATCGTTTGATTCACCAATGCATGCATTCACCGGAATATTCACGTCACCGGCTGGAGTATCAACACGGGAAGTGTTGTATTTCCATATGTGACTTAGGTATTCCCGCGGTTCCAGGTCACTTCGCTTCGCACCCCTTCCCCGGGTACGAGATAAACATCCAGGTGACAAAGGTCCCGTGGGGTTGTGAGAGGGAGCGTTGCGCTCCCTCTCCTCTTCCGACGCAGCCTCTCCGATCGAAGCCTGCGCGCCTACTATCGGGTGAGCGGGCCAGTGGGAAACACGCTGGACGAGGCGGTGCGTGTCGCAGGTCGTCGGTGGAGCATCGAAGTAGGCTTGGAAGAGGCCAAAGGGGAGGTGTGGCTGGATCAGTATGAAGTGCGCGGCTTTCGGGCCTGGTATCGCCACATGTGGCCCGTCGGGCTCGTCAGTTGCCCTTGACGAGAGCCTCGATCTCACGCCCCATCCACGTGCTGGGCCTGCCCGACTTGACAGAGTCCCGCTGGAAGCGGTTGCAGCCGTTGTGCAAGCATCTCTATGGGTGGAGCTACGAGGAAACTACCGAGCGGGTAGCTGACAGCCTGGTGCTGCGCTGGTGCTATCGCGTCTATTTCCAAGTGGTGCCCGGCAAGAGCACGCTCATCCGTTGGACCCACAGGCGTCTGGGCCCCAAAGGATGAGGTGATCGATTGGGAGCAGATCCGACCGAGCGGATGTGCGTATGCTTCCACACAGCCTCTTAGGACCGCTCTACGAGAAAAATTATCATTCATGCGCCTAAAACTGCGGAATGTGAGTTGCAACATCCAGATCCTCCGGCTCTTTGACACCAGCAGGCGCAATTGACGGCCGCTTGGGCAAGCGTACGGTGGCGGTAGGATCCTCCTCTTCGTCACTACCCGGCACACGTACAGCCGGCGGCCGCTTGGGCAAGCGTACGGTGGCGGTAGGATCCTCCTCTTCGTCACTACCCGGCACAGGTGCAGGATGTTCTTCCAGGCGCCGAAGCGCTTCCCAGGACTGCTCCACCGACGAGAAACGGTGTTGAGCATCCAGAGACATCGCTCGCTCAACGGCCTTACCTTTACTCATGGGGATCGCTGGCTCTACGTCGTCTTCACCGGTCCGCACCCTTATAACACCAGCGATCGTTAATCCCAGCGCACTCAGGCATGCTAAACCTGTTGTACACATGAGCAGGGCAGCCCAGGGATGGGAGAAGAAGAACATGGCGGTGACCTGGTTAGCAGGCAGATGCAGGAGGCCTCCAAACACCAGCAACCCTACGGCTTCGTTGCTGCCGACCTGCCCAGGGGGGGTCGGCAGAATGTAGAACATGTTGTAGACAGCGTAGCCAAAAATGGCTGTCCCAAAGGAGATGGGGAAGCCAATCGTCCAGAAAGCCAGCATGGCGAAGAGGCCGTCGAAGATCACCGCTACGCAGGTGAGCAAGATGGCAGGAAGAAAGATGCGGGGTTGGCGCGCGCCCATCAGCAGCGAGTCAACAAAGCCGGTGGCAAAGCCTTCGATCTTGCCGGCAATAGCTTGAGGAAGCAGGCCAGTCAGCTTCTGGAGCAGGCCGATAGCAGTATCACGTTTCCAGGCCGCCAGTACCACAAAGCACAGCAGGCTGACCAGTATCCCGCCCACGAACGCCAGCACCACCCAGAGCTTAATGTCCATCCGTATACCGAGTAGTGGCACCATAGCCATGATGAAGAGTGCAGGCATGAGATCCAGGGCCTTGTCCATGGCCACGGTGGACAGCGATTTGCTGACGGCTATCCCTGTGCTTCGCTTGAGCATGAAGCACTTGACCACTTCGCCCCCCCGTATTGGTAACAGAAAGTTCAAGAAAACACCGACCTGGTAAAGTTGAATGGCTTTGAGGATGCTAAGCTTGCCGATGGGATTTACAAAGAGCTTCCAGCGAATACCGCGAATAGACCATGCGAGCAAGAAGGCCACCCCAGAAAACAGAGCCAGGATGATGCCGCGAGGCGTTGTCAGGTTTTTGTGCAGCACAGCAAGAATTGTGGGGACATTCACGAAGCGCGAGACGAGGAACAAGAGGCCGATACCAACGAGTAGCCCAAGCGTGACTTTCACTACAGGAGCGCGCAGGAGATTCCCAGGGGACGTCTTTCTTGCTTTTCTGTATGCTGGTTGATTGGGTTGTTGATTACTCTTGCCTGCTAAGTCGATCCGGTTTGGACGGGGAAGAACAGGCAGCAACGAATTTTGATCCTGTTGCATACACGCCTCACGTGAAATTATGACTATGTGCGTACACCTGTGAGAGGAACATCGTGGCTGGTCTGAGTGGGACCTGGCTGGTCCATGCCACCAGCATTGAACCACTCAGCCGCTAATTGTATCCCTTCGCGAAGATCCACCTTTGGTTCGAAGCCCAACTCGCGCCGCGCCTTCTCCACGCTATGCCGGTTATCACTCCCGAACATCATCGCACCAAGCTGTGTCACCACCGGCTTTGTTCGTGTCACGCGGGCAACGACTTTCTCGGCAACAACACTGCCGTAATAGATCGGCAGATAGGGCAGGTGCAGCCTGGGACGCACACCGCCGACCGCATCGGCAATGGCGTTGAACATCTCCAACTGTGTCAATGGGCGATCATTCGTAATGTTGTAGACATTCCCAGGGGCATGCTGGTGATAGGCCGCTAGCAGGAACCCTTGCACGACATCGGTGACGTAACAAAACGGCAGCGCATTGTCACCACGCCCAAGAATCAGGCCTTTACCGTCTTTCACCTTCTGGGCCATGCGCCCGAAATGCAGCCGGTCGCCAGGGCCAAAGAAGGTACCCGGACGTAGGATCACCGTCTCCACCTTACTGTTGAACATGAGGCGCCGTATTAAGCGGTCGCCTTCAGCTTTGGTGAGGCTATAGGGGTCGGGATCAGGCCGCAGCGCATCCTGTTCGCTCAGGAAGCGACCGTGGCCAAGCCCATACACCGTATGGGAACTGGTATGGACGAAGCGGCGTACCCCCGCTTGCTGAGCAGCTTGATACAGGTTCGCTGACCCGGTCACATTGACCAGGCGATACTCGGCCAGGGGCCGCCAGACCCCCATCATGCCCGCCAGGTGAAAGATCATTTCAATGTCCTTGACGGCAGGCCCCAAGGTGTTCGCATCCGTAATATCACCTCGCACCACCTCCACACCCTGCTCCACCAACCGATCTGCATTCTCCAGGGGCAAGACGAGCGCACGAATCTGCTCATGACGCTGTTGAAGCTCTTTTATCAGATGGCCACCCAGCAGGCCAGTGGCACCAGTGACCAGCACTCTCATCGAACAATCCTCCGCTTTCTAAAATGAAGCATGCAAAAACCTTGCAAGCAGTACTTACTTCCCTCTTCGCTTCTATTTAACACGCGCGGGGTGTTTATACAGTGATAGGGTAGATTGAGGGTTGGTGAATTTTTGTGTAGAAATAGAGCAGGGTGTGCACGCGGTGGTCCCGCAAGAGCGGACGGGGATGATAGGCTGGAGCATGACCAATGGCCGCCCCTTTTCTCTATGTGGGAGCGTAGCGAATAGTGCGCACGTACACCGTGGCACTCGACGAGCCCTGGAAAAGCACCTCGAACACGACATACAGATGGGCGAGATCGACGCCGGTGAACGCAGTGAGCGGGAGCGTCATCGTAGACCACCGGGTCCTCAGGCAGCGCTGCACGGAGGTCTCGCTGCCATTGTCAGGCTGGTATTTATCTTTGATGCCTATGCGTACACATTGCCCGTCACCTGCCGCGCGCAGCTCCACGACCAACGAGCGATAGGCACGCAAGTCGAGCGAGGGACGCTGCCCCGGGGGAGCGGGTGGACCGACGGAGATAAACATGACCCCCCACTGCTGGTGGGCAGGATAGCTGAGCATCAACGACCCAGCGGTGGCAGTGAGCCAGTGCCGTTGGTGCCCGGAGGTTTCCATCCCAAACGCAAAGCCCGCTCCCAGCCCGCCCACATACACATCCCGGTAGCTGCGCTGCAGCACGGTAGCGGAGGCGGGACGTGGGAGCACCGCGCTTAAGGCGGGCTTCACCTGCCCATTTTGCTGGTAGAGTCCCCAGTGCGTCCCGACTCCCTGTTCATGAACTTTCCAGTCCTCGTCAAAAGCATCGAAATAGAAATACTGCACACCCCTTGCTTGAGCCCAATCGATGAACTCTCTCAAGTAGCGAGCCTGGTTGGCGGCACTCGGAACTGCAGCTCCATAAGGCGGGCCAGCAGATGGCCATCCTGTCTCGCCGATCACAATCTGTTTGTGCGGAAAAGTCTGTTGGACTTGCGTATACGCTCGATCAAGGGATTGTATGGCAGAATCAATGGCTATCCCCTGCCAGAAAGGATAGATGTGAACAGTAATGAAATCGACATCATTGGCCAGATCACGATGTTGTATCCACTGGATAGACGTATCCGCCATCGTGACTGGGACCGCACGGCCAAGTTTGGCACGAACTTGCTCAATGTCGGAGTGTAGTTGTTCCTCTGACAAATCTCCGCGCTGTAATACCTCATTGCCTACGATGATGGCATGCACTGCGCTGTTTGAGGCAAGTTGTTCGCCAGCTGTCATCTCCCTGGCATTGACAACAGGATCGCTTCCCAACCCAATACCCAAAGCCACGCAGACGTGAGCAGTTTCGGCGGTCTGTATGATCGTATCTGCAAGGCCAGTGGAGCTGTAGGTGCGAATATAGTGGGTAAGGGACGCCAGGGTGGGCATATCTGCCTCGATTTCTTCACCCGAGGGAAAAGCTCCACGAGTTGGATCTTGTCCCATATGAGATGGGCCGTAGGCGAGACCTGCAAGGCTGAGTTTGCCGAGTGCAGGTTGCGGCTGCGTACAAGAAGCACTACCCTGTGAAGGACCGGGGGAAGCCTTGGGTGTCCCAGAGCAACCAACCAGGAGGACACTGAGGACAAGCCCGAGCGTCGCGGCGACCTCTATAAGCGGATGCTTGGGAGCTGAACGAAACATCATCACCCCTTTTCAGGACATCAAACACCTTGCCGCTGAAGCCATTCAGCTTCACTCTGCCATTGTGGAGACCTTTTTACCTGCACCTTTAAAGCCAAACTTCTTGATCGTCTTGTGTAGCCAATCAACGGTCGGTCCTTCATCGATTCTCCCGCTGGTTTCGATCAAGAATGAAGGTGTCTCAGGACGGGTTACTAACTTGTTGGCTTGGCGTATCGCTGCTAGTTCCTGATAATGCTGAAAAGCCCAGTACAGGTTGACTCGGCACTCCTTGCAATTTTTGACGTCGTTTTCATTCGTGGTTCCGCACTGTGGACACTCGATCATGCTTGTCTCCTTTCTATCCAGCCTATGATATTGACACCTTCCTTACACTACCTTTTTCGATCGAAAAAGATGCTATGCCCCGATAGTATCCCCCCTACACATGGTACAAGCTGGAAGTACTGAGAAGATAGTAGTAGCGGTTGCGAATAGGTGAAACTCTTTGTTCCGCGTTCAGAATATCCAACCCTACCAGAACCTGCCCCTGGAGTAAGCTCCTCAAACTCATGTCGCGGGAGAAACACTCCAAAGACCGTAGTCGCTGCATTTTCCTGTGACCCCCCCAAGACTGCAATACGTTCCTACCATACTGCCAGACGGCTGTATTATCCCAACAAAAGAGAAAGTAACTTGCCCGCTATCGCTGGAGAGTATGAACTGAATGTCTTCAGCGGCAGTGATGGTTCCCTCAAAAGGACCATTCGTGGGCATTTGGCCGAAACGATTAGCATCGGCCATTTCACTGAAGTTGCCACAGATGGCCTCTTGCTGTTGTTGCATGCCTGTGAGTGATATGTTTGTAGTCAGACCGGTTGGTACATCGTAAATGGTGCCGGTATAGAGTTTGGCCACAACTGGATAGGAGGGGGATGCAGCAGCCGGTGGCGCGGAATTGCACGCGGGTTTCGGCGTAGTAGGGGCTTGCGTCGGTAGAGAAGAGGAAGAAAAAGCGCTCTTGTGCAGCACGGCAGTCGTCGGGATAGTACGACCAGGGGTAAGATGTCCTGCGGTAGAGAACAAGCGATCTGTACCAACGACAGCACTGACGATCAAAGCCAGTAAGATCAGTAATACCGCGGCAGGTTTTCTGGTAGTGCGTGCACGCGGCGGTGGCGCTTGCTGGTCTTGCCGGGCTGCACCCACGGTAACCGGCTCTGGCGGCTGTTGTACTAACGCGGACTTCAGCGCCTGCGTGAACTGCTCAGCCGTAGGGAAGCGATCGTTGCTGTTGAGGGACATGGCTCGCTGAATGGCTTCAGCGACATGCGCCGGAATAGCCGGTACTAGCTGGTTCAGCGGTTTTAATGGATCGACGGCCTCGCTTTCGATGAGTCTTTTTCGCTTGAGAGCATCAGCGGGAACAATGCCTGATAAGAGCGTATAGAGCGTGGCACCCAGTCCATAGATATCGGTGCGCGTGCTGATTTCTCCACTGTACTGTTCAGGCGCTTCATAGCCAACCACGGGAGAGCGAACAGGTAGATCTTGTGAACCCAGGTTGTAGTGCTTGCCCACCCCAAAGTCAACCAGCACAGGCTTATTATCCACCTGCGACATGATGATGCTGTCCGGTTCGATATTCTGATGAATAATGGGAGGTTGCTGACTATGTAGATGGGAGACAGCACCCAGGATGGGGACCATAATGGTCATAACTTGAGACAGCGGGAAACGCTCGCCAGGCTGCTGCGTACGCAACGTATCCAGATTGGGCCCTTCGATATAATCCATGAGCATATACAATCGATTGTACTTGTTACTGTTAAAGACATCATAGATGCGGGGGAGCGCCTCGTGATCGATCCCTCTGAGCGATAGAGTTTCAAAGTCGATGTGATGTCGCAGGCCCTTACTCGGGACAACCACCTCTTTAAGAGCAAAGCGGGTAGAAATATAACGTTTGCCGCGCGAATCCTCCACTACGTTAACGGTGTTCACTCGATACACCGCGCTAAACGCGCCAACGCCCACAAGCTCCTGTATAAGATACTGATTGCGTAAAATGGTTCCAACAGGAAGCGTATTTGGCATCTGATCTCTGCTGTGAAGGAAACGTGGGAAGTGCCGGGATGTGCTCTTCTGTCTCCTAAGCAAGAGCACAGTCGCAGTTTCTTGGGCAGGGATAATCGTCATCGTGAGGGTGAGCGTCCCCCTGGGCCCCCCAGGAAAGGCCGGTTCGCCCAGTCCCGCTAGAGAGATGACTTGCCCTTCGTACGCTCCTGCTGGCACGACCACGCTCCTGTGCCGACCGCCTGGGAGCCTGATGGAACGACTGGTCCCACGCCGTGCCTCCAGCTCACTGATGGCAAGCGTGGCATGCAGATCGCCACTCTGTGGGAAGGCCCGCTGTGGCGGTGGTGGTGGCTGGTTGCTCTTGCGCTTTTCTCTGATCTCATCCGCTAAGTGGATGGTAGGCTCTTGTCTCTGCTTGTCCATGCTACTCCCTGTCCTCTCGTAGGTGGTTGCGGAATGCTCTCCGGTAGTTGTTATACTCAAAACTTGCCGCTTCCGCGACGCTTGGACACATTATACTTGCTCCAGTTGTTTTTCCTCTGTGTCCAAGATTCCGGATCCACTGCACAGTTCAAGCTTCTTCTCAGAGCCGAAAATGGCAAAAATTAGTCTAAACACCAATCATCTCACCTAATTTACGGGATTGATATGTTCCATTTTTTAACGCAGTATACCCATTCCGCTCATCTTGTATCCTGTCCTGCATATCTTGTTTGTGATAGATCAGGTGAATATCATCTCTCAATTCAGGTAGATATCTACTGATCATCGTATCACTTGAGATATATTTGATCTTTCTACCTTCTGCATGCAATCCCTCCCGTTTGAAAAAGGCATCGGTTCTTCTGATATGCCATGAACTCGTGATCACACCAATGGTTCTTTTCTGCTTAAATTGCTCAGTGGTAAAGAGCTTCACTAACTCACGTGCATTTTCCTCAGTTGTCTTCGAGTTCTCTTCCAAGTGCATGCATGTCTCAGGCACACCAAACGCCAGCAATTCTGCTTGCATCACCGAGGCTTCTGATGGTGCGCCTTTGTCTTCAGGATCAGTTTTCCCTGTAGAGAGGATGAAGCACCCTGACACACCGTGATGGTACAAGAGTGCTGCTGTAATAACCCTCCCCTGGGCACCAAAACTTTTTTTCGTCCCTTTTTCGTAGGGAGTAGTGATAAACTGATCTCCGCTTTTGACGATATTCCCTCCTAAAATGACGACGACCTCACACGTAAAAGGAGGGTTCATTGGCCCCTGCGTGGTTTTGTAGTGGATATATGCCAGCGCATGGTGTGCAAGAATCGCTGGATTTTCTATTTTTAGCTTAGTCATGCGTAAAGCCTGAGCGAAAAATGTGACGGCTCGTTTTGCAGCACTGAGCATAAAGCATCAGAGCGTTTTATGCAATTTTTAGTTCCCTAGTGTTGAAAAACTTCCACGATGCGCAAAAAGAAATCCTGTACGGTCACCGAGTCAATATCTCCAGAAATGGCAAGCGCTGCCCGGTTACCATCAGGCCAGCATCCAAAAGAAAGGAATGGCGTATCTAACGCTTCAATCCGCTCAACAAGGTCACTTCTGCGTTTCGCTCGCTTCTCGCGCGTCGTACCCAATCCTTCAGGTTCGTCGAGATACATGGCATAGCTAAGGGCCTCTTCCTCTGAGCAGCGTACAACCGGATAACCCTGCTCATAGAGAACGTCAAGCACCTCAACAGGTGTTTGCGGCGATACACCAATGCATGGGCAGCATGTTGCCTTCACCCGAAAGCATTGGGATGGCACACAAACTTCGCTCCCATACCAGGCAGTGACCGGTTGGTCTTCGACGGTGAGATGACGCGCAAGTAAGGTAGCGCGAGGGGTGCAGGTGGCTTCAACCTGCCAGCGACCTGAATCAAGTGATGTAATGCTGAGTCGAAACGCGCTGCGTTCCTTCCACCACTGCGCCATATCTCCTATGCGGGTCAGCCAGACAGGGAGCGGTCGGGTACGGGCATACGATAACAGTCTATCAAGGGCTTGTTTGCAAAGGACGCCACGTTCAGGGTGAAGATTAAGCGTATAGAGACCTCCATAGTCATAAACACGCTGCATTACCCTGCTCCAGATACGACCGACCTCCTGTGGGTCAGTAATGCGCAGGCGATCAAAGAGCATCTCGTCATCTGGAATGCTGGTCGGAATACGCAGCAACTCTGCTTCAAAATGTGGGCGCAGCGCAGATACACTACAAGGAACAGCCTGGAAGAGTTTCAGAGATTTCGCATAACCACTTCGCAGAAGAGGCGAAAAGGCGCCCAGATCAACAACAGTATGCAAGACAGCTACATTGCTTTCATAGTCAAATCCGAGAGTAGCATAGACATCAAGCGATTCTACCGTCCATCCAAGATAGGGGTTACGAAAGCCTTGATAAGGAATCTTGTTCTTCTGAAATACCGAAATAGCTTGCTCTGTCTGCTTATACTGTTCACCTTTACTCAAGGTGCGATAATCATTATGAACATATCCATGGATGCCAATTTCAGCGCCATCATGGGCTATCTTTGAGATGAGCGCAGGATGGCGGTCTAACACGACTGCGGGGATAAAGAAAGTTGGTGCTCCACCGTATTGCCGGAGAGAATCTATAATACTGTGTAAGGCATGTCGTATCGGGGTTTCTGAAACCCCGAAGCGGGTAAATACAGTACCAAGCCGTCTGGTAAAGTTATGTGCTCCTTTCGTTCTAAGCGAGAAGGAGACCAGGTTCATAGCTTACCTCCATGATGATTTGGAGCAACCACTTATCGTTATAAAGATAGAGTCTATTCCATAGGAATCAGGTATTTACCGACGTTGAGATGCTGTTATGAAAAGCGCACTATGGTATACATTCCGGCATAATATGCTTTACTAGGCACAAGGTCACAGGAGTTCATGAGGATGACAGATTGTGATTGTTTATGGGAGCCGCCACCAGCACATGCAAATTTGTTACATGATGAAGTTCATGTCTGGTGTGCCGGGCTTGATCAATCAATAGCAAGCTTGGAGTGGCTGACGCAAACACTCTCCATGGATGAACGCTTGAGAGCCGAACGCTTTCAATTTGAGCAGGACAGGCAGAGTTTTATTATTGGTCGTGGACTCCTCAGGACAATCCTGGGCTACTACTTGGGCATCGAGCCAGGTCGACTCCATTTTTGCTATGGTATGTATGGAAAGCCGGCACTGGTAGAAGTGCCTGGAACAAGCACCCTCCGGTTTAGTGTGGCTCATGCACATGGGCTTGCCCTCTACGCTGTCACGCGTGACCGGGAGGCTGGTGTGGACCTTGAACCTATGCGCCACATAGCTGAAACTGAACAGATCGTAGATCGCTACTTCTCTGAGCGAGAAAAGGCCGTATTTCGTGCACTCACTGCAGATAAGAAGCAAGAGGCATTTTTCACTTACTGGACCTGCAAGGAAGCCTATCTAAAGGCAACTGGAGAAGGACTGAGCAGGCCTTTGAACCAAATTGATGTTTCACTAGGTCCAGGAGAGCCGGCCAGGCTAATCAGCGTCGATGGGGATGGAAAGGAAGCTTCTCGTTGGACTCTTCAAGAACTAAGACCTGTTCCTGGCTTCGTGGCAGCTCTTGTCGTGGAAGGACAGGGCTGGCGGCTCTCTTGCTGGAATTGGTCTAGGTAGGAACTAAAACACTGTTGAGCAAAAACGTACGCCGAAGCGTATCATATCCGTAGAGTAGTCAAATACCCCAGCCCTAAAGGGCTGATTCTTACCCACATTTTACAAAGTGATAGCATAAAGGATGAATATCCAAGAAGTGTTGGATCCCAAGAGCTGGGCCGAGCAAACCTTTGGGGGTGTCCAACTGCATGATCTG
>Ga0070717_10003303_pt1 | contig 11536 bp, 10 predicted proteins | sample LARL113metaG_FD_71366 | JGI IMG/M metagenome (GOLD analysis project Ga0070717, IMG submission 71366) | Corn, switchgrass and miscanthus rhizosphere microbial communities from Kellogg Biological Station, Michigan, USA - LAR L11-3 metaG | ecosystem: Host-associated > Plants > Roots > Rhizosphere ...
GAGCAGGTAACCGGCGAGGACCGGCGCCAGCATTGCGCCGCCGCGCCCCACGCCGATCGCAAAACCAGTCCCGGTCGCACGCACATGTGTCGGGAACACTTGCGCGAACAGCAGATAAAAGCCGGCGATCGCTGCATTGGTGAAGAGTCCGGTGAAGGCGAGCGTCGCCTTCAAGTGGTTGACGTCGGCGGCGCCGTACCCGAAGCGCACGATCATCAGACATCCGGCCAGCAGGGTGACGATGGTCAGGGTCTTCAGCGGGACGCGCGTGGCGATGAGCCCGAAGAGCGCCCCGCCAACCGCGCCGCCGAGGCTCACCCAGGTCAACATGCCGGCCGCCGTCTTCGGGTCGAAGCCCATGTCGACGACGATCTTCGGCACCCACTTGATGATGAAGTAGAAGCTCGTGATGTGCGCGAAATAACCGAACGTCACCAGCACGGTAGTCGCCAGCAGGCCTGGTTTCAGCACGTCCGCGATCGAGCGCCGCACGGCCGAGGGTCCCGGATCGCTCAGCGCGGCTGCCGGTGGATGACCGAGCCGCACGAGGATGCGGTTTATCTGCTCGAGCGCCCCCGGGGCCCGGCGCCGATCGAGAAACGCCACCGACTCGGGGACGAGCGCCCACACGATCGGCAGGAACGCTGCCGTCGCCCAGCCGCCGGCGTTGAACACCGTATGCCAGCTGCCGCTCGCGAGAATTCTCTGCACGAACAGGCCGCCAATCACCCCGCCGAGCGGATAGCCGATCACCATCAGCGCCATAGCGAAGCTGCGCCAGCGTTTGTTGGAGAGCTCCGCGGCCGTGGCGTTGATCGCGGCGAGCGTGCCGCCGATCCCGAGCCCGGTGAGCAGCCGCCACGGCAGGAGGTCGGCGACCCCGTGCGCATGAGCGGCGCCGAACATGCCTGCGGCCATGGCGATGAGGCAACCGAGTATGGTCGGCCGCCGTCCGACCTTGTCGGCCACGCCACCGAGCAGCAGTGAGCCCGCCGCCATGCCGAGCAGCTCCATCGAGAGCACCCAGCCGAGCGTGGCCTTGTCGATGCCCCAGTCGCGCGCAATGCCGGGAGAGGCGAAGCTGATCGACAGCACGTCGAAGCCATCGAGTGCGTTCAGCCCGACCGTGACCAGCACCGCGAGCCACTGCGTGCCCGACATGGCGCCGTGGTCGATGATGGATTTCGGGTCTCTGCCCGCCATGTTTCCCCCCGGTGGCCGCCGCTGCAGTGGTTATTCGTGAATGCGGCTGAGCAGCTCGATCAGCTTGGACACTTCTTTCTCGTTGAAACGCGACTTTAGCCAGTGCTCATGCTGCTGGATGGCACGCTTGGCGGCGGCGAGCGCCTTGCGCCCCCGATCGGTGAGATTCAACGCCTGCTTGCGCCCGTCGCTGCGCGATTTACGGCGCACCAGGTAGCCTTTCGCCTCGAGGCGGTTGACGATCGCCATGGTGGTGGCGCGGTCCATGCGCATGCGCTGCGCGAGACCGGTCTGGGCGATGTTGGGGTGATCGTCCACCAGCCAGAGCGCCGAAACTTGCTTCTGCGTGAGGTCGAGGTCGGCGAAGGTCTCGGTGAAGTGCCGGTAAACCGCGCCGTGGGCCAGGCGGATATGAAAGCCCACGATGTTGCGGATCTCGCCGATGTCCTCATCACCCGCAACATGCGGCGTGGTGATTGCGACGGTCTCTTTGGGAAGTTTCGGCATCGCCTACCCCGGGACTGATTGTTAGTATAACTTACAAATACCCGCCGACGAGGGTACGTGCCATGAGCCATTTTCCCGCGACCCCGGCCTTTACCGGCTTCAACACACCGTCGCGCATCGAAGCGGACATTTTAGATCTTGCGTACGAGGGCACAATTCCTCCGCAGCTCGATGGCGCCTTCTTCCGGGTGCAGCCCGATCCCCAGTTCCCGCCGCGCCTGGGCGATGACATCTCCTTCAACGGCGACGGCATGATCAGCCGCTTCCACATCCATGACGGGCGCTGCGATTTCCGCCAGCGCTGGGTGCGCACCGATAAATGGCGGCTGGAGAACGCTGCCGGCCGGGCACTGTTCGGCGCCTACCGCAACCCGCTCACCGACGACGAGTCGGTCAAGGGCAGAATCCGCGGCACCGCCAACACCAACGCCTGGATTTACGGCGGCAGGCTGTACGCGCTGAAGGAGGATTCTCCGGCCGTGGTCATGAACGCCGCGACACTCGAGACCGAAGGCTATACTTCCTTCAACGGCAAGATGACCGGTCAGACCTTCACTGCGCATCCCAAGGTCGACCCATACACCGGCAACATGATCGCCTTCGGCTACGCCGCCTCGGGTCTATGCACCGACGACTGCACCTTCTACGAGATCACGCCGCAGGGCGAGCTGCTGCGCGAGCTGTGGTTCAAGGCGCCCTACTACTGCATGATGCACGACTTCGCCATCACCGCAGACTACGCGCTGTTTCACATCGTGCCGTCCATCGGCAGCTGGGAACGGCTGCGGCAGGGGCTGCCGCACTTTGGCTTCGACACGCAGCTGCCGGTATACCTCGGAGTGCTGCCGCGCCGCGCCGGCGCCACGGCGCGTGATGTGCGCTGGTTCAAGCGCGACAACTGCTTCGCCAGCCACGTGCTCAATGCCTTCCAGGAAGGCACCCGCATCCATTTCGACACGCCGGAAGCCAAGAACAACTTCTTCCCTTTCTTCCCCGACGTGCACGGCAAGCCCTTCAACGGCGCCGAGGCCATGACCTATCTCACTCGCTGGACCGTGGACATGAGCGCGGATTCGAGCGCCTTCACGGCCGTGGAGCGCCTCACCGATACGGCCGCCGAATTCCCGCGCATCGACCAACGCTTCACCGGCGTGCCCTATCGCCACGGCTGGTTGCTCGAGATGGACCCGCGCCGCCCGAGCGAGCTGCCCGGCGGCAGCGCCGCGGGCCCGCCCATGAACTGCCTGCTCCACAAGGATCTCGCGACCGGAGCCGAACAACACTGGTGGTGTGGACCGGTATCGAGCCTGCAGGAGCCGTGTTTCATTCCCCGAAGCACGAAGGCAGCCGAGGGCGACGGCTGGATCGTGCAGATCTGCAATCGTCTCAATGAGCACAGCAGCGATCTGCTGCTGTTCGAGGCGCTGGACATCGCCAACGGGCCGATTGCGGCCATCCATATACCTATCCGCCTGCGCTTCGGCCTGCACGGTAACTGGGCACAGGCGGAGGATATCGGGCTCAGCTGCTGACAGCCGCACGGCCTCTGCTTCAGGACGCCGGCGCGGCGTGCACTTCGCCGACAATCTCCCCGCCACGCCGCGCCCGCTCGATGAGTCCCGCCTCATCGCGCTTCACCCGCAGCGCGAGCGCGATGAGCATGATGACGATCGCCGGAGCGACCCAGTTGATCGCAAGGATGGCGGTCGCGAGATTGCCGCCGTTGGCATCTGCGATCATCCCGACCAGGAACGGACCGATGCCGATGCCGAAGAGCGTGTAGACGATGATGTAGAGACTCGCGGTGATGCCGCGCATGCGCGGCAGCACCTGCTCGAACATCAGCGCATAGAGCGGCGGATACCACGCCGTCAACACCAGACTGTAGAGCACGAAGCGCGAGTAGAACGAAACCGGATCGGGCGCGTGGTAGACCCATATGGCGATGAGTGGGGAGACCCCGAGCGAGACGAGCGTGACGTAGACGCGCCCCGCGCCAGGGGAACGCGCATTGATGCGGTCGGACAGCGGGCCGGCGATCATCGGGCCGACGATGCCGAGCGCCCCCGCAAGCAGGCCGAACTGGAGTCCCGTGGCCGCCGGCGATAGCCCGTAGTGCTTCATGAGGAACGAGGGCGTGAAGCCCATGGTGCCGTAGTTGATCATCATCTGCAGCGCCGCTACGCCGAAGCACAGCAGCAGCGCAGGCGAGCGGGTGATGACCTCGAAGGTTGGACGGTCGGCGAGCGACAGGCGCTGAAGCAGGTTCACGATGACGAGCGCGCCGAACCCCACCACGGCCCATTGCAGCAGGTGCGGGCTCATGGCCAATGAGCCGAAGTGCAACGGCGGCCGCGGGGAGAGCGCCGCAGTGAGGCGTGTCAGCAGCCCTGCAGCAGCGATGACCACGACTGTCGCGGCGAGATTCACGCCCCAATAACCCGCGCCTGCACGCCGGCTTGCAAGCGCGAGCCAGTTGGCGACGGGTGTCACCGCGCCAAGCAGCGCGAGGCTCGCGCGGAAGGGATGCGGATCGGGTGGCGACTCGATGCCATCCATCCGCCCGCGTGGCGGCTCGGGCATTCGCCACAGGAGCGCCGCCAGAATGAAGCCCGGTGTGGCGGCAACCAGGAACGCGAACTGCCAGCCCTTGAGCCCGAGCGGCGCCGCGCTGCCGGCGTGCAGGTGATCCCACCAGTCGGCCGCCACGCCGCCGAGCACCGAGGAGCCACCGAGACCGAGTGCGATGGCCGCCGCAATCACGGCCATGGCGAAGCCGCGGCGCGGCCTCGCGTAGTGATCCATCACGAGGGAGATGCCGGCCGGTTGCGCCGAGCCTTCGCCGATACCCACGCCGAGCCGCGACAGCGCAAGCAGCGCAAAGCCGTGCGCCGCCGCGGCCAGTGCCGTTGCCACCGACCAGAAGGTCAGCGTGATCCCGAGCAGCCGTGTGCGCACCCAGCCATCGGCGAGGCGCCCGATCGGCAGCGAAAAGAGCGCGTAGAAGAGCGCAAACACCGTGCCGTAGAGCAAACCCATCTCGGCGTCGCCGATGCCGATGTCGTGCTTGATGCGCGGCGCGAGGATCGCAAGGATGTTGCGATCGAGGAGGCTCATCGTGTTGGTGAGCGCCACCAACGCCAGCGCGTAGCCGGCGGTCGAGCTGAGTCGCGCGCGGTTCACAACCTGAACCAGCGCTCGGCGTTGGTCTGCATCAGCTTCTGCTTAGTGGTGAGCGGGATGTCGAGGTTGTCGTGCGTGCGCACCTCGTCCGCATGGAACTGGTAGGGGTAGTCCATCGCGTACATGACGCGATCCTCGCCAACGACCCGCTGGGTGAAGAGGATCGCCGGCGCCCACGCCACGCCGCTCGTGGTGATGAGGACATTCGTGCGCAGATACTCGAGGATCGCTTTCTTCAGCGGTTTCATGAACGGATAGCGTTTGGAGCGCACGGTCGCCTGGTGCATGTAGTCGATGCGATATATCCAGAACGGCAACGCCTCGCCCATGTGACCCACCATGATCTGCAGGTCGGGATAGCGGTCGAAGACTCCGCTGGTGATGAGCCGCAGCAGGTGCAGTCCCACCTCGACGCCGAAGCCGAAGATCGCGCCATCGAGACCACTCTCCAGCATCGGCCCGATCATCGCGTCCGGCGGTGACGAAGGATGGATGTAGAGCGGCTGACCGGTGTCAGCGAGCGCGCGGAAGATCGGGTCGAACTTCGGATGATCGAGGTACTCACCCTGGGTGTGGCTGTTGATCTGCACGCCCTTGAAGTTCAGCTCACGTGCGCCGCGCACGATCTCGCTTGCCGACCAGGCCGGGTCCTGCGGCGCGACGGTGGTCATGCCGATGTAGCGATTCTTGTGGGCCGCGACGTTCTCGGCGAGGTAGTCGTTGGCCCGCTGCGCGAGCCTGCGCGCCTCGCCGAAGTCGGTGAGCGGCTGAGCGCCCGGCGCGGTGAGCGCGAGCACCGCCTTGTCGATCCCGGTCTCGTCCATGTGGCGCAGTCGCTGCTGACCCAGATCGAGCAGGCGCTCGAGGATGGTGGTCGCGCGCTCCGACGGACTGCGCGCGTAGAACCCCCAGAGCGAGGTGACGCCCTTGTCCGCGGTGCCGTCTTTCACCATGCGCAGGTAGGCGTCGATCTGCTCGCGCGTTGCGAACGCTTCCTCGGTCGCGATACGCAGGTAGCCGCGGTCACCGCCGGTCTTGAGCTCGTGGGTCATGCCTCAGCCCTCGTGGACGGCCTTCACCACCATGCAGGACATGACACCCTCGGGACCGTTTTCCGAACCGTGCCCGGACCACTTGACTCCGCCGAAAGGCGAGTCGCCGCTGCTGAGTGTCGTGGTGTTGATGCACAACATGCCGGTCTCGACCTCGCGCGCCAGGCGCCGTTGCCGTGCGGCGTCGCTGGTCCAGCAGTAGGCCGCCAGCCCATAGGGCAGGCGGTTGGCCTCTGCGATCATGTCTGCCTCGGTGCGGAACGGGTTGATGAGCGCGACGGGCCCGAATGGCTCCTCGTTCATGATGGGCGCGCTGAGCGGGACCTCCGACAACACCGTCGGTGCGTAGAAGTAGCCGCGATCACCGATGCGGCGTCCGCCTGTGTGCAGCTTCGCCCCCGCCTTCGTCGCGCCGCCGATCAGCCGCTCCATGGCATCGGGCCGGCGCGGGTTGGCCATCGGGCCCATCTGCACGCCCTCTTCCAGCCCATTACCTACCCGCAGCTGCGCGGCGCGCTCGGCGAAGCCGCTCACGAAGCGCTCGTAGATACCCTGCTGCACGATGAACCGTGTCGGTGAGACACACACCTGACCGGCGTTGCGGTGCTTCGAGGCCACCATGGCCTTCAGCACCTGCTCGAGATCGACATCGTCGAACACCAGCACCGCGCCATGGCCGCCGAGCTCCATGGTGGTGCGCTTGCAATCCTCGGCGGCGAGCTTCATCAGATGCTTGCCGACCACCGTCGAGCCCGTGAAGCTGAGCTTGCGGATGATCGGTGAGGCCAGCAGGTGCCGCGACACCTCGTCCGGCACGCCGAACACGGCCTGGCCCACCTCCTTCGGCAGACCGGCGTCGAGGAGACACTGCAGCACCGCCAGCGCGGAAGCGGGCGCCTCTTCCGCAGCCTTCAGGATCACCGAGCAGCCGGCCGCGATCGGCGCACCGAGTTTGCGGCCCGGGTTGCCGATGGGGAAGTTCCAGGGTGCGAACGCCGCGACCGGTCCTACCGGCTCGCAGATCACGGTCGAGCGCATGCCGGCGGGACGCACCAGCTGACGACCGTAGAGACGGTGACACTCCCCGGCATAGAACTCGAACAGCGTGACATTCATCATCACTTCGATGCGCGACTCGGCGAGCGCCTTGCCCTCTTCCAGGGTCGCGATGCGCGCGATCTCCTCCTGACGCTCGCGCATCAGCCGCGCGGCGCCGAGGAGCACCGCGGCGCGCTGTGCGGGCGCGGCATCGCGCCAGAGACGAAAGCCGCGCTGCGCGGCATCGAGCGCGCGGTCGAGATCGTTCGCCTCTGCGAGCGGCAGCGCGCCGAGCGCCTCGCCGGTTGCCGGATTGACGACGCTATGGGTGCGACGGTGGCCGACAGGGATCTTCTCCCCGTCGATCAGCATGTGAAGTTCGGGATAGCTGGAACTTCCGCTCACGCTCTCACGCACTCTGCGCCTCGAGTTGCTCGAGCCGAATGATCTCGCGGCCGTAGGGGCGCACGCCGCGCGAGATTGTGAGCGCCGCGAGCGGCAGCAGGATCGACGCCGTCAGTACGATGCTCTTCCACAAGTCTGCGTCGGAGTGGAAAACACGCTGCGTAACGCTGCCGATCAGTTGTCCGCCGAACGCCCCGAAGAAAATGAACATGAACAGATAAATGGCGGTCATACGGCCGCGCATCGAATTTGGCGTAATGCGCTGGATGGCTGCGTTCTGTGGAACCGAAGAGGCGAGTGCGCACACCCCGCCGCCGGCCGCGCACAAGAGCGCGAGCTCACCCGAGGGCATGAGCGGCGCCGCAATCTCGAAGGGAGCGGCGAGGGCAAACAGGATCGTTGCGGCCCGCACATACGCATCCTTGTAGCGCTTGGACAGCCACTCCGTGAATACGGTGCCGACGAATGCGCCCACTAGCCAGGACACCAGGATGACGACGCTCAGCCAGTTGCCAATGCGTTGTGAGCTCCAGCCATAGGTGCGGGTGAGAAACGCCGGGCGCCACACACCGAGACCGAGGAACTCGGTGGCGCTGAAGGCGAGGCCGATGAAGAGCGGCAGGTAAGTCCCGCGGCGCGTCCAGATCTCACGCAGCACGGCGCTGAACGGCACATTCAGCGCCTCACCCGGCAGGCCGCGCCGCGGCGGCTCCTGCGTGAGGATCAGGAGCGCGGCGATCACGAATGCGGGCGCCCCGACCATCATGAGCACCCACTGCCAGCCGTGGATGCTGAGCCCCATCCAGTGGGTGACCGGCCACGCCGCCACCATCGTGAGCAAGACCCCGCCGAGGTAAACGCCGAGCACGTTGCCACTGATGAAGCCGAGCTGCAGAAGACCGAAGGCGCGCGGCAGACGCGCCGGCGGGAAGTAGTCCGCCAGCATCGAGTACGAGCCGGGGGCGTGCGCTGAGCCGCCGGCGCCCACCAGCATGCGGCTCATGAACAACTGGACGAAGTTCTGCGCGAGCCCGCCAAGGGCTGTGATGCCGCCGATGAGAGTGATGCCGCCTGCGAGCACGTACTTGCGCGGGTACAGATCCACCAGGCGCGCGAGCGGGATTCCGACCAGCACGTAGAAGACGATATTGGCGGGCCCGAGCAGAAAGCCAAGCTGCTCATCCGTCAGGTGAAAATCATTCTTGATGGGCTGGGCCATCATGCTGAAGATCTGCGCGTCGAGGAAATTGAGCGCGGTCGCGAGAATGATCACGAACAGCGCGTAATACGCTGCACTCCGTGCAGGCCATCCTTGCGCCTGTGCAGGCGCAGCCGTTACGGGACCTACGCTTACGGGTGCCTCTGCAACCATCTGCCCCCCTTCGTGCCGCGCGCTTTGCCAGCGCCAGACTGTATGTGTTAGATACAATATGACTTGGCGGCAGTTTGTCCAGCGCTTTATGGGCCGCGCCGGCGCACCGCCGTCGAAAAACACAAAGAGGACTGCGGCATGCAGGATTTGCCAGGCAAGACGGCTTTCGTGACCGGCGGCGCGAGCGGCATCGGGCTCGGCATTGCCAAGGCTCTGCTCGGCGCAGGGATGAACGTGGTCATTGCGGACATCCGCGAAGACCATCTGGCCGATGCTGCGGCAGAGCTCGGCGCGCCCGAGCGCGTACTGGCGCTGCGACTCGATGTGACCGACCGCGCAGCGTACGCACGCGCCGCGGACGCCGCCGAGGCGCGCTTCGGCAAGATCCATCTGTTGTGCAACAACGCCGGCGTCGCGGTGGTCGGACCGACCGAGCTCGCGACCTTTGCCGACTGGGACTGGGTGCTGGCGGTCAATCTCGGTGGCGTGGTCAATGGCATCGTCACCATCCTGCCGCGCATTCTCGAGCACGGCGAGGGCGGACACATCGTGAACACCTCCTCGATGTCCGGGCTCGTACCTCACGGGGGCGCCACGATCTACGGCACCTCCAAGGGCGCAGTGCTCAGCATGATGGAGTGCATGCGCCCCGAGCTCGAGTCGCGAGGAGTCATCTGCTCGGCCTTCTGCCCCGGAGCCGTACAGTCGAACATCGCCGAAGCGCACAAGACCCGTCCGGCCGGGCTCGCCGAGACCGGCTATGGCGAGGCCGACAAGCGCCGCCGCCAGAACACGGACTTTTTCCACCTGTTTCGCACCAAGGAAGAGGTCGGCCAGCGCGTGCTGCAGGGGATCCTGAACGATGAGCTCTACATCATGACGCATAGCGAGTTCCGCCAGGGGGTCGAGGAGCGCGCGCAGGCGATGTGCGCCGCCGTCCCTGATCTTCCGCAGAATGACGAATACAAGCGCACTTTCAGCTTCCTGTTCCGCAATCCGATCCACGCCGCCGAGACGGCGCGCCAGCAGCAGCGAGGCAAGACATGAAGGACTTTGCCGGCCGCACGGCCTTCGTCACCGGCGGCGCGAACGGCGTCGGCATCGGCCTGGTGCGGGCGCTGCTCGCAGAAGGCTGCAACGTCGCCATCGCCGACATCCGCCGTGCTTCGATCGACGCCGCACTCGCAGCGCTCGACAACCCGCGTGCCATGGGCATCGAGGTGGATGTGTCCTCGCGCGCCGACCTCGCGCGTGCCGCCGATGCGGTGGAGGCGAAGTTCGGTGTCGTCACGCTGCTGTTCAACAACGCCGGCGTCAACCTGTTCCAGTCGATCGAGGAGTCGAGTTACGACGACTGGGACTGGATCATGGGAGTCAATCTGCACGGTCCGATCAACGGCGTCATGACCTTCGTGCCGCGCATGATCCGCGCCGGCAAGGGCGGCTATGTGGTCAACACCGCGTCCATGGCCGGTTTCCTGGCGGCCGGCGTGTGCGGCATCTACAACACCACCAAGTTTGCGGTGCGCGGAATGTCCGGATCGCTGCGCGCCAGCCTCGCGCCGCACGGCATCGGCGTGTCGGTGCTCTGTCCCGGACTGGTCAAGTCGTACATCTACGCGAGCGACGAGATCAGGCCGCAGGCCCTCAAGGGCGGCGCCAAGCCCGTCAACACCGAATTCGTGAAGCGCCTGGCGGAGGTGCACCGGTTCGGCATGGAACCGGACGTGATCGCCGCGCGGGTACTCGAGGCGATGCGCGAGGATCGCTTTCACGTCTTCACGCACCCGGAATTCAAGGACGAGCTGGGCGAGGTGTTCGGCGAGACTGTGGCTGACTTCCGGGACTACCCGACCGATCCGGGCCACGCGCAGCGCATCGACTTCGAGAAGACCCGCCGCGAGAGCTACCGCAAGCAGCGCCGCGGACTCAAAGAGGCGTGACCGTGCGCGTCGATGCCCTCGATCACGTGAATGTCATCACGGCGGACCTCGAGGGCACCGTGCGCTTCTACGCGGAGCTACTCGAGCTGGAGCCGCGCGATGGACCACCGCCGCTGACGCACGAGAACGCCCGCTGGATGTACGACCAATCCGGACGCGCCATCGTGCACATCAACACGCTCGACTGCCCGCGGGCCTACGAGCGCGGGGTCACTCCCGGCCCGACCGGCGCGTTGCACCATGTGGCACTCAGGTGCTCGGGCTACGAGGAGCTGCGCGCACGCCTCGCGCGGCGCGGCCTCGAGCATCACATCAGCCTAATCAGCGCCATCGGTCTCAGGCAGATCTTCGTCCTCGACCCGAATCAGGTGCTGCTGGAGCTCAATTTCTTCGGTGCATGAGGCGGCGCTGCCCACCGGACAGCGCATCGCAGGGTCGGAGTTTCCTCAGAGGAGCAGCGCGTGGATCAGCCCGCGCGCTTCGAGCAGCAGCGCGGTCGAGGCCCCGAGAACGATCACGCCCGCGAGCCCGAGGAAGGCGATGCCGGCGATGTCGGCGGCTGTCTGCCCGTGGCTCTCGAGCTGCGCATAGCGCTGCTCGGCGCGCAGCAGCAGCGACCACAGCAGGTACGCCGAGGCCAGTGTGATGACTATCAGCCCAGCCATTGCCAGGATGTCCATGGGCCAAGTGTGGCGCGCCGTTGCGGCGCTGCGTTGACCCGGTTCACGGATCGGCGCTGCCGCGGCGTCTTCAAGCTGCGGGCAACGCTCAGGAGCCATCCGGGGTGCGAGTCCCTCCCTCGCGCGTGAAGCCGCGCACACCGACGTAGCTCG
>Ga0070717_10003305_pt1 | contig 11535 bp, 11 predicted proteins | sample LARL113metaG_FD_71366 | JGI IMG/M metagenome (GOLD analysis project Ga0070717, IMG submission 71366) | Corn, switchgrass and miscanthus rhizosphere microbial communities from Kellogg Biological Station, Michigan, USA - LAR L11-3 metaG | ecosystem: Host-associated > Plants > Roots > Rhizosphere ...
GGTCAGCGCCGCGCCCAGCCCGCCTCCGACGATCCACCCGATGGCAAACGGGATGACCAGGCCGAGCGTGACCCAGACGAAGAACAGCTTGTCCACCACGCGCAGCGAACGGTCCTTGAGCAAATCAGGGGCAAAACGCTCGCGGTCGGCGGTGCCGACGGTCTCAAACAGCCAGCCGATGTGCGCATGCCACAGGCCCTTGATAGCCCCGAGCAGCCCAGGCCCGGACAGGTGCGGGGAGTGGGGATCGCCCTCGATGTCGGTGAAGGCGTGGTGCTTGCGGTGGTCGGCCACCCAGGTGATCACCGAGCCCTCGACCGCCATCGAGCCCAGGACCGCCATGACTGCCCGGAAGGCCCGAGAGGCCTCGAAGGCGCGGTGGGTGAACATCCGGTGGTAGCCGAGGGTGATCCCGAGCGCCGTGACGAAGTAGAGGCCGACCATCAGACCGAGCTCCAGTGGGCCGATCGCGCGGTTCCAGAGCAGCACGATCGCCACGAGGAGGCACAGCGGCGGCACCGCGACCCCGATGAGGTTGACAAGCTTGTGGGTTCGACTCATCGAACAGACCAGTTTACGTGGCCTTTGCGCAATTTTCTCTTGCGCAAGGCATGATTACGGCCTCAGAACTTAGACTGAGGACATGAAAAATGGCTGATCAGCCGTGGCATGAGCTGCCGCCCGAGGTTGTGGCGGTCCTGCGCCCCGCCCTCGATGACGTGGCCCGGGAGATGATGGAGGCCGTCGGGACGATCCCGGCCTACGCACGCCCGCTGGAGGGGCCGTTCGGCGAGGGCTTGCGGATCGGGGTCCAGGAGGCGCTCAAGCACCTCCTGGCCGAGATCGAGCAGGGCGGTCCGGTCGACCGCTTGGACGTGTACCGGGGGCTGGGGCAGGGCGAGATGCGCTCCGGGCGCAGCCTCGAGACGCTGCTGAGCGCCTATCGCATCGGCGCGCGCGTGGCGTGGCGGCGCTTCGCCGCGCTGGGCGTGGAGGCCGGCCTGGAGCCCGACACGCTCTACCTGCTGGCGGAGTCGATCTTCGCCTACATCGACGTGCTGTCCTCGGAGTCGGCGGAGGGCTATGCGCTGGAGCAGTCGGCCGTCGCCGGCGAGGCACAGCTGCGCCGCCGCCGGCTTGTGCGCATGCTCGTCCGCGAATCGCCCGCCGAGCCCGAGGCCGTAGAGCGGGCCGCCGCCGACGCCGGGTGGCCGCTGCCGCGCAGCGTCGCGGTGGTGGCGATCAGCGGGCCCCGACGGGAGGCGGCGGCGTCGCGGCTGCCGGCGGGCACGATCCGCGAGGCCATCGGGGAGCTGATGTGCGCGCTGGTCTCCGATCCCGACGGGCCGGGCCAGCACGCGGCGATCGAGCAGGCGATCGGCGACGACGGCGCCCGGGCCGGGCTCGGGTCCACCGTGGACTGGTCGCAGGCCCACTCGAGTTTCGTGCGCGCGCAGGCGGCGCTGGAGCTCACCGAGCGCGATGGGGACGTCGTGAGCGCGCGTGAGCGCGCCGGTGAGCTGCTGCTGCGCTCCGACCCCGGCCTGGCCGATGAGCTGGCGGCCGACCGGCTCGCGCCGCTGGCCGACCTGTCGCCGGGGTCGCACCGGCGCCTGCGCGAGACGCTGACGGTATGGCTGGCCGAGCAGGGGCGCATCGGCAGCGTGGCCGAGCGTCTGGGGGTCCACCCGCAGACGGCGCGCTACCGGGTCGGGCGCCTGCGCGAGCTCTTCGGCGAAGCGCTGGACGACCCCGACGCGCGCTTCTGGCTGGAGGTGGCCCTGCGCGTCGGAAACGGCGCGGCGCCGGATTGAGTTTTTACGCGACCTGCGGCTGGGCGGGCGCGGGCTGAGGTGCCCCGTTGGGGGCGCCGTTGGGCTCGCCGTTGCGGACCTCGGGACCGAGCTCGCCGGCGGCGATCTCGTCCGCCCACGAGTAGCTGATCGGGACCTGGTAGCGGCCCATGTTGCGCGCCCGGAACTCGATCATCTCCGGGCCGTCCCAATAGCGGTACCAGTCGGCCTTGGACTTGACCCAGGTCATCTGCGTGATCCGGTAACGGTCGTCATTGTCGACGTGGACGGAGTACTGCGTGGCGCCGTAGCGCAGCGCCAGCGGCGCCACGAGCGCGACGTCCTCCGCAAACCGGTCCTTGCGGAACACCGTTGAATACCACTTGACCCATACGAGATCTGCCATGTCTACGCTCCCACCTCCGCACGGATGGCGCCGGGGCCCTCGGCGGTCTTGCCCTGGCCCTCTTCGGTTGCTCCAACGAGGATCGCAATTTTTCCCAGATGGCGATTATCGCGCAGCAGCTGGTGGGCCTCGGCGACGCCATCAAAGCCCATCGTCTGCCACAGCACGGGGCGGATCTTGGACTCCTCGATGAGCTCGTTGGCCTTATTCGCCTCCCAGGCGTTGGCGAAGTGCGAGCCGACGATCTCCTTCTGGCGCATCCACAGGTAGCGCACGTCGAAGTCGAGCTGGTAGCCCGATGTGGCGCCGCAAATGACGACCTTGCCAAACGGTTTGACGCACAGCACCGAGGTGGGGAAGGTGGCCTTGCCGACATGCTCGAACACGATGTCGGGCGCGCCGCCGACTGCCTTTTCGACGGTCTTGCAGAAGCGCCGCGACTCCTTGAAGCGCGCCTTCTCCTCCTCAGGGGTCTCGCCGCCTTGGCGCATCATGCCGTTGAATTCGCTGCGGTTGATGTAGCCGACGGCGCCGAGCTGGGAGATGAGCTCGCCCTTCTCGTCTGAGGAGACCACGCCGACGGCGTCGGCACCGGTGAGCGCGCACAGCTGGGTGGCGAACACGCCGAGGCCGCCGGCGGCGCCCCAGATCAGCACGCGGTGGCCGGCCTGGAGCTTGCAGCGGTCGATCAGCATCCGGTAGGCCGTGAAGTAGGTCAGCCCGTAGGAGGCGGCCTCCTCCCAGGCCAGCTGCGTGGGCTTGGGCAACAGCTGCTGGGCCTGGACCTTGCAGAACTGCGCGAACGAGCCCCAGGTCGTCTCATAGCCCCAGATCTGCTGGGACGGAGCGGCCAGCGGATCGAGGCCGTGGACCTCGGGATCCTCGTAGGACGCCTGGTTGCAGTGGATGACCACCTCGTCACCCGGCTTCCAGCGGGTGACGCCGTCGCCGACCTTCCACACCACGCCCGAGGCGTCAGAACCGCCGATGTGATGGCCCCACTGGGGATGGTCGCCGTAGCGCCACACGCCGACGGGCTCGCCCAGCGCCGCCCAGACGTTGTTGAAGTTCACGCCGGCCGCCATCACGCGGACGATCACCTCGAATGCGCCGGGCTCGGGTACCTCGATCTCCTCGAGCTGAAACGCGTCGACCGGCTCGCCCTGCCGCTCTTCCCGGATCACCCATGCGGCCATGGTGGGCGGGAGCTCGCCCGGCTCGGTTTCGACGGTTGCGACTTGGCTGAGATCGACGGCCACTCGGCTGTCACCTTTCTGGTTGGGAGGGGGCGGGATACCCCCCAGTTGGGGGGTGGGTCCGGATCGTACCCGCTGGTAGGCCGCTGCGAACCCCTAGATGGTTGATGCCGTGGCGGCGTGGTTGCCGGGGACCAGCGCCCACCCGCGGTCAGGGCTGCAGCAGGTCGTTGCCGGAGCTCGCGCGTGCGCGCCCGATGTGGATCGAGGCGGGCCGGATCGACGACTGCTTGGAGCGCTGGGCTTCGTTGCGTCCCCGTGAGCCCGTGGCGACGGTGTAGATGCCCGGCTTGAAGTCGACGGAGACCTGCGTGGTGCCTTGAGGATTGATGGGGGCGGTGCTGGCGAGGGTGGAGCCGGCCCGGGAGATCGCCAGCGACTCGGCGCGGCTGGCCTGGTTGGTGACGATGAACGTGATCGGCCCGGCGCCGACGCTGCGCGGGGATACCGACACACGCGCATCGTTGACGAGCACGGTCATGTTGACCGGACTGGCGGGCCGTGGCAGCGAGGCCGACGTGCCGCCGGACGAGCCGCAGGCTGAGAGGACCAGAGCGCAGCCCGGCAGGACGAGGGCGCCGAGCCCCAACTGTCCGATCGTCCTGATGCGCATTCTGACCCGGCTCTCCTCTCCGCGGTCAACCGGCGGGCCCAAGCCCGCGGAGTGGACCCACGGAAAACCCTATCTAACCCGGGGCATCGCTTCCAGGTCGCCGCTGGACGCGCTCACGCCGCGCCGGCGATCAACTCCTCACGCTCACGCTCGAGTCGCTGAAGCTCCGCCTGCAACTCCGTCCATGATTTGGACTCGACGCGCTCGTACTCGTCGCCCGTGAGGTCGCGCAGCCGGTCGCTGTACGTGCTCCACGCCTGACGAGTATCCGCCTCGAGCTCTCGCAGTCGTTCCTTATCGGTGGCCGTAGCAGTCATCTCAGGGCTCCTTGCTAAAAGGGCAGATTCGATGCTACCCGGCTTCGCGGTCGGCAAGTCATCGATGCCACCGGAGCCGGTGATCACCCCCGCCTTTCGGCCGATGGTGCAGGGTTTCCTGCACACCGTCCGGACCCAGGCGTATCACCGCTCGTCACACCATGGAGCTGCTGTCTGCGCCGATCGCCACCGCCGAGTTCATGGTGGTGGACACCGAGACCAACGGCCTCGCCGGTGAGGACTGCGAGCTGACCGAGGTCGGGGCGGTCCTGGTGGGCGGTGGGGAACTGCACGACCGCTGGGGCTCGCTGTGTCGCACCAGCGCGCCCCTGCGGCGCGGGATCCAGCGCCTGACCGGCATCACCCAGGCGATGGTGGATGGCGCCCCGTCGCTCGAGGACGTGCTCCCCCCGCTCTCAGAACTGATGCGCGGGCGGGTGCTGGTGGCCCACAACGCTCCGTTCGATCGCCGGGTGCTGCGCCAGGCGTTCGGGCGGATCGGGCTGGAGTGGCCGGACCCCCCGATGCTGTGCACCGCCGCCATGGCCCGCGCGATGCTCCCGCTGCAGCGCCGGCGCGGGCTGTCGGTGCTCGCCGATGCGCTCGGGATCGAGGTGCACGCCGCACATCGCGCGCTCGCCGACGCCGAGACGTGCGCGCGGGTCCTGTGTGCATTGTTTCCGCGGCTGTGCGCCAACGCGGCCACGATCGGCGACGCCGTGGGCATGCTCGCGCCGCGACGGCGCACGCACAAGCGGCCGCTACCTCCCGGGAGCCTGCTCGCGCCCGCGCCCGGCGGACCGGCGCGCCTGCCGCGCGCACCGCGCGGCGCGCCCGAGCCCGACTTCGCACAGTTGCCGCGCGATCCCGGGGTCTACCTGTTTCGCGATGACACCGGACGGGTGCTCTACGTCGGCAAGTCGGTCTCGATCCGCAGTCGCGCCCGGGCGCACTTCGCGCCGTCGTCGCCGCCGGCAGCATGGACGCGGCACGCCACCGTCGTGGACTACCGCACCACCGGGTCCGAACTCGGGGCGCTCGTGCTCGAGAACCGGCTCATCAAGGAGCTCAGACCCCCCGGCAACAAGCGCCTGGCGCGGCGTGACGACCGCCTGGTCTACATCCGCTGCCGTCTGGACATCGCGTTCCCGATCCTGGAGGTGGCCGCCGATCCGGCGGCGGGGCACGCCGTCACCGTCGGTCCCGTGCGCGGCCGGCGCCTGGCGATGGAGTTGGTGGAGCAGTTGGACTCGCTGTTTGGGCTGCGCCACTGCGGCCGTCGGCTGGCGCGGCGCGAGCATCCGTCGGCCTACGGGCAGATGGGTCGGTGCCTGTCCCCGTGCCTGGGCGATCTTGACCCCAACCTCTACCGACGGCGCCTGGACGAGGTGCTGGCGCTGTTCATCGGAGCGCCCGCAGGGGCCGAGCAGCCGCTGCTGGCCCACGTGTACGGGCAGATGCGCGCCGCCGCCGCCCAGCAGCGTTTCGAGCGCGCGGAGTCGCTGCGCCGCCGCGCCGTGCGGCTGCGGACGATCCTCGAGCGCCTCGGCGGGGTCCTGGAAGCCACCCACGCGCGGCCGCGCCTGTTGCTCGCCCCGCACCCCGCAGGCGGCTCCCCGGAGGCGTTCTGGCTGGTCGCGGGCCGGCTCGTGGACTGTGGGCCGCTCGCAGCGGGCGATGAGCTTGGCGACCTCGCCGTGCGCACGGAGCGCGCGCTCGTTCGCGAGGGGCGGGCCGGCGAGGTGGGTGCGCACGTGCCGCCTGACGAGGTTGATGAGGTGCGCATCCTCGGCACGTGGCTCGCGTCGCACCCGGACTTGCCGCAGCTCTCGCTGCGCCCGGCGCCTGACCGTCACGCGCTTCGCGAACTGCTGAAGCGCGCGCAGGCTGGCGGCTCAGGCCGCGAAGGGGAGATCCACGACGGCGGCGTTGACCTGGTCAGCGCCGACGGTCACCTCTGAGCCCGACGGGGCCTCGCGGCGCACCAGGGCGAGCCCGATCCAGCCCAGCGACGGCGACTCGGCCACGCTGCCGAGCCGTCCCACGACGCGATCGCCGAAGGTGATTTCGGCGCCCGTCTGCGCGGGGCCGGACAGCCGCAGCCCCTGCAGGCGACGGTTGGGCTTGCCGCGATAGAAGAGGCGCGCCACCGTTTCCTGGCCGACATAGCAGCCCTTGGTGAAGGACACCGCGCGCTGGTTGAGGTCGGCCTCCTGGGGAATGACGGTGTCGTCGAGGTCGACGCCGAAGCGGGGGCGACCGCGCTCCACGCGCAGGCAGTCGGCCACCGCCTGTGACACCGGCTCGGCGCCGCGTGCGGTCAGCGCAGCGGCCAGCGCCTCGGTGTCGGCGGCATCGCACATGAGGTCGATGCCGACGTCGGTGCGGATGGCCCGGGCCGAGATCCCGTCGATCTGGATCAGGGCGTGGGCGTCCTCGGCGGCGCCGAGCCCGCCGGCGCCCGCCACGGCCTCGGCGCCGGGGCCCAGCAGCGACAGCAGGCCGGTCTCCAGGGTGCGCTTGTGCAGTTCCAACGTGTAGCCGACGCTGAAACGCCGGATCATGTTGAACAACTCCTGGAGGGCGACTCGCTCGGTGTCGAGCAGGATCTCATCGCCCGTATCGAGGATGCGCACGTCGCCGAGCATCTTGCCCTTGGGGGTGAGGAACGCCGCGTAACAGCCGGTCCCGGGCTCGAGCCCCTCCACGTCGTTTGACACCTGGCCCTGGAGAAAGGCCTTGGCGTCGGCGCCGGTCAGCGCGAGCTTGCCGCGCTCGGAGCGGTCGGCGAGGCCGCAGCCCTGGGTGACGGCCTGGTACTCGGAGGCGGAGACGGTCAGGGAGCTCATCTGACCCAAAGCATAGGTACGCGGCGGCGTCCGCCTGCTCCCTTGCCTGAATTATAATTTAGGCCTACCATAACTTTGAGTTCGATTGAGCGCCACCTCTGACACCACCGGCCTTCGCTCCTCCGCTGTGGAGGATTACGCCAAGGCGATCTACGCGATCCAGGCGCGTGACGAGCAGCCGGTGAGCACAACTGCCCTGGCGGAGCGCCTCGGGGTCACGGCGGCGTCGGCGTCGGGCATGGTCAAGCGCCTGGGCGAGCTTGGACTGGTCTCGCACCGCCGGTATCACGGGGTACTGCTGACCGACGCCGGGCGGCGAGTGGCGCTGGAGGTGATCCGCCACCATCGCCTGCTCGAGCTCTACCTGGTGCAGGACCTCGGCGTGCCGTGGGACCGCGTCCACGAGGAGGCCGAGGTCCTCGAGCACGTGCTCTCCGAGGAGCTCGAGGAGCTCATCGCGGCCAAGCTCGGCGATCCGACGCTCGACCCCCACGGGGACCCGATCCCCTCGCGCGAGCTCACGATCGAAGAGGTCAGCACCGAGAGCCTCGAGTCCCTGGAGCCCGGTGATGGCGGCACCTTCGCCCGGATCTCGGACTCCGATCCCGACATGCTGCGCTATCTGGCCGAGCGCGGCATCGCGCCCGGGGATGCGCTCGAGGTCGTGGACCGCCAGCCGTTCGGCGGGCCGCTGTTCGTGCGTTTCGGCAGCGAGGTCCATCCACTCGGCGGCGACCTGGCCAAGGCGATGCGGGTACAGGTGAGCCGGTGAGTCCGGAGACCGCGTTGGAGACCGCCACCGTAGACGGGGCCACGGCCGCCCATGTCGGCGACGCCCTGGTGGCGCGCCAGCTCCGGGGCAACCGCCTGCGCGTGACCCTGTCAATGCTCGGCCCGGCGTTCGTGGCGGCGGTGGCCTATGTGGACCCGGGCAACTTCGCCACCAACCTCCAGGCCGGCGCCAAGTTCGGCTACGCCCTGCTGTGGGTGGTGCTCGCCGCCAACCTGATGGCGATGCTTGTGCAGTACCTGTCGGCGAAGCTGGGCATCGCCACCGACCACAACCTGCCCGAGCTCTGCCGCGAGCGCTTCCCGCGCTGGGCCACGGCGGGCCTGTGGATCCAGGCCGAGATCATGGCGATGTCCACCGATGTGGCCGAGTTCCTCGGCGCAGCGATCGCGCTCAACCTGCTGTTCGGCGTCCCGCCCCTGGTGGCCGGGCTCCTCACCGGGGTCATCGCCTTCGGGATCCTCGAGCTTCAGCGGCACGGCTATCGCCGCTTCGAGCTGGCGATCGCGGCGCTGCTGGGGATCGTGTTCGCCGGCTTTCTGTACCAGACGCTGCACATCGGCCCCTCCCCGCACTTGGCCCTGCAGGGGCTCATCCCCAGCCTGCACAACGGCGAGGCGGTGTATCTCGCGGTGGGGATCATCGGCGCCACCGTGATGCCGCACGTGATCTACCTGCACTCGGCGCTGACCAACGGGCGCGTTGCCGCCCGCACCGACGCCGAGCGCCGGCGCGTGCTGCGCTTCCAGCGCATCGACGTCATCGTGGCGCTGGGCGTGGCCGGGCTGATCAACCTGGCGATGATGGCGGTGTTCGCCAAGCTCTTCCACACTCCCGATCTGTCAGGGATCACCTCGTTGCAGGTGGCCCACACGCAGATCGGCAACCTGGTGGGCGGCGGCGCGGCGCTGGCGTTCGCGGTGGCGCTGCTGGCGTCGGGGGCGTCGAGTTCGAGCGTGGGCACCTACGCGGGTCAGGTGGTGATGTCCGGGTTCATCGGCGTCCGCATCCGGCTGGTCATTCGCCGCGCGGTGACGATGCTGCCGGCGCTGGTGGTGCTCGCCATCGGCGTCAACGCGACCGACGCGCTGGTGCTCAGCCAGGTGGTGCTGTCCTTCGGGATCCCATTCGCGCTGTTCCCGCTGGTGTGGCTGACGAGCCGGCGCGACGTCATGGGCGCGCACGTCAACGGACGTGTGACGACGGTGACCGCGTGCGCCGTGGCGGCGCTCATCAGCGGCCTCAACGTGTTCGCGCTCGTCCAGCAGCTCGTGGGCTAGACGGCTGCTTCCCCGACCTCGCGTCCGCGCAAGCAACCATCTAGGCTTGCCGACGATGTCACTCGCCGAGACCTTCAACGAGCTGATCGCGCCGCTGCCGGACGACTGGACGGACCTCGAGTTCGACCTGCGGATCTTTGACGAGACGCGCTACGTCGACGCCGCGGTGGTGCTCGTGACCTGCAATGCGCAGCCGTACTCCAAGCATGACTGGCACTGGCGCGTGCTCGTGGCCCACCGCTTCGGCCACGCCGCTTCGGTCCCGGCGGTGCATCTCGCCCTCAAGCTGCTGGATGAGGGCGGGCTCGACGGCGAACTGGCCCTGCGCGAGGTGCGCACCGGTCGCGCCGAGGTGGTCCAGATGTGGGGCCGCACCGAGTCGGTGCGCCAGGAGTTCAAGAAGATCCGCGCGCAGTAGGCGCGAACGCGGGGTCAAACGTCTGGGCGACGTCGGGCGGGGTCTTGACGATCCCGAACCGCGCCTCCCACGCCGCCCACCGGCGCAGGAGGGCCTGATCGAGCACGCCGAACTGCCCCTCGGGCCCCCGGAACGCTCCGGTGAGGCCGGCGAGCTCCGCGGTGTCGAGTGAATGGTCGAGCCCGGGCACCTGCGATTCGAGCGCGCGCTGGCCAGCGGCCGGCTGGGCCAGCGCGAGGCTGTAACCGCGCACGAGCGCCTTCACCACCGAGCGGGCCAGCGCGGGATCGGCCTTGAGACTCTTGGCGGTGGCGGCGACGACCAGCTCGGGATAGGACGGGGCGCCGTAGTTCTCCACGCGGAAGATGTGAAAGCCCGGGCGCTTGCGGTTGAGCGTGACGCCCTCGTCGTTCCAGAACGCCGTGGCACCGGCCACCTTGCCGGCCAGCAGGTCGCTCACGGCGTTAAAGCCGATCGTGATCGTCTTGAGCTGCTTGGGCCGGCCGCCGGCACCGGCGACCACCGAGTCCAGCACCGCCGTGTCCGAGGGCGCCCCAGTGACGCCGACCGTCTTGCCGATGAGGGCCCGCGGGGTAAACACCGCCGGCGCGGCGATCACCGACGCCAGCGGACGCTCGACGATCGGCAGGATGCCGACGATGTCCGCGCCGCGCTCGCGGGCGATGGCCAGGTCGTGGATGTCGAGGATGGCGAAGTCGGCGCGCCCGGTCTCGAGCAGGCGGATGGAGTCCGTCGAGGCCGACGGCGCGATCACGTGCAGCCGCACGCCCGCCGCGGTGTCGAAGTGGCGTGCCAGCGCGGTGTAGATCCCCACGTGGACGGGGTTGGGCGTGAAGTCCAGCACCAGCGTGGCGCTGCGCGGTGGCGCCGGGGCGTCGTGCGATGAGCCGCCGCAGCCGGTCACGAGCGCGGTGGCGAGGAGCGCGATGAGCGGGAGAGGGGCGCGGCGCACAGTCGGGGCAGGATAGGCGGGCCCGGCTTCGGGGGCGCCGACTCTAGAATCTGCGCGGAGCATGCGTCGCCGCGTCACGTTCAGCCGCAATCTCACCCTCTCGCTCAGCCGCACGTGCCGCTGCTACTGCAAGTACTGCGCGTTCGCGACGCATCAGCCGCACCTGCACGAGCCCGACGAGGTGCTCGAAATCCTGGACCGCGGGGTGAGCCGGCACCGGGCCAAGGAGCTGCTGGTGCTGACCGGCGAGCGGCCCGAGCACAATGCCGGCGTTGCGGCCAGGCTGGCCGATCTGGGCTTCTCGGATTTCACCGCCTATGTCGTGTGGGTGTGCGAGCAAGCGCTCGAGCGGGGGCTGTTGCCGCACACCAACCTCGGGGTCCTGAGCCGCGAGGATCTGTCGCGACTGCGCGCGGTGACCGCCTCTCAGGGGCTCATGCTCGAGTCCGTGGCCGAGCGGTTGATGGACACCGTGCACGCTGGGTCGCCCACCAAGCATCCGGCGCGGCGCATGGAGACGATCGATGCCGCCGGCGAGCTGAAGATCCCGTTCACGAGCGGGATCCTCGTGGGGATCGGCGAGACCGAGGACGAGCGGATGGCGTCGCTGGCCGCGCTGGCCGACCTGAATGAGCGCCACGGTCATCTCCAGGAGGTCATCCTCCAGAACTTCGTCCCGCACCAGAGCTACTACGGGCGTGAGCCCGCCGACATCGCCGAGGGCTCGGCCGCGGAGTACTGGCGGACCGGGGTGTCGCACGGCCCTGTGCGCGACGCGCCCGGGTGGGCGACGGCGGTGTCGCTCGAGGACATGAAGCGGCTGATCGCCGAGACGCGGCG
>Ga0070717_10003306_pt1 | contig 11527 bp, 10 predicted proteins | sample LARL113metaG_FD_71366 | JGI IMG/M metagenome (GOLD analysis project Ga0070717, IMG submission 71366) | Corn, switchgrass and miscanthus rhizosphere microbial communities from Kellogg Biological Station, Michigan, USA - LAR L11-3 metaG | ecosystem: Host-associated > Plants > Roots > Rhizosphere ...
TTATCAATGCCGTGACGGGCGGCCTGTTCGCGGCCGAATTCGAGCATTTTGGCCGATGAGTCAACGGCGATGACCTGGGTGGCGCGTTGCGCAAGGAGAAGAGCAAAAGCACCATCGCCCGCGCCCAGGTCGGCAATGGTCAACGGCGGCATCAGGCGCAGAAGAGCTTCGGCCAAGCTCTTCCACGATTTGCCGGGTACATAGTCTTTGCCCAGACGGCCGGCCATGCTGTCGAAGAACGCGCGCATCTTGTCCTGCCGCTTTTTCACGACGGCGCGCATGATGGCATGATCTGCCGCCGCTTCGGCGGTCTCCTTTTCGGCCTGGCTCAAAAGCCCGTCGAGAACGCCAGCCCCATGTGACCCCGCCAACCCAGCAAGCCGGTAAAAGCTGCTCTTGCCGGTGCGGCGATCCTCAACCAGCCCGGCGTGCTTGAGCTGCGAGAGATGGGTTGAAATTGTGCTCTGGCCCATCACCAGGATTTCCTGCAGCTCGGCCACCGACAATTCTTCCGCCTTTAGAAGCAATAGAATACGCAGCCGGGTAGGATCGGCCGCCGCGCGCAGAATTTTCACAATTGACGGCATGGCTGAGTTCTGGTACATATCAATATATCACGATGGGACGATATAAGAGATCAGGAAAGAAGGAGAACAGCTGAATGGCGACAACACTCGAAATCACGGCGCTTCCCTACAAAGTAGCCGACATGGGCTTGGCCGACTGGGGCCGCAAGGAAATCAGCATTGCCGAGCAGGAGATGCCGGGGCTGATGTCGATCCGGAACAAGTACGCGGCGGAGAAGCCGCTGGCCGGGGTGCGTATTACTGGCTCCCTGCACATGACGATACAGACCGCGGTGCTGATCGAGACGTTGGTGAGCCTGGGCGCCGAAGTGCGCTGGGCGAGTTGCAACATCTTCTCCACCCAGGACCACGCGGCGGCGGCAATTGCGGCGACAGGCGTAGCCGTTTTTGCGTGGAAGGGCGAGTCGCTGGAAGACTACTGGGAGTGCACCTTCCAGGCCTTGAACCACAAGGGCGGCAAAGGCCCGCAGCTCGTCGTGGACGACGGCGGCGACGTGACGCTGCTGATTCACAAAGGCTATGAGCTGGAAAACGGCGACAAATGGGTTGACTCGTCTTCGGGCAACCATGAAGAACAGGTGATCAAGGATCTGCTGAAGCGGGTCCATGCCGAAGACCCGCAGCACTGGCACAAAGTGGTGAAGGAATGGCGCGGCGTGAGCGAGGAAACCACCACGGGCGTGCACCGGCTCTACAAGATGATGGAGCAGGGCAAGCTGCTGGTACCGGCCATCAACGTGAATGATTCCGTGACCAAGAGTAAGTTCGATAATCTGTACGGCTGCCGCGAGTCGCTGGCCGACGGCATCAAGCGTGCAACCGATGTAATGGTGGCGGGCAAGGTCGCGGTCATCTGCGGGTACGGCGATGTGGGCAAGGGCTGCTCCCATTCTTTGCGCGGCATGGGCGCGCGCGTAATCGTTACCGAAGTCGATCCCATCAACGCGCTGCAGGCGGCAATGGAAGGCTTCGAAGTGACGACCATCGAGGACACGCTGGGCCGCGGCGATATCTACGTCACCTGCACCGGCAACGTGGACATCATCACCCTCGAGCACATGAAGAAGATGAAGGACCAGGCTATCGTGTGCAACATCGGCCACTTCGATAACGAAATCCAGATGGACCGCCTGAACTCAGAAAAGGGCGTGGAGAAGCTGAATATCAAGCCGCAGGTGGATAAGTACACTTTCCCCTCCGGTAACAGCATCTTCGTACTCGCCGAAGGCCGGCTGGTGAACCTGGGCTGCGCGACGGGCCATCCGAGTTTTGTGATGTCGAACAGCTTCGCCAACCAGACTCTGGCGCAGATCGATCTGTGGAAGAATAAGGACAGCTACAAGGTGAATGTCTACACGCTGCCCAAGAAGCTGGACGAGGAAGTGGCCCGGCTGCATCTGGAGAAGATCGGCGTGAAGCTGACCAAGCTCACCAAGGCACAGGCCGACTACATCGGCGTACCGGTGGAAGGGCCGTATAAGTCGGACATGTACAGGTACTAAGATAGGTGTCAGGTCTTAGGGGTCAGGGATCAGAAAAAAGTCAGTTCGCAGATTCCTGGTTCATTAACTCACATTTCTTCTCCTCACTCTGAAAGTCATTATGGGTTGATCCGCTTTTCGAAGAATGGGAAGTGGATCAACCCACAATGAAGGCGAGATTTACTCCTCTGCCCATTCCTTGCTCGCCGGAATGGGAGGCCACCAAAACGCTCCCCTAACCTTTGCTGGAGTGGCCCGCATGAGTTACCCGACTTTCTCCTTTGAGTTATTTCCTCCACGCACGCCGGAAGCGGCAGCCAAACTGCCGAACGTGATCGGTCAGTTAGCTGCAGTGCGGCCGGACTACTTCTCAGTCACACACGGGGCAGGCGGCTCAGAACAGGATGGTACGTACGACACCCTTATGACGGTGGCGGAGCATAGTGGGGTTGAAGTTGCGCCCCACCTCACGTGCGTCGGGTCGACGCGCATGAAAGTCGCGGCACAACTCGAGCGCTATCGTGACGCAGGCGTGAAGCGCATCGTGGCTTTGCGCGGAGACCTGCCCGCGACGGCCATGAGCGCGTCGGCGCCGGGCGAGTTTCATTACGCGAGTGAACTGGTGAACTTCATTCGCGAGACGCATGGTGACTGGTTCATGATCGAAGTCGCCGCGTATCCCGAGGTGCATCCGCAGGCGTCCAGTTCGGATGCGGACTTCGAGCACTTCCGCCGCAAGGTGGAAGCGGGCGCGGATGGCGCACTAACCCAGCTCTTCTATAACGCCGACGCCTACTTCTACTTCGCGGAGCGATGCGATAAGGCAGGCATCGACATTCCTATCGTCCCGGGTATCATGCCCATCACCAGCTATTCCAATACTCTGCGGTTCTGCAATGGATGCGGGGCAGACCTGCCACGCTGGGTGCGCATGCGCCTCGAAGACCTGCAATACGACAAGCAGGCCCTCGTCGACTTTGGTTTGAATGCGGTATCGCGCCTATGTGAGACATTGCTGCGCGGCGGCGCTCCGGGTCTGCATATCTACACCATCAACCAGGCCGAGCCGGCACTCCGGTTGTGGGAGCGGGTGGGGTCGATGGCGACGGCATAAAACGATTAACCCCACTTAGTGCATACGCTACAAATGCGTCTGAAATAAAAAGCAGACAATCATAACACTTAACGTGTGCTGCGCCTTGCGCAGATGAATCCGTCCTTCATACATTAACTTGACTTTATAGCTTGATTCGTCCAATATGACTCACACATCGGCGAGGAGCGCCATTCCGGTTTGTTATCACTGGTGTGGCCCCATTTGCTCGCCGCTTCCCCGAGAGCGCGGAATAATACTGCGCCAGTGATTGGTACAGGTCCGGACGTGGCCAAGCTCCTGTTTCCTTTCCCAAGCCTCTCATCCGGCGCATTTGGTCCAAAATTCAACTTCGATCCCAAACGATGTCCGCGCGGCGCGGGCAAGAGCCTTAGTTGCCTCCGACTAAAGGCCCCGCGGTAATTTGTTGGGCCACGCCAATTGGGCCATCCATCCCATCGCAAACAACGCCGCTGCCACTCGCGCGTGCCAGCGAATCCCCGTGATTAAGTGTTCCGGCTTGCCGGATGGAGAGTGATCGTGGATGCACGTATTCGAATTCTCCTGAGGATCATAGAAGAACGTCAGGGCATGCTGCAGATGAGTTCCAGGCAAATTGGAAGTTTGCTTGGAATTGGGGAAGCCCGAACTCTCCGCTTGTTCAGCGCCGAGGTGGGCAAGTCACTTCGGCGCTACTTGCTGGAGGTGAGGATGGCCCGCGCAGCCGAATTGTTAAACGATGGTGCCCTGCCGATCAAGATGATCGCATTTCATTGCGGCTATTCCCTGGTTAGTAACTTCTGCCGCGATTTCAAGATCGTCTATGGAGTAAGTCCGATGCAGATGCGAGTGAGCGAGATGAATACTCGACTGTGTGACAGGCTGTCACGCATTGCCGAGAGTAGCGGCGATTTCATCCGCGTATAAGTTTGCTTCCCGCCTTTTCCACAGGATGTGCTCCTTTGATAGCGGATGGCAAATTTTGATAGTTGCGGCGCATTACTAATCCAAGTAAGTTATGGAGGCTGTCAGCAGTATCTTCCATTGGTCCGGAGCTGGGGGTCGGCACACCGGACCAATGATCACTTTGCGCTCCGTTACCAACCACAATGCAGCGACGATCGAGGAGCAATCCTCAAGGAAAGGTATGCATGAAAACCACCAATGTTAGTGGCTCCGCAACGCGGGGCTGGAGAATCACTCTCATCGTGCTGAGTGCGATGGCTCTGCTTGCAATCTGTCCGGTATCCAATGCTCAAACCCTGATAGGCACCCCCGGAGCCGGTTGGCAGACCTGGAATCTGACAATCGACCCAAACAGTTATCAATTTATAGACCTTAATAACAATGGGTCTCCTTATTGGGATGTTCCATTGTTAACCTTTTCCACTGGCGGGCAGTACGGGGGCGGCGCTCCCGCGAGTAAGAGTATTGGATGGTGCCTGGCCTCGGCCGGCGACTGCACGGGAATCGGCAGTGCGCTGTACGCGCCCGGGCCGCTGCAGTTTTGGGCGGGGACGCAATATTTCGCGGCGACTGACACCGGCGGCGCCATGGACCCAAAGATGTACTTCAGGACCAGCAGAGGAGTAACCTACCAGGCAGCGCTGTTCCTCAATACAGCGACGAACAACTACGAGATCAACGAATTTGGGTGGTTTGAGACCAACGCCGCGGGCACGTTGAATGGGACCAAGCATATTTTGTTCAATGGGAGCGGGTATCCGGCGGGTACTTCGACGCCTGACCCAATTGGCAAAACGGTCACGTTCACGCCGACACAGTATTTCGGGTATTACTATAGCGACGTGAGCGACCCGGAAACGCAGAACGGTCCGGCACACGGCTGCTATACCTCTACGATTTTCGCGTTCAATGACGAAGATTGTACGGCAGCCGGCTCGACGGACCCCGGCCAGGGGGACCACAACTTTGCAATTTTCCGGCAGCAGGTTTCCGGCCAGCCTCTAACCTACTGGGTCGCGGGCCAGGATCCCAGCTTGTGCAACAACGATGGCGATTGCAACCTTACTGTCGTAAGGGTCAGGCGCATTGGCGGAAATTGATTCCGGATAACCTGGTTTACCTCGTTGGGAACTCTATGTCAGATTGCGGTGCAGATGGCTTCAATCTGACATAGACCCAACCTCGAGCGTTTCAGATAGGCTCGTTTCGCGACCAGGTCCATACCCAATCCCCGCACCATCGATCCTTCCTTGGGCCCCCAGCTCTCCCCTCCCGTTCTCTGAACCAAATCCGTGTCTGTTTCGTATGTATGAAAGCCGCTCCGAACGATGCATGGGCGGAATGCATTCGGAGGGGCTATGCACTTCTCACCCGCGCGCCGGGTCGTGCTGTTTCTCATCCTGGTCTTCGCATTTTCTGCCGTTACCTTCGCGTTCAAACTGGGACCGTTCGCAACTATGTGGGGACCCGCGGTTGCGGCCCTCGTCACAAGTCTCCTGACTCGACGAAAGCTGCGGGAAATCGGGTGGAAGCCGTGGCCGGTGAAATGGCTGGCGGTGGGATGGGCGATTCCAGTGGTGGTCTCGCTCGCTGCCTACGGAACGGTGTGGCTGACCGGACTTGGTGCGGTCCCGAATCCTACATTTCTTGAGCGGGCCCGGATCACTTTGGGCATGCCGGCGGGACCGAACTGGCTTTTGATCCTGGCCGCCTTCGGCTACATCACCATTCTTGCGCTACTGCCGAACATGCTCTTCGCTTTGGGCGAAGAAATCGGGTGGCGAGGATTGCTGGTCCCCGAACTGGCTAAATTCATGACGTTCCGGCAGGCTGCAATCCTAAGCGGAGTGATCTGGTGCGTATGGCACTTGCCGGTGATCCTGTCCGGATCGTATGGCGCGGCGGGAACCCCGCGGTGGTACCAGATCGCCTGTTTCAGCGCCATGGTTATCTTGTCAGCGATTGTGTCCGCATGGCTGCGGATGAAATCGGGCAGCATTTGGCCGGTGGCCATCATGCACGCCACCCACAATGGGGCGATCCAGACTTTCTTCGATCGCATCACCAGAGACACGGGGCACACGCATTACTTCACTGGCGAGTTTGGATTCATGTTGCTGCCGTTCTTCGCGGCCACGGCGTGGTATTGCCTGGCCAAGCCGCCCAAAGAAATAAGGAAGACCGACGGCGAGCGATCGCTTGGATACACGAGCTCAGCCTTGAACGCGTAGTGTGCTCAGATGGGAACCCTGACATCCACCTGCGTGCCCTGTCCGGCTTTCGATCTCAACTGGAGCGAGCCTCGAACCAGCCGTACCCGCTCATTCATGCTTGCCAGGCCCAAACCCTGATTGGCCGTGGTCTTCGCCGTTTCGAAGCCCACTCCATCATCCTCCACCCGCAAGCGAATCTCGCTGGCCTCGGCCCACAATTTGACTTCTATCTGCCGGGCTTTGCTGTGCTTGGTAATGTTGTGCAGGCATTCCTGCAGAACGCGAAAAATGCTGGTCCCCACGTCCTTTCCTAGGTTGCGGGGAAGATCGCCAATATCGTGGTGCACTGTGGCGCTGGTGGTCGCACCAAACTCGATGCACTGCTGACGAACGGCGGAGGCCAATCCCAGAAGCTCCAGGGACGATGGATGCAGGCCGTGGGACAGACGCCTGGCATCGTCCGCGATCTTGAGCACCATCGCATGTGACTCTCTGGCCAGGGCCCGTTTTGCAGGATCTCGCACACAGTCCTGCTCCAGCTTCGACAGTGTTATGGAGAGCATTGCCAGTTTCTGTCCAATGTCATCGTGCAGTTCCCTGGCAATCGAGGCGCGTTCTTCCTCCTGCGCCTGGAGGAGGCGGCGCGGGAACTCCCTTTGCGCCTCTTCGGCCAGCTTGCGCTCGTTGATATCGGTCGAAATGCCTACCAGTTCTACGGGTTTACCGTTTTTGACGATGACGGTGACAAGATTACGTAACCACAATGTCCGGCCATCCGCGGTGATCATTCTGTACTCGAAGGCGTGCTTTCGTCCTTCGCGAACCGCGTTCGAACTGTGTTCGAACACCCAATCACGATCTTCGGGATGAATCTTTTGTTTCCAGAGATCCGGGTTGTCTATCCATGCCCTGGCTGGATAACCGAGAATGTCTTCCGATTGTTTGCTGACATAGGTGGTTCGAAAGGTGGGATCTGCTCGCCACACAATGGCGCGAACCGAATCCAGCAGTTCGCCAAACCGCGACTCGGATTTCTTCAGTTCGGTATCGTTTTGGTGGGTAACAATCACGCCGCTTTCTAGAAAGGAAGCCGGAATGACGCGTACGATGAACCAACGCTGTTCGTTCCACGAATCACACCTGTACTCGTGCACAAACCGCGCAGCGCGCCCGGCGATCACCGAACGAATTCCATCCGCAACGTAGTCTGCCTCAGGACAGCGGGCGACAGATTGACTACAGACGTCCAGGTAATTGACTCCCACGCCCGTCGAACCGGGCGATCCGCCATTCTCCTGTGCGAAGTGTTTCCAGGAATCGTTAACCTCGACAATGCGGCCGGTGCGATCGAGCACTGCAACATTTACTTCGAGTGCTGACAACACTGCATCGTGCAATCGGGATTGCGATACCGTTCCATCCCAGCTTTCCATGACCGGATCTCCGTTATCGCAGAGGCCGGGGACGTGATGCGCTCTGTCGCGGTCCGTCTTAGGGTACGTGCCGCATAGTTGATCGTAACCTAAACTTCGATCACTGCCTTGGATAAGTTGCGCGGGCGGTCCACATCTACGCCATGTTCGAGGGCCATGAAGTAACTGAAGAGCTGCAGCGGAATCACTTCGGGAATAATCAGCAGGTGCTCGCTGGTCGGCTCGACCTGGATGCAGTCCGACGCCAGGGCAGCGATGGTCTGGTCTCCCGTATTGGCAACGGCAATCACGCGGGCGCCTTGGGTTTTCATGTCCTGGAGCAACTGCACCGTTTTTTCGTAACGATTTTGCGAATCGGCTGACGCCGGATCCACGGTGGCAATCACGACCAGGGGGACATGCTCGCTGACCAGGGCATTGGGTCCGTGCTTCAGCTCGCCGGCGGGGTAGCCTTCGGCGTGCACGTACGATGCTTCCTTCATCTTCAGCGCGCCTTCGCGGGCCATCGCGTAATGCACGCCGCGCCCCAGGTAGAGAAAGGTGGTTGCGTCAGAGTACTTTCGGGCCAAGGTGGCTGTCTGTTCGCGCCAGCGATCGAGCTGCGCTTCGATCCGCTCCGGCAAAGCCTGCAACTCCGCGATCATACGCCCTAGCTTCCCGTCCTCGATGGTTCCCAGCCGCTGCGCTTCGTAAAGCGCCAGCAGGTATAGCGCGGTGAGCTGGCAGGTGAAACTTTTGGTGGCGGGAATCGCCAATTCCTTTCCCGCGGCCAGGGGCATGGCTGCCGATGCTTCGCGCAACATGGTGCTGCCGGCCACATTGGCAATTGCCAGCGTCTGCTGGCCGGTGGAGCGGGCGTAGCGCAGGGCGGCCAGCGTGTCCGACGTCTCGCCAGATTGCGAGATGACCAGGACCGACGGGTTGCGCGGATTAGCTGCCGTGCGGCAGGCATACTCGCTGGCATATTCCACGTCCACAGCCAGCCCGCAGAGGTCTTCAAGAATGATTTCCGCAGCCAGCCCGGCGTGGCGGCTCGAACCGCTGGCGGCAATCAGCACCTCGCCGCGCGAATTCAGCCAATGGGCAAGCGGGGCGAAGGCGTCGGCCTTGAACGATTGGCCATCGAGATAAAGGGCCAGCGTACGGCGGATGGCGTCGGGCTGCTCGTAAATCTCGCGCAACATGGCATGAGGAAATTCGGTCACGGGTGCCTCGGTTCGCGGGCGAATCCGACGGCCCGCTCCTCAATTTTATAAGGCGGCGGGAAACCGAGATGCTGGAGAGCGTGGCGCCCTATAGCCTGCGCAGCCGCGCGCACGCTTCATCTAGATCGTGGTCCTGCTTGGCGAAGCAGAAGCGGAGCAGGTTTTCGCCGCGCCCGGGGCGGAAGAAGGCGCTTCCGGCCACGGAAGCCACGCCTGTACGGGCAAGCAGGTGGCGCGCTTTCTGGGCTGCGGTTTCGCCTGGCAGCCGGTCTGCCTTGGCCAAAACGTAATAGGCCCCGGCCGGAACGCTGGGCTCGAATTCCGCGTCGCGCAAGGCGCTCAGCATCCGCTCCCGTTTTGACTGGTGGTCCACCGCGATCTGGGTATAGAAGCTGGGCGGCAATTGCTCCAGTCCCGCGGCCGCTCCGTGCTGCAGCGCCGAGGGAGCGCACACGTAGGTCAGGTCGTGGAAATAGGACATCGCGCCCATCCACTTGGCGTCCGCGGTCGCATAGCCCAGGCGCCAGCCGGTCACGCTGAAGGTCTTGGAGAACCCGGAAATGACGATGGTCCGTTCGCGCATGCCTTCGAGGGTGGCGGGTGAGATGTGGCGGGCGCCGTTGTAAACGAAATACTCGTAGATTTCATCCGTGATCAGGAAGAGATCGTGTTCGCGGCAGGCGTTGGCGATGGCCTCGATCTCTGCTCTCGAAAAAACCTTGCCGCTGGGGTTGGCGGGCGTGTTCAGAATGATGGCCCGGGTGCGTGGGGTGATGGCGGCCTTCAGCGCGTCCGTGTCGAGCGCCCAATCCGGCGGGGCCAGGGCCACCAGTACCGGTTTCATGCGCATGGAGTTGAGCGTGGCCACGTGATAGCCATAAAACGGCTCGAACAGCAGCACTTCGTCGCCCGGATTCAGCAGCGCCATGGCTGCAGCGTGCAGGCCGCCCGTCGCTCCGCTCGCTACCAGCACTTCCGTTTCGGGGTCGTAGGTCAGGCCGTAGTCGCGCCGCTGCTTTTCGGCGATGGCGTTACGAAGGCGCTCGATCCCGTCGAGGCGCGTATAGATGTTGTAGCCGGCGCGAATGGCCCGGAGGGCTTCTTCTTCCACGGGCGCGGGGACCGGCGTATCGCATACACCCTGGGCAAGGTTGATGCCGCCCATGCGATCGCACTCGGTGGTCATGGAGCGAATCTCGGATTGCATCACGCCGGGCGCAAGCTCGCTGAGAGCCAGCCGCGACGAGACAGCCGGCGCGGGTGTGGAGGCAACGGAAACTGCAGGGGAATCGAAGTGTTTTTGGGGCGCGGCTGTGTCAGGCACGGGGAAAAGTCCTTTGGTCTTTCATTTTACAATCGCGGTCACTTGGCCGGAGCCGCTGCCACGTGGAGTGAGGTTCGACACTTCGGCGGCGCGGGGCGGGGCGTAAAATCGTGCTTTCCAGAGGCGGGTTCTTCCCCATGCATGAGCTATCGATCGTATCCAGCGTCGTCGAATCGGTTGTCGAGACGCTGGAGAAGTATCCGGGCGCGCGGGTGACGGAGGTGCGCCTCAAGGTCGGCGCGCTCGCGGCGGTGATCGAAGACTCGCTCCAGTTCTGCTATGGCATTGCGATCGAAGACACGCCGCTGGCGGGATCGCGGCTGGTGGTGAACGTGGTTCCGGTCACAGTGCATTGCGCGGCCTGCGGCGCGGATGGCCCGATCAAAAGCCTGCAGAGTTTTAGCTGCCCGAGTTGCGGCGAACCGGCCAGCGATGTCCGCGGCGGCCGCGAACTGGAAATTGAAGCCATCGAGATTGAAGAAGCAGAGGAAAGCGTGAAGCCATGACCACCCGGATTGTGGAGCTGCGGCAAGGCATCCTGAAGAAGAACGACGAGCTGGCGCGGGGGCTGCGGGGGCGCTTCGAAGCGGCCGGGGTGCTGGTGTTGAATCTGGTCTCCAGCCCCGGCACCGGCAAGACAGCATTCCTGGAGCGCACGCTGCGCGAGTTGCGCACGCGGGGTTCGCGGGTGGCGGCGCTGGTCGGCGATCTGGAAACCGACAATGACGCTCGCCGGCTGGCGGCGAGCGGCGCGCCGGTGCGGCAAATCAACACCCACGGCATCTGCCACCTGGAAGCGGAGATGGTGGGCCGGCATCTGGAGGGCTGGGACGGCGTCGAGCTCGGCGCGCTCGATTATCTTTTTATCGAGAATGTCGGGAATCTTGTGTGCCCGTCGAGCTACGATCTGGGCGAGCGCATCCGGGTGGCGCTGCTGAGCGTGACCGAGGGCGAGGACAAGCCGCTGAAGTACCCTACGCTTTTCAACTCGTCTGACGCGGCGGTGATTACCAAGATGGATATCGCGGAGGCGGTTGGCTTCGACCGCGACGCAGCCCACGCCAATATCCGCGCCATCCGGCCCGATATTCATATCTTCGAGACTTCGGCCAAGACCGGCGCGGGCATGGATGCGTGGCTCGAATATCTGGCAGAGCGAAAGGCACTGCCGTTAGCCTGACGCGCCAATCCGCTCATGGTTCATCCTCGTACCTCCATAGAAATC
>Ga0070717_10003307_pt1 | contig 11527 bp, 9 predicted proteins | sample LARL113metaG_FD_71366 | JGI IMG/M metagenome (GOLD analysis project Ga0070717, IMG submission 71366) | Corn, switchgrass and miscanthus rhizosphere microbial communities from Kellogg Biological Station, Michigan, USA - LAR L11-3 metaG | ecosystem: Host-associated > Plants > Roots > Rhizosphere ...
ATTTACGTCTATTCGGGCTGGTACGTGGACCCGGCGGACGGCGTGGAGAAACCCATCATTCCGCCAGGCACGGTCATCATGTCGTCGCCCTCTCTTGAGGGCGTGCAGGCCTACGGCGCGATCCGCGACGAGGAAATCGGCCTGCAACCCGTCCCGTATTACGTGAAGTCCTGGATTCAGTACGATCCCAGCGTGCGCTACGTGATGCTGCAGAGCGCACCGATCATGGTGCCTTTCCGCCCCAACGCATCGGTGGCGATCAAGGTCCTTTGAGGTCCGCAGTCCAGAGCGGAAAGTGCTGCGCCCCCGGATCGTTCCGCACTGGGGGTTCGGGGGCGCGGTTGCGATAACTTATGGCGAGCTTCATCAACCCGTTCATTTCGACCTACCTGCCGAAGCTGTTCTGGCCCGCGCAACTGGCCACCTTCGGGCGGCAGGTTGTCTATATGCCGCAGGGCGTCTCCGCACAGGCGGTTACCGTGACGGTCGTCTGGAAGGATGGCGCCAGCGACGAGGACATCTCGCCGGGGCGCTACAGCCACATGGACATTCAGAACTCAGACTTGCCTGGCCCTCCGGCGCTGGGCGACACCGTGCAGAAAGACGGCAAGGTTTACGACGTGGTACGGATCGCCGCCCTGGAGGTGCAGTTCTCGGCCATCGTGCTTCAGGAAGGAGGCGCGTTGTAATGGCGCTCACCGCTCAAATCAACGCCGCCAAGGCCTCGATGAACATCAAGGTGAAGCGCACGGGCCGCGTGCGCCCGCCGAACCTGCCGGATGCGCAACTGAAGGCGATAGGCGACAAGATGGTCGCGGAGCAGAAGGCCCGCTGGGCGCGGCACCAGGATGCGTCGGGGCAGGAGGCGGCGAAGCTCTCCGTCAAGTACGCCATCATCAAGCAGGCCGTGCTGCACAAACGGCCATACCGCGACATGAGCATGACCGGGCGCACGGTGAAGAATTTCCAGTTGCGCAAGGCCTCTGACGGGAAGATCCGCGCCGAGAATACCACCCGGCTCGAAAGGGCGAAGGCGCTTCGCGCCAACAAGTACGACCAGATGATCGGCTTCGCCAACACCGACGCCAAGGTCGTCTTCGACGCCTCGCAGGCCGAATTCGGCCAGTGGGTCAACCGGGCCTGGATACCGCTCGACGGGACGAACCGCCGGCCCTCGACGCTCAACATGGTGCCTTGATGATTAAACGGCGCGATCTGGTGACTGCGATGGCTACGACGCTGGCCAACATACCGGAGGTGGTGGCGGTCCTCTCATCGGTCGATCCGGTGCAGGCCTACATCGATTTCACGCCGCAAAACAATTCCGTGGACAAGGCCATCTACCAGATGCAGCCAGGCCAGTTGCTGGTGGTCTGGATGGAAACCAACCTGATCATCGAGGCCATGAGCAAGTGGAGCCATCGCGTGGAGATCTGCCTGCGGTCGCAGCGCGGGGATTCCGACCTCGATCTGGGCGATCTGATTATGAACGGGATTCCGGTTCCCGGCGACGGCCTGATGTGGCGGCTGTGCCCCGTCATGCCGGGAGTGCTGCCCACGGATGTTCTGGGCATCGCCCGGCGCACCGATTCCGAGGGCGTGGATTACCACGTCATTCAAACCGAAACGGCCGAGACAGGTGACTGGCCATACCCGTAGTTTTTGGAGGATGTAGAAATGTCGTCCAGAGGATTTCAGCCGCCCCCGCCGGGAAACCACCCCGGACAGAAACCGCCTTTGCCGCCCCTGCGTGGGGCAGTACTCGACGCGATCATTCCGCTGGCCGGAGGCCCAACGTCCTGCCCGGCGAACATCCAGGAAACCCGGATTGCGTTCGGCTTCAAGCCGCAGACGGACGTTGCCACCGAGAATCTGCTCACCGAGATGTGGAGCCTGACGAAAGTCAATCCGGCTCTGTCGGTCGTCAATCCGGTCAATGAAACCAACGCCCTCGATATCGGCAAGGGCAACGAGTTTCCGAGTCAGGTATTCCCGTCGCACCAGGACACCAGCGTCGCGCTCGAAAAGTACTGCTCCAGCGAGTTCCTGGCGTGGCTGTTCTGTTTCTCCACCGGGCAGGCGACGAAGACGGCGGCGGGCACCGGATTTACCTATGCGGCCACGCCCAACGATCCCGCGGTTACCTGCATCAACCTGCCGTGCTTTACGTGGGACGAGCAGATCCGGCCATCGCCGAATTCGGTGATCGACCGGGCGCTGATCGGCAACGTGGTGGGCGACTGGACGCTTACCATGTCGAGCGGGCCGGGCCGCGCGAACTGCCGGGTATCCTGCACCCTGCCTGGCTCGGGCCGCGTGCAGAGTCCCGGTCTGACGCCGCTGCCCGCGGTCATCGCGGAACACTTCCTGAACGCTTCCGGCGCCACGATCACGATCAACGGAATCGACTACGTGATGTCGCAGACCTTCATCAGCCTGGAGTTCCGCTGGAACAACAACGTGCGGCTCGATACCGGGCTGTATCCGGGTTCGGGCACGCAGAACGGCTTTGCGGTGCGGGGCCGGATGGAGTACGGGGTCCGCGAGATGACGCTCAATTTCGTGGCGCGGGCGCAAAAGGGAAGCGTTGAGTACAACAACCTGCTGGGGCAGGTGGAAGGTCCGGCGAGCTTCGGCGTCAAGGGCGCTTCCATCGATGGGACCGACTTCCACGGGTTCAACATCACCATGCCGCGCACGATCATGCAGTCGGTCGTGAACGGCGACGACGCCAACATCGTAACCGTCAACTGCGGGGTGACAGCGCTTCAGCCAACCGACGGGGTGACGCCCATTATCACCATGTCGGCCACCACGACGTTCGACGCCATCCTGGGGCTTTAATGCGTCTCCAGCCGCGTAATTTGAAATCGGCGGTCCTTGAGGCCTTGGTCATCGATCAGGGCGTCTCCGTCGAACTGCGTGCGGATACTGGCACCAAAGCTGTTCTGCGCATCGACAAAGGAACTGAAGGTGTAGCGCCCCTCTCCGGCGTATTGAACCTGCTCCTGGTGAAAGATGCAACTCTGGAAATCGGCCGACGCCGGGGACTTCAGGCGATCCTCGACCGCCCGGTGGACAGCCGTACAGATCTCAGCTTCGTGGCCCGCCTTGGGGTCTTTGGCCAGCAGAGCGCGGTGCGCTGCGGTTTCGCGGTCGATCCGCCGGGTGCGCTCATCTTCCTTCACACATCCCGTGCCTATGATTACGACCATCAAAAGTATGAATTTGTGCATATGAATACTATTTTATCTAATCCGCCTAAGTCCAGCCGGATCATGGGGATAAACAATGTTCAATACCGCTGATACCATCACCATCAGCCTGCGCGTCGCGGGAGTCGGCAAGACCGACGTTACCGTGCGCTGGCCTACCGACGATGAATGGGCGACCCACCGGAAGCGCAGCCGCCTGCTGATGCGCCAGTTGGGGCGCGGCGCTTCCGAGTACGACAACGACACCGCGAACGCCGACCTCAAGCTCTACGAGACGATCAAGCTCAACGGCGCACCTCCGTTGTCTACCGGCGAGGCCACGGTCGTCATCCGCACCATCGCCAAAGCGGAGGTGACCAAGGCCGAGCTGGGGGCGGACGAGGCCGAGGCCGAATTGCAGATCCTGACGGGGCGCGTCAACCACACCTTGCGCATCCCCACGCTGGATGAAGTCCGCAAGCTGAATAAATCGACGAAGTACATCACCTTGCAGTACAACACCCAGGAGGTGCGCTCCAGCGTGGAAGCGGGCGCGGCGCTGTACGACGCCTGCGGCGGCAAAGCGGACGGGTATGCCGGCGCGGTGCCGAATATCCACAAGGACGCCGTCATCCGGCAGGTGATCAACGAGATCGAGCAGGAGTCGACGGCCAATTATGACGAAGGAAATTTTTAGCGGGCGGGGGGTGGCCCGAGTACCCTTCGCCCAGATTCATCATTCACCGGATGCTGCGGCGCGACCAGCTTTGCCCAGGCCCCGGCGAGTGCGGGGATGTGCTGATGCGCGATCCTTTCGCGGACGCCAACTCGGAGCCGTGCGACCAATGCCCGCTGGCGCTGCTCGAAGAGTACAAGGCGACCGCCGCGGGCAAGCTGATCGCGCACGCGATCGATCTCGACTTTGCCATGCAGGCGGGGGTGACGGTTAGCCTGAAGGACATCACGTACCCGGAGTTTTTGTTGCTGCGCTACCTGAACGAGGAGCGCCACCGCTATCACGCGGAAGAGAACCAGAAGGCGTCGGAGCGTCATGGCCGCTAACAACATCTACATCCAGGTCGATTTCAACAGCGCCGCCGCGCAGCAGAACGTCAACGCCCTCAATCAGTCCATCGCCAATACCGGCCCCGCCGCAGAGAAGAGTTCCAAGCAGGCCACCGCTGGGATGAACTCTATCGGCATCTCGATTCAGAGCGTGAGCCGGGAGTTCGCCAATTTAAGCAATGCCATTGCAGGCCTCGGGATCGCTAAGGCGGTCATGGCGATGGTGCAGATCTCGGCGGAAATGAGCCGCACGCAACTGGCGATGGTGGCCTTCACCGGGAGCGTGGAGGAGGCCAACAAGGTCTTCGAGGAGGTGCGCAAGATTGCCGCGCAAAGCCCGTTCCGCTTCAAGGACCTGGAAGAGACGGCGCGGCAGTTGCTCGGCTTCGGCATGGCGGCAAAGAACGTGCCCGACACGCTGCGCGTGATCACCGACCAAGTCGGCAAGATGGGCGGCTCGATTGAGAACGTGAACAATGTCGTGCGCCTGTTCGGGCGCATCATGGAAAAGGATTTCGTGGGCGCAATGGACCTGATGCGGGCGCTGCCGCAGCAGGGCGTGCAGGTAATGAATGCGCTGCGGGCGGAACTCTCGAAGTCGCTCGGCCGCCCCGCCGCCGTGGATGACGTAAAGGCGGCGATCAAGGAAGGCCTGCTGGACCCGCTGCAAACCATCCGCACGGTCCTCGATTCGATGCGCAAGAGCGGCGGCTTCGGTGCCGCGCTGGCCGACGCGGCGGTCGCGTTCAAGAATCTGGCCGACGCCGGGGCCAACGCCGTGAGCAAGCTGTTCGGGCCGGATGGCTTCGGGCCGGCTCTCACCAAGCTGGCCAACGATATCGGCAACGTGCTGGCTCCGCTGGGCGGGCTGATCGACTACCTGATGAAGCTGCCCGAGTCCACCAAGGAGACGATCGTCCAGGTGGCGGCGGCGGCGGCGGCGTTCGCTGCGTTGAGCGTGGCTCTGGGGCTGGTGACGAATCTGGCGGGACCGCTGCTCGGCCTGACGGTGTCGATTGCCAAGTTCACCCTCTCGCTGGCGGCAATGAACCCGGAACTCCTGATTACCGCGGCGGTGATCGGCGGGCTGGCATTCACGCTCTATAAAATCATCCCCGAGTTCAAGAGCATGATCGACAACTTCGTCGGAGGCCTCGTCGACAAGGTCAAGGGCGTTCTGAGCGGTCTGGGCGAGGAGGGCAAGAAGTTCTTTGCAGGCATATTCAAGGGCGGCGAAGCGATCAACACCGACGACATCCTCAACCCGGCGGCACTCAAGGCGAAGTTCGACGCCCTTTTGCTGGAGGAACAGAAGCACGCCAACGAAGCGCAGCGCACCCTGCTCGAGGCGCTGGTGTCGCCCGTCGAAGCCGTGCAGATGAAGTACAAGACGCTGTTTGCCGAACTTGAAACAAAGATGCAATTCCTGAAGGAGGACCAGAAGAAAGCCCTGCACGATGTCCTGCAAGGCGCGGAGGACGCCGAGATGGCGGGCGCGGCCTACAAGGAGCATAAGAAGCAACTCGATGAATTGACCCGCTATCAGGTGGAGAAATCGAAGGGCGCGACCGACGCGCAGATCGCCTACATCGAGGCGCAGGACGCGCAGGATCTCCGGGGCAAGGTGCGGGCCATCGATCAGGTGACGAAACTGCGCATCGAAGGCGCGGAGCAGGTGGCGATGATCGAAAAGCAGAACCTGCTCGATCAGTTCAACGACTTCCGAATGATGGCGGAGGCATACCGGACGCAACTGGAAGCGGCGGGCGTCGATGTCAACAAAATGATCGAGGCGCACCGGACCGAGTTGAATAACAAAACTACGGCCCTCGACCAGAAGGCCTTCGACGAGGGGCAGAGGTATCGGCTGGAAGGGTGGAAGAAAGCCAACGACGCGATCATCGAGGACCAGAAGCGGGTCTACGACGCCTTCAAGGATCAGTTCTCGCAACTGTTCGATGCGTTCACCGACAAGACCAAGAGCCTCGGCCAGGCCCTCGGTGATTTCTTCAAGAAGGCCGTCATCGGGGAAGCCAAGGAACTGTTCAGCAGCACGATGGCGGGCGCGGCCACGCAGGCGGCAGGCTATGGCCGACCGGAGGAGAGCCTGCAACGGGGCGGGCAGGGCATCCTGGGCACGCTGCTGCGCCGGGGAATGCCGCCACGGCCTCCGCTGCCGCCGCCGCCGGAGCAGGGCGGAACGGCAGTAACCGGCGTCACCTTTCCGCCGCTCATCAGCAGTTTGCAGAACACCGCAGACCGTAACGAAATCACCGCCAGCCTAAACGCCAACGCCGCCACGGTGTTCGCCAATGCCGTGAACACCTTCGCCGGCGCTTCGGTGAGCAGCAAGGGATACGCCGGGCGCAGCGCGGACGACGACGGCGGCGACGCCGTGGGCGCTGCCTTCCAGACCGCCAGCCAGACCACCGGGGTGCCGCAGCCGCTCCTGCGGGCGGTCGCCCAGGCCGAGTCCAACATGAACCCGTTGGCGGTGTCCCCAAAAGGCGCAATGGGACTGATGCAACTGATGCCCGCGACGGCGGCGGGCAGGGGCGTCACCGACCCGTTCAATGTCGGGCAGAACGTGATGGGCGGTGCCCAGGAACTGCAATGGCTGCTCAAGCACTACGGCGGCGATCAGTCGAAGGCGCTGGGGGCTTACAACTTCGGTGTCGGGAACTACGACAGAGCTATCGCCGCTGGGCGGTCGCTGCCGCGCGAGACGCAGAATTACGTGGCGCGGGTCATGCGGATCATGGCGACCTCGCAGCCGGATGCGGCGGCGGCGGCAGAGGCCTCCACGTCGTCGGTGACCGTGCAGCAGCTTGCCAATCTGCCGATGGCGACGCCGGGGGTGCCGAATCTGTTCGGACTGCCCAGCGGGATCGCGGGCGGGATGCCCACCGGAGGCGATGCACTGACCGGGCCCAGTGTGGCGGAACTGGCGAACCTGCCCATGCAATCGACGGCGCTGCGGCGGCTGGCCCCCTACCTGACGGGCCTGGCGGGCGCGGGAGGCCTAAGAACGGGCGCAGGCGGCACGGCAGGAGGCCTGCCGAAGCTGCCCACGCTCTCGTCTCTCGGGGAGTTCTTCGGCATCTATGGCAAGGGCATCACTTCGGCGGGAACGATAGCCACCTCCCCGGCGGTTGGGGCGCTGGCGACGATGGGGGGGATGGCGCTATTCAGCAAGGGGATGCAGCAGCGCAACACTGCCGCCACAACGATCGGCGGAGGCCTCGCCGGGGCGGGTTACGTGATGTCGCAGCCGGGGCTATTGGCGTCGATGTCGGAGCAGCCGGGTGGAGCGCTCGGCGGGATCGGCGCCGGGGTCGCAGCGGGCGCTGGGCTGGGTCTGTTCGCCAGCGGGTTCCAGAAGGGCGGCGGCGCTGGTCTGGCGATGGACATAGGCGGCGGGGCGCTGGCGGGCGCGGGGATCGGCTGGATGGCGGGTGGCCCGCTCGGCGCGGCCATCGGGGCGGCAGTCGGAGCCGTGGCGGGCGGCGTTACCGGCGTCGTGCGGCTGTTCGTCAAGACGGAGCAGGAGCGCATCCGCGCGGGCATCAAGCAGGTTTACGGCCTCGACATTTCCAACCAGCAGATCCTGAAACAGATTCAGCAGATCGTGGACACCAAGTACGGCGGCAGCGTGACCATCGGCATCCGGTCCCAGGAAGTGCAGGACATCGTGCGCCTCTATGCGCTATCGACAGGCCAGGCAGCGAACCTGCCGCGGCCGATGTATGCCGCGACGATTGCGCAGTCGCAGGCCGGGGGACTCGCCACGCAGCCCGTCTATCAGGGCGGGGTCCTGGTACAGAATCCCTACACCGGGCCGACGACGTACCAGTACCAGACGGCGGTCACTTCGGCGCAGGGTCTGATGTCGGGCACCAGCCAAGGCGTGCCGGGAGCCGGCGGGCAGGTGAGCAGCATCTTCATGCAGTTGAATCCGCAGCAGGCCAACGACCTGTTTACCGGGCGCGTCGTGCAGGCCGTGCAGCAGAACCCCTCGGCCATCGCCTCGGCCAACGCCAGCGCGACCCGCTCGGGCGACAGCCGGGTGACGCAGGCCTCGAACATGCTGGAGCCGCTGACGAGCCTAAGCTGATGCCGCAGAATCTCAACCCAGCCAACCCGACTACGGTGATGCCGAAGCAGCTTTGCAAGAGCTTCCAGGAAGACCTGCGCATGGAAGCGCTCATGAATCAATACCCGGATGGGTCGAGCGACCGCCTGGCGCTGGCGCAGAATGTCCGCCACTACTTCCGCATGATGCAGGGCCTGAACGGAACCGACTGGGCGAACATGCGGCAGTTCTACATCAACCAGCAGGGGCGGGCATTCTACTTTTACAACCTCCGCGAGACGGTCCCGATGGGAAGCTACGACCCGACCGGGCAGAACACGGTCGGCAGATACACCGTCGTCTTCGACGGCCAATGGTCCGACACCTACAACGTGGCCCGCACGGATGTGGCCATGCAACTCCGCGAGGTGGTCTGATGGTCCGCATCGAGCTGCTGGACAGCCTCGGTCCGGTGCCGATCCCGGCGCCACCGACCATTGGCGCGTTTCCGCTGCGCCCCGACTTCGGCATCGGCATCGACTACAATCCCTCGGTCGTCGTCCACACCTTCGACCAGCCGGGCCTGAAGACGGAGCAGCGCTACCTGCTGGCACCGATGGGGGCGCGGCGCTTCAAGTTCGCCAAGCAGCACCTCTCCTGCCGCGAGTACGAGGACCTGAAGACCCACTTCGAGCAGGCGCAGGGCGGCTACGCGCAGTTCCCCTACACGGTGTATGAGCCGGGGCCGGGGCACGGCGTGCCCAGGACGAGCCAGCCGGCTTATACCACCGAGAATGTAATCGCCCGCTACGAGAACCCCAACATCACGTTTGATTACATGGTGGCGCTTTTGATGAACGGGCCTGGCCTGAGCTTCCTGGAGGTGCCGCAGACGACGCCGCAGTACACCTCGGTGAAGCGCGTGACGCGCGTGCCCGACGCGACCCTGAGCAGCGCACTGCAGGACCAGTTCCAGCAGATCATCCCGCTGATCTCGCTTGTGCCGCGCGACAATCCGGCCGCGGCGGTCTATCTCTCCAATCAGGCCGTCAAGGTGGACAATCAGGCCTACCTGCCGCGAATGCTGGAGTGGTCGGGGATCTCGCAGAGCATCAACGAGAATTCCGACTCGGCCAGCTTCACGTTCGGCAATGCGGACGGCGTCTGGCAAACCTTCGTCAATCAGGTCAACCTGTACGCGGCTTCGATTCAGGTGAGCCTGTTTCACGTCGGCAGCCAGTACATCCTCGACCTGTGGATGGGATCGGTGATCAACTGGGGGTTCGATACCGGCGGGCGCTTTCAGATCAATGCCTCGGACGGCGTGTTCAACCTGAGCCTCGCCTACCCGTCGCGGAAGGTACTGCGCACCTGCTGGAAGGTCTACAAGGGCCGGTGGTGCCCCTCGACGGCCAGCTTTCCCGACTGCCCGAAGGACTACGATTCCTGCGTGGCGCGGGGCGTTCCGCATTCCTTCGGCGGGCTGGTGATCCCTCCGCAGGCCGTCCACATCCGCGACAATTCGACGGGCGTCTTCGGCTTCGGGCGCAGCGCCATGACCTCGGTGACGGTCGTGCAGGACACGGTGTACCAGCGCCCGGTGCAGGAGATCTTCACCGACGAGCCGATGAACATCACGGTGGATGTGGCGGCGGGCCGCGACGAGAGCGACTTCTACGCGGCGCTGGGCATCGTCGGGGAAGGCCCGATCTCGGCTTACAACAACAACCTGATCCTTCAGACGCTGGACGGCCAGCCGCCGCAGGACCCGCTGCATTTCAGCGGCTGGCGGGCCTTCACCGGGACGGAGCCGAGCGGCGCGTACGACTTCGTGGGCATCAGCCAGGCCAACCCGGCAACCGGGAAGTGGGGCAATCCGGACGGCTCTCCCTACATTCCGCCCGGCTCCACCTACTGCGGCGGTCTGGCGATGGCCGAGATCCGGCGCACGGACCAGAAGGGCTTGCAGCTTTCCGCCGTGGCCGACCACAACATGACCGTGAATGTGACGGGCGGGATCGGCGGGTGGGTGTGGAACGGGGTGGGCAACAGAGGCTGGCTGGACTCTCTGCACAACTGCGTGTGGGTGGCGGTCAACGTCTACCTGCGCGGCATCGGCCTGCGCGTCGATCCGCAGAATGCCGCGGCGGTGCCTGCCTCGGTGATGGAGCAGTACGTGGACGTGGAACAGGCGGGGATCGCGGCGGCGATCTGCGACACGATGGTGCCCAAGATCATCGGCGACGGGCAGGAGTTGCAATTCCCGTTCCGGGGCGTGCTGAAAGAGCAGAAGCCGCTGCGCGACTGGCTGCGCGAGATCCTGAACTGCTGCCTCGGATATTTCACGTTCGAGAACGGCAAGCTGTGGATCGGCATCCGGTCCAACTCCGGGGTGCTGGTGCCCAACGCCTTCCACCGGGAGACGGTTCTGTTCAAGAGCCTCGTCGCGTCGCCCTTGCAGCCGCAGTTCAACTGGCTGGTGGGAAATTTCGGGGATGAGGAATTCGGCTGGCAGTTGAACAACGTGACGATCTACGACATCGACCACGCGAGCTTCCTGGGCACGCCCGACTCCCCGCAGTACCTCACGAACACCATGAGCTTCGTGGGTGTTTCTAACAAGAGCCAGTGCGCCCGCCTGATCATCACCCGACTGCGCGAAGAGATCGGAGGCCTCAAGAGCGGCACCGGGCCGCACGGCACGGACAGCGGCGTCGACGAGCAGATGAACGCCCGCAACTTCCAGTTCCGCACGACGGCGCTGGCTCTCGGCACGCGGCTGGGCGATATCGTCTCGATGACGCACGACACCATGCCGAACGGCGGCTATGTGGAAGGCCGGGTGGCGAAGTGGACCTTCAACCCGGATTTCTCCATCGACATGCAGTGCACCTCGACCACCGACGACATGTACGATATGGTGGCTGGCCCGAAGCCCGTCGATGTCAGTGCGCCGCCGCCTTTGCCCGAGACGCTGAATTCGGCGACGGGCCTGGCATGGATGCCCAGCGAGGTTGCGGCGCAAGCCGGCGATCCCGTCTACAACCCTTGGGAAGCGACCTTCGACCTCTGGCAGGAATACGAGATCACGCGCGACGGTGTTTGGGCACCCACGATCTGGGTCAAGGGCCAGATGCCCGTGAATCGGTTCATCACTCTGGTGCAGCCGCGGATCTTGGACATCGAGTTCCAGGCG
>Ga0070717_10003309_pt1 | contig 11518 bp, 10 predicted proteins | sample LARL113metaG_FD_71366 | JGI IMG/M metagenome (GOLD analysis project Ga0070717, IMG submission 71366) | Corn, switchgrass and miscanthus rhizosphere microbial communities from Kellogg Biological Station, Michigan, USA - LAR L11-3 metaG | ecosystem: Host-associated > Plants > Roots > Rhizosphere ...
CTGGTCGAGGCCGCCCACGATCTGCGGCAGCGACGACAGCTCCTCCATCGCCCGCCCCTGGATCGTCCGCTCCGGGCAGCACGCCAGCAGCGGGTCGGCGACGGCGCGCCGCAGCCGCGGCAGCACGACGCGCCGGCAGGTCCCGACCGGGACGGTGCTGCGGACCACGACCAGCGTCTCGGGCGCCAGCGAGCCGGCGATGCTGTCGACGGCGCTGGTGAGGTCGCGCAGGTCGGGCTCCCTGGTCTCCGGGCGGACCGCCGTCCCGACGCACAGGACGACGGCGGGCGGCGCGCTGCTCAGGCGCTCCACCGCCGTCAGCCGCCCCGGCGGCAGCTCGCGGAGCGCGTCGGAGAGGCCGGGCTCCAGGAACGGGACGCGGCCCGCCAGCACGTCGGCGCGCACCCGGGCGTCCCGCTCGATCCCCACCACGGTGAGGCCCGCGCGGGCCAGCGCCGCGGCGAGCACCAGGCCGACGTAGCCGAGCCCGACGACCGCTACGTCCGGCCCCGCCGCGCCGTTCGAGGCAACTTCTTCCATCGCAAGCATCCCCATCTATGAGCGAATCGCCGCGGCGGCCCCGTCCTCGGCCCCCTCGGCGCACAGCAGGCGCAGCTCCTCGGAGAGCGAGGCGACGTCCCGCCGTTCCAGGCCGGTCCCGGCCGCCCCCGCCGCGAGGGAGGCGAGCGCGCCCTCCTCGCACCGGCGCCAGAGCTCGTCGCCGTCGCTCGCCGCCCGGCGTTCGCCGGCCAGCCTGGCCGACTCCGCGCCGATCGCGTACGCGGTCAGCCACAGTTCGAGCAGGGCGCGCAGATGACGCGGGTCCACGTCCCGGGGCAGCGCTCGGAGCGCGGCCGCGAACGCCGCCGCCCGCCGCCCCGCCCCGTGGCCGAGCCTGTCCAGGTGCGCGGCGGCGGGGACGAGCCGCCAGCGCCGCGTGCGCCACGGCCCGGTCCTGCCGTCCTCGTACGCGCACATGGCGCGGCCGCGCACCAGCATCGGGATGGCCGGCAGCGCCAGCGGGGGGCCCGCCGGCGGGCGCCGCGCGGCGAGCGCGGGCTGGAAGCACGCCGGGCCCAGGTGGGCGCCGTCGGGCCTGGCCAGGCTGGGCAGCTCCCGGTGGTCCACCAGCGAGGGAACCGAGATGAGCGCGGCGACGCCCGTCGAGGACAGCAGCCGGCCGATGACGATGTCGTCGAACAGGTCCACGGGCATCCCGGCGCCGAACTCGACGTAGGCCCGCGCGACGGCCACCGGCAGGACCAGCGCCTGCGCCGGCGTCCAGTACGACGTCGTCTCCACCCAGTCGGCGCGGCAGAAGACGCCGAGCCGGACCGCCGCGCCATCCAGCGAGTCCCAGTTCGCGAAGTACGCCAGCGCCTCGTCGGGATGCGCGTCGACGTCGGCGCGCACCCGCGCGAGGAAGCCCGGGGCGACCTCGACGTCGTCCTGGAACACCAGGTGGTGCGTCGTCCCCGGCTCGATCGCCGACCACGCGCACATCGACGTGCGCAGGAGTCCCGGCGGCTCGTCCGGCTTCGGGTCGACCACGATCCGCACCGGCTCCGGGGCGAGCGACGCGGCCAGGCCGCGGGCGAGCTCCAGGCGGCGCGGGTGCGTCATGATCGCGGCCCCCAGGCGGTTGGCGGTCACGTCAGCGGCACCACCTGCCAGCCCTTGCCCTCCAGCACGAGCCCCAGCGACCGGGCCCGGCCGCGGTCGCTCCAGGCCAGGTCCGCCCCGACCGCGGCCGAGCCATGGTTGATCGCGACGGCCGCGCGGCAGCCGTCGACCCGGCCGGCGACCACCTCCACGGAGGGGCACGCGCAGGAGATGGGCGGCGTCACGCCGGCCAGGGCGGCGATGCGCCGGTACAGGCGCTCCCAGGGCAGCGCCTCCAGCCGGCCGGGCCGGTCCAGCTGCGCCTCGAGCGGCGCGCCGCAGAGCACCACCTGGCCCCGCCCGGCGCGATGCGCGGTGACGGCCGGCGACCCGTCGCGGTACGCCGCCAGGACCTCCGCGTCGATGGCCCTGAGGGTCGCGGGACGGGCGCCGCCCGCCTCCCAGTCGAGCGGCCAGCACTCCCCGTCCCAGGTGAACCACGACGTGGGCTCCGTGAGCAGGGAGAAGTCCACCACCTCGACCCCCGCGAGCTGTGGGCCGGGAAAGCCGTGCAGGTGGCTGCCGAGGGAGAGGTAGACCGTGCCGCCGCGCTCGGCGTGGGCCGCCAGGCGCTCGCGGTCGCACAGCGTCAGGTGCCGGACCGACGGGCACACGGCGAGGGCGTAGCCGTCGAGGTCGCCGTGGACGACGTCGAAGGGGAGGTGCGCCCTGGTCAGCAGCAGGTGGGCGTACAGGACGGCGGTCGTCCCGGCGCCGGCGTCCAGGTAGCTGTCGCCAGCCGCCCGCACGCGTTCCGGGAGGTACAGGGCCACCGGCGCCCGGTCGCGCTCGAAGCGGGCCAGGTCGCCGGCGGCCGCCAGCCGTCGATACGCCTCCAGCTGCGGCTTGTGGCTGCCGTCGAGCCTGGTCAGGCCGACCGACCGCTCGCCCGGCCGCTCGCGGTACGGGTCGTCCGCCGCCGCGATGTCCTGCCAGCACCAGACGATCAGGCCCGAGGCGCCGCCCGCGATCGCGGACGCGCCCGCGGCGCCCAGGTAGGCCGCGCTCACGGCGTCGTCGGCGCCGTAGCTGCCCAGCTCGTCCACCAGCGGGACGCCGAAGGCGCCGGCGTACCGGACCAGGAATGGCACCAGGTTGGTGGCCTTGAAGCTCACGGTGGACTCGACGTGCCCGGGCGCCCAGGCGGGGAAGCCGTGCACCGCGGCGAGGTCGAGCGGTTCCCCGTTGTCCGGCCCGAATGGGGACGCCCCGAGCACGCCGGACGTGTCGTTGGCCTGCATCACGAGCAGGTGCGGCGCCTCGTCCCGAATGGCGCCGGCCAGCCGCCGGTACCAGGCCCGCACCTCCGCCGGGGAGAGCGATGCCGAGTCCCTCGGATCCACGTTGGCGACCTCGTCCCCGAGGTCCAGCGCCAGGACGTTGTCGAGGTCGCGAACGGTCCGGGCCACGGCCCGCGCGTATCGCTCCTCGCCCTCCAGCATCTCGGGGTCGCGCCACAGGCTGCGCCCCCGCCGCCAGGGCACGTCCAGCCGCTGGCCGTTCATCCAGATGGTCAGGAGCGACAGGACGCACGCGAGGCCGTGCTCCCCGGCCAGCTCGACCGCGTGGCGCACGCGCCGCAGCCGCTCCTCGTCCGGTCCGCCCGGCTCCGGCTCCAGGTCGCGCCAGAACAGGAACAGGCGAACGGTGTTGAGCCCGGCGCCCGCCATCGCCGCGAAGTCGGCGCGCAGCGCGTCCGGGTCCCACTCGCTCCACATCCGGCAGCCCGCCCGCGACGGCAGGTGGTTGACGCCCAGGGCCAGGAACGGCTGGCCCGCGCGCAGCAGGCGGCCGCCGGCCGTGGAGAACGTCACCGGAGCGCGCGCTCCAGCGCGCCGATGACGTGCTCGACGTCCTCGACCGTCATGCGGGCGTGCAGGGGCAGGCTCAGCAGCCGGCCGGCCACCGCGTCGGTCACGGGCAGCGGGCCGGCCGGGTGGGCGCGCGCGTAGAACGAGAGCTGGTGCGTCGGCGGGTAGTGGACGGACGTCTGCACCCCCGCCTCGCGCAGGCCCGCCTGGACGGCGGCCCGGTGCGCCCCCGCCGGCAGCAGGACGGCCAGCAGGTGGTGGGCGGCGTCCCCGCGGTGCTCCGCGAAGGGGAGCACCAGGCCGGGGACGCGGGCCAGCCCGGCCCGGTAGGCCGCGACGAGCGTCTCGCGACACCGGCGATCGGCGGCCAGCCGGCCGAGCTGGACCCGGCCGATCGCCGACGAGATCTCGGTCGGCCGGTAGTTCAGGCCGGCGCCGACGACGTCGTAGCCGGTCGTCGTGCCGCGCGCGCGGTCCCAGGACGAGGCGGTGACGCAGTGCGATCGCAGCATCCGGACCTGTGCCAGCACCTCCGGGTCCGCCGCGACGACCATCCCGCCCTCGCCGGTGGTCACGTTCTTGGCCACGTGGAAGCTGAAGCAGCCGATGTCGCCGACCGTCCCCAGCATCCGGCCGCCGGCGCGGACGGCGGGCGCGTGGGCGGCGTCCTCGATCAGCGGGATGCCATGGTCGCAGGCGATGGCCGACAGTGCCTCCATGTCGCAGGGAAAGCCGCCGTAGTGCATGACGACGATGGCCCTCGTGCGCGGGGTGACGAGCTCCCGCACGTGCTCGGGGTCGATCGTCAGGTCCGACTCGGAGCGCACGTCGGCGAAGACCGGCCGCGCGCCGCGCAGCACGGCGGCCGAGGCGGACGCGACGAACGTGAGCGAGGGCACGATCACCTCGGCCCCGCCCTCCAGCGGCAGAGCCAGCATCGCCAGGTGCAGCGCGGCCGTGCCGCTGCTGACCGCGACCGCGCCCGGCGCGCCGAGCGCCGCGGCGAACTCCCGCTCGAAGGCCGCCGTCACCGGGCCCGCCGAGAGCCAGCGCGAGGCCAGGACGGCGGTCACCGCCTCGATCTCCTCGGCGCCGATGGTCGTGTCGGCGAGCGCCACCCGCCAGGCGGGCGCCTGCGTCACTGCGTCCATGTCCGTCCTCCCGCTCCCGCCGACCGGTAGCCGCGCTCCACCTGCTCGGCGACCCGGTCCCAACCCAGCTCGGCCTCGACGCGGCGCCGGCCCGCCCGGCCCATGCCGGCGCGCAGGTCCGGGTCGCCCAGCAGACGCAGCAGGGCCGCCGCGATCGCGTCCGGCCGGGACGGCACGACCAGGCCGTCCACCTCGTCGCGCACGACCTCCTCGACCCCGGGGAACCGCCCGCTGACCACCGGCCGCCCGCACGCCCACGCCTCGACGAACACGAGCGGGAACACGTCGGCGGTCGTCGGCAGGCAGAGCACGTCGCAGGCCGCGATCGCATCGTGCTTGGTCTGCCCGTCGGGCACCCCGAGGTCGCAGAACCGTCCGCCGCGAGGGAGTGAGGCCTCCTCGCCGCCCTCCCAGCTCGGGCCGGCCAGCACCATGACCGCCGACGGCTCCCGGGCCCAGACCAGCGGAGCGGCCTCGAGGAACGCCGGGTAGCCCTTGAACGGCGCCCGCCGGCCCAGGAACAGCACGGCCGGGCCCGTGATGCCCCGGTCCGCGCGGAAGCCGCCGGGGTCCGGCCGGCCCGTCAGCTGCGGGCCCTGTCCGATCCGCTGGACGCGCAGCCGGACCGCGCCCGCGGCGGTGAGCTCGCGCGTCTCGTGGCCGGTGAGCGCGAACACGACGCCCGCCTCGCGGCAGGCGGCGGTCGCGAGCTCGCGGTCCGGCCACAGCTCCGGCGTGGTGGCCGGCGTGACCGCGAGCACGGCCCCGCAGCTCCGCGCCACCTCCAGCGCCAGCGGCACCAGGCCCGGCCGGGCCAGGTCGAACACGTGCACGACGTCCGGCGCCCACGGCAGGCCGGCCCGGGCGTGGGCGGGCGTCAGGACGGGCACGCGGCCCGGCGCCTCGGGCCGGCTGCTCGCGGCGAGCACCGCCACCCGATGGCCGCGTTCGGCCAGGTGGCTGGCGGTCTGCCAGGCCATGTGCTCGGCGCCGGCCAGGCCCGGCGCGTACCCGTCCAGCACCACCAGGACCTGCGTCACTGGACGGTGACCCCGAGGCGGCGCGAGAGGAGCACGGCGAACTCGATCGGCGTGAGGTCCTCCAGGTACGGGCCGATCACCTGGACGCCGATCGGCAGGCCCTCCCCCGTGGTCGCGACGGGCAGCGCCGTCGCTCCGTGCCCGGGCACGCTGGCGACCGCGGGCAGCACCAGCTGGAAGCCGTAGAACACGGCCGCGCCGTCCACGTCGAGGTGGGGCGCGGGGCGGAGCGGGGAGGGCCAGACCGAGGTCGCGGCCAGGTGGCGGAACGCCGGGGTCAGCGTGATCGGGGCGACCAGCACGTCGTAGGACTTGAAGAGCTCGTCGAGCGCCGCCCGGAACCGGCGCCGGGCCGCCACCGCCCGCCGGCGCTCGTGCGCCGGCGCCTCCATCGCCCTGGCGAACACCTCGTCGAACCGCTCGCCGCGGCGGCGCGCGCCGGCGGCCAGGACGCGGCGCTGGGCGCAGCTCAGCCCGGGCGCCATGCCGGACGCGACGAGGGCCAGCGCGACCTCGGCCAGCCCGGTCAGGTCGCTGAACCCGCGGGCCTGGGTCACCGCCACCAGGGCGCCCGTCGCGCGCAGCCGCATCTCCAGGGCCTCCAGGGCCTCGACGACCGAGGCCGCCATCGGGAGCCACGCCGGCCGCGGCAGGATCGCGACCCGGAAGTCCGCCAGGCGCCGCGCGCGCGGCGCCTGGAGCTCGGGGCCCGCGAGCGCGGACACGGCGACGCGGAGGTCCTCCGGCCGGTGGGCGATGGGCCCGTACACGCCCATCGGGACGGGATCGCCCAGGCCGGAGGCCTGGCCCGACCGGGGCAGCAGCGCGTCGCTGGGCCGGTGCGCCACCACGCCGCAGAACGCGGCCGGCATCCGGACCGACCCGATCATGTCGGTCCCGATGTCGAGCGGCGTGACGCCGGCGGCCACCGCCGCGGCTCCCCCGGAGCTGCCCCCGGCGGTGCGGTCGGCCGCCAGCGGGTTGTTGGTGCGCCCGTACACCGGGTTGACCGTCTGCCAGTCGCTCAGCAGGTGGGCGAGGTTCGTCTTGCCGAGCACGACCGCCCCGGCGCGCCGGGCGCGCGCCACCAGCGGCGAGTCCATCGTGCACCGCCGGCCGATGAACGAGCGCTCGCCCAGCGTCATGGGGGAGCCGCGCAGCGCGATCGACTCCTTGAAGGTCACGGGCAGCCCCAGGAGGGGAGCCTCGTCGCCGCGGCCGATCCGCGCGTCGGCGGACGCGGCCTCGGCGCGCGCCCGCTCCTCGTCCCACCACACGACCGAGTTCACGGTCTCCCTGGTCTCGGCGGCGCGGTGCAGGTGCCAGTCGGCCAGCTCCCGCGCGGACACCCGGTGCGTGCGCAGCGCCGCCAGGAGGTGGTCCGCGGAGGCCGGTACCGGCCCGGACGCGGGGCCGTCCCCGGTCACCGGCCGGGCTCCGCCAGCGTCAGCCTGACCCGGCCGTCGGCGGCCTGGCCGTTGTCGGAGGGCCCCTCCCTCTCCTCGCCGGTGGGACCGTCCGCCGCCCCGCCGGCGAGGTAGGCCACCGGCCGCCGGGCCACGGCGAGCGTGGCCTCGTCCAGGCTCGAGCTCGTGCCGATGTCGTGCCACTCGCCGTGCCACGGATAGCAGTTCACCGGCAGCCCGTTCGCGATCAGCGATGACACCAGGTCGGGCATGTCGGTGGCCGCGTCCTCTCGCAGGTGCGAGCGGATCGACGGATCGGCGACGTAGACGCCCGCCGCGATGCTCACCGTCACCCGCGGCTTCTCCCAGATCCGGCGCACCCGTCCGCCAGCGATGTCCAGCACCCCGGAATCGATGCCGATCTCACGCTCCTTGGCCACCACGGTCAGTGCGCAGCGCGACGTCACGTGACAGTGGTGGACGTGCGCGAAGTCCATCGTCGTCAGGATGTCGCAGTTGACCACGAGCGCCGGATCGTGCCAGTCCTGGACCATGCCGAGCGGGCCCGCCGTGCCCAGCGGGCGCGGATCCGTCGCGTAGTCGATGCACAGGCCGAACTGACGGCCGTCGCCGAGCCGGTCGCGAATCATCGAGGCCAGGTGGGCGACACACAGCGTGACTCGTGTGAATCGGGCGGCCGCGAGCTGGCGCAGGATGATCTCCAGGATGCTGTGCTCGCCCACTGGCACCAGTGCCTTGGGCAGGTCGCGGGTGCGCGGCCACAGACGCTGTCCTCTGCCACCGGCGAGCACGATCGCGTGCCGGCGGCCGTTCACGTCCTCGCTGTGAGCACTCAAGGCACCCGGGACGATAGGTGTCAGTCGGGGAGGGGTCAACGAGCGCGGTCCCGACACGGACGAGCCAGTTGACCGGCCCCGGATTTCGACCGATCGTGCGATTCCGATGAGTGAGGATCCCGACGGGCCGCAGACCTCGGCGGGGGACGTGTCCCTGCCCGCCATCGTGGCGTCGATCACAGAGATCTGGGTGGACGCGCTGGGGCTGAAACCAGGCGAGGTCGATCCCGACACGACCGACTTCTTCGAGCTGGGCGGCTACAGCCTGCTCGCGATGCAGGTGATCACGCGCATCCTGGAGCGCTTCCAGGCCCACGTGCCCGCCGACACGTTCGATCTCGAGAGCGCGCTGCTCTACACGATCTTCGACCAGCCGACCGTCAGGGCGCTCGCCGAGTGCCTGCTGGCGGACGGCATCAACGCGGGCTCGGCGGTCTCCTAACGCCGAGCCCGGCTCCGCAGGAACCGCTCGTAGCGGTCCAGCGCGACCGGCGATCCCTCGTCCACCACCAGGCAGGGACGCGTCCGGACGAAGCGCCCGGCCAGGGCCGCCTCCTCGCCGGACGTGAACACGAGACCGTGGGCCATCCGGAGGACGACGTCCACGACCGGCAGGTGCAGCGCCGGCTCGTCGCGCAGGGCGGGGTGGAGGACGACCGGAGCGTGGACCAGCGGCATGCCGGCCCAGGTCGTGGAGCTCGCGCAGGGAGCGAAGACGGCCAGGTCGAAGGCGGCGGCGCGCTCGGCGAGCCAGTCGCCGGCCGCCGGCAGCCGCGGTCCGCGGTGCCTGATCCACTCGCGCTGCACGTGCGGGGCGACGGCCCAGGGCCGTTCCGAGACGCGCCTGTGCAGGCGCGCGCCGGTCTGGAGCCATGGTCCCGGCGCGACGGGGAGCTCGTCGACGGCGATGCCCGCGGCGCCGGTCCACGCCGGGGCGGCCGTCAGCAGGGTGACGTCGTGGCCGCGGCCGGCCAGGCCGGCCATCGCGTCCGCGAGGAAGGCGTCAGGGCCGGGCACGACGAACAGCAGCTTCACCGGAGCACGGCCTCGATGCTCGCGACCATGCGCCGCCCGACGGCCGCCGCGTCGAACTCCCGCAGCCGCGCGTCCGCGCGGGCTCGCAGCCGCGCCCGCAGCGCCGCGTCGGCGAGCACGCGCGCGACCGCCTCGGCCGCGAGGGCCGGCCGGGGCTCGTCGAGCACGACGCCCGCGTCGCCGACGGTCTCCCCGACGGCGGTCACGCCCCACGCCACGACCGGCACGCCGAACGCCATCGCCTCGACGAGCGGGACGCAGAAGCCCTCGTACCGGCTCATGCACAGGAAGACGTCCGAGCGCCGGTACAGGTCGGCCAGCGCCGCGTTCGTGAGCCCCCCGGTGAAGTGCACGTCGGGCAGCGCCAGCTCGGCCACGTAGCGCTCGAGCGCCAGCCGGTACACGGCGTGGAACCGGCGCTCTCCCGCGAGCACGAGGTGCGCGGTGGGGCACAGGTAGGTCTTGAGCACGTGGAACGCCTGGATCAGGAGCTCGTGCGCCTTGTTCGGCGCCAGCCTGCCCACGAACGTCACGACCGGGCCGTCCGTCGCCGGCAGTGCGCTCCCGTCGCCCGGCGGCTCCGCGGTCAGGGCCGTCATGTCCTCGACCGGCGGGACCACGGCGACCCGCTCGAAGCCGAGGCCGCGCAGCTCGTCCGCGTTGTGCCGCGAGGCGGTGAGGACGCCGTCCACCCGGTGCCGGAGGCCGCGGATCTCCTCCCGCGCGGCGCGCAGCGTGCGCGCGAAGCGGGGGTCGAAGCGCTCGAACTGCTCCGGCTGCGCCCCGCCGTGGTAGCGCAGCAGGACCCGCTCCGGGCGCCCCTCCAGGAAGCGCACGACGCCGGCGTGGTCGAACCAGGAGTGGAGCACCAGCACCGTCTCGCCGGATGGGGGGGCCGGCCGCCGCTCGTACGCCCCCAGCGGCGCGACGTCCGGCACGCCTGGATCGGGGCGGTGGAAGCTGAACACCTCGGAGGGCCCGAACCGCCTCAGCAGCGGGCGCAGCGCGAGGGCGTCCTTGGTGACGGCGTTGGCGGGCAGCGCCCGCACCAGGACCTGGTGGATCTCCACCCCGGCGCTAGCCGGGAGGGGCGGCGGCGCCGCGCCGCGCCACCTGTTCCAGCAGCAGGTCGACCCGCGCGCTGAGCTCGTCCGCGCGCTCCGCGGCCAGGGCGTCCACCAGCTCCGCCAGCAGCTCGCGGAGCACCCGCGTGTGCGCCTGGAGCTGCCGGGCGAGCTCCTCGCACGGCGGGTCCGCGTCGAACCGCGATGCCTCGTCCAGCGACGAGAGCAGCAGGTCCAGGCGCACCTGCCGGTGGCTGCGCCGGGCCGCGACCGCGTCGAAGTGGTCGCCGAGGTCGGCCTCCATGCCCGCCGGGTACTGACCCGAGCGGTGGCGCTCCGCGGCCGCCTCGTGCAGCTCGGCCAGGATCGGGTCCGCCCCGGTTACCCCTTCCACGGGGGAACCGGTTTCGGGTCGGCCTCGGTGCTCCATCGGAGGCAGAACGTAGCCCGCCGGCTCACTCCAGGTCGAGCAGGGCCACCGACACGCCCGGCCGGGCCGCCGCCCGCTCCAGGCACGCGAGCACGTCCGCGGCCGGCGTGCCCGGGCCGACCGTCAGGGTCTCCACCGCCGGCACGTCGCAGCCCTCCAGCATCCGCCGCAGGGACAGCGTGTGTCGGCCCGGCTGGCCCGGCGTGATGCTGTGGGCCTGGCCGCCCGTCCGCCGCGACTGGAAGTCGTTGACGATGACGACGGGGAGCGCCACCCGCAGGTGCACGGCCTCCATCAGCCCCTGCAGGCCCGAGTGCACGAACCCGAAGTCGCCGACGACGGCGAGGGCCGGCTCACCGGCCCGGGCGAGGCCCGCCGCGACCCCGATCGCCGAGCCGAGGCCGTAGGACCAGGTCGCGACGGCGTACGGCTCGTGGCACAGCGCCATCGACGACCCGGCGTCCGCGACCACCTGGAGGCCGCGCCGCCGCGCGAGCTCCGCGATCGCCGTGTACGCGGCGACCAGCGGCGGGTGGTCCTCGGGCGGCTTGGACCCGCGCCGGGCGATGGCCGGCGTCACCGGCGGCTCGGGCCCGCCGGCGCGGAGGTGCAGAGCGGCGGCCGCGGCCTGCTCGGGCGAGATCGGCCCGCTGCCGGGCAGCGAGCCGGTCCGCTTGCCCCGGACCTCGACCGGCAGCCCCAGCCGCGCGACGAGCTCGCGGACGCCGGTCTCGAGCAGGTCGCCCGGCTCCTCGGCGACCAGCACCCGCTCCCGGCCGCGCAGGAAGGCGGCCAGGCGCTCCTCGGCCAGGGGCCACACGGCCGTGGCCTCCAGGAGCGGCAGCTCGCAGCCGTCGAACAGGCGGCCGCACCCGCCGCTCGCGATCACGCCGCACGGCCCCGGGCGGGCATCCTCGGCCGCCGCGGGCGGCAGCGCCGCCAGCGCCTCGCGAGCCAGGGGCAGGGCGACCTGGTCGTAGTGGTGCATCCGGCCGATCTTCGACAGGTCCCAGGCCACGAGGGGATCGACGCGGCGCGCGGTCCGGACCGGCCGCACCGGCC
>Ga0070717_10003316_pt1 | contig 11501 bp, 7 predicted proteins | sample LARL113metaG_FD_71366 | JGI IMG/M metagenome (GOLD analysis project Ga0070717, IMG submission 71366) | Corn, switchgrass and miscanthus rhizosphere microbial communities from Kellogg Biological Station, Michigan, USA - LAR L11-3 metaG | ecosystem: Host-associated > Plants > Roots > Rhizosphere ...
CGTGTCCCAGTGCTCGACCCGCAGCCTCCGCCCATAACGAGGCGACCAGAACGCCGCGCAATCCCCCGCCGCGTACACCCCAGGAACGGAGGCACGCAACCGGTCGTCCACCGCGACACCGTTCTCCAGCGCCACCCCGGCGCCGTCCAGCCAGCCGACGGCAGGCCGTACACCCACCGCGGTGACGACCTCGTCGGCGGCCAGCCAGCCGCCGCCGGACAGGGCCAGCCCGCCCGGCTCGACCGACTCGACCGCCTGGCCGAGCCGCAGGTCCACCCCGGCCTCGGCGTACCACGGGACCGTGATGGCGCCCGCCTCGGCGCCGAGAGCTACTGCCACCGGGGTCGGCCCCGCTTCCACGACTGTGACCCGGCAGCCCTTCAATGCGGCGGCGGTCGCCAGTTCCGCGCCGATCCAGCCCGCGCCCACGATGGCCAGCCGCAACCCGGGACGCAGCACCGAACGCAGCTCCAGGGCGTCGTCAAGGCTGCGCAGCACGCGCTGCGCCCCGGTGCCAGGCAGCCGGACCGGCACCGCCCCGGTCGCCACGACCAGGCGGTCGAAGCGGTGCTCGCCCTGGTCAGTGCGCAGCACGCCGCCGCAACCCCCCTCGCCCAAACCGGCCGACTCGCCCAAACCGGCCAGGCTGACCGCGGACTCCCCCAGCCGGAGTTCCAGGCCGAGCGCCGCCGCGTCCGCGTCCAGCGAGGTGTCATCGAGCGCGCCCATCATCAGCTTCTTGGACAGCGGGGGCCGGTCGTACGGAGGCCGGGACTCCGCGCCGACCATGGTGACCGACCCCTGGTACCCGCGGGCACGGAGCTCCTGCACAGTGCGGAGCCCCGCCAGCCCGCCGCCCGCGATCACTACCCGCTCGATGCGCACGAGCACATAGGCTAGGGGCTACGCGCGGGAGTCCGGTGCGGACCGGACTGAGAGGGCGGCTAGGGAGCCACCGACCGCAGGAACCTGATCCGGATCATGCCGGCGAAGGGAGCGCTCGATGACTTCAGCGGTGATCATCGGCGGCGGCGTAATCGGGTTGAGCGTGGCCTGGCGGGCTGCGCAGCGCGGAATCAGCGTCACGCTCGCCGATCCGGCGCCCGGCCGGGGTGCGTCCTACGCGGCGGCTGGCATGCTCACCCCGGCCGCGGAGGCCGCCTACGCCGAGAAGGAGCTGTTCACGCTCGGCTTGGAGTCGCTGCGGCGATACCCGGGGTTCGTGGCCGAGCTGACCGCCCGGACCGGCGAGCAGACGGGATTCCGCCAGACCGGGACCCTGCAGGTCGGCTACGACGCCGACGACCTTGCTGTGCTGCACGAGGCGCAGGCCCTCCAGGAGTCGCTGGGGGTTGCCACCCAGAGGCTGACCTCCCGCGAGTGCCGGGCAGCGGAGCCGATGCTGGATCCCTCGGTCCGCGGCGGGCTGCTCACCACGAGCGACGGCTCGATCGACCCGCGGCTGCTGACGACGGCGCTGCAGGCCGCGGCTGAGCAGGCCGGCGTGACGATGCTGCCCCAGCAGGTCACCGAGGTGGTGGTCACCAGCGGCCCGGGCCCGGATCGCGCCCAGGGAGTCCGGCTAGCCGACGACACCGCGATCACCGCCGACTACGTGGTCCTCGCGGCCGGCTGGCAGTCCGGGCGGCTCGGCGGGCTGCCGCCCGGTTCGCTGCCCCCCATCCGGCCGGTGAAGGGCCAGATCCTCCGGCTGCGGGCCAGCGGCGGCGCGGCCCTGCCCGGCCGCTGCGTGCGCGGCATCGTCCGCGGCTGCCCGGTCTACCTGCTGCCACGGGACAGCGGCGAACTGGTGGTCGGCGCCACCCAGGAGGAACTCGGCGCGGACACGCGGGTGACGGCCGGCGGCCTCTGGGAGTTGCTCCGCGACGCCCGCACTCTCGTCCCTGGCATCACTGAGCTCGACTTCGCCGAGGCGATCGCCGGGCTGCGCCCGGGCACCCCCGACAACGCTCCGGTCCTCGGCCCGGCGGGACTGCCCGGGGTGGTGCTCGCCACTGGCCACTTCCGCGGCGGGGTCCTGCTCGCCCCGATCACCGCCGAGGTTGTTGCCGAATACCTAGCTACCGAACGAATGCCTCCGGCAGCTGCCCCATTCGCCATGACGCGGTTCGCGACAGCAGGCCGCGCACCAGGAGCGAGCGGCAGGCCACGAGGCGGGAGGCCCGGAATCGGCGGCACGCCAGGAGGCGGTGGAGGCCGGCCCGGCACGGAAGGCGGGGCGCCATGAACGTGATCATCAACGGCGCGGCGCGCCAGGTGGCGGAGGGTATCAGCCTGCGGGATGCCGTGGGCCTGGTCACGAGGGCCGCGGCCGGCGTGGCGGCGGCCGTCAACGATGAGGTGGTGCGCCGGGCGGCGTGGGATTCGACCTTGCTCGCCGATGGTGACCAGATTGAGATTCTCACTGCGGTCCAGGGAGGTTGAGCATGGACGACCCGCTCGTCATCGCCGGCGAGACATTCACCTCCCGGCTGATCATGGGCACCGGCGGCGCGCCCAGCCTGGACGTGCTCGGCCGGGCGCTCGACGCGTCCGGAACGGAGCTGACCACCGTGGCGATGCGCCGGGTGGACCCTGCCTCAGGCGGGTCCGTGCTCAACGTGCTCGCCGAACGTGGCATCAGGGTGCTGCCCAACACGGCCGGCTGCCACACCGCGGCCGAGGCGGTGCGCACCGCCCGGCTGGCCCGCGAGGCGCTCGGCACAGCCTGGGTGAAGCTGGAGGTCATCGCGGACGAGCACACCCTGCTGCCCGACGCCGTGGAATTGCTGGACGCCGCGGACATGCTCGTCGCGGACGGGTTCACCGTGCTCCCCTACACCAATGACGACCCGGTGCTGGCGCGGCGGCTTGAGGCGGCCGGGTGCGCCGCCGTCATGCCGCTCGGCTCGCCGATCGGGTCCGGGCTCGGCATCAGGAACCCGCACAACATCGAGCTGATCGTCGAGGACGCAGGCGTGCCGGTGGTGCTGGACGCGGGCATCGGCACGGCGAGCGACGCGACGCTCGCGATGGAGCTTGGCTGCGACGCTGTGCTCCTGGCCACGTCGGTGACCAGGGCGCATGACCCGGAGCTCATGGCCAGCGCGATGCGCGCGGCGGTCACCGCGGGCCGCCTCGCCCGGCTGGCCGGCCGGGTACCGCGGCGGCGGTTCGCACGTGCCTCGTCACCCCCGGTGGCCGAGTGACATCGTAAACGCGTTCCGAGGTTGACAAACGCCCTTCACCCTTAGAATCAACTCGATGGACACGACCCTCGCCCGCCCGCCGGTCGGTCAACTGCTCGATGGCCGCTACCGGGTCGAGTCCCACATTGCCCGCGGCGGGATGGCAACGGTCTACCTCGGGACCGACACCAGGCTGGACCGGACCGTCGCCCTCAAGATCATGCACGCGGAACTGGCCAATGACGAAGACTTCGTCCGCCGGTTCGTCGGCGAGGCACGGTCGGTCGCGCGGCTGTCCCACCCGAATGTCGTCGCGGTCTATGACCAGGGCGCCGACGGCCGGACTCTCTACCTGGCCATGGAGTACGTGCCCGGCCAGACCCTGCGCGACCTGCTGAACGAGCGTGGCCGCCTCAGCCCCCGTGCGGCGCTCAACATCATGGACGGCGTGCTGGCCGGGCTCGCCGCCGCGCACGACGCCGGACTCGCCCACCGCGACGTCAAGCCCGAGAACGTGCTGCTCAGCGATTCGCATTCGGTAAAGGTCGCGGATTTCGGCCTGGCCCGGCTGCTCGCCGACGCCAGCCACACCAAGACGGGAATGATCATCGGGACAGCCGCCTACCTGGCGCCGGAGCAGGTCGCGGGGGGCACGGCGGACGCGCGCACAGACGTCTACGCGTCCGGGATCATGCTGTTCGAACTGCTCACCGGCGTGCAGCCACACACCGGCGAGTCGCCGCTCGCGGTGGCCTACCAGCATGTCAATGCGGTGGTACCGCCCCCCTCGGGCGTGGTTCCGGACCTGCCGACCGCGCTCGACACGCTGGTGGCCCTGGCCACCAGCAGGAATCCCGATCTGCGACCCGCCGACGCCGGACAGTTCCTGCAGGCCGTGACCGAGGTCCGGCAAGGCCTGCCCATCGCCGACCCCCCCGGTGCGCCGGAGGGCGGCCCCGCCGCCCGGCTCCCCGCTGCTGGTGGCATGCTGCCAGCCACCCCGGCAGCGCTTCCGGCCGCCTGGCCCACGGCGGTCACGCCGCCGGACCACCGGAGCGGTGACCTGCTTCCGCGCGGAGACCAGCCCGCCCTGCAGTCGTACTGGGCGCCCGGCGACACCTTCGCGCCCCCCGCGGCGGGCCAGCAGATACCGGACTCGCGCCAGCCAAGCAACCACACGCTGGTCGTCTCCAGCGTCGGCCCCACGGCCTATGACGGCGGGCGGCCCCGTTTTCCCGGTCCCAGGGAGCCCGGGCTGCAGCGCTGGCTGTTCAGCCGCAAGCTCGCCTACCTGGCCGCTGGGGTACTGGCCATCGTTCTCCTCGGCACCGTGGTGTGGTGGCAGGCCGTGGGCAAGTACACCAAGGTGCCCCAGGTCGGCGGGCTGGTAGCGGCCACCGCGAGCACCGAGTTGCGCAACGAGGGCTTCCAGGTCAAGGCCGGCACAACGGTCTTCGACAACGGGGTGCCCAAAGGCGACGTGGTCGGCACGGTCCCCGCGATGGGATCGCGGGTGACCAAGGGCGCCGCGGTAGCGCTCGTCGTGTCCAGCGGCCCGCACATGATCTCGGTCCCGCAGGTGACCGGGGGCACGCTCGCCGCCGCTCAGACCGCGCTCAAGCATGCCGGGCTGGTGCCGGGCCCGGTCAGCAACGAGACTTCCGCGACGATCCAGGCCGGAGTCGTGATCAGCACGAACCCGGCGGCCGGCACCTCCTGGCCGCAGCCCAAGCCGGTCGCGATCGCGGTGAGCGCGGGCCCGCCCGTGCCCAGCTTCGTCGGCCAGCAGAAATCGGTCGCCGAGCAGTGGGCACAGCAAAACAAGGTCTCGCTGAACGAGGTGCCGGACGCCAAGAGCACCCAGCCGCAGAACACCGTCACCCAGCAGTCCCCGGCCCCGGGAGGCCCCTTCACTCCCGGCCAGGTGATCACCATCGACGTCTCGAACGGGCCGCAGCAGGTCGGCGTGCCCAGCGTGAATGGGATGTCGGTGGACCAAGCCACGCAGACCCTGAAGCAACTTGGCTTCCAGGTCAACGTCATTAAGGTCGGTCCGCTCCCCAACGTCTTCAACTACACCCCGACCGGCACGGCGCCGCAGGGAAGCACCATCACTCTGTGGGTCGGCCTCTGATCCATCCGCACGTACCAGGTCTGATCCGCACCTGCGCGGTCCGATCAGGTCTGATCCGGCCTGCCCCAATCGGAATGTGCCCAAGGTCATACGTGCCCAGCGTCATAAGCCGCCCGGCCGGGCCGAGATCGTCCCGGCGCAAGACGTTGAGCGCGCACCCTCCGCCGCGAGGTCGGGCCGAGAGTCCGGCGGGAGACGTTAAGCGCGCGGCCTCGGGTCGCGGCCTCGGTCAGCTAGCGAACACCTGCTGGGGTCAGCTGGCGGATACCTGCTCCGCCTGCTCCGATACCTGCCGCCGGCTGGGCTGACGCCGGCGCGGGCTCGGCACCCGCAATCGCGGACCGCCGTCAGCGCCATGGCGGGTGGTCAGCACGAGCGCGAGCGCCATGCACGCCAGCGGGACGGCCGGCAGCGCGTACCGGTAGTTGAAGGTGTGCTCGGCACTCGGCAGGATGATCATCACGGCCGCCGAAGCCCACAGCAGCATGGCCGCCCCAGAGCGCCGGCGGGGCATGAGAAGACCGATGAACCCGCCCGCGAGCACCAGCGCGAACACGAGGCCAGGAAAGTACAGCCTGCTCTGGTAGCCATGGATGACGTAGGCATACGGCTGATGAACCGGCGTACCCTGGACGGACGTGAGCGGCGTCCCGTGCCCCAGGTATTCGCGCAGCGCGGTGACCTGGTAGTTGGTATTCACGGTCGTCGGGGGGAGCAGCTTGCCGGCGAACGCCAATGAATGGTCGGTGTCGAGGAACGTGAGCGCGACATCTTCGGAGACTGACATCGCATAGCCCACCGGCTGGGCCGCGATCGCCCGGATCGCGAAGCTCATCGCCCGCGTGTTCTTGGCCGCAGTGAACGCGTAGGCGTCAGGCACCAGGTACTTCGCGGGCGGCTGCCACAGCCACGATCTGCGGTTCCACAAGTAAATTTCCGGCGTCGGCTGGGCCAGCAGCGTCGAATAGGCGTTGGGCCGGTGCGGCTTTACTTTCAGGTGGGCCGGCTGCCGATTCGGGCATAGCGCCTGGAGGTCGGCTGGGGGGTTGATGGTGGCGCAGTTCGCGAAGGTCATCGTCCGCGACCACAGGAACAGCCCCTCGCTGGTGGTCAGGTTAACGGTGCCGTAGGAGGTGGAAAACCACAGCGCGTACCCGGCCAGCGGCAATGCGCCCGCGGCCAGGGCGGCGCCCGCCCGGCGCCAGCCGGCGTGCTGGATCACCAGGTACCCCGCCACCAGCACGAAGAGCGGCAGGGTGATGGGGCGCACCAGGCCGGCGATGCCCATCAGCAGCCCGGCCACCGCGGACCGGGCGACCGAAGGTGGCCGCCAGACCGACGGCGGCTGCCGGATGATCAACACCACGAGGGCGGCCAGCATGAGCAGCGTCGCCAGCGTGTCCGACATGATGGAATGTTCGAGGTTGAGCTCACGCGGGTCGAACAGCACCGGTGCGGCCGCCAGCGTTGCCCCCCAGCCGGGCACGCCGCGATTGATCAGCAGCGCGTACACCATGACCGCGATGGCCAGCCCCATCAGGTGCTGCAGGCCCGCGATCAGCGCGAGCGACTCAAACGGCCGCATCAATGCGAGGAAGAACGCGTAACCGTCCGGGCGGACCGGGTCGGGCGTGAGGTGGACGGCATCCCACATGTAGTCGTAGCTGTCCTGCCTGACCAGGATGGCCGGCCGGTAGGCCGCCATGGTGATCAGCCGGAGCACCAGCCCTGCCACCAGGGTCCAGCAAAACACCCGGTGGCGGCTGACCAGACCGGGCAGGGTGGCCAGCCAGAGCCGGCCGCGGATCACTGCCACTCGCGCCTGCGCCCGCAGCCGTGCTGGCCCGGCAGGCCGCCCTGCGGCAGCCGGAGAACCAGCCGCGTCTGTCTCGCCCACGGTCAACCTAATCTCCTCGCGGTGGCGGCCTGTCGCTCCCCCGTCACGTTCTGGCCGCCGCTGGCAGGATCGGCGCGTCCCGGCCCGTGCCCGACCCGGCCGACGGGGCGCCTGACTTCTGCTCGTGATACTCGGCCTCGACGTTCACGGCCCAGATGTCGTGCGCGGTGCCCTCCGCGATGTTCTCCACGGTCAGCATCGCAGTGAGCATGGAGTGGTCCTGGTTGTTGTAGCGGTGCATGCCGTTACGGCCGACCGGATGGACATTGGGCCAGTCGGCGTCGATGAACTTGCGGATGACCTCGACGTTGGCCGCGTACTCGGTGTCGTAGACCGGGTAGGCCTTGGGCATCCGGACGACATACCCCTTCTGCACCGCGCCGCGGGCGGCCAGCCCCAGCAACTCGATCTCCGAGGTTCCGAGCGCGATCAGGTCCTCGTCAGAGGAGTCCCACATCTCGTCGCCTTCATGCACGAAGAACTCCAGCCCCAGGCAGGTCCGGCCATCCTGGACCAGGTAAGGCGACCAGGACCCGAAGTTCTGCACCCGGCCCACCTTCACCTCCGGGGAGTGAATGTAGATCCAGTTGTCGGGGAAAGAGAACTTCTGGTCCACCACGAGCGCGACCGTGAGGAAGTCCCGGTAGCGCAGCCCGTCCGCAGCTGCTTTCACCTCTTCGGGCACGTCCGGGCCGAGCGCGTTGATGAGGTGGGCGAGCGGCATCGATGAGATCAGGTCGCTGCACTTGATCTCGCGGCGCAGGCCATCAGCGCCGACCACCGTGACGATGAGCTGGCCGCCGGAGGCCGCCCGTATCTGCTCGACCGACGTGGACATGCGGACCTCCGCACCGGCCTTGACCACCTTGGTCGTGCAGACCTCCCACATCATGCCCGGCCCGTACTTGGGGTAGCGGAACTCCTCGATCAGGCTGGTGACCTCGGTCTGCCCGCGCCTGGGACTGAGTGCGTTGAAGATCGCCTTACCGAGCGACAGGTTCTTGATCCGCTGCGCTGCCCAGTCCGCCTGGATCTGGTCGGCCGGGATGCCCCACAGCTTCTCGGTGTAGCTCTTGAAGAACATCCGGTAGAGACGCCATCCGAATCGGGCTGACGTCCATCCTTCGAAATTGGACTGGTCTGCCGGAGGACGCAGGCGGGCCCACAGATAGGAGAGGACACAGCGGATCGCCTCAAGGATGCCCAGGTTACGGAGCGCGTTCATGGCCCGGAGCGGGTAGTCGAAGAACTTGCCATCGTAGAAGATCCGCGACATCCGGGGCCGGAGCAGGAAGTCTTCCTCACCGAGGATCTCCCACCAGAACTGCTCGACCCGCGACACCTTCGTGAAGAATCGATGCCCACCGATGTCGAACCGCCACCCGTCGCGTTCCACGGTCCGGCTGATGCCACCCACCACGTCATCAGCCTCAAACACGACGCAGCCCAGGCCGCGCCGAGTGAGTTCGTACGCCGCGGTCAGGCCAGCGGGCCCGGCACCAACGACTACACAACGTGTCTGGTCTTCCTCAGGCACCACTGGCGCCACGTTCGCTCCCTCACGTTTGCCAGGACCGGGGGGGTGAGATGATCATGCGACCCAACGCGAGAGGGCACCTCCCACGGCTACGGACATCGTAGGCTCTGCCAGTAATAAACGCCGAAACTGCCCTCGACGTTTACCCTGCATTCACTACTTTTCCTCCCTATGGTCCTTCTTTTACTTTTGCGCTCCGACGTACTCTACTGGCCAGACTGGCCACAGCGGTTCACCTTGTACCAGTTCGGCCCATCACGGCCTGGTCGACTACCGAGGGTGATCAAGGAATTGCCAAGAGCGCCGGCGGCCGGCCGGCGAGACATGCCTTGGAACCCGCGGCCGGCAGCGCGGGACTTACGCTTCGCTCCATGCCAGCGAATCTGCGCGAGCCGACGGACCCCGCCCTCGCCGGCCGGCCACGGATTGGTGCTCACGTGCCGGTGGCCGGCGGCCTGGTCAGCCAGGGGCTGCGTTATGCGGCCGCGATAGCGGCCGAGGCGATCCAGGTGTTCGTGTCCAACCCGCGGGCATGGGCGCTGTCGGCCGGGGAAGCCCGCCAGGATGAGGCGCTGCGGGAGCACGTGGCCGCTACCGGCCTGCCGGTGTACGTGCACGCCCCGTACCTGATCAATGTCGGGTCGCCGGACCCGGCAGTCCGCGAGCGCTCCGCCGCGTCGCTCGCCCACTCGCTGCGGCGCGGCGCTGAGATCGGCGCCGCAGGAGTGGTCGTGCACACCGGATCGGCGGTGCGCGAAGACCGGGCCACGGCCATGCGCCACGTGCGAGCATGCCTGCTGCCGTTGCTGGAGAGCATCCCTGACGGTGGCCCCGACCTGCTGCTGGAGCCGACGGCCGGGCAGGGAATGCTCTGCGCAACCGTCGGAGATCTCCTGCCCTACCTGGACAACCTCGACTGGCATCCGCGGGCGCGGGTGTGCCTGGACACCTGCCACGCCTTCGCCGCCGGGCACGACCTGGCGGCCAGGGACGGCCCGGGCCGGATGCTGGCGGAACTGGAGGCGGGCAGCGGGCGGCTGACGCTGATCCACGCCAACGATTCCAAGGACCGCTGCGGCTCCCGCCGGGACCGGCACGAGAACATCGGGGCCGGCCAGATTGGCGCCACCGCGTTCGGCGCACTGCTCCGGCACCCGGCGACCCGGGGCGTGCCTTTTATCGTGGAGACGCCCGGGCCGATGGCGGCGCATGCCGCGGATGTGGTCACCCTCCGCGGGCTGCGGCGCCGCCCGCGCCGCAGCGCCCGGGTGCCTGCGGCGCCGGGATCATCAGCTCATGGTTAAGGCGTGTCCGTCTGCTCCGGATCGGCAATCCGCGCATTCGCGCCATGGCCGAAATCGGGCATGCCATTACGTGAGTCACCCCCGGCGCGGGCGGCTGCATTCAGCAATTCGTGGCGGCTATGCCGTCCCATGTATGCGTGAGATAGTGAATTTCGTCACCCAATGGAGATCGCCACCATAGGTGCGTGACGGCCAGCCCGGCCCGGTCCATGCCCGCACGCGCCCCCGCCACCGGGCATGCGCTAGGCTCCAAGTCATGCGGCACGCATTCTGGTTTTGGTATGGCTACCGGCCCGGCTTCCGGACGGTCGCCAGCAAGACTGTGTGCTGACGCAACCGACCTCAAGGAAGCCCCGGGCCCCCTGGCCCGGGGCTTCCTTACATTTGCAGGGACGACACAGGAGGAACCATGGTCGTGGTGATGGCGCCAGAGGCCACCCAGGCAGACGTGGACGCGATCGTTGACGTGGTGCGTGCTTCGGGCGGGGAGGCCTTCGTGAGCCGCGGCATCTCGCGCACCATCGTCGGGCTGGTCGGCGATGTAGAGCAGTTCGGCTCGCTCAACTTGCGCAGCAGGAGCGGTGTCGCCGATGTGGTCCGGATCTCCGTCCCCTACAAGCTGATCAGCCGGGAGCACCACCCGGACCGGTCGGTGGTCAGGGTCGGCGGAGTGCCGATCGGGCCCGACACGCTCACCGTGATCGCGGGCCCGTGCGCCGTCGAGACGCCGGAGCAGACGCTCACCGCCGCCCGGATGGCCAAGGCGGCTGGGGCGTCAGTACTGCGCGGCGGCGCCTTCAAGCCGCGCACCTCGCCCTACGCCTTCCAGGGGCTCGGTGAGGCCGGTCTCAAGATCCTCGCTGACGTGCGGGCCGAGACCGGGCTCCCGGTGGTCACCGAGGTCATCGACCCGGCCAGCGTGGACCTCGTCGCCTCCTACGCCGACATGCTGCAGGTCGGTACCCGGAACATGCAGAACTTCGCGCTGCTGCAGGCGGTGGGGGCCGCGTCCAAGCCGGTGCTGCTCAAGCGCGGCTTCAACGCCACCATCGAGGAATGGCTGATGGCCGCAGAGTACATCGCCCAGCGCGGCAACCTCGACATCGTGCTCTGCGAGCGCGGCATCCGCACCTTCGAGACCGCCACCCGCAACACCCTCGACATCAGCGCGGTCCCCGTGGCGCAGCGACTCTCGCACCTGCCGGTCATCGTGGACCCGTCACACTCAGGCGGCCGGCGCGACCTGGTCCTGCCGCTTACCCGGGCGGCTATCGCGGTAGGCGCCGACGGCGTCATCGTGGACGTCCACCCCGAGCCCAAGATGGCGCTGTGCGACGGCGATCAGGCGCTGCTCGACTCCGACATCCGCGAACTCGCCAGCGTGGCGGCGAACCTGTCGCCACTCATGGGCCGCACGCTCACCCCGGCATTGACGAAGCCG
>Ga0070717_10003319_pt1 | contig 11487 bp, 12 predicted proteins | sample LARL113metaG_FD_71366 | JGI IMG/M metagenome (GOLD analysis project Ga0070717, IMG submission 71366) | Corn, switchgrass and miscanthus rhizosphere microbial communities from Kellogg Biological Station, Michigan, USA - LAR L11-3 metaG | ecosystem: Host-associated > Plants > Roots > Rhizosphere ...
GGCGCCGCCGGCGGGCTGGTGGGGTACGGCCTGGGCCTCGGGCTCACCACGCTGGTGACCGCCGCCGGCGGCAGCAGCCTCGACATCTTCCTCGTCACCCCCCGGCTGAGCGCGATCGCGCTCGGGTTCGCGGTGGCGATGGCGACCCTGGCCGGCATCCTCCCCGCCCTGCGCGCGGCGCGGCTCGACCCCGTCACCGCGCTGCGCAGCCTCTAATAGGAAGACGATTTGCCCCCCTGACCCCCCGGGGGGAGCAGGGGGGAAGGAGATCAGTGAGATGGCAGACATCCAGCTCGTCCACCTGACCCGCACCTATCGCCAGGGCTCCCACACCGTCACCGCCCTGGCCGGCGTGGACCTCCGGATCGCCAGCGGCGAGTTCACCGCGATCGTGGGCCGGTCCGGCAGCGGCAAGACCACCCTGCTCGACCTGGCCGGGCTGCTCCTGCGGCCGACCTCGGGCACCGTGCTGCTCGACGGCGAGGACACCGCGACGCTGAGCGACGGCCGGCGGGCCGACCTCCGGGCCCGGCGCATCGGGTTCATCTTCCAGGAGTACAACCTCCTGCCCGGGCTGAACGTGATCGAGAACGTGCTGCTGGCCAGCCGGTACGGCGGCGCCGACCGGCGCGAGAGCCGGCGCCGGGCGCTGGAGCTGCTGGAGCTCGTCGGCCTGCGGGACCGGCTGCACCACCGGCCCGACCAGCTGTCCGGCGGTCAGCAGCAGCGGGTCGCCATCGCCCGGGCGCTGGTCAACCGGCCGGCGCTGGTGCTGGGCGACGAGCCCACCGGCGCGGTGGACAGCCAGACGTCCGACGAGCTGGTCGCGCTGATGCGCAGGCTCAACCGCGAGGAGGGCGTGACGTTCGTGGTCGTGACGCACGACCTGGAGCTGGCGGCCAGGACGGACCGGATCGTGCGCCTGGCGGACGGCCGGGTCGTGTCCGACGACCGGGTGCCGCTCGCGGCCACCGCGTGACGAGGTTCGCGAGAGACGGCGGCGGACGTCCCGGGGGCGAGGAGCGCCCGGGACGTCCTCGCCCGTGTGCCCGGCCGCTACTTGGCCAGGGCGGCGCGCTTGCCGCGGGCGGCGTCCGCCGGCCGCGCGGTCCAGCCGTACACGACGCCGCGGATCGCGATGCCGCCCGGGCCGACCTTCCAGCGCTGGCGCGCCGCGATGGCCTCGGCCAGCTCCAGGAAGCCAGCGGCCGCCGAGCCGGTCGGCGCCCAGGCCCGCAGCGCGGGCGGGTTCGGGCGCTGGGCGAGGTCCTGCCGCACCAGCTCGAGGAGCTGGCGGCCGGCGCCGCGCCGGCGCTGCTCCGGCATCACGTAGAGCCGGCGCAGCTCGACCAGGTGGCCGCCGTCGCCGACCATCAGCCCGGTCACCTGGGCGAAGCCCACGATCCGGCCCTCGCGCTCGGTGACATACAGAAGGTTGCCGTCGTCCAGGTCCTCGAGCAGGCGCAGGGCCAGCTCCGGGGACGACAGCTCCTCGTCGTCGTGCAGGGCGGGCAGGTCGCGCTGCGCCTCGCGGTTGGCAGCGACCGTCAGCCGCGCCACCGCGGCGACGTCCGCGAGCGTCGCCCTTCGGACGGCCATCTCAGCGGCTGGCGGTGGTTATGGCCGCCGTCCCGGCCCGAAGACCGGGGACGGCGACCATTGAGAGAGGGAGGATGTCAACTTGTTCCCAGGAGGGCACCGCCGCCCGGGCCGGTGCGCACGGGTGGACGCGACCGGCCGGCGGCGGCAAGAGAAGGGGGAGGCCGCGGCCCGCGGGCTTCACGAAGTTCGCCAACTGGGGTGATCCTCCTGGGGTGGTACGAGTCCGCTTCAACCGCGGCCCCCTCATTCCACCTCCCATCCCTTGGAGGACCGTTACGCCGGGCTTAGAGGAGCATAAGAATCGCCGCCGGCCCGATTCAGCGCAGCTTGAGGCGCATCAGCGTGCCGCCGTCGGCCGGCAGCTCCGCCGTCACCGTGCCCCCGTGGGCCTCGGCGACCTGGCGCACGATCGACAGGCCCAGGCCCGAGCCCGGCATCGCCCGCGCGGCCGGCGCCCGCCAGAACCGGTCGAACACGAACGGCAGGTCGGCGCGGTCGATGCCGGGGCCGTGGTCGCGCACCAGGACCTCGCGGTCCACCACGCAGACCTCGACCGTCGTCCCCGGCGGGCTCCACTTGCCGGCGTTGTCGAGCAGGTTGGAGATGGCCCGGTCGAGGCGGCCCGACTGGCCCATCACCACGGACTCGGCGAGCCGGGTGTCGAAGTGGATCAGCGGCCAGTTCGTGGCCGCCCGTTCGACCGCCGAGGCGACGACCCAGTCGAGGCGGACCTCCTCCTTCTCCTGCGGCGCCTGGTCGCCCCGGGCCAGGTCGATCAGGTCCTGGACCAGCCGCGTCAGCTGCTCGACCTGGGACACGACGTCCTTGAGCAGCCGGTCGCGCTCGGGCCCGACCAGGGAGGGCGATCGCTGCAGCACCTCGATGTTCGTGCGCATGCTGGCGAGCGGGGTCCGCAGCTCGTGCGAGGCGTCGGCGACGAGCTGGCGCTGCGTCCGCAGCGACTGGTCCAGCGCCACCAGCATGCGGTTGAAGTGGGCACCCAGCCGGCCCAGCTCGTCGTCGCCGGTGTACGGCACCACCTGCGACATGTCGCCCGTCTCGGTCACGTGGTCCACGGCCTGGCGCAGCCGGTGGATCGGGCGCAGGCCGGTCCGGGCGATGAGGTAGCCCAGGAGGGCGGCGAGCGTGACCCCGCCCGCGGCGACCAGCGTCAGCACCACCCGGATGGTGCTCAGCGTCCGGTCCATCTCGGTCAGCGACCTGGCGACCTGCACGGTGTACCCCGTGTAGTGCCCCTCGGAGTCGACCACGCGCTCCGTGAAGATGCGGACGTGGATGCTCTGCAGCGTGGCGTCGCGCCAGTACTCGGGGATCGAGCCTTCGACCACCTGGCGGTCGCCGTCGGTGACGGGGAGCTGGAACGGCGGCGGGGAGACGTTCAGGGAGGGCAGCGGCTGGGCGTGGTCGTCCAGGATCTGGGCGGACGTGGCGGTGTTCCCGAACGGCAGCTGCGTCACCGTCACCCGGCCCCGGTTGAACTGCGTGCTGTCCGCGTCGGAGCGCAGGCTCTCGTTGACCTGCCCGTTCAGCACGTACCAGGCGACGAAGTAGACGCCGCCGGCGGCGATCGCGACGGCGGCCGCGAGGGCGAGCGCGGTCGTCAGCGTCAGTCGCGCCTGGAAGCTCAGGCCGCTGAGCTGCGCCCCGACGTAGCGGCTAACGGAGCGTGTAACCGACACCCCGGACGGTGTGGATGAGCCGGGGCTCGCCCTCGGCCTCGAGCTTGCGGCGCAGGTACGAGACGTAGACCTCCAGCGCGTTCGAGCTGGCCCCGAAGTCGTAGCCCCAGACCTCCTCGAAGATCCGCGAGCGGGTGAGCACGACGCGCGGGTTGCGCATGAACAGCTCCAGGAGGCGGAACTCGGTGCGCGTGAGCTGGAGCTCGCGGGGGCCGCGGCGGACCTCCATCGTCTGCAGGTCCAGGACCAGGTCGCCGAACTTGAGCACGCCCTCGCTGGGCGTCGCGGTCGTCCGCCGGAGCAGCGCCCGGAGCCGGGCCAGCAGCTCGTCGAGCGCGAACGGCTTGACCAGGTAGTCGTCGGCGCCGGCGTCCAGCCCCTCGACGCGGTCGGTGACCGCGTCACGGGCGGTGAGCATCAGCACCGGGGTGCGATCGCCGCGCTCGCGCACCCGCCGGCACACCTCCAGCCCGTCCATCAGCGGCAGGCCGAGGTCCAGGATGACCGCGTCCTGGGACGCGCCCGTCATCATCTGCAGCGCCTGGCGCCCGTCATGCGCGAACGAGACCCGGTAGCCCTCGAGCTTGAGGGCGCGGTCGAGCGCCGTGCGCAGCGCCGGGTCGTCGTCTACGACCAGGATCTCCAACGTGGCCAACGATAGAAACGCTTCCTTAGGCGGAGCTTAGCGCTCCGCGTCTCAGGCACATCGAAGGCGAGCTTAACGGTCTTCTAAGGGTCCTCTGATCCACTGTGGCGCGAAGGCGGCACACCCCCCACCGTCGCTCGTCCGCCAGGAGGCAACCCGAGATGAACGTCTCGACGCAGCAGAGAACGAGGAAGAGCATCACCCGACCCCGGTCGCTGGTCGCCCTTCTCATCGCCGGTCACCCCGAGGAGGCGGACCGGTACGCCGTCAAGCTCCGGATGGACGGCTACGCCGTCGTCCCCGCCACCGGCCTGGAGCAGGCGCTGGAGCGCGCCGAGGCGGCCCAGCCCGACCTGATCTTCGTGTGCGTCGGCCCCTGGGCCGTGCCGGCGCTGGTGCTGCTGGTCCTGCGCTCGGACCACGCCACGCGGGGGGTGCCCACGGTGCTGGTCTCGGACCACACGCGCGGTCAGCTCGCCGCCGAGGTGGGCGGCCTGCTCAGCACGGAGAACGTGGTGCCCCGGAACGCCGCCGTCCACGCCGCCCGCGAGGAGCAGGCGCTGAGCGGCCGGCCCGCCGGCTGCGGCCGCCGCCCGGGCTGGGAGCAGTGGCTCAGCGTGAAACGCCGGTAGCGGGCCGGAGCCGGGCCCGGCTCCGACCCGGGCCCTAGACAGGGACCCCCAGCGCCCCGGCCGCCGCGGCGATCTGGCGCCACGTCTCCTCGGGCAGCGGGACCGCGGACGCCCGCGCCGCGCGCGAGCGGGCCTCCGGGTCGCCGGGGGCCATGACGCGCTCGAACCCCGGCGCCGGGGGCAGGTCCCGGATCTCCTCGGCGAACCGGCCGGCGCTGGCCACCGCGCCGTCCGCCGGCCGGAACAGGCCCGCGTCCACGGCCAGGAAGAACGCGCCCGCCCGGGTGAACGGGCCCCGGTCCTCCCCGTCCGCCAGCGCGTCCGCGCCGGTCAGCGCCTGCCCGAACAGCTGGGCGAAGAACGCCAGCGCGTAGCCCTTGTGCGCGCCGAACGGCAGCAGCCAGCCGCCGAGCGCGCTGTCCGGGTCGGTCGTGGGCCGGCCCTCGCGGTCCAGGGCCGAGCCCTCCGGCAGCGGCACGCCCCTGTCCTTCGCGACCATGATCTTGCCCCCGGCCACCGCGGTCGTCGCGAAGTCGAGCAGCAGCGTGCCGGCGGGTCCGCCCGGAAACGCGGCGGCCATCGGGTTCGTGCCGTAGATCCCCCGGCTGGCGCCGTATGGCACCGCCGATCGGTACGCGCTCAGGCCGCCCAGCCACAGCATCGCGACCAGGCCGCGGTCCGCCGCCCGCTCCGCGTACGTGCCCAGCCGGCCGATGTGCGTGGCGTGGACGAGCGCGGCGGCGCCCAGGCCGGCCCGCGCGGCGCGGTCGCACGCCGCGTCCATCGCCACGGTGGCCGCCGGATGCCCGAAGCCCCACTCCCCGCTCACCAGCGCCGCCGCCGGCGACTCGCGCAGGACGCGGGGCCGTTCCGCCGGCCGCACCCACCCCTGGCGGATCTGGCCCAGGTACCACGGGATGCGGAGCACGCCGTGCGAGTCGTGGCCGGCGAGGTTGGAGGCGACCAGGTGGTCGGCCACGTGCTCGGCGATGTCCGTCGGGGCGCCGGCCGCCATGAAGATCCGGCGGCCCAGGTCGCGCAGATAGGCTGGCTCGAACTCGGGCATGCAGGACACGCTACTTCCTGGCCGGCCAGCGCCTGTCCTCCGGCGCCCTCGTCGTTCGATAGAGGGGTGAGGCCGGCGCCCGGACCGGCCGCCCACGATTTGGAGGCGCGCACGTGAAGTACATGCTCCTGCTCAACCGAACCCAGGACTCGCTGCCCGAGCCCGGCTCGCGCGAGGCCGCCGAGCTGAACGCCGCGTACGCCGAGGTCACGACCGCGATGGCCGAGGCGAAGGTGCTGGTGGACTGCGGCCCGCTCCAGCCCGAGTCGGCGACGACCACCGTCCGCGTCCGGAACGGCGAGACGCTCGTCACGGACGGCCCGTCGGCCGAGATCAAGGAGCTGCTCGGCGGATACACGATCGTCGACTGCGCCGACCTGGACGAGGCGCTGCGCTGGGCGGCCCGCATCCCCGCCGCGCGGGAGGCGTCGGTCGTGGTCCGGCCGGTGGCCGGGCTCCGCGCCCCGGTGTGACCACCGAGCTGGAGGCGCTGGTCCGCTCCCACTGGTGGCGCGCGGTGGCCTCGACCACCCGCGCCGCCGGGGGCGACCTGGGCCTCGCCGAGGACGCGGTCCAGGAGGCCTGCGCGGCGGCGCTGGCGCAGTGGCCGGCGGAGGGCACGCCGCCCAACCCGCTGGCCTGGCTGATCGCCGTCGCCCGCCGCCGGGCCATCGACCGGCAGCGCCGGGAGGCGAAGCGAACCGAGAAGGAGGCGGCCGCCGTGCACGAGCGTCCCGAACCCCCGCCGGACGCGGCGGCGGCCGGCTCCACCGCCGACGACCTGGGCCTGGTCCTGATGTGCTGCCACCCGGCCCTCGACCCGGCCACCCGCATCGCGCTGACGCTGCGCTGCGTGTGCGGGCTCGCCACGGCCGAGATCGCGGCCGCGTTCCTGGTCCCCGAGGCGACGATGGCCAAGCGCCTGGTCCGCGGGAAGGCGAAGATCCGCGACGCCGGCATCCGCTTCAAGGTGCCCACCGGCGAGGACGTCCGCGAGCGCCTGCCGGCGGTGCTGAAGGTGATCTTCCTCGTGTTCACCGAGGGCCACATGGCCAGCGGGGGCGCCGCCCTGGTCCGGGGCGAGCTGTGCGACGCGGCGATCGGCCTCGCGCGCGGCCTGGCCGAACGGCTCCCCGACGAGCCGGAGGCGGCGGGGCTGCTGGCGCTGCTCCTGCTGACGGACGCCCGCCGGCCGGCCCGGACCGACGCCGCCGGCGACCTGGTGCTGCTGGAGGACCAGGACCGCACTCGCTGGGACCGCGGCCTGATCGCGGAAGGCGAGGCCGTGCTGGAGCGCGCGCTGCGGGCCGGCCGGCCGGGCCCGTACCAGCTCCACGCCGCGATCGCCGCCTGCCACGCGGACGCCGCGACCGCTGCCGAGACGGACTGGCGCCAGATCGCGCTGCTCTACGCCGAGCTGATCCGGCACGAGCCGACGCCGGTCGTCGAGGCGAACCGGGCGGTGGCGGTCGCGATGGCCGAGGGGCCGGCGGCCGGACTGGTCATCCTCGACGCGGTGGGCCACCACCCCCAGCTGCGGCGGTGGCCCCAGCTCCACGTGGCGCGAGCCGACCTGCTGGCCCGACTCGGCCGAGTGGAGGAGGCCGTCGACGCCTACCGGGCGGCGCTGGCGCTGGAGCCGCCCGAGGCCGAGCGGCGGTTCATCGGGGCCCGGGTCCGGCGGCTGCTGGACGGCTGAGCGGGGCCGGTCAGAGCCCCGACGGCTCGTGCGGGCCCAGCACCAGGAGCTCGAACAGGCCCCAGCCCACCTCGCCCTCGCACTCGAACCGGGCCAGGTGGTCCACCAGGCCGACCAGCCGGGCCCGGTCCTCCGGCACGGACGGGTCCAGCGTCAGCCCCTGCACCTCGAGCGGGCCCTGGTACGCCCCGTGCCGCCACGTCGCGTCGCCGCCGTAGCCGCCGACGCTGAGGTTGAGCGGGACGACCGGCTCCACGCGGATCTCGAACGGGCGGCCGCCCGGGGGCGCGAACGCGAGGGTGGCGGCCCGCAGCGCCCGCGTGTCCGGCTCCAGCTCCAGCCGGTGCTCGGGCCGGCCCAGCGGCTCGGCCGGGCGGCCGGACGACTCCGGCCAGACGCACACCGCCTCCTCCAGGAGCCGGCCACCGTGGCGGTCCTCCTGCACGATGACCAGGATCGAGCGGTCGGCGAACTGCATCGGCGCGTAGATCCAGAAGAAGCTGGGCGGCTCGGCCGAGCGGATGCCGGCCGGCTCGGGCTCGCCGACCGGCCGCACGCCCCACGAGCGGTCGCGGAAGCCCCACCAGCGGTCGGGCGTGACCTGGTGCGTCTCGCCCGCGACCCGCAGGCGGCCGCTCCAGCGCCCGGTCTGGGCCATGCGCACCGAGTCGAAGACCACGCGCTCGAAGTGCCGGAGGTGGTGGCGGGGCTCGCGCGTCGCCGGGATGCCGCCCTCGAATGTCAGGTCGAAGTCGAGGCCCCACTCGTTGGGCTCGAGCGCGATGCGGAGCCGGCGCAGCCCTTCGAGCACCTCGACCCGGAAGGGGCCGGCGGTGGTGTCCATGCGGTCGGCGCCGAGCTCGCGGGACGCCCGGACGACGTGATGCCTTCCGCCCGTGACGACCGCCGCGAACGCGTCCACCACGCCGAGGTTCGGGTACTGGCCCAGGCCGGCGGCGAGGAACAGGTCGGGGCCGCAGGGGTGGCAGTTGAAGTAGTAGCGATCGTAGAAGTTGCGGTCGCTCGTGGCCACGTGGCGCATGACCTCGGCGACCTGGTGGATCGGGTAGTCGTCCAGCGGTGTCAGCATCGCCGCTCCAGGATGACGCGGAGCAGCCGCGCCGCGGTGTTCGTCGTCGGGTAGTCGCTGCCGGGCGGCATCCAGCCGACCTGCATGAACAGCACGCCGAGGCGGGCCATGATCACCGCGAAGCGGAGCGCGGCGAGCACCTCGTAGTACGCGAGGTCGCGCATCGGCCGGCCGAGCAGCCGCTCGTAGCGCGCGACCGTCTCCTCCGGGCTCGGGAAGCCGGCCAGGCGCGGCGTCTCGTAGCCCTCGCTGTGGTGCCGGTCGAAGTACAGGAACCAGGCCAGGTCCACCTCCGGCTGGCCCAGCGTCACCATCTCCCAGTCGAGGAGCGCGCGCGGCTCGAAGTCCCGGAAGATCACGTTCCCGATCCGGGCGTCGCCCCACAGCAGGCGGAGCGGCCCCGTCTCGTCGGGCCGGTTCGCGCGCAGCCAGGCCAGGGCTCGGCGCGCGTCCGGCAGCTCGCCCGCGCCGGCCCAGTCCAGGAACCGCTCGTAGTAGCCGAGCTGCTGGTCCACGCCGGTCCTCCCGAACTCGGGCCGGTCCACGAAGCCGAGCCCGAGGGCGTCCACGTCCAGGCGGTGGACCTCGGCGAGGGCGTCCACGGCGCCCCACCACAGGCGCGCGCGGTCCGCCGGCGACGCCTCCGCCAGCCAGCCGTCCTGGTGGTACGTGGGCACGTCGCTCGGGACCTGGCCGGCGACCTGGTCCATGACCACGAACGGGGCGCCCAGGGGCTCCGGGTCGGCCTCGTACCAGTGCACCGCGGGCACGGGCAGGCTCGTCTCGGCGGCGAGGATGCGCATGACCCGGCACTGGTCGGCGAACCGCGGCTCGGGGAACAGCTGGTACGCGGTCGGGGCGACGCGGACGACCAGCGGGAGCCGCTCGCGGTTCCCGCGCTCGTCCCACTCCGCGTCGAACAGCAGCGTCTCGCCCGAGAACCCGCTGCCCGACGGCGTGCGGAGCCCCGTGACGATCAGGTCGTGGGCCTGGGGCAGCCGGTCGCGCAGCCACCCCTGCAGCAGCGAGCAGGTCAGCCCCGGATCCCGCTGGTCCGGGACCGGCATGTCGCCGGACTCTACCTGCCGGCCCGCACCTCGTCAAGCCGCGGCCACGGGGCCGCCGGCCCCGGCTCCGGACGCGCCGGCGCGGCGCCGTCCAGGCTGACCGCTGACGGCTCGCGCCTCGGCGCCCGCCCGTCGGGCGGCGCGTCGACGCCGCGGTACCACTGCCCGCGCAGCTCGAACGTTCCGTTCACCGGCTGCATGACCGCTCCCCTCATTGGTCTGTCCAACCTCCCTTGGACCAGCGTGCCGGGCTCGGCGCGGCCCGTCTTCATGTGCCCCCCACGAGGCCGCCACCGCATACCATGGCACGCTGACCCATGCTTCGGGTGGCGATTCTCGACGACTACCAGCAGGTTGCCGCCGGCCTCGTGGACTGGGCTGCGGCGGTGCCCGGAGCCGAGGTGACGGCGTTCGCCGACCACCTCGACGGCGAGGACGACGTGGCCGCGCGCCTGGCCGACTTCGACGTGGTGGTCGCGATGCGCGAGCGTACCCCGTTTCGGCGGTCGCTGCTGGCCCGCCTGCCGCGGCTCCGCCTGCTGGTGACGACGGGCATGCGCAACGCGGCGATCGACGTGGCGGCCGCGGCCGAGCTCGGGATCACGGTCTGCGGGACCGCGGGCTCGGGCAGCAGCACGGTCGAGCTGACGTGGGCCCTGATCCTCTCGCTGGTCCGGCACGTGCCGCTCGAGGACGCGTCGATCCGGGCCGGGGGCTGGCAGCGGACGGTCGGAACCGACCTGGCCGGCGCGACGCTGGGCGTGCTCGGCCTGGGCAACCTGGGGCGCCGGGTGGCGGCGATCGGGCTCGCGTTCGGGATGGACGTGATCGCCTGGAGCCAGAACCTCACCGCCGAGGCGGCGGCCGCGGCGGGCGCGCGCCGCGTGGAGCGCGAGGAGCTGTTCCGGCTCGCCGACGTGCTGACGATCCACCTGGTCCTGAGCGACCGGACGCGAGGCCTGGTCGGCGCGGCCGAGCTGGCATCGATGAAGCCGACCGCGTACCTGGTCAACACGTCGCGCGGGCCGATCGTGGACGAGGCCGCGCTGACGGAGCACCTGCGGGCCGGCCGCATCGCGGGCGCGGCCCTGGACGTGTACGGGGTGGAGCCGCTGCCCGCGGCCGACCCGCTGCGGACGCTGCCCCGCTCGGTGCTGACGCCGCACCTCGGCTACGTTTCGGAGCGGACGTATCGGACGATGTACGGCGAGGCCGCCGAGGACATCGCCGCGTTCCAGGCCGGCCGCCCGGTCCGGGTGCTGACACCGCCGTCCTGATCCCGTGGCCCCACCTAACCCGCACGCCACCCTTAACCGGTTCGGCTGACAGCAGCCCGCCCGGCTGCGACGCTGGCCACGTGAGCCGGCCGTTCCGGGGCAGCATCGCGGTCGCGGCGGGCCTGCTGAGCGAGAAGCAGCTCAGGAGCCCGACCTGGCGGCAGCTCTACCGGGACGTGTACGTCCGGTCGGACGTCGAGCTGACGCACGACCTGTGGTGTCGGGCCGCCGGCCTGGTCCTGCCGGCCACGGCCGTGATCGGCGGGGCCAGCGCCGCGCACGTCCACGGCGCCGACGTCGCCGGCAGGGGCGCACCCGTCGAGGTGGTCTCCTCCGAGCACATGCGACGACGTGCGCATATGGTGGTGCTGCGCGCGTCGCTGGGGGATGGTGACGTCGCGAACGTGTGCGGCCTGCGGGTCACCTCGCCGGTTCGCACGGCGTTCGACCTGGCCCGAGGACGCCCGCTGGACGAGGCGGTGGTGGCGATCGACGCCCTGCTGGTCCGCCGGCTGGTGTCGCTCGCCGACATCGCGGCGTACGCGGACGCCGGGCACCGCTCGTGGCGGGGCGTGCACCGCCTGCCGGACGTGCTCGCCCTGGCGGCTGGCGGGGCCGAGTCTCCGATGGAGACCCGGCTTCGGCTCCGCCTGGTCCAGGCGGGCCTGCCGGCACCCGCGCTGCAGCACCGCGTGTACGACGAGCGGG
>Ga0070717_10003320_pt1 | contig 11487 bp, 9 predicted proteins | sample LARL113metaG_FD_71366 | JGI IMG/M metagenome (GOLD analysis project Ga0070717, IMG submission 71366) | Corn, switchgrass and miscanthus rhizosphere microbial communities from Kellogg Biological Station, Michigan, USA - LAR L11-3 metaG | ecosystem: Host-associated > Plants > Roots > Rhizosphere ...
TGAACGCGTTGGACACATCGCTGACAACGGATCCTCTCCAGACGCGGTTGCTTGGGTTCGACCGGCCTTGGGTGAATTTAATCGATCATGCCTCGGCGACATCTCTCGCTGCCTTAGTGATCCTTGCGATCGCGTTCATGGTGTGGTTGGCAAATCGCGAACAAAAACGATGGCGATTTCTGATCGCGGCCGGAGCTATGATGTTGGGATTAGCATGGCTGGCGTGCCGCGTGATCAATTGGATAGAGATTGGACGTTGTTTCTTTGGCCTGGCTCTCATCTACGCAACCGTGTCAGTCTTTTTTTTCTTTAGCGGAAGCAGAGAGCAGCAAGATGCCGGCAAGTTTCTGGGCCGAATATTAATCGCCGTGGTGGCGATCGCGCTGATGGCTCGAATGATGTTAAATGGCCGCATCTACCACTACGGTTATTATCAGGCTGCACTAGCTGGAGTCCTAGTGCCGGCTGTTATGGTTGCCGAGCTGCCAAGCTGGCTTAGGGCGAACGCCGCCGGATACGCCTTCGCAGCCGTGGCAACATTGGTACTTATTTTGCCCGGGGTTGTGAACTTGGCCCATCGTTCTGAACGCGGCTGGGCCTTGAAAACTCAGGCCGTAGGCGATGGCCGCGACCGATTCTATTGTTTTCCTCCGCAGACGGACTCAATCGGTGAAGTTGTGAGTGCTGTTACTCAGGCCCTGAGGGAAAAGGGAGAAAACAAATCCTTAACCGTCCTTCCTGAGGGTGAATTCATTAACTACCTTGCGCGTCTGCCAAATCCGCTTCCGCATGCTTCTTTCTACGCAGGCGCAATTAGCAATGGCCGCGAAGCGCAATTGGTAAACGAGTTGGAAGGCAAACCGCCTTATTGGATTGTCATCATTAGCCGAGACCTTTTTGGATATGGTATCGAGCGATATGGAGAAAAAACTGGAAGCGGCCAAGAAATTTTGCACTGGGTCGAGCAGAATTACAAACAAGTCGCGTCGATCGGAGGCGATCCGCTCGATTACCGCGAGCGCGGCGCGATCATCCTGAGAAAGTACGCCCGTTAAGAGATTGAATCCGTGGCGCGCTTCCAAAACGCTATTCTATAGCGCAGTCTGGACCCTAATCATCGTCGCCGCCGCCCTAATCAGAGCGCGCGCGGCGATCAACGATCTTTGGATGGATGAGATCTGGTCTATTGAACTCGTTAGGGAACTTCATTCCGCGGTTGGCGTCTTCACTCAGACGCATCACGACAACAACCATTACCTAAATAGCCTCTTTATCTACTTTTTTGGCCAGCGCGGGAACTGGGCAGGCTATCGTATTCCATCGATTATCGCAGGAGTAGGCACCGTCGTGCTGGCCTGGTTCATCGGACGGCGTCAGAACAAAGCCGCGGCATTCTTTTCCATGCTTCTGGTCAGCTTCTCTTACGTCCTGATTCTGTATTCCTCCGAAGCCCGAGGTTACGCGCCGTTGATCTTCTTTTGTTTCTCATGCTTTTTTATTCTCCACTCGTTCTTCGAGAACCCGCGCTGGCAGTTAGCGGGCTTGTTTTCGTTAAGCGCAATTCTCGGGTTCACTTCACACCTGACGTTTCTCATTTTTCTTTATGCGTCGCTGGTTTGGTTCTGGGTGCGATTGTTCCGGCTGAAATTCTCAACTACAGGAATCATTGGTTGGACGGCGGCGTGCTACGCGGCTCCCTTCATCTATCTAGTTGCAATCTACTTTATCGATATTCGGCATCTGCAAATTGGCGGCGGAACGCCAATTAGCGTGTGGAACGGCTATCGTGCGACTCTGGCCTGGGCGCTTGGCGGACCAAACCTAGGATGGTTACAACTGGTTACGGCAACGATCTGCGCTATCGGATTAATCGCAGGCTTGGCCATTCTTGTTCGTGACAGAAATGATGAGTGGGTCTTTTTTCTCGGCGCGATTGTGATCATCCCGCTCGCAATGCCCGTTTTCGAGCATGGGACTCTTCATTACGTCAGGTACTTTATCGTCGCGCTCGGTTTTCTTCTTATTATCCTCGCCCGCGTGCTCGGTTGGCTCTATCAGCGCGGAAATGCGCAGAAAATTATCTGCGGCGGTTTTTGCTTCTTGTTCGTCGCGCTTAATGCCTGGGATCTGCAGTGGCTGTTCAAGTACGGACGCGGACATATTGCGGAAGCGGTTCGCTTCGTGGCTGACCATTCGAATCAGGACCGGGTAGTAACCTTTGGTGGCGAACAAGATTTTAGAATTCAGTTCGTCCTAGCGATTTACTGGCGCGAAATGATGGACGACAAACCGGCAGCTTACTATGACCACGACCATTGGCCTGCTGACGGCCCCGAATGGGTTATTTTCCACAAAGAATCGTTCACGCTGCCGGTACCGCCCGGTAAACGCTTTACGGATAAATTCGGGAACTGGTTTGAGCTGGTTCGGAGTTTTCCGACCGCACCGCTTTCAGGCGTGCATTGGTTTATTTACCATAAAGTCCCGTCGCCAGCATCGTAGACCTAGTCTTTAACCACCGCGGTCCCAACGATCTCGTCGTTCGGATCACCGCGAGCGCGACGTCACTCGGAGCGGCTCAGCCGTTTCGAGATTTTTAATCACGGTACTGAGATAAACCGACTCCGGATAAAATCGTTTGTATTTGGTGATCTCGGCACGGTTCAGCACTTTGAAACCGTAGCGTTCGAACATTTTTTCGCCGCGTCGGCTTTCAAAAGTCACGATTTGCCCGTAAACGCGTTTCTCGCCGCAACGGTAGAGATAACTCAGATAAGCGCTCATCAATGCGCGCGTGGTCGACATTTTTCGCGCATCGGGAAGAAGATTGATATGAAAATGCGGAACCCGCCGCGGCGCGGCCGGCACTTCTCGCCAACCGTGCGCCAATGTCCACCGAATAAATCGCCGGGAATTCTGGTGATAGCGGAAATAGCGAGTGAGCGCTTTGAGAAAGAGCGAAATATTTTGCCAGAAAGAATAAAGCTGGTTGAGCAACGGCTTGCGCGACCCGAGCAGATAACCGCGAATCTCGCCATCGATCTCAACCACGAATGACGATTCTGGTTCCCAGTCGGTGTAATAAGTCGTCAGAAAATCGGCGAACAGTTGTCCATCTTCGTAGACCGGATCGATTGGCGTTCCCAAAAATCCGGTCTGACAACAGAGCCGCCGGACAGCATCGCGATCCATCTTGCGGTAGCTGCGAATTGTGAATGGCTTCTCGGCGCTCATTTCTCGGAGTTTCCTTTGTAGTTTGCACAGACCTCGCGGTAAATGCAAAAAAGCCGCTCAAACACCTGCGGCCAGGCATGCAATTGCGCTGCCTTAGCCGCAGCGAGTTCCCCTAAGATCGACAAATTCTTTGCGCTCATCTGCACGATCGCACCCGCCAGCGCTTCCGCCTGGTTTTCGGGAGCCCAATCCCCTTGATAGTGAAAGATCAGATCGTCCATCGCGCTACCGCGAATTCCAACCACCGGCGTGCCGCAGGCCTGACTTTCCAGCGCGACCAGGCCGAACGTTTCCTGCACTCCCGGATGAACAAAAAGATCGGCCGCGCGGTAATAGCGAGATAACTTGCGCGGCTCAGCGCAATAACGAATCCACGAAACGTTTTTGGTCCCCGCTTGAAGTTTGCGGAGCTGGGTCCGCTGCGCGCCGTCGCCGATTATGAGCAAATGAAATTCGTTCGGATGGCGACGCTGCAAAATCTCGAACGTGCGAAATAATTTCGCCGTGTTTTTTTCTTTGGCTAGCCGGCCTACGTAGAGCAGCAATTTTCGATTTGGATCGATATCGAGCGATGCTCGCGTCGCCTCCGCGTCCAATTTGTCCGGGCGGAAGATGTCGACGTCCACACCGAGGCTCAGGACACGAACATTCCGCACCTCCCAATCGCGAAGGACGCGGGCCAATCGCCCTGACGCGACCAAGGTCACAGCACATTGGTTGTAAAGTTTGCGCACGTAGGCGCGTGAAAATTTCATCACCCGGCGAGTCGCGGTCTTGCCGAACAATTTTGCGCTGCTCCGCAAGTAGGCTTCGGGAAAATGCGAGTGATAAAAACCAATCACTGGAATTTTTAACGCTCGTCCGGCCTTCACCGCTCTCCAGCCCAACTGATAAGGATCGCCGGACTCGATCACGTCCGGTCTTTCGCGCTTCAGAATCTCTTCAACCGCACGCAAATTGATCAGTGCGCGATACTGGGCGGTACGCGAGACGAGCGGCGATCGAATCGTGTAAATGCGCGAGCGGCCATTTGCCTGAAGGGCAGTCTTTTTATCTGGAACGATCAGCACGTGCTTATCTTTCGCGGTGCAGTTCTGGATGTATTCGATTTTTTCGTGAAGGTAGCGCTTCACTCCGCCGCTCACCGGCGAATAAAACTGCGTTAGATCGCAGATCTTCATCCTGCTTTTGTCATTCCGAGCGAAGTCGAGGAATCTCTGACTATTTCCGGCTCTTGCCACCCGCGGTTTGCACAGAAATATCGAGAGATGCTTCGACTCCGCTCAGCATGACAGGAAAACGATTAGTGCTCGAGCGTGCTTAAGTACTTCTCCGCTTCCATCGCTGCGGCGCAACCGGAACCGGCGGCGGTGACCGCTTGTTTGTAAACTCGGTCGGCCACGTCTCCGGCGATGAAGACGCCGGGATGTTTGCTTTCCGCGACGTGTCTCGCAATCAAGTAGCCGTCCGGATCACTCTCGAGTTTTCCCTGATACGCTTTGGTGTTCGGATCGTGACCGATCGCAACGAACACGCAGGCGACCTCAAGCTCGCGCTCCTTGTTCGTCTTCACATTGCGCAAACGAACTGCGCTCATCTCGCCTTTTTCGTCCGAAATGTACTTCGTAACGACCGTGTCCCAGATCGGCTCGATCTTTTTGTTCGCGAACACGCGATCCTGCATGATTTTCGAAGCCCGCATCTGGTCGCGCCGGTGGATCAGATAAACTCTCGACGCGAACCGCGTCAGGAAGAGCGATTCCTCGGCCGCTGAATCTCCACCGCCGATCACGCAGACCGGAACGTTTTTATAAAATGCGCCATCGCAAGTCGCACAACTCGTTAGGCCGTGTCCGATCAATTTTTCTTCGTTCTCTAACCCCAAATAGCGCGACGATGCGCCGCTCGCGATGATGAGCGCCTGCGTGTCCATCCATTCGTCATCCGCCCTAATGCGCACATGTTTGTTGCTCATGTCGAAATCAGTGACCTCAGCATAAGAAAAGCGCGCGCCGAAATTCTCGGCCTGCTTGTGCATATTCAAGATCAATTGCGGACCGTCGATTCCTTCTGGAAAGCCTGGGAAATTTTCGACGAGAGTCGTGGTCGACAGCTGGCCGCCCGGCTGGCGCCCTTCCAAAACGAGCGGGCTCAGGTTCGCTCGTGCGGCATAAATCGCGGCAGTCAATCCGGCGCAACCGCTCCCAACAATGATTACTTTTTCCACATATCAATCTAGCATGCTGCGCAAGTGGTGCGAGGCGGTCCGAGCCGGACTGGCCCTTAACAGAGACGGATTAACTGGTCCGTCTTCCGTCTCATTAACACCTGGCTTTAGCCAGGTGCAGAAGTGAATCCCTAATCAGCTCCAGCCGTTTCAACGGCTTTCTCAAACTGTTAAAACAGTTTCGGCGCAGTTCAGCGGCAACGACACCGGACTGAAGTCCGGTGTTACGGAAACTCAGGTTTGTTTGCACCCCCGCCCGTCGCTCGCGTAGCGTGCGCGATGCCAGAGCTGGCCGAAGTCGAATGGTTTCGCAAACGATGGAATCCCGGGATCGGTTCGGAAATTGTCGATCTTAGCTTGCACGCGCGAAACCGCGTCTTTCGCGAGACAAACGTAATAGAACTTCAGCGGCGCTTGGTCGGCGCAAAACTTCTCAGCTCGCATGCGCGCGGGAAACGGATGCTCTTCAAGGTCTCCGGCGACAACTTCCTTTTCATTCATCTCGGCATGACCGGCAAAATTCGCGTCGAACCGGAAGATTATCGCCCAGCCAAGCACGACCATATCGTTCTGTTTCAACGTGAACGCGCGCTTGTCTTCACCGATTCGCGCCAATTCGGTCGCGTTCGATTCCATCACGGCCCCGATGACCCGAAATGGTGGAAAAGCGAGACACCCGAAATCAGATCACGCGAGTTCGACCAGAAATTTTTTGATTCGTTCTTGGATCGACATCGGAAGGCGCCGATTAAAGCAGTTCTGCTCATGCAAAACGGTTTTCCAGGGATTGGGAACTGGATGGCTGACGAAATTCTCTGGCGCGCGAAAATTTTGCCGTCGAAACGAGTTCGGAAACTACCTGCACCCGGTCGTGCCGAACTTTTTCGTGCGACTAAATTCGTCGCGCGCCGCTCGCTCGAAACACTCGGCCAAGATTTCTCCGATCCGCCGCGCAACTGGCTGATCCACCAAAAATGGAAACGCGACGGCATCTGCCCGCTTCATCGCACGCCGCTTCGTTACGCCACCGTCGCGGGCCGCACTACTGCCTGGTGCCCGAAGTGTCAGAAATGAGATAACGGGGTGAGAGCAACAATCGCCTTTCGCTAATCGGCAGAACAGTATTTTGCGACCATTCTTCTGACGGTGTTGGACGCGCGGACCGTAAACGGCCGGCCGAGAGCCTTCTCAAGCGGCACAGTGGAGAAAGTCCCACCCGCCTTCCTTCGGCGTAGCCAATAAATTTCACGGGCCCGGACACGGAATTGGTCAGTAGCGGTTCTCAACGCCTTCACTTTTTGCGCGACCTTTTCATCAACCATATCCTTTAAGAAGACGATGTTGCAGGCTGTGTGCTGACCCATCTTTGCTTCCGGAAATGGGTTGTAATCTCCAATTTCATCTAATTCCGCAACGGTCCGAATAAACACGCTAACATCGTACCCCAGAGCTTCCCGCAACCTTGCCTCAATCTTTCTTTCCAGAGCCTTATTGCTTTTCGCTCTCGTCTTAAACACGACATTGCCGCTGGCAATAAACGTTTCGACGTCTGAAAAATCGGCCGACTCAAAGAGTTGACGCAAGAAGTCCATCTTGACCGTGCGCGCACCGCCGAGGTTGATTGCTCGAAGAAAGGCGACGAATCGCGGCATTTGGACAGATGGTAACTCGCCGGCTAAGCTGGCTATGGCAGTTAGCTAACTACTTCCCATGCGCTGCTGTTTAAGGCGTGACATGCACGACGACCTTGTGAAACCCGGTGACGCCGGAGTACGGGCTGCGGTCTTCTTCCCATTCCTGCACTTCGTCTTCGCCATCAGTGGCGCGGACGACGAGGGTGTAATCATCGGCGCTGTCGGGTTGCCAATCGTAGCTCCAAAGCGCCCAGGTTAATTTTGTTCCGGGATAATCGATCTTTGCGTCGTTCCAGGTTTCGCCGTCGTCATCGCTGATCTCGACGCGCGAGATTCCGCGGTCGCCGCCGAACGCGATCCCTTTCACTTGAATCGGTTCGCGCAGTTGGCCCAACGAGAAACGCGATTCGTGATCGGGCACGTCGATTCTCGATCTTGTCGGCGTGATGAAGTCCGGGCCCCAGCCTTGCGTTTCGTAAAAACCTTTCGCGCCCGCGCTGGTAAGCTCGAGGCGCGTCAGCCATTTCACATGTTTCTCGCCGAAGTATCCGGGCACGATCGCACGCAACGGATAACCATGCCGATGCGGCAAATCGACGCCGTTCATTGCCCAGGCGAGGATGGTGGTCGAATCGAGCGCTTTCTCGATCGGAATGGTGTCGGTGTAATTGTCGACGGCGTACAATCGAACGCGTTGAGCCTCCGCCAGCGGTCCGGCCGGATCGAGCAGATCTCGCAGTGCGATACCTTTCCAAACCGCGTTGCTCATCAATCCGGCATCGAGTCCGTTGCTGATGCACATTAACGTCGTCTCCTGCTCAACTTGATTGAATCCTTTCAAATCCAAAAAGCGATATGTAGCCGGATTTTGGACGAGGCCGTTCACTTCCAAATGCCAGAGGTCAACGTTCACGCGCGGGTCGACCACATTCTTGGTCACGCAATAGAACAAATCGTTGGGCGTGATCGGTTGGACGATGCGGCCTTTGTATTGGGTGCCGTCGTAACTGAACGTAGCCGCGCGATAAAGCTTCCTTAACAGCGCAACGCCGCCGCCAGCGATGAGGACGCCGAGTCCACCCAAAATCAACGCCCGCCGGCCGATTGCGGGCGTGAATTCGCCGCCTTCACCTTCTTTCGATCGCGTGAGAAAATGAAGACTCGCGACCAGCGTGCGTTCGAAAACCAAGACGCTGAGCGCGAATCCGATCAGTGTCACTGCGCCGCCCGAGGCGATCGGCAATCCGATGTAACTCGTGCCGAGCACCGGCCACAAAACAATCGCAATCGCGATGATCGGCAATGCGACGAAGATCGACATCGTCAAAGCCGTCGCGCGGCGTTGTGGATTGCGCCGCATGAACAAACCGAATAACGCGCCGCCAATTGCGCTGACCAACAGCTGTCCGGCCATGGTCGATCCAACGCCGAGCTGTTTGAGATGATTGTAGCCGCCGACGCGGCCCATGATCGAAAGGAAAGGTCCGGGCTTAATGAAAACGGAGAGTCGATCGCCGATAATCGCCAGGGGGGTGGCGACGCCGAACAGTGCGAGCATCAACATCACAACCGTCATCGCGATCCCAGCAATAAGTCCGGCGAGCAATCCCGCAAACAGGGCTTGGCTCCTCTGAAGTTCGTTAGTCGAGTTCATCCGAGTTGTTTTCGCCACAGATTAACACGGATGAAACACAGACCGGAAGGAGACTGTTTTTCTGAAATCAGTGTTTATCTGTGTGAATTTGTGGCTTTGGTTGCAATGCGATTCGCAGAAATGTCACGATGATTCTCGCGCCGGCGACGAATGTCCCGCTCAATGTTCCTGAAACTTTTGAAACGCCGCCGCTACGACAGCGATGATTCACTGGAATTTCTAGAATTCGCAGTCCAGAGTGTGCGGCTTTCATCTGCATTTCCAAATTCCAACCATAGGTTTCTTCCTTCATCGATAATTTCTCCAACGCATCGCGTCGGATCGCGCGGAACGGGCACATGTCGGTGTAACGCACGCCGTACAAGATCGAGATCAGCCAGCCGGCGAAGCGGCCGGCGAAGATTTGCTGAAAATTCATGCTGCCGGCTTCGCGTTGACCTTGGGTGCGCGAGCCGATGACAAAATCGAAATCTCCAGCCGCGATTGGATCGACAAGTTGCGGCATGAATTCGGGGCAATCGCTGCCATCGCCATCGAGAAAAACAATAATGTCGGAGTTTGATGAAAGCGCCCGGACCCCGGCAGTGCAGGCGCGTCCGTACCCGCGTGGCGCAGTCACGACTTGCGCACCGGCGTCCCGGGCGCGCTCGGCCGTTCGATCATCGCTGCCGTTATCGACGACGATGATTTCGCTCGGAATCTTTGTTGTCAAACATTCGCGAACAACGTCGGCGATCGGTTCTTCTTCGTTCAGCGCGGGAATGACAACCGAGACGCTCATCGCAGGACGAGGTGGGCGGTTGTGAAATAAAGCAGAAGCGCAAAAATGTCTGCCAGAGCGAGCGTGATCGGGCCGGCGGCAATTTTTGGATCGAGCTTGAGCCGATGCAAAAGTGACGGGACGCCGAGGCCGAACAAAGAGGCGCTGACCAACGAAAGCGCGATGCTGCCGCCGATTGCAAACGCACCACGCAAATCATGTCGCCAAAGCAAAACGATGGCGGCGACGATGCTTCCGCAGGTAAGCCCGATCAAAAGAGCTGTAATAAATTCGCGTCGAAGCGCAGTTGCGAACCAGGTCCAGGTCACGGGAGCCGATCGCAACATTTGGATCGTAACACTCATCGATTGCGCGCTCACGCTTTCGTTGAGGCCGAGCACCATCGTCAGAAAAAACGCAACGATGAGACTGCGCGCGAGGGTCGCTTCAAACGCGCCGGCGAGGATCGCGCAAATCGTACCCGCACTGACAGTGACGAGAAGCCACGGAAAACGAAAACGGAACACTCGCCACGGCGACGCACCGCGGATCTGTTCGAGATGAAAGCCGAGGACTTCGAAAATATCATCACGCACGGGCGTGGCCGGCCGAGCTTGTTGCTCGCGTTCGCCCAAAATTTCCTCGGCGAATAAACTCACGTCGATCAGACCGACGACACGACGTTGTTCGTCGACGACCGGAAACGCGAAAAACTTGTAAAGCACGAAAAACTCGCAGGCGTCCAACACGGTGGCGGTCGCAGGAATGGCAACGACGCGCCGGACCATAATGTCGCGGAGTGGCGTTTCGAGTGCGTTGGTCAGTAAGCGGCGTGTCGGCAAGACGCCAACAAGTCGTTTGTCGGAATCGACCGCGAAAAAATAAATCACGCGTTCGCCTACCCCTTCGCGGCGGATGCGGTCGAGCGCTTTGCCGACAGTCATATCCGCATCGAGCAACGGAAAATCCTTCCGCGCGTGTTTGATGACTGGCGAATCGAAATCGGAAATGCCGGCCGTCTCAGGCATTCCCAACTCTTACCCGATGTACGATGCCTTTGCTCTTTAGAATTTGTTCGGCCTCGCTGAAGTAATCGCGGATATCGGATTGGGATCGGATCCAATCGATGTAGCGCTGTATTCCATCTTCGAGTTCAACGTCCGGCTTGTAGCCGGCGGCGCGAATTTTGGTTGTGTCGCTGGTAAGATGGCGCATTTCGCCGGGGCGAAATTCACCGCGCGCTTCCGGTTCGATGTCGATCTTGAGAAGTTGGGAGAGAATCTGGGCGATTTGACGAATCGGTCTTCCTTCTCCGCAGCCGACATTGACCGCCAGGCCGTCGAGGTCGTCGGTTTCAGCTGCGGCCAAGTTCGCGCGCGCAATGTCTTCGACGAATGAAAAATCGCGCGTTTGCTCGCCGTCTTCGTAAAGGATCGGCGGCAAGTTATTGAGCAAACGGGTGCAGAAAATTGCGATCACACCGGTATATGGATTAAAAATCGATTGGCGAGGTCCATAGGTGCACGAATAACGGAGCGCGACTGTCGGGGTACCGACTTGTTTTCCCCAAAGCAGGACTAGCTTTTCCTGGTCGACTTTGGTGAGACCGTAAACAGTCTCGCCGCCGACCGGCGCGTTTTCTGGAGTCGGTGCGCTTTTTGTAATTGCGCCACAAATTGGGCAATGCACCTCCCAATCTCCTTCTTGCAACTGTTCGACCGGTCGCACTGGCGGAAAAACCAAGCCGTGCTTCGGACAAATGCCCGCGCCTTCGCTGTAAACGGCTTGCGAGCTCGCCACAATAATTTTTTGGATCGGCGAGTTTTTCTCGCGGATCACTTCGAGCATCTGCGCCGTGCCCAACGAGTTAACATGAACGTATTTTGAAATCTCAGGCATGTAACCGCCATACGCTGCCTGGTGAAAGACGATGTCGACACTATCGAGCGCAGCCGTAATTGTTTCGCGATCGCGGATG
>Ga0070717_10003322_pt1 | contig 11484 bp, 10 predicted proteins | sample LARL113metaG_FD_71366 | JGI IMG/M metagenome (GOLD analysis project Ga0070717, IMG submission 71366) | Corn, switchgrass and miscanthus rhizosphere microbial communities from Kellogg Biological Station, Michigan, USA - LAR L11-3 metaG | ecosystem: Host-associated > Plants > Roots > Rhizosphere ...
CTGATGCGGCAACTGGTCGGCCAGGACCATGCGCCGTCGCGCGAACAATTGCCCGAGAACGCTATCCTGATCGCGCGCGCAATGGGGCCGGCGGCGTTGCTCGACTACGACCGCAAACGCCTGCGCGGGCTGGTGCTGGAGGAAGGTACCGCCAATTCCCACGTCTCGATCGTGGCCCGCGCGCTCGGCATCCCCGCGGTCGGCGAGGTGCCGAACGCGCCGGGCATCGCCGATCCCGGCGACGCCATCATCGTCGACGGCACCTCGGGCTCGATCTATGTCCGCCCGTCGGCGGAGATCGAATCGGCCTATGCCGAGCGGGTCCGCTTCCGCGCCCGCCGCCAGGCGCAATATCTGGCGTTGCGCGACCGGCCGTGCGTCACCAAGGACGGCCAGACGGTCGAGCTGATGATCAACGCCGGGCTCGCCATCGACTTGCCACATATCGACGACACCGGCAGCGCCGGCATCGGACTGTTCCGCACCGAACTGCAGTTCATGGTCGGCCAGGCGCTGCCGCGCACCAGCGACCAGCTCGCGCTGTACCGCACGGTGCTGGACGCCGCCGGCTCCAAGCCCGTCACCTTCCGCACCCTCGACATCGGCGGCGACAAGGCGCTGCCTTATATGGAAGCCGTGATCGAGGAAAATCCCGCGCTCGGCTGGCGCGCGATCCGGCTCGGGCTCGACCGGCCCGGCCTGTTGCGCGGCCAGATCCGGGCGCTGCTGCGCGCCGGCGGCGGCCGCGCGTTGCGCATCATGTTCCCGATGATATCGGAAGTCGCCGAATTCGATGCGGCCAAAGCGATCGTCGAGCGCGAGCTGACCTACTTGCGTCAGCACGGTCATGCGCTGCCGGAGCGCATCGATGTCGGCACCATGGTGGAAGTGCCGGCGCTGCTCTATCAGCTCGACGAACTTTTGAAGCGGGTCGACTTCGTCTCGGTTGGATCGAACGACCTGTTCCAGTTCCTGTTTGCGGTCGATCGCGGCAACGCCAAGGTTTCGGAGCGCTTCGACACCATGTCGGCGCCGATCCTGCGGGCGCTGCGCGACATCGTGCGAAAAGCGCAAGCGGCGAAGAAATCCGCATCGCTGTGCGGCGAGATGGCCTCGAAGCCGCTCGGCGCGCTGGCGCTGATTGCGATCGGCTATCGCTCGCTGTCGCTGTCGGCGACCGGTCACGGCCCGGTGAAGGCGATGATCCTCGATCTCGATGCCAGCAAGGCGGAAGCGATGATGGCGCCGCTGCTGGACGCGCCGGCCGGCAGCGTGTCGATCCGGCAGAAGCTTACGGAGTTCGCGGAAGCCCAGGGGCTGGCGTTGTAGCGAGGCCGCTGCCGAACGCCGCTCCGCGCCCCGCACTTCCGCCATTCGAGACTGACCATGTCGACACTACCCGAAACCAAACTGGACGTACTCCTGGCCCACCACGCCTCGCTCGAGGCACAAGTGCTCGGTCAGCTCAATTCCGAAAAATACGTGCAGATCACCCGCGAGCTCGCCGAGCTCAACCCGCTGATCGATGCGGTGAAGGCCTATCGTGCCACGGTCAGGGAGCTCACTGACACCGAGGCGCTGATGTCCGATCCCGCCAGCGATGCCGAGATGCGGAGCATGGCGGAAGCCGAGCGCGAGACGCTTGCCGCGCGCCGCACCGAGCTCGAGCAGAAGATCCGTGTCGCGCTATTGCCCAAGGACGCCATGGACGACCGCAACGTGGTGCTGGAAATCCGCGCCGGCACCGGCGGCGACGAGGCCTCGCTGTTCGCGGGCGACCTGTTCCGGATGTATGAGCGCTTTGCGGCCTTGCAGGGCTGGAAGGTCGAGGTGCTCTCTGCCAGCGAAGGCACCATGGGCGGCTACAAGGAAATCGTCGCCGAGGTGAAGGGCCGCGGCGCCTTCGCCAAGCTGAAATTCGAATCCGGCGTGCACCGGGTGCAGCGCGTGCCCGACACCGAAACGCAGGGGCGCATTCACACCTCCGCAGCAACGGTTGCGGTATTGCCCGAAGTCGAGGATATCGACGTCGACATCAAGCAGGATGATCTCAGGATCGAGACCATGCGCGCGCAGGGCGCCGGCGGCCAGCACGTCAACAAGACCGAGTCCGCGATCCGAATCACCCACATTCCGACCGGCATCGTGGTGATGATGCAGGACAGCCGCTCGCAGCACAAAAACCGAGCCTCGGCGATGAACATCCTGCGCTCGCGCATCTATGACGCCGAACGTCAACGCATCGACGCGGTGCGCTCGGCGGATCGCCGCGAGAAGGTCGGCTCGGGCGACCGAAGCGAGCGCATCCGCACCTATAACTTCCCGCAAGGCCGCGTCACCGACCACCGCATCAATCTCACGCTCTACAAGCTGCCGCAGGTGATTTCGGGCGAAGGCTTAAGTGAGTTGATCGACGCGCTGACCACCGAGCATCAGGCCGCGCAGCTCGCCGCCCAAGGCGCCGCGGCGTGAGCGCAGGCGACACGTTCACTGGGCAAACCGTTGAGGCCGCGCGACGCGCACTCGCGTCGCGCTTCAACGCCGAAGGAATCGGTTCCGCCGCGCTCGACGCGCGGATGCTGATCGGCGCGGTGCTCGACCTCGACCTCACCGGACTGATCGCCTCGGCCGCGCGGCGCGTCAGCGCAGCTGAGGCCGCGCAGATAGCGGAATTCGCGTGCCGCCGCAGCGCCGGCGAACCGGTCGCGCGCATCCTCGGCCATAAGGAGTTTTGGGGGCTGAAGCTGCGGCTTTCACCGGATACTTTGGTGCCGCGACCGGACACCGAGACCGTGGTCGAGTTGGCGCTCACCATGCTGCGGGCGACTCCGCCTTCCGGTGCGCGTTTACGTATCGCCGACATCGGTACCGGCTCGGGCGCGATTCTGCTAGCGTTGCTGCACGATCTTCCCGAGGCGTTCGGGATCGGCACAGATATCAGCATTGCAGCGCTGCGAACCGCGCGGCGCAATGCCGTCGATCTCGAGCTCGCCGAGCGCGCGGCGTTTCTGGCCTGCGACTATGCGGCAGCGTTGTCGGGCCCGTTCGATCTCATCGCGTCCAACCCGCCCTATGTTCGCTCGAGCGATATCGCGGACCTTGCGAACAACGTCCGCGACTACGATCCGCATCGTGCGCTCGATGGCGGCGCGGACGGACTTGACGCCTACTGCGCCCTGATCCCGCAGGCTGCGCGGCTGCTTGGGCCCGGTGGCGCCCTCGTGGTCGAGGCCGGCCGCGGTCAGAGCTTTGACATTGAAGGATTGATGACAGCGGCAGGGTTAACGCTGGAAGGCCCGCCCAGGGCCGATCTGGCCGGTATTCTACGGGCGGTTGCGGCCCGAAAATTGCCCTCATAAAAGCCCCGTCGGGATGCAAAAAGCACTTGGAATATGTCCCGGGAGCGACTACGTTCCGCTCACAACATCGGCGCAGGCCCCGTGGATGCCATGGGCGATAGCCAGGGTTCTAGCCAGGATTCCTCATGGCGAGAGCTGTGCCGGGTAAAAGGTTCCAAAACGCAGGTCCAATTGAAGCGCGATGGCCGAGAGAGCTGCGCTGCTTGTGACCGCAAAGCGGACGAAAGCCTGATATTGCGCTTGAAGATCTACGCAAGAAAACTGGGCTTGTTTTGGCAAGCTTAATGAAGGGTTCGCTGGCGATATGCGCTGGCGGGTGGGGAACGCGTCTTTGTTGCACGCGACGTTGACGAAAACGGCACGGATCGGAGTTGCATCGTGATCAGGTGCGTCTGAGACGCGTGCGCCGGATCGGCCGGGACATGCCCCCGCAAAGGCAATTCATCGCATGAACGCAATATATCGCTTCAACTCAGGGCTGGAATAAAGGCAGGACATGAGAAACGGTCAAAACAACAAGCGGATGCGTAACCGGAACAACAACAATAATAACAACAATAACAACCGGCGCGGCCAGAACCCGATGACCCGGGTGTTTGAATCCAACGGTCCGGACATCAAGATCCGCGGTACCGCCTCGCATGTCGCAGAAAAATACGTGCAGCTCGCGCGCGACGCGCGCTCTTCCGGCGACCCGGTCGCCGCCGAGAATTACTACCAGCACGCCGAGCACTATTTCCGCCTGATCGCGGCGGCCCAGGAACAGTTCCGCCAGAACCAGCCGCAGCCGCGCCCCGACGAAATGATCGCGGAGGACGGTGAGGAGGACGGCGAGAGTTTTTCGAGTTTTGGCCAGGAACCCGGCTTCGTGCCGGTGCAGCCGCAGCCTTATGTGCGCGACAACGGCCCGCGCGATCCGCAACGCGAAGGTCAACCCTATCAGCGCGAGCAGCCGCCGCGCGAACATCAGCGCGAACGCGAACACCGTCCGCAGCCGCAATATCAGCCGCAGCCGCAACCCCAGCCGGTGGTCGCGGATACCGGCAGCGTCGACCGACTGCCGTCGTTCATCACCGGACCGCAGCCGCAGATCAACGGCAGCCCCGGTGCTTATGAAGGCGGCGAGCGCGATCGCTTTCCGCGGCGCCGGCGCCGGCCGCATGGCCCGCGGCCCGAAGGCGTAGCTCAGCCGGCCGCCCCGGGCGAAGATTTCAATCCGGGGAATGAGTAGCTAGCGACTCTCCAAATTTCGTCGTCCCGGCGAAAGCCGGGACGACAGGAAGATCATCCCCGCGTCGACGACGGCACCAGCACCGGTTCCAGCGCTGGAATCAGACGGGTGCGTTCGCGATGCGCGGGGATCACGCGATAGACCTGCTTGGTCGCCTCCACAATATGAACGCCGGCAAACGGCAGCGACAGCGCCGCGCCAACGCGTTCCCAAGCCATCGCCGAGCGCAGGAACCAGCCGCGGGCAACCGGCGGCATGAACAGCGCCTCGCCCCAGGCGGTCGGCGTGAACCAGGTCTGTCTCAACAATTGCGTGATCTGTGAGCGCGAATAGGGCCGGCCGTGACCGAACGGCGTATTGTCGGTACGGGTCCATACCCCGCGCCGGTTCGGAATCACCGCGATCACCCGCCCCGACGGCGACAGCACCCGCCATACCTCGCGCAACAGGCCGGCCGGATCATCAGACATTTCAAGCGCATGAACCAGCAGAATACGATCGACCGCGGCGTCCGGCAGCGGCAGCAAGAATTCATCCACCAGGGTGGCGAGCGTGGGCCGCGCGGTGGGCCATTTCAGCACACCCTGGGCGGCCGGCATGAACGCGATGCAACGCTCGGAATCTTCACGAAAAAGTCCCAGATAGGGCGTCGGATAACCGATGCCGAGCACGCGCTGGCCATCGGCGTGGGGCCAGCGCGCCCGGATGCCGCGATTGATCAACTGCCGCGCTACGATCCCGAGGCGTTGCGAATAGAAGTCGCGCAGGTCAATGACGTCCATGACACCTATCTAACATGCCAGCCGCGTCCGACGCGCGCAGAATATTGCGTTGCCGCATCAGCGTTAACGCCGTATCTGTGAGCTAAGGAAGCCCGTTCTGGTTGCAATGGAGAAAAATCTTGGCCGCCGAGATTCGCTTGTTCCCGTGCCTGTCCGACAATTTCGGCTATTTGATCCATGACGACGCGACCCAGGCGACCGCCTCGATCGACGCGCCGGAAGCAGGCCCCGTCGTCAAGGCGCTGGAGCGTGAGGGCTGGAAGTTGACGGATATCTTGATCACCCATCATCATGGCGATCATGTCGGCGGCGTCGCCGAACTGAAGCAGAAGTTTGGTTGCCGGGTGGTGGCACCGCACGACAAATCGACCAGGATCGCCAATGCCGACCTGCGCGTCGGCAATGGCGACATCGTGAAGGTCGGCAACCTTCTGGCGCGGGTGCTGGAGACGCCGGGCCATACGCTCGACCATATTTCCTACGTCTTCGACGGCGAGAAGGCGCTGTTCGCCGCCGACACATTGTTCTCGGTCGGCTGCGGCAGGGTGTTCGAGGGTACCTATCCGATGATGTGGGATTCGCTCCTGAAGCTCCGGGCACTGCCCGACGATTTCAAGCTCTATTGCGGCCATGAATATACCGCCTCCAACGTCAAATTCGCGCTTTCCGTCGATTCCGACAATGCCGCCCTGAACGCACGCGCCGCTGAGGTGACGCGGCTACGCGGTGAAAACAAACCGACCATTCCATCCCTGCTCGGCGAGGAGAAGAACACCAACATATTCCTGCGCGCCGACGATCCGTCGGTTGCGATCAAGCTGCACATGAAGGGCGCAAGTGCTGCCGAGGTGTTCGGCGAATTGCGCGAACGCAAGAACAAATCCTGATGGATCGCGAGCCGACTGCCACCGACATCATCGCCCGCCTCGAACTGAGGCCGCATCCCGAAGGCGGCTATTATCGCGAGACCTTTCGTGATTGCCGTCCCGACGCCCAGGGTCGCGCCTGCTCCACCGCGATCTATTTTCTGCTGTCGCGTGGCGAGCGCTCGCATTGGCATCGCATCGACGCGCCGGAGATCTGGCACTATTACGCCGGCAGCGCGCTGAGCTTGCGGATCGCCAATGACGGCTGCAAGCCGCATGCGGTGACATTGGGGCCCGATCTTGCGAGCGGCCAGCGGCCGCAGGCGATCGTGCCAGCGTCGGCCTGGCAAAGCGCGGAAACTACCGGCGACTGGACGCTGGTCGGATGCACGGTGTCGCCGGGATTCGAATTTGCGAACTTTGAATTGGCCCCGAAGGAATGGGAGCCGTGTTAGAGCATGATCCGGAAAAGTGTGCAGAGGTTTTCCGAAAAGATCATGCGCAATCAAGAACCTAAAGCGCGATGGTGATTCAACCTAATCCCATCGCGCTTTAGGCATCCGCTCCTGTAGCGGCTTTCAATCGTTCGAACAGCCCTTCCTTGTCGACCAGAATCCGACAACCACCGCGCACGATGTTCGACGTGGATGGATCGACGGGGTTTGTCGCTGCCCATGATCGTTCGGCGAAACTGAATTCGATCTCCGGTCCGCCGCTCAATTGGACATGCCGCGACCAGACCGCCCCATAGTCGGCATCGCCCCATCCAACGACGCGCGCGCGCGTCGGCCAAAATATCTGGTTCGGCCATGCCCTATCGCGAAATGCCTCGGGCTCCGCCGCGAGAATGATCAAATCGATGTCCGAGGACGGCGTCGCCGTGCCCCGTGCTTGGGACCCGATCAGCGCAAGCCCGAGAATGTCCTGCCGTGACGCGGCCCACGCCGTGATCGAGTCAAGGATTTGCTCGAGCCGATAAGGGCCATGGCCGACCGCGGCTTCGTCCGGGCGTTTCGTTAGCGCGAACATATCCTTCGCCGCGATCAACCCGCCGCCGGCAATCAGAATCGCGGCAAGCGCGATATTCGCGCTCGGCTTGGCAAAGCCCGCCAGAATCAGGAACGCGGTCGACAGCAGCGGCGTCGCGTAGGACGCGGCACCGAGCACGCGGATGTCGCCGCGCTTCATGCCGATATCCCAGGCGTAGAACGCAGCACCCACCGGCCCAATGCCGAGGCTTGCGACAGCGAGCCATTGCAACGGCGTCTCCGGCCACACCGTGGCTTCGACAGCCGCATGCACGGCGGTAGCGAGCAACGCGGTCGCCGCGCAGAAGCCTGCGACCGCGTCCGTCGGGACCGATTTGAGCCGGCGCGACATCACCGAATAGGTAGCCCAGACAAAGGCCGCGACGAAGGCTGCGACAAGTCCCGGCACCTGCCCGGGCGTGAAGCCGCCGCTGCGGTTGCCCGCGAACAACAGCACCGTGCCGGCAAGCCCAAGCACCGCGCCGATGACGTGGTGCGGTGCCAGGCGCTCGCCCGGCAGCAGCGACGAGAACAGTACGATCAACAGCGGCCAGAGATAATTCAACAGGCCGGCTTCGGCCGGCGGCGCAAACCGCAGCGCCAGGAAGTACAGCGCGTGATAGCCGAACAGCCCGCCGACGCCGACGATCCAGGCGCGCGGCGGCTGCGCGAGAGCGCGAATCGCCAAAGGCCGCCCGATCCAGGTCAGCGATCCCACCAGCGCGCCGATCGCAAAGGTCATCGCGGCGAGCTGGAACGCCGGCATCGTGCCGGTCGCCACCGTCATCACCGCGAGCAGCGACCACATCAGGATCGCGGTCAATCCGATCAGGGTGGCGGTGCGGGGGGTCATTAGCAAAACACCATCCGTCATGGCCGGGCTTGTCCCGGCCATCCACGTCTTCGCTCTTTTGACCACAAGACGTGGATGCCCGGCACAAGGCCGGGCATGACGACTCATTAGCATCATCACTCGCGGGCGGCGAGCCTCGGATCAAACCATGTACTGCCCGCCGTTGATGGTCAGCGTCGAGCCGGTGATGGCGCCGGCATCGTCGGAGGCGAGGAACACCACGGCGCGCGCGATCTCCTCGGGCTCGCCGAGGCGGCCGACCGGGATCAGCGGCAGGATGGCCTTTTCCAGGACGTCCTTCGGCACCGCCTGCACCATCTCGGTGTTGATATAGCCGGGGCAGATCACGTTCACGGTGATGCCGCCCTTGGCATTTTCCAAGGCGAGCGCCTTGGTGAAGCCGATATCGCCGGCCTTGGCCGCGGAATAATTGACCTGGCCGAACTGGCCCTTCTGCCCGTTGATCGACGAGATGTTGATGATGCGGCCGAACTTGCGCCCGCGCATGCCCTCGATCACCTGGCGCGTCACGTTGAACAGCGAACCGAGATTGGTGTTGATCACCGCATTCCACTGCTCGAGCGTCATCTTGTGGAACGCGCCGTCGCGGGTGATGCCGGCGTTGTTGACCAGCACTTCGACCGGGCCGAGATCGGCCTCGACCTGCTTGACGCCCGCAGCGCAGGCATCGAACGAGCTGACGTCCCATTTGTAGGTGGCGATTCCGGTCTCGGCCTTGAACTTCTCCGCCGCCGTGTCGTTGCCGGCGTAGCTGGCGGCAACCTTGTAGCCCGCGGCCTTGAGCGCCTTGCTGATCGCAGCGCCAATACCCCGCGTTCCTCCCGTGACCAACGCAACCCGTGTCATGTCGTATCCTTCCCTTGATATCTCTCTTGGAGTCTTGCTTGGCGCATTTGAGCTACGCTTCTCGTATAGCTTTGGATTATGCGAGCGGTTTGACCAACATCAAGAACAAAACGCCCGGAACGGTTGTTCCGGGCGTTTTCTCTTTAGTTCAGCGCTGTGCGGTTACCAAAGAATAAGATGTTCGCAATCGCTGCCGTCTTTTTAGTCGCGTGCAATGCACATCGCGATACCCATGCCGCCGCCGATGCACAGCGTAGCGAGGCCCTTCTTGGCGTCGCGCTTCTGCATTTCGTGCAACAGCGTCACCAGCACACGCGCGCCGGAAGCGCCGACCGGATGGCCGATCGCGATCGCGCCGCCGTTGACGTTGACCTTGGAGGTATCCCAGCCGAGGTCCTTGTTGACCGCGCAGGCTTGCGCCGCGAAGGCCTCATTGGCCTCGATCAAATCGAGGTCGCCGATGCTCCAGCCGGCCTTCTTCAGCGCGGCGCGCGAGGCGGGAATGGGCCCGGTGCCCATGATCTTCGGATCGACGCCGGCCTGGGCCCAGGACACGATGCGCGCGAGTGGCTTCTTGCCTTCCTTGGCCGCCTGCTTCGCGGTCATCAGCACCACGGCGGCTGCGCCGTCATTGATGCCCGAGGCGCTGCCTGCGGTGACGGTGCCGTCCTTCTCGAAGGCGGGCTTGAGCTTGGCCATCCCCTCCAGCGTCGCGCCATGGCGCGGATATTCGTCGGTATCGACTACGATATCGCCCTTGCGGCTCTTGATGGTCACCGGGACGATCTCGTCCTTGAACTTGCCGGCCTTCTGCGCCGCTTCGGCCTTCTGCTGCGAGGCGACAGCGAATTCGTCCTGCTGCGGCCGGGTGATCTGGTATTGCCGGGCGACGTTCTCGGCGGTGTTGCCCATGTGGTAGCCGTTGAAGGCGTCCCATAGCCCGTCCTTGATCATGGTGTCGACGAAATCCACCGGGCCCATTTTCACGCCGCCGCGCAGATATTGCGCGTGCGGGGCCATGCTCATGGATTCCTGGCCGCCGGCAACGACGATTTCGGAATCGCCATTGAGCAGCGCCTGGTAGCCCAGCGCTACGGTGCGCAGGCCCGAACCGCAGAGCTGGTTGACGCCCCAGGCCGGGCTCTCCACCGGGATACCTGCGGCAATCGAGGCCTGGCGGGCCGGGTTCTGGCCCTGCGCCGCGGTCAGGATCTGACCCATGATGACTTCGGATACGCGCGCCGGCTCTACGCCCGCGCGCTCCAGCGCGGCTTTGATGGCGACGGCGCCGAGATCGTGCGCCGGCATGGTGGCGAACGCACCGTTGAAACTTCCGACCGGGGTGCGGGCGGCGCTGACGATGACGACATCGTCTGACATGGGCATCTCCTGGGGCTATGAGGGGTCGTTGGAAATCGGCAATCGCCAGAATGGCAGGCCAGTCTCTCGCCCCATCCTGTTAACGTCGTTGAGGCATGTCAATCGGTCCAAGGCCGGAATCACGCTGCGGCGCATTCAATTTGACTTTGTTGGGCGTTTCCTGAGCAACAGAAATGCTCCGGAATTAACCGTGGCGCACAAAACGGTAGCCGAACCTCTTTGAAAATGCTTATTTTGTTGCATTGCATAGCCCGTTTGCCCTGCGGCTACGCCGTCGGGTTCCCTTCTCGGTTGCGAATGTGTGAGCCCCCCATGGCGAAATCGGACCAACCCACCACGATCAAGAAATACGCAAACCGGCGGCTCTATAATACCGGTACGAGCACCTATGTGACGCTGGAGGATCTCGCGGCGATGGTGAAGGAAGGCGAGGATTTCCTCGTCTACGACGCCAAGACCGGCGACGACATCACCCGCTCGGTGCTGGCGCAGATCATCTTCGAACAGGAAAACAAGGCCGGCCAGAATCTTCTGCCGACCACGTTCCTGCGCCAACTGATCCGCTTCTACGGCGACAGCATGCAGATGGTGGTGCCGAAATTTCTCGAGCAGTCGATCGACACGCTGACGCGCGAGCAGGAGAAATTCCGCAAGCAGCTCGCAAGCACCTTCAGCGGCACGCCGTTCGCTCCGCTCGAGGAGCAGGTCCGGCGCAACATGGAATTGTTCCAGCAGACCTTCTCGATGTTCAAGCCGTTCGTGCCGCCGCGGGCCGGAGCGACGACGGATGCTGAAAAGCCCACCGAGCCGCCGCCGAGCGAAGACAACATCGACGATCTGCGCCGCCAGATGAAGGAGATGCAGGACCGCCTCGACCGCATGTCGGAACCGAAGAAGGAAGAGTGAGGCGGCGCTAACGCAGCGGCATCATCATCCTTCGAGAAGCATCGCACTGCGATGCTCCTCAAGGATGAGGTCTCAGACCGGCCGCCTCAGCAACCGACTCGTCATGCAACTCGTCATGCCCCGCGCATGCGCATAGGCGTTAAGGTATCGCGAGCATGGATTGATAGCGACGTTTTCGTGGAGGCTCATGAAGATGTCGGCTGAGTGTTCGT
>Ga0070717_10003324_pt1 | contig 11481 bp, 15 predicted proteins | sample LARL113metaG_FD_71366 | JGI IMG/M metagenome (GOLD analysis project Ga0070717, IMG submission 71366) | Corn, switchgrass and miscanthus rhizosphere microbial communities from Kellogg Biological Station, Michigan, USA - LAR L11-3 metaG | ecosystem: Host-associated > Plants > Roots > Rhizosphere ...
GCTAGAGGCGGCGTGGAACCGGACCTGTAGCGCCATTCACCGGGCCTGGGGCGATACGATGAATTTCCTTCACCGCGCCTGGAGCGACTTCATAAACTTCTTTGTGGTAGGCGGCCACAATATCGAGGCCCACTGGAATCAGGTCTGTGGGAATATCCACGGCTACTGGAGTAACACTGTAAACTTCCTCCATCAATTGTGGAGTAACTTCATAAACTTCTGGGTGTCGGCCGGACACCATATCGAGGCCACATGGAATTCGGTCTGTGGGACAATCCATAATGCCTGGTCCAATACGATTAACTTCCTCCATTCGTCCTGGAGCAACTTCGTAAACTTCTGGGTATCAATAGGCCACAATATCGAGGCGACCTGGAATAACGTCGTCGGCTTCATTATCCGGATATGGCGTGACGGAGTACAGTTCGTCTCGAATGCCGTTCACGGAATGTGGAACGTTATCCACGACGTATTCGGCCGTATACTCCAGGCGGCCTCGTGGGCGTTCGGGTGGATTCCGGGAATCGGCCCGAAGCTCCAGCAGGCCAACGCTCAGTTCAACGGATTCCGGGACCAGGCTAATGCCTCGCTCGCGGGTATCCGGGACAAGACGGTTACGGTAAACGTAGTCCAGCAAATGACGCAGAAGGTTAATGCGACCGCTGCGGCCCAGGGCCGGTTTAGCCCAGGGAGCATAGCGGGCCGTCTCGCGAGCGGCGGCATGGTTCCCGGAGGCTGGGGCGGTGGCGACCGGGTGCCGATCCTCGCGGAGCCCGGAGAGGTTATGTTCCCGCTCTGGTCGGCTCCTATCGCGTACCCGCTAGCCGCGTCCCTAGGGCTCCCTGGCTTCGCCTCCGGAGGCCGGATAGGGGACTGGCTACCCTCCGGAGCAGCCTCCCTCTTTAACCTCGCCGGAGGCCACGACCTGCGGGTCAAGATAGATAAGCTCCATACCAAGGGAGGAGACGGAGCTACCTACATAGCGCACTTCGACGGTCTTACTGCGGCCGTTATTGAAGCCCACGTCCGGTCGGCCTTCCAGGCTATGGAGCTTCAGGCCGGTAGTCTTCACCGTCAGGGCAGGAGGTCCTAATGGCTCCACCGACTCCACTACAGATTAGCTATACGGACCCGGATGGGAATTTCTGGGACCTTAGCGATACCTCGCTTGAGAATGGCTATATCTGTTCCGGTATTGGCGGCATTGAGGGATTGCCGGTATCCATGCAATCAATTCCGCTTCTCGATGGTACCGCGAGGTCGGACCTCTACCTGGCCCAGCCCGGAGCTATCGTGATTGCCATTTATGTCAGCCGGCCTGCCTCTGGTGACGAGAATGACTATTACAATCTCCTCGACCAGCTTGTGCGGGCATTCTACAATAGGCGTAGCGGGCTCCCGGCTCCGGGAAGCCTAACGATTCAGCGGCCGGACGGGACGAGCCGGCAGATATCGACGTATACAACTTCCGGCCTCAATACCCCAGAGGTCGGCATAGACAACGGGACGGTCTACTCATTCACGCTAATGACCCTGGACCCATTCTGGTATGACCTCCTAAGCAATGACCTCACCTTTAGTAATCCCGGAGGCTCACCCGGAATCCTCCCGCTCCTACCGATCGCGCTTGGGAGTAGCTCGATATTCGGCACGAACGTCATCTACAATAATGGCGGGTCGGACTCTTACCCGGAATGGCTTATTGTCGGGCCAGGGACCCCAACCCTGAGTAACCTGACGACCGGCCGGGCCTGGGCGCTTAGCTCCGCGATTACGACCGGGCACGTCATTAGCGTCAAGACAAAGCCGGGATACCAGCAATGCGTCGATACGACGACTGGGCTGAATATCTGGGACCAGCTTGTTATCTCCTCTCCTCGCGACTTGTGGCCGCTCATCCCTGGGCCTAACTCGATTAGCATTTCAATGGCAGGCTCTACGGTCGCGACTAAGGTTGTCATGTCCTGGCGGAATAGGTGGTTGAGAGCTTAATGGCAATCCTATCGGTCGCCGGAGTCGCGCTGTCCTCAAGCATGGGGTCAGCCACACTCCGGCCTTCGGCTCCGTACTCGCCTCCGGCATCCGGCCCAGTCGGGGACGTTATTGTTACGCTCCTCGATAAGACGCTAACCCCACGCATGCTGATTAACTTTACATCATTGACGGCTACGCTCCGTTACAACGCGGTCGGCTCCTGGGCGATTATCGCGCCGTATTCGGATGCCTTGTGGACTGAGATGATGAAAGGCGACTTCTCAATCGAGGTCGACTGGCGCGGTATGTTTAAGTTTGGCGGTAAATGCGAGCAACCCGGATATCAGGATTCGATTCCGGGAGCGGGTTCTAGCTCTAGCGAGGCCGGTCCCTACATAACGATGTCTGGCGGAGACTACCTTGCGCTAATCGCGAACCGGATTGCGTACCCTGACAATACGACGGCCTGGCCTTCTATAAGTAAGGGAGCCGCGTCCGTCTTTACTAACGTCCATCTTGAGTCCGCTCTCAAAGGCTATGTGTACGTTAATGGGGGAGCTAACTCCCTGTCGAACCGGATTATGCCCTATCTCGACATAGCAACCGACCTCTCGCGCGGCAACCTGATATCGTATTCCGTCAAGTTCTCTCCGAACGTCTCCCTCAATCTACTCGATATCCTCCGGCTCCTAATCATCCAGGGCTCCGGGCCGACCGGGATGGGAATTACCGTTCAGCGATCGGGGAGCCGTCTTGTATTCGATACATACATTCCTAGGGACCTTACCAAGAAGGCCTGGTTTAGTAAGCAGCTAGGGAATCTTACGGCCGTCCAGCTTTACCTGACGGACCCGACTTGTACGAATGCGCTTGTGGCCGGGAGCGGGACGGCTATGGTTGAGAAGGTAGCCGCAAGCCGGACGGTCTGGAATGTGGCGGAGCAGTATCTAGACCAGACCTCCGAGACGGACGTAAACAACCTGAATGCGAGCGCTCAGCAGACGCTCCTCGCGGGAGGCTTTGGGCCGCTCCTCAATGCGACGGTAACCGACCTCCCATTCCTGACGTTCGGCCGGGACTATTACCTTGGCGACCTCGTAACAATCGAGGTGATCCCAGGGAATTCCTACGCGGACGTAGTGACCTCAGTCGACCTTACGGCAATCGCGGGCCAGGACCCAGTCTACTCGATAACTCCATCAGTCGGGCATTCAGGGGACGCGACGGCTACGGACCAGTCGGTAACCGGACAGCTAATCACGCGAGTCCGGAACCTAGAGAAGCGGCTAAATACCAGATAGGAGCATCATGGTAGTATTCGACGCGAGGCCAAGCGCTTTCACCCAGCTAACGACTACGGCTGAATGGGAGTATCTGTGGTCCGCTTCCGGAGGAGTAAGCGCTGTTGATGCGTCCTATCTCAATGCTTTCTCTACAGGATTCGATATCCCAGGACGTAACCTCATCCTGAATCCAGGAAGCGCGTGCGTCAGGGGACAGCTATGGCGGAGCGACGCGGCTGTGAATGTGGCGATCCCGGCCGCCTCGGCACAGGACCGGATTGACCGGATTGTGCTCCGCTATAACCGATCGGCTGTGACGGCCGCCACAGTAATCGTCCCGACCATCATTACCGGGACTCCTAGCGGGAGCCCGACTATGCCGGCTCTCGTCCAGACGCCAACGGGTATATGGGACTTCCCGATTGCCTACTGGACCTCTCAGTCGACTGGCGGGCTTACGGGCCGGACGGATGACCGCGACCGTATCGTCAATGACATATGGCATTCGGTAACTCCCCCAGGCGGATGGCTCGGAGGAGTAAACTACAAGATGCACGATGACTATACGGTAGAGCTAGCCGGGCAGATAGTTCTCCCGTCAACAGGTTCATACAATGGCGTTACCCTCGCGACCCTACCGCCCATATACCAGCCTATGGGCCTTAAGTCGCTTCCGATGGTAAGCCACGCGCAGTCGGCTGCTTATGGTAATAACTCCGGAGCGCCTGGTGCTCCGCCATACGTCGAGGTCGATGTAACCGGGACGGTTAAGCTCCGGGCATTGCCTGCGTCGATTAACGCCCAGACAGTAAACATCGATGGGGTCCGGTACCCGCTCGATTTCTAGGAGGATTGTGTCTAAGAGAATAGGGGTGGAGGTAACCCCAGGATGGTGGGACTTCACTCGTCAGGTCATTATATTTGCTCTCGGTATAGCCCTGATCATTGACGTAGCAATCAACCCGGCCGGGAGGGTAGTCCTCATCATTACCGGGCTAATCCTGATCGGTCTCGTACCCATAGACCGAATGGTATCTAAGTGGGCAGATAAGGACTACCGCGCTAATGGGGCTAACCGGAGCCCGGAATAGCGATAGGCGTAAGATAGGGAATGATAGGAGGTGGTCATATGCCCAGGAGGCTAGTCCGCTCCGGGGAGCTATTCGACTCAGGAGAGCTAGAGCGCGGCGAGATAGAGCTAGAGCTACCGGAGCCGTCGCCGGAGCCGGACGAGGAGGACCAGGGAGAGCCGTGGGGAACCCATAAGCATCGCCTACGGCATAGGCGGCTGCGGGATTACGAGCGGTTCCTAGACGCTCGCGGCTACGACAGGGAGCGTGACGAGCGAGGAGACAGCGAATGAGAGAGGTCTGGATACCGTCTCCCCACTACTCGACTTCGCGGAGCGGCTACAACAAAGTCGTGCTCCATACGACCGAAGGCGCGATGAAGATACGGGACCTAGGAGCCTGGTTCCAGAATCCAAGCGCGCAATGCTCCAGTCACCACGGAGCCGACAACTACGAGCGCGGAGTCTTCGGTGCGTACGTATACGAGAACCACAAGGCGTGGACGCAGGGGAATGCGAACCCGTATTGCCTTTCCCTGGAGATGTGCGCCTACGCCTCGTGGTCGCGGAGTACCTGGCTGAACTCCAAGGCCGTCCTTATCGACAATGCGGCCGAATGGGTTCGCTACTGCGTCGACAAGTACAACGTCCCGTGGACGCTACTCAACAACGCTCAGGCCCAGGACCCGAATGTGCGCGGAATCTGCGAGCACGTTAACTTCGGTTCCTGGGGCTCCGGGCACCACGACTGCGGCGACGGCTTCCCCATGGACGTCGTCATCGACAAGGCCAGGGGAGGCTCCGGAGGCTCTACTACATCAGGAGGAATTCTCATGTCATCAGACGTCGCCTATTACGAAGGCAAGAGGGTCATAGCCTACATCGCGCCGAACGGGAACGTCTGCTGTAACGGTGGCGTCGTTGACCCCAAGTCGAATGCCAAGAGCGGCCTTGGCCTCGACATCGACCAGAAGACCGGAAAGAAGACAATCGTCTTCACCAACCAGGGAGGGAAGGTCTGCGTATACGAGCAGGTCAAGGGTAGCAATACCTGGACCTGGGATGACCTAGAATGGACCGCTAAGTAGCGATCCGTCTAGCCACAAGAAAGGGAACAGAATGGCAAGCAACAAGATGGAAGCAAGCACTCCTAGCGAGCCGCGCGACGGGACATACCTCGCGGTATTCGCGCTTGCGGATCACGCTGGCGGTGACCCTGGCGTCCGCGTCGAACTGGAGCAGTGCCGCGAATGCTCTGCGGCCGTAGAGCGGAACGCGGTGCCGGATCACGAGTCGTGGCACGCGAGCCAGGGAGGCGCGGAGCCCAAGGGCAAGAGTAGGTTGTAGCCGTGGCTATTAGCGTCTCCCTCAACGCGAGCGATACGGCTCCGGCCCACGGCCAGATCGTAACGTTCACCTACACAGTCGACGGCAACGATGCGGTAGACCCGTCCAGCGCAGTCGTCTCCGGAGCGGCCGTGGTCGGTGGCGTCCGCTACGAGGTCCAGACAACGATGACGGCTCCGGGTACTCCTCCGGCCTCCGAGCAATTCGAGGTCCCGACCTCCGACGCTCCTGACTGGACGTTCGCCGGTACGTCAGAGCCGAACGTCTTCACCTGTACTATCCCGTAGCCGTGACCGTCATCGTAACGGGAGCCGTCATTATTGGCGGCGTGAGATACCCGGCTCAGGTAGAGATAACGATACCGGAGCCGGTACGGAGGACGAGGAGGAAGCGTGCCTGAGGTATCCGTTAAGCTCCACAGGTTCGATGACCTGGAGGAGGCAACCAACGTAGCGGACGGAATCCGCGAGGCCGGGACACTTACCTATATCGACGCGAGTAGCGGGTCAACCGTTAACCTGTCGGTCGGTGACGTGAGCGTCGAGAACAACTAGGAGGATTCGTGCTATCTCTCCCGGAGCTTCATCAGGTCGAAATGAACCAGCTCGCTAAAGAGCGGGAGCTATCGGACCCGGACCCGGATATGTGGCGGTGGAGCCCGCTTGAGATAGCCGAATTCGCGCGCATGCTGGAGATTGCGCGATCGTGTGCCATGGACGGCCTCCGTAGGCTAACGTTTATGGAGGCCGGAAGTGGCATCGGTACAAAGCTCTATCTCGCCCAGTATCACTTCGGGATGACGGCTATCGGCTATGAGATCAATCCGGCCTATATAGCCCTAGCTCGCGACCTCAACGTCAATACGATCCAGGCCGACCTCCGGACGGAGAACATAGCCTGGGAGGACGGCGACATTGTCTATGTAGCCCGGCCGCTTAAGTCGGACGAGTCAGATACAGTCCGGCCGGACGCGGCTGAGATAGCCCTAGAGCAGAAGATCATGGACCGGATGCGGCCTGGGGCCGTCTATATGGCGGCCTTCGCGGCTATCAAGCCGAAGTGGGCCTGCTACTACCGGAGGTCATTCCGGGGTGTCTGGGTAAAGCCCGGAAAGAAAACTCAGCCGGTTTATGACGCTATGATACGGCGACAGGACGAGCCTGACCCGCTCGTCCCGCAGCCTAGCATGATTGCTTAGTCGCCCATGCCTTCCAGTTCTTCCCGGACTCTGAGACATAAACGCAGATAGGAGTCCGGTCTCCGTTCGCGTAGAGCGTCATCGGCATATAGGCATTATGGCTCATTAGGATCGCGGGCTGGTCCTCGTTGCCATTATGCGTCGCGATGTAGTCGGCCATCCATAGAGTCGGTACCGCGAGGAGAGCTGTCAGCGTAGCGGCGAATATGTAGCGCGGTTGTATCTTCCTCGCGGGCTCCCGGCCGTGGGGCTTCCCGGACTTACGATGGCGTCCTGGCTCTCGTGACCTAGGAGGAGCCCGCTCCGTTATGGGCAGGGGAGCCGTTGTCTCCCCTAGGAGCGATGGGCTTAGATTGTCCCGGCCTCGCGGAGAGTACCAGGGACCTTTCTCTGAGATGAGGTCGGAGTGATTACCTCTGGTCATTTCTCGCCTCCGTCGCTGGCGAGCCACCCGCTGACGGGAGCCGACCCTAGCCCGGAATGGCGGAAAGCGCTAGAGCAGCAGCGATCCCGGACGCTCGCGGACGGCTTCCGGGCTCCTCCGGGCCGGGAAGCGAGCCGAGACGGCCGGAGACGGCCTCTCCGGGCTCCGGACGGGTAGCGGGTACCCTACGGAGCCCGGAGGCTTCTAAGGCCGTCCTAGAGCCGCGAGCCCTGCGGCGTGACCACTTCGACGGTACGCGGAGCCGGAACGTCGTACAGGAGGGTCAGCTCTGCGGTGCCGAATTCGATGGAGGTGAGCAGTTCGTGTTCTACGGTCTCCCGGTCAATCCGGTTCGGAACGGTTATCACAACCATGAAGCCGTACTCCGTCCGGGTAGGGTCGCCGTCCTCCGCTTGCTTCCGGTAGCTCGCGAGGAGAGCCTCAAGGGCCTGGTCTTCCTCACTCATCGCGGGTCCCTGCGGGGTAGTCGTTCACGGCCGCTCGCTCCTGGGCTATGGCGGCAATACGTTCCGGCGAGTCGGCCGCGATCCCTCCGGGAAACGGTAGCGGCGTGTCGGCTATGATCGCTTCCTCTCCCGGATATCTGGGCTCCCTCATTAGCGAGAGCGGAGCCCGGCCGACAAGGAAGCCCGCGAAGAGTTCATCAATACATTCGCCGCATAGCTCTAGCGGGCTGAACTGATCTTCGCTGACTACCTCACCCTTGTTCGTCTTGTGGATGATGGTGAAGTTGAATAGTCCTATCCGTGAGGTACATTCGACTTCGGGATGGCGGTCGCAGAATGTTTTCCTCATTCGGATGGCCTCCTGTGGCGATGGTCGAATAGACGGCCCGGCAGTAGCGTGCCGTCATGTATCTTGTCGTGGAAGGTCCGGTACAGCTCCTCCACGTATGGGGTAAGATGCTTCGGTAGTAGCCGGGGCATTTCCCCTAGGGAGTCGGCGTGTCTATGCGTCATATGCTGGCAGAAGATATCAAGAGGCATATCGTCTGCTGACGGGACACGCACAACCTCCGGCAGGGTCTGGACCGGCTGTTGATCGATGGTCGTCATTCTTTCTCCCTTAGCTCCCTATGCTGGGTCTATAACCCAGATTCGATCGGTCCTGATCGGAGTACCGAACCCGGCTATACGGTTCCCCAGGATAACCACAACGTCGTGGTTAATTCTGATTCGCTCAAGCGTGCTTACTAGCTCCGGGAATCTCCATCGATTGATCCTGGCGTAGACCTCCTCATCCGATACGTCATACATATGGAGCGTGGCCCGCTTTACGAGGTCCGGCCGCTTTAGCTCCGCGATGATCTCCTCGTATTCCTTACCCGTCCGGCTCCGCTCGTCCTCGACAATGTCCTTGTACTCGACTCTACGGACTACCCCGAAGTAAACCACCTGCGGGCCTGGCGTAAACCGGCCTCCGTTCTGCCTCCAGTCGGGGACCTTCATTATGGCCAGGGCATTCCCGTCGTGCGTCGGGAGCGGGACGGCCTTCTGGCTCTTGAGCCAGCGATGGACAGCCTTTAGCTTCCGCTCCGTCTTGTAGAGGCCGAACGGGTCGCGGGCTCCGGAGAACCTCCTAATCGACTCTACCGTCTTGTCACCGATTCCGGGGACCTCCGCTAGCTCGCTCCAGTCGGAGGCCGTAGCGGCTATCTCCGCGAGCGCGGGAGCCTTAGCCGGGCCGATACCCGGAACGGCCGACCATCCCGCGACTAGCTCCATGCGGCTAAGCTCCGGCCTCCGGTCGTTGATCTCGTAATGCGGAGTCCAGGTCCGGCCGCTAATCCCTAGCTGCGGCGGCTTGATATCAATCGAGTGAGCGAGTGCATCCCGCTGGAGCCGGAACGTTAGCTCTTTATCGCCTGCGGCTTTCTGGAGGCTCGCGGCGTAAAACTCTAGCGGGTAGTGCGCCTTGAGCCACGCAGTCCAGAACGCGAGGAGCGAGTAGGAGACGGCGTGCGCTACGTTGAAGGCATACGTCCCGGCCGTAACGAGACGGTGCCATATCTGGTCGGCTAGCTCGTGATTGATTCCGTGGAGGCTAGCCGCTCCCTCCGCGAAGGCGTCAAAGTTCTGCTGGAATGCCGCCTGGCCGGATTTCTTAGCGATAATGCGCCGGATATGATGGACGTTAGTCCAGTCGAGATTACCAATCTCTTTCAGGCAGCGGAGGATATGCTCCTGGAAGATCATCTGCCCGTAAGTGTCCTTGGTGATATCATCCACGATCGCATGGAGCGAGGTCGGCCTGGCCCGGCCGTGCCGGACTTCTACGAATTCGGCCGTCTGCCCGGAGAACAGCGGGCCGGGTCGCGAGAGAGCGTTAATACAAACGATATGCCAGAAGTCCTCCGGAGCTACGTCCCGGTTAACTAGGCGGGTTGCGCGGCCGGAGAACTGGAAGATGCCGACAAGGTCATTCTTCCGGAATACATCGATTGCGGACTGGTCGGTATCCGCGATCGCATAGAGGTCGGCTAGCGTTAGGCCGGCCATAGCGAGGCACCGCGTTATCATGCCGAGAGTCGAGAGCCCTAGGAAGTCGAGTTTGAGAGCCTCGATATACTCCGCGTCAACCTTGTCAATCGAGGCAACCTGCTCGCCGTCCTTCCCGGTATAGACGGCGCAGACGTCCGTAAGCGGCGAGTTAGCTACCATAAGGCCGCAGGCGTGAATCGAGAGCCCACGGTAACCTCCCTCTAGCCGCGCGGCCTTCGCGAGGTCCGGGAACTGCTCTAGGACTTCGCGAGCGGACGGGAACATATCGAACGTATCCTGTAGGGTCGCGTCCGCTCGCGAGTCGCCTCCGCTCCGCTCTATCGCAAGGTTGGCTATTGTCTCGACGGCCCACATCGGAATCTGGAATACCCGGCCGGTATCCTTTAGGGAATTCTTTGCCTTGTACCGGATGAAGTTCCCGATGTGGCCGACGCACTCCGCGCCGTACTTATACGCGAGGTAATCCCGGACCATATAGCGCTGCTCGTCCGAGCAGTCAACGTCGATGTCTGGCGGGTCGTGCCGGGTAACGTCGAGGAAGCGCTCAAATAGCATCGATGGGTACTTATGCGGGTTAACCTCTGTAATGCGGGAGATATAGGCTACGTCCGACGCGGCAGTCGACCCACGGCCGGGACCGATAACCACGCCGTTATCCTTGGCCCATCGGATCGTATCAGAGGTAAACAGAAAGAAGTCCGCGAGCTTCTTTCCGAGGATCATATCCATCTCCCGCTTAATGCGGGCTCCGTGCCAATCCTGGACAGCCTGCGGCTGGCTCCCTAGCTCGCGGTAGTTCCAGCCGAACCGGCACCAGCGCCAGAGTAGCTCCTCTGCCTCGCGCTCCGCGACTTCCGGGAGGAGGGTCATCCCTGACACCTCATTGCGTAATGATACTTCCCGCTCTGGACTATATACATAGTACAGGTCCGGCCGGAGGACGATACAATGACAAGCCCTAGAGCTATCACGAGTACGGCCAGGGTGACCGTTGTCCACACTACGGTCCTCTGCGACAGGCTCATCGGTCCCCATTTCCTTGGTTAGCTGGTCTAGCTCTAGGACTCTCTGGAACTGACGGTAGAGAGCTATTCTATCCTTCCCGGTTAGCCGCTCGCGGGTCCGTAGCTCTCCTAGGTAAAGCTCCAGTAGCCGCTGCCTTATGCTGCTTAGTTCCATACCCCGGCCTTACTGTCATTCTTTGATTAGCTGCGTGATGATGAGCAGGTTCCTCGCGTCGATTCCCATGAGCACATTCGTCCCGATTCGGAAGCGCCAGCCTTCGTGGTCCTTGGCGTAATACTTATTATTGAATATCCGGCTCCACGTCTCCTCGTCCCAGGAGGTCTTGTGGTCGAGGTCGGAATGCGCGAGCTGGGTATTCCAATGCGGGACCACTACATTGAGATGGCCTCCCGGCATAAGGACCCGCTGGCATTCGCGGAGGAGAGCGATGGGGTCCTTAACGTGCTCTAGGAAATGGAGCGCGTAGATGGTAACCACGGACTTGTCCGGGTACGGTATCGGCTCCGTGTCCGCGTCCCAGTCCGGGAGGTCTAGGCTTATCGCCGTACTGATATGCTTCTCTCCGGCTCCTAGGTTTAGCGAGAGCCCGCCTCGATTGTCAGGAAGCCATCCCGGTACGCGCGGCCGGTCGGCTCCGA
>Ga0070717_10003325_pt1 | contig 11479 bp, 8 predicted proteins | sample LARL113metaG_FD_71366 | JGI IMG/M metagenome (GOLD analysis project Ga0070717, IMG submission 71366) | Corn, switchgrass and miscanthus rhizosphere microbial communities from Kellogg Biological Station, Michigan, USA - LAR L11-3 metaG | ecosystem: Host-associated > Plants > Roots > Rhizosphere ...
TGCAGGAATTCGAGCGAATATTGCCAGTATTTGTCGAGCTGATCCGGCACCAGGGCGTCAAGCGCGTCCCACCCGACCCCCCTTGTGACCATGTCATCCATCAGGCGCGCCAGATCGCCTGCCAGCGCCAGCGTCGATGCCGGCCCGCCGACCACAAGCGGCGCCGAGACCGGGCTTTTCGCCCAGATCGCCACCAGCCGCGCCAGCGTCAGCCGGCGCTCGAGCTCGCCAAGCTGCGGCGGAACGTCGAGCGAAACTGTTCCACCCAGCGAATCGGCTTCTTCCGCGAAGGCCAGTTCGTCCTCGTCGATATCGCCGAGCGCGACGATGCGCGGCAGCAGTACAGCTCGCGTGTTCAGCTCGTCGAGAAAGATTTGGCGCACCAATCGTCCGGCGCGGCGGGTCGGCAGATAAAGTGTGGCTTCCGCCAGTCGCTCCGGATGCGCCCGGGCCGCGAAATTCCCGACCAGCCTGCCATCGACCAGCGCGGCGATGACGGCGCGCAAGAACGGCACGGATGCTGGAACACTAAATACGCGCATGGGCTTCCCGATTTTGTACTGGAGCTCCGATTCCGAAGTTCGCAAGTCATCGCGGCGCCCCTGATGCGAACTTCGGAATCAAAGCAGCTTCAGCAATAGCAAATTTCTAGTGCGACTTGGAATTTGAAGTTCCCGAACGAGATCGCGGCAACATGATTCGCCGCACCGCGCAGCATCATGGCATGAGCGGCGACGGGAAGGGAGGAATTGAGCGGGAAATTCAGGCCACGCTTTCGAGAAAGGCCTCTTCGGCGGCGCCAACGGCGTCGGGGGTTCCGACATGCATCCACATGCCGTCGAGCCGCAAACCAAATAAACGCTCCTGCTCGTTGGCCGCATCGAACATTTTCGTCAGCGAGAATTCTCCCGATGGAGCGCCGGCGAAGATCGAAGGCGACATGATCGCAGCACCCGCATAGACGAAGGGAACGATTTGGTGCTCCTTCCGCTTGCGCAAGGCACCGTCGGGCAGCATCGCATAATCGCCGCTGCCTTCATAACCGATGCTGCTGGCGGTTGGCGCCATCAGCAGGAGAATATCCATTCGCGCCGGATCGAAGGTCTCGGCGAGCCTCGCCAGATTCGATCGCACGCCGTCGATCCACAGCGTGTCGGCATTGACCAGGAAAAACGGCGCGTCTCCCAGCAAAGGTAACGCCTTGACAACTCCGCCCCCGGTGCCGAGCACATGATTGCGTTCGTCGGAGACGATCACGCGCGGCTTCTTGCGGGGTGCGACGTGATCGATGATCTGGTCGGGCAGATAATGGACATTGACGACAGCTTCGCTGGCGCCGGCGTCCTTGAGCTTGTCCAGCACATGATCGAGCAACGTGCGGCCGGCTACCTGAACCAGCGGTTTTGGCATTCGGTCGGTCAGGGGCCGCATGCGCAAGCCGAGGCCGGCGGCGAGGACCATGGCTTTGGTGGGCTTGACGGACATCTGTTTTAGAACATTCCCGAACCGTTATTCCCTGTGTTCCGTAGATCATGATGCGATCAAGTGGAATCGCATCATGACCTCATCTCCTTGTTTGAGCATCATCCTATCGGAAAACCGGTTCCCACTTTGCGCTAACGCGGCCCCGGGTCCGGATCATGCTCGCGAAAATTCGAACTTGCCGCGAATCATAGCACGGTGATTCAGGCGACGCACTATTGGTGGACTGCATAATCGTCCGACGTGACGGTGGTGAAACGGCCGCGATGACCGGTGTTTCACGCATCGGCGTTGCTACGCCGCGCCGCTGCTTTCTTCTTCTTGTCGCCGGTCTTCAGGAAGTTGACCCCGATCTGGTCGCCATTGACCCAGGCCAGTTCGCAACGACGGTAGGCAAGCCCGGTCGAGGACAACAGCAAAAAGAACTCCTTCAGATGCAAACCCTCGACGGAACCTTCGATGGTGAGCTTGGCGCCGGTCTCCGAAATATCTTCCATGGTGCAATCGCGCCGCCACGTGCCGTCGATGCCCATCATATGTGCCGCGATGCCGCGCTCGAATGTGACGCGTTCTCCCTTGCGCCGTTCTGTGACCATGGTCTGGCTCCGCCCTCAAAGCAGCCGCTTCCCCGTGCCTTTGGAAAGCACAGGGGTCCGCCGCAGATTAAGGCGAAGACGGCTAACAACCGGTAAATCATGCCTCCGGAGCAGGCACATTGGCGGAATACCAGTCTCGAAGATGCGACAGCGCCGGGTGCGCCAGCGAACGCTCCAGATAGCTCCAGATCCGCGGCTGATGTCGCAGATATTGCGACTTGCCGTCACGCCGGTTGAGCCGCGCAAAGGTGCCGAGAAGGCGCGTGTTGCGCTGCGCCGACATCACCGCATAGATTTCGGCGAAGGTGGCCGGATCGAAACCGTCGTCGGCCGCGTGCCTTGCCTTGATGTAACGCGTCAATAGCGCAAGCTCGAGCTGCTCTTGTATGTCGACGCGCGCATCCTGCAGCAGAGAGACGAGGTCGTAGGCGGCCGGGCCGAGCACGGCGTCCTGGAAATCGATGATGCCTACTCTTGAAATTCCCGACCGTTCGGCAAGCCAGATCAGGTTGGGAGAGTGAAAGTCCCGCAGCATCCAGGTTTTTGCGGTGGCCGTGGCCTTGCCCAGGAGATCGCGCCACAGCGCGACGAACTCGGCACGCGAATGGTCGGCGAGCTCGATGCCGCGATCAGGCAAATACCATTCTGGCATCAACCCGATTTCGATCAGCATGGCCTCGATCTCGAATGTCGGGATCGCGTAGGTGATATGCGGCGCCAGCGGCAGAAGTTCGGGCAGCCGATCGCGGTGCAACGCCGCGAGCAGGTCCACGGCTGTTTCATAGCGTTCGGAGATCGGATTCGGCGGATTGCCTTCGACAAAGCTTTCCAGGCCGAAATCCTCGGTGATGAGAAATCCCGCATCGAGATCGCCGTGATAGATCGCCGGTGCGGAGAAGCCGCGTTCGCGCAAGCCCTTGTCGATGGCGACGAACGGCTTGACGTCCTCGGCCAGATGCACCGCCGCGCTATAGCTCTTGCCGTCATAGATCGCCGGTCCGTCGGGACGCCGCGGCGAATTCATCAGGATGAAGACGCCATCGTCACGCACCAGCCGCGCATAGGATCTGATCGAGGCGTCGCCGGCCATGTGCCGGCGTCTGGCATCCATGAAGCCGGCACCGGCGATGAATTCCCGCAGTGCCTTTAACCTTGTGACCTGGGCGGCGGCTTTCCCGTAGCCGGTGATTTCAGCGGCACGCGCGGTCGATCCGAATGCCGGGCGATGGCTCAGCGCAATCTCGATTCGGTCGCGCGGCAGCGCCTCGGGCGCGCGCTCGGGCCATTCGATCAGCGCCACCACGCCCTCGGGCAAGGGCGACAGGCCGATCTCTTCCAGTTCGGCAGCGCCGTTGATTCGGTAAAGGTCGGCATGAAGAACGCCAAGCGCCGGCAGGTCGTAGCTTTGCGCCAGCGTGAAGGTCGGGCTTGGCACCTCGATCGAATCGTCGCCGGCGAGGTAGCGGATCATGGCGCGCGCCGCCGCGGTCTTGCCGGCGCCGAGATCGCCCGACAGCGTGATGACGTCGCCCGGGCCGATCAAGAGCGCAAGATCGGCCATCAGGCCTGCGGTCGCGGTTTCGTTCGAAAGCGCAACCTGGATGGTCGCGAGCTCGCTCATTCCGCGGCGTTACGATGCGCGGCCTGATCGACCGGAAAATCGCAAGTGACGGTCGTTCCTCTGCCGACGGTCGAATCGACGCGCACCCTGCCTCCGTGCAGTTCGACGAATGATTTCACCAGTGGCAATCCGAGGCCGGCGCCGCGGTGCCGCGAGCCGTTGGAATGACTCTCGAACCAGTCGAACACCTTGTCCTTGACGTCGGGCGGAATGCCCGGACCGAGATCGGTCACTGCAAACACCACATGGTGCTTGGTACGTCCGGCGCTCAGCGTAATCGTGGAATCCTGGGGCGAGAAGCCGACCGCATTCGCCAACAGATTATACAGCACCTGCACCACGCGGCCGCCGTCGGCCACGAAGGTTCCAATGTTGGGATCGACCTCGATTCTCAGTTTGATGCGGTCGCGCTTGAGCCGGTCCTGAATCCCCTCCGCTGCATTGTCGATGGTCCTTCGAATATCGACCGGGCCGAGTTCCAGGGTCATCGCGCCGGCGTCGATGCTGGCGAGATCGAGAATGTTGTTGATGAGGGCGAACAGCGAGTTGGTCGAGGTCGTGATGTAATTGAGGTACTCGGCCTGCTTGGCAACCAGCGGGCCGGTCGCCGGATCGTTCAGGAGGTGGGCGAAGCCGATGATGGTGGTCAGCGGCGAGCGCAGTTCATAGGAGACGTGATGGACGAAATCGACCTTCATCTGATCGGCCGTCTCCAGCGCCTCGTTGCGCTCGCGCAGCGCGCGCTCGACATTTTCGGTGTCGGTGATGTCCTGGAAGGTCAGCATCGTGGCGCCGTCGGGCAGCGGCATGGTCATGCCATCCAGCACGCTGCCGTCCTTGCGCTCCAGTTTCAGCGGCACCTGGACGCGGTTGTCGATCCGCGTAACCGCGTCGCGGATGGTGCGCCAGGTCGCCGCGTCATCGAACAGCGGCCTGCACCAGGCGTCCACCGTCTCGATGTGCGGCTGCTCGCCCAGCGCCTCCGGCGACAGCTTCCACATCCTGGCAAAGGCCGGGTTGAACAATTGGGCGCGGCCATTGCTGCCGAACACGGCAACCGCTTCGGCGAGGTTGTCGAGCGTTTCGCGCTGGACGCGGATCAGGCCGTCGAACCGGCGCGCCAGATCGAGGCTTTCGGTGACGTCGTCGAACAGATAGGTCACGCCACCTTCCGGATTGGGCGTGGTGACGACGCCGAGAGCGCGCCCGTCAGGCAGGTACCAGACATCCTTCTTGGTCTCGACGGCGCGGTAGGCCTCGTGGAGCTTTGCCTTCCAGGCGCGAAAATCCGGTTGTTCGGGCAGTTTGCGCGCGGCGCGAAGCCGGTCGAGCACGCTTGAATCGTCGGGGTTGCCGTCGAGAAAGCCGCGGTCGAGATCCCAGAGACGGCGATAGGAATCATTGTAGAAAGCAAGCCGCCGATGGCCGTCGAAGACGGCGACGCCGGAGGACAGTTGATCGAGCGTGCGACGGTGCGCTTCCGCCATCCGCACCAGCGCCGAACTCAGCGCGGTGGCTTCCGAAGCATCGATCGCCACGCCGACGCTGCCGCCGCCGAGATTGAGCCCGTGCACGTCGTAGAAACGCCGCTCGCCGCCGACCACGATCGGCAGCCTTGCCGCAAATACCGCCTTTTCGTTCAGGGCGCGTTCCATGTTGCTGCGGTCCGCACTGTCGAGCAGTTCCAGTTTACGATCGATCGCGTCGGCGACGCTCGCGGCTTCCGTCGCGCGCGCGTAGGCGCTGTTGGCATAAACGAGCCCGCCGCCCGCGCGTCTGGTCCAGATCGGCCAGGGCGCGGCAGCCGCAAAGGCCCGAAGCATTTCGGTCTCATCCAGCAGCGCTTTGTGGCGGAGATTGGTCTCGGCCAATTCCCGCCGCACCCCGGAAAGTTCTCGAATCCGCACCACGGCCTGGCCGCCGATGGCGCGACCCATCGTCTCCACGGCGGTCCCGCCCGATGTGGTCAGGTTGAGCAGAAAACCCTCGCCCGTCTCGCGCAAGGCCTCGACCGCGCGATCCATCTGGCGGGCGGCCTCTGCCGGCAGCCAGGTACCGAATGCCAGACAGCGCACTGGGGCTTCCGGCGAGGCGAGCAGCGAGGTATCGCCGCTGACCTGCGCGCGACTGTCCCCTGCCGTCCAGGAGATCAGAACCTGCGGTTCGGCGAACAGCAGAGCGCGGAAACGGTCGGCCTCGCTTTGCAGACTCTGGATTTCGGCACGCAGCCGCGTCTCGCTTCGTGCCGCGCGCAGCCGCGTGCGCATCAGCAGGATCGCGGAGAGGACTGAAAAACCGACCAGCGACAACGCGGTCGTCAGTACCGCGATCTCCTGATGGCTCAAGTCGATGAAGGAGGTGATGCTGTGATGCAGATGCGGCAGATCGCTCGCCTCCGCCGGGTAGACCGAAATCAGTACGGTGGCGGCAACGGAAGTTGCAGCGACAGTCAGGCCGCTGCGCGCCAGTGATGAGCACGACAGCAGGGTCCGACGCATCGCCGCGATCACGCCCGACATGGTTTGCCCCAAACGCACGAAGCTGCGCCCGGCTTCCCCCGCCGGGCGCGAATCAAGAGACAATATCGCCAAGCGGACTCGATTGGGTAAGAGTCCAGACCGTGAACGCGAATGGCATGGCAGAAATTTGGGGATTAAGGGCCCCTCACTCCGGCCATTTTTACCAAAGGCGAATCATCGAACGCTAGATCATGACGCGATTAGGTGGAAACGCATCATGCTCTCATCTCTTTGTTTGAGCATGATCTTTTCGGAAAACCGGTTTCAACTTTGCGCTAACGCGGCCCTTCGGGTCCGGATCACGCTCTGGCGGGTCGGTCAGCGGCCGGTCGAACCGAAGCCGCCGCCGCCGCGCTCGGTTGCGGAAAGCGAGGCCACGAGCGTGAACTCGGCGCGAACCACGGCCGCAATCACCATCTGCGCGATCCGCTCGCCGCGCCTGACCAGAAACGGCGTATCGCCGTGATTGATCAGAAGCACGCCGATTTCGCCGCGATAATCCGCATCCACCGTGCCCGGCGCGTTGAGAACGGTAACGCCGTGCTTGGCCGCAAGTCCGGAGCGCGGACGCACCTGGGCCTCAAAGCCTTCAGGCAGTGCGATCGTCAGGCCGGTCGGAACGAGCGCATATGCTCCTGGCGCCAGCATCACCGGGGCGTCTTCCGCCACGGCGGCAACGAGGTCGAGACCTGCGGCAAGCGCGCTTTGATAGGCGGGCAGGGCGAGACCCTCGCCATGCGGCAATCGCCGGATTTCGATTTTGATGCTGGTAGTCACGATCGCTTCTCCGCGTTGACGGCCTCTGCGACCCGCGCCACCAGCGCGCTGGCGACTTCCTCCTTGGTCATCACCGGCCAGGATTCGACCTTGATGTCGTGGCCGTCCCGGGTGAGCAGATGAATGGTGTTGCGGTCGCCGCCCATCACCCCTGTCGCCGGCGAGACATCGTTGGCGACGATCCAGTCGCAGCCCTTGCGCGCGAGCTTGGCGCTCGCGTTCTCGATCAGATGCTCGGTCTCCGCGGCAAAGCCGATCACCAGCGGCGGCCGTCTGTCCCTCAGCTTGGAGATCGTCGCCAGAATGTCCGGATTTTCCACGAGCTGCAGCGGCGGCACGCCGGCCGGTGTTTTCTTGAGTTTCTGCGCCCCTTCACTGGCGACGCGCCAGTCGGCCACGGCAGCCGCGAAGATCGCGACATCCGCGGGAAGGGATGCCTCCACCTTTGCAAGCATCTCGCGCGCCGATTCCACATGGATCACGGCGACGCCCGGCGGATCTTCGAGATCGACGGGGCCCGAGATCAGGGTGACCCGCGCACCCGCCGCTTGCGCTGCGGCTGCGATCGCAAAACCCTGTTTGCCGGAGGAGCGATTGGCGATGTAGCGCACCGGGTCGATCGGCTCGTGGGTTGGGCCTGCCGTGATCAGGATGCGATGGCCGGCCAATGGCCGTGGCTTCGGCGGGCGCAGCAAGCGCTCGGCGACGTCGGCAATTTCCAGGGGCTCCGCCATCCGGCCGATTCCGGCTTCGCCGGCCTCCGCCATCTCCCCGGCGTTGGGGCCGATCATGGTGACGCCGTCGCGCTCAAGTAGCGCGAGATTGCGCCTGGTGGCGGGATTATGCCACATCAGTGGGTTCATTGCAGGCGCGAGCAGGATCGGCCGGTTTGCGGCCAACAGAATGGCCGTCGCAAGATCGTCGGCAGCGCCATGCGCCATCTTGGCCATGAGGTCGGCGGTTGCCGGCGCCACGATGATCAGGTCGCAATCACGCGCCAAGCGAATGTGGCCCGCGTCGAATTCGCTCTCGGGATCGAACAAATCGGTGTAGCAGCGCGCGTTCGACAACGCGCTTGCGGTGAGCGCGGTGACAAAGTGTTGTGCCGCCTTTGTCAGCACGCAGCGGACATGAGTATGCCGCTCCTTCAATCGCCGGATCAGGTCCAGCGCCTTGTAGGCGGCGATGCCGCCGCCGATGATCAGGGTGATGCGCGGCAAGGCAGCATCGGGGCGCGAAGCTGTCGGGCTGCTGGACAAGCGTGGGGCTTCCGGCGGGGCAGGGGAGGCACTGGATGGGCCATTCTGCGAGGCGTCCCGCAGGATTACCCTGACCTCGTCCTCGACCGAGCGGCCGTTGCGGGCCGCCCGCAGCCGCAGCGCATCGCGAATCGCCTCGTCGAGCTTTCGGATCGTCAGGCTCGCCATTTTTAAGTGGTTCCGTCCAGATTGATAGCAATGCTATCATCAATTTGATTGCACTGCAATCAAAGCTGGCGGATGGCGAACAGGATCCCAATGAAGGTCAGCGCGATAACCCAGAGGGCAATCGCCCGCCAACGGCTCTTGCGGCCTTCGGTCCGCCCCATCGCCGCGATGGTGTCGGGCGAGAGCGTCAGGCCTTCCCGTGTCATGGTTTCGAGTTGCCCGACCACGTTGACGGCCCGCGTCGCGATCGAAGGCAGGTCGGCCATGAGGCGGCCGAGTTCTCCGGCGCCGACCATTGCGCCCTGCATGCGACCGACCGGACCGAGGTTGCGTTCGATCCACTCGCGGACCACGGGGTCGGCGACCTTCCAGATGTCGAGCCTGGGATCGAAGCCGCGGGCGACACCTTCCACCACCACCATGGTCTTCTGCAGCAGGATCAATTCAGGGCGCGTGCGCATGTCGAACAAGCCCGTCACCTCCAGCAACAGCGTCAACAGCTTTGCCATCGAGATTTCTTCGGCGGTGCGGTTGTGGATCGGCTCGCCGATGGCGCGGATGGCTTGTGCGAAATTCTCCACCGAGTGATGCGGCGGAACATAACCAGCTTCGAAATGCACTTCGGCGACGCGGCGGTAGTCGCGGGTGATGAAGCCCAGAAGAATCTCGGCGAGAAAACGCCGCTCTTTCAGGCCCAGCCGCCCCATGATGCCGAAGTCGACGGCAACAAGCCGGCCGGACTCGTCGAGAAACAGATTGCCGGGATGCATGTCGGCATGGAAAAAGCCGTCGCGCAGCGCGTGCCGCAGGAAACTCTGGATCACCTTGCGGCCCAGGTCGGGCAGATCGACGTTCGATTGTTCAAGCCGCGCATGGTCGGAGAGCGCAATGCCATCGACCCATTCCATGGTCAGGACATTGTGGGTGGTACGATCCCAGTCCACTGCGGGCACGCGAAAGTCCGGATCGCCGCGGGTGTTTTCCGCCATTTCCGACAGCGCGGCCGCTTCCAGCCGCAAGTCCATCTCCATCGACACCGAGCGCGACATGGTGTTGATGACCTCGACCAGACGCAACCGCCGCGCTTCCGCCGAATAGATTTCGGCCTGGTGTGCGACAAAGAAGAAGTCGGAGAGGTCGCGCCGGAAGCGGGCGGCCACGTTGGGCCGCAAGACCTTCACCGCCACCTGGATACGAACGCCGTCGCGCTCGACTTCGCCGCGATGCACCTGCGCGATCGAGGCCGCGGCAACCGGAGGACCCAGGCTTGCAAACGCCTGTGACAACGGCTTTTCCAGCGACGCTGCGATGACGGCCTCGGCCTCGCTTTGCGGAAACGGCGGCAGCCTGTCCTGCAGGCTTTCCAGGTCGCGCGCCAGGATGACGCCGACCACGTCGGGCCGGGTGCCGAGAAATTGTCCGAGCTTCAGGTAAGCCGGACCCAGCCGGGTCAGCGCCCGCGACAGCCGCGGGCCGGACTTGGCGCCGGGGCGCTCGATGACGCGCGCCAGGCGTAGCGCCCATTGGCCCGGCGGCGGCACCAGTATCGGATCGACGACACCGAACACGCCCTCGCGCGCGAACACAAACGCGGCGCGGGCAACCCGGGCGATGTGGGTTATTGCGGCAATCACAAACGCCAGCCCGAATGCAACGCTACGATGCCGCCAGAGAAGCTTTGCCAGCCGACCCGCGAGAAGCCGGCAGCACGGATCATGTCGGCGAAAGCGGCCGGCCTTGGGAATTGCCGGATCGATTCCACGAGATAGCGATAGGACTCGGCATCGCCGGTCACCGCGCGCCCGAGCGGGGGAATCACATTGAAGGAAAACAGATCATAGATGCGGTCGAGGCCGGGCACGTCGACGGTGGAAAACTCAAGGCACAGGAAGCGGCTGCCGGGCCTGAGCACGCGAAACGCCTCGGAGAGCGCGCAATCGATTCGCGGCACGTTGCGGATTCCGAACGCAATGGTGTAGGCGTCGAATGTATTGTTGGAAAAGGCGAGCGCCTCGGCGTTGCCCTCGACGAACGAAACACGGTCGTCAAGGTGTTGCGCAACCGCGCGCTCGCGACCGACCGCCAGCATGTCGGAATTGATGTCGCAGACGGTCGCCCGAAAGCCAGGTCCTGCGGCTTGCGCGGCGCGGAACGCGATGTCGCCGGTACCGCCGGCAACGTCGAGCAGGCAAAACCGCGTATCGCCGCGTGACGGGTCGAGCGCATTGATCATCAGCTGCTTCCAGAGCCGATGCAGACCCGCCGACATCAAATCGTTCATCAGGTCGTAGCGCTGGGCCACGCTGTGAAACACGTCGTTAACCAGCGTCTGCTTGTCGTTCAGGGGCACGTCCCTGAAGCCAAAATGCGTGGTTTGATCCGCTCCGCTCATTCAACACGTCTCCGCTGCCCGACCATAGCGTGCTCGCCGCAATGGCGCTATCACACGATACTGAAGTGTCCCGGTTCCGACATTCGTATCATGTTGCTGCGGGCTCGTTTACGAATGTCAGAACCAAAAAGACACTCGTAAATATGGTTACTAGTGTCCCGATTCCGAAGTTCGTATCATCTTGCGGCGACCCCGTTTGCGAACTTCGGAATCGAAAGGACACTAGCAAGTCATTGTTTTCTAGTGTGGCTTTGGTTCAGAAGTCCGCATGACGAACTCACGGGCTACAAATGATGCTGACTTCTGAACCGCCACACCAGGGCGGTTTCGGATTTGACATTCGCCCTGAGGAGTCGTGGCTATACTGAAGCGAATGTCAAATCCACCGCACTAGTGTCCCGGTTCTGACATTCGTATCATACTGCGGCGGCCTCTTTTACGAATGTCAGAACCAAAGAGACACCAACCACCCTTGAATTTCAGTGTGGCTTTAACTCTGATGTTCCTTGCAAGAGGCCGCCGAAAAACTGAAAGGAACGTCAGTGTCGCCACACTGATGTGAATGCCGCCTATGCCTGAATTACCCGAAGTCGAGACCGTCCGCCGCGGCCTGCAGCCGGCCATGGAAGGGGCCAGGATCATGAAGGCCGATCTGCGGCGCAAAG
>Ga0070717_10003326_pt1 | contig 11479 bp, 11 predicted proteins | sample LARL113metaG_FD_71366 | JGI IMG/M metagenome (GOLD analysis project Ga0070717, IMG submission 71366) | Corn, switchgrass and miscanthus rhizosphere microbial communities from Kellogg Biological Station, Michigan, USA - LAR L11-3 metaG | ecosystem: Host-associated > Plants > Roots > Rhizosphere ...
GCCCGGCTGACCGTGCGCTGCGTCGGTCCCGGCTGCCCGCGGGGCGTGGAGCGCGCCGGCCGCGCCGGTCTGAGGCGCCTCTGGCGGAGGCTCGAGCGACCGCTCTATCACTCCGGCGATCGGCTCCGGATCACGATCACCCAGCCCGGCCACGTCGCCGAGCGCGCCGAGGTGCAGATCCGCGCCTCCCGGCTGCCGCTGGTGCGCATGCTGTAGCTGCGGGCGGCAGTCCTGGTACGGTGACGCGCCTGTCCGCGCCCGAGATGAAATCCACGTCCTCCGGCGAGCTGACCGCCACGTGCGGTGAGCTCGAGATCTGTTATGAGACGTTCGGCTCCTCCTCAGCGCCGCCGATGCTGCTGATCATGGGCCTGGCCTCCCAGATGCTGATGTGGGACGAGCAGTTCTGTGAGCAGCTCGCCTCGCGCGGCTTCTTCGTCATCCGCTTCGACAACCGGGACATCGGGCGCTCCAGCTATCTGAAGGGGTCGGTCATCGCCTCGCGCTGGCAGCTTCTGCGAGGCAGCGCGAAGGGGGCCGCCTACTCGCTGGACGAGATGGCCACCGACGCCGTCGGCCTCCTCGACCACCTCGGGATCGGCGCCGCGCACGTCGTCGGCATCTCGATGGGCGGCATGATCGCGCAGCTGTTGGCGATCAACCACCCCGAGCGTGTCCGCTCGCTGGTCTCGATCATGTCCACCACCGGCAACCGCCGTGTCGGGCGCCCCCAGCCGAAGATGATGATGCGGCTGATGCGGAAGGGCGCCCGGGAGCGCGACGCCTACATCCGCGATCACCTCGACACCTACCGCGCGATCGGGTCCAAGACCTATGACTTCGAGGAAGAGCACAAGCGCGAGCGGGCCGCCCGCATGTTCGAGCGCGGCGTCTACCCCGCGGGCAGCGCGCGGCAGCTCGCCGCGGTGACCTCGGCCGCGGATCGGACCGAGGCGCTGTCCGGCGTCCGCGTCCCCACCACCGTCATCCACGGCGATGCCGATCCCCTCGTCGACGTCTCGGGCGGCCGGGCCACGGCCGAGGCCATCCCCGGGGCCAGGCTCGTGATCTTCCCGGGCATGGGCCACGATCTCCCCCGTGAGCTGTGGCCGGAGATCATCGACGCGATCGCAGAGAACGCGAGCGCGGCCGGCGAGAGCTGACACGGCGCCCCGCGCTCGATACGGTCCCGCTGCGGCGTCGCAGCACCGAGGCGGGCCACCGCGCCTGAGGGCGCGCGCCCTCTCCGGGGTCACCCCGGGGATCCCCCAGTGGATGGGACAGTGCATCGCGAGCCCTGGGGTGCATCCGTTCGGAGGCACGTTCGGGCACGCACGACAGAGAGCAGTCGGAGCGCGGCGCCGCCATCATCTCGCTCATGTACACAGCGCGTGAGCGCAGTGCGATCGCCGCCCAGCTGGCGGGCGCGATGCTCGGCGTCCGGTGGACGCCGGAGGCGGTCGCCGAGGCGGCCGCGACGCGCCTGGGGCGGTGGCCGAGCTGGCTCGACGCTCTCGCGCTGCGCATCGTTGACTCCCACTGGCAGGCGCCGGCCGGGGACCCGGCGGATCTCGCCTCGGCCATCGAGGCGTCCCTGGTCGAGCTCCGCGCCGGCCCCGAGCGGCTCCTGCACGACTGGCCGATCGCCACGCTGGACTCGGTCGATCAGCTCGCGGCGGCGCTGGAGCTGTCAGACGGGCACCTGGCGTGGCTGGCAGACGTCCGTGGCCTGGAGCGCACCGTGCCCGCCGAACGGCTGCGCAACTATCGCTACGCGGCGGTGGCGCGGCGCAGCGGCCTGCCCCGCGTGATCGAGGCCCCGAAGCTCAAGCTCAAGGAGGTTCAGCGCTGGATCCTGCGCGAGATCCTGGATCACGTGCCCGTGCACCCGGCGGCGCGGGGATTCACCCGGGGACGCTCGGTCATCGATCATGCCCGCGCCCACTCCGGCCAGCCGTCGCTGCTGCGCCTCGACCTCGCCGACTTCTTCGCGTCGGTCTCGGCGGGGCGCGTCTTCGGCGTCTTTCGCACCCTCGGCTACGAGCCGGCGGTGGCTCACGTGCTGACCGGCCTGACCACCAACACGGTCCCCGAGCAGGTCTGGCAGGTGATCCACGGTGCGGCCGCCTCCGCCGGCGTCCAGCGCCGGTTCCACCTCGGACGCCAGCTCGCCACCCCCCACCTGCCCCAGGGCGCGCCCACCTCCCCCGCGCTGGCCAATTCCGCCGCCTTCCGCCTCGACCGCCGGCTGAGCGGACTGGCGGCGTCGCACGGGATCCGATACTCCCGCTACGCCGACGACCTCGCCTTCTCCGGCCCGCGTGTCGCGCGCCGCGCCGCCCACCTGGGCGCCGCGGTCGCCGAGATCGTTCGCGCGGAGGGCTTCGCCGTCAATGCCGACAAGACCGTCCTGCGCAGCCGCGCGGCGCGCCAATCGGTCTGCGGGATCGTCGTCAACGCGACCCCCAACATCCCGCGCGCCGAGTACGACCGCCTGAAGGCCATCCTTTACAACGCGCGCCGTCACGGGCCCGCGAGCCAGGGCCTGACGGGACGCGAGGCGCACCTGCGCGGGAGCATCGCGTGGGTGGCCTCGCTCAACCCGGCGCGCGGTGAGAAGCTGATGCGCCGGTTCGCCGAGATCGACTGGAACGCCTAGTGGGCTCCACCGGAGCCCACTGCATCAGCCGAGCTGGATGAGGACGCGGCCGGCCTCGGTGCGCACCGCGTAGGTGCAGAGGTTCACGCGCGCGGGCGCGCGCTTGGCCTCGCCGGTCTTGTAGTTGAAGCGGCCGTTGTGCTTCGGGCACTCGATGATGTCGTCCTGCACGAGCCCGTCGGCGAGGCGAGCGTGCTCGTGGGTGCAGATGGCGTCGGTGGCGTGAAAGGTGTCCTCGGGGCTGCGGTAGACGGCGAAGCTCCGCCCGTTGCACTCCACCTCGATCACGTCCTCCTCGTCGATCTCGTCCACGGCGCAGACGTCGACCCACCCATCACCCAGGGCGCTCATCAGGCCTCGAACACGGCGTTGTGCATCTCGGGCCGGAACGGCTGGGCCGCCGGTGGAAGCTCGCGCCGCACGTAGTAGTCGGGCTCGCGCATCTGGCGCAGCAGCGTCGGGACGATCTCCCGGTAGGCGGCGAGCAGGCTCGGGTACGGCGTCGGCAGATCCCGGGCCACTTCGGCGTGGAGCCTGGGCAGGGCGTGGTAGGGGACCATCGGGAACATGTGGTGCTCGACGTGGTAGTTCATGTTCAGGTACAGGAAACGGAACACGGGGTTCATGTAGATCGTGCGGGCGTTGAGGCGGTGGTCGAGCACGTTCTCGGCCAGCCCGGCGTGCTGGGAGAGCCCGAACAGCGCCGCCAGCCAGCGGCCGTACAGCGACGGAAGCCCGACGTACATGAGCGGCAGCAGCGAGTGCAGCACGATCGCCAGGGCGATCACCACCGCATAGATCGCCACCCACGCGCGCGCCTCGCGGTAGACGCGGAAGCGCTCGCCCTCCGGGATGAAGTCCCGCTCCTCCTCGGTCAGCTGCCCGGCCGCGTGGCGGCCAACGCTGATGGCGGTGCTCCACGCGTCGCGCAGCCCGACGACGTTGATCACCAGCTTGGCCACGTCGGGCGGGCGCATCGCGGCGATCTCGCGGTCGCGCCCGACGATGATCGTGTCGGTGTGGTGGCGGGCGTGGCTCCAGCGCCAGAAGGTCGGCTCCTTCATGTTCATGAACGACGCCACCTGGTAGAGCACATCGTTGAGCCAGGCGGTCTTGAACGCGGTGCCGTGGCCGCTCTCGTGCCAGCGCGAGTCCGTGGCCGATCCGTAGAGCACCCCGTAGGCGATGAAGCACGGAACGGTCAGCCACGTGCCCCAGGTGAGGCCACCGGCCACGCCGAAGGCGATCAGCAGCCCCAGCCATAGCGCGGTGTCGCGCAGCGCGGGGCCGTCGCTGCGGCGCATCAGTTCCTTCATGCGCTTGCGGGGGACGTCGGGGTGATACCAGTCGGCGGCGACCAGCCCCTGCTCGGCCGCACGCTGTGCGCTCGGTCCGATCAGGCTGTAGTCGCGCTTCTCCATCGGCGCCACCGAGTCAATCACAGCCGCCCGGCGCGGCTGGTGAGAGCCCCTTAGGCGGTGCGACCCGACAGCCGCCGGAAGAAGCCCGAGCAGGCCGCGCCGATCCGGCTAAAGAAGCCACCACCCGGCCGCGCCGCTGAGGCGGAGCCACCTTGTGCGCCGGAGGTCCCCGGCGACTGTCCGCGCGCCGCGGCCGGCATGGAGCCGACCGACGCCGGGCCCCCGCCGAACAGCGATTCCGCGGCCGTGTTGGCCCAGATGACCGAGCGCAGATAGTGCTCGTCGGCATGCGCCAGAGTCGCGCCGGCGCCGTTCTCACCGGTCTCGCGCGCGGTGGCGGCGTCGAGGAGCTCGCCCATGGGGCCCTGGCGATGAATGAGGGCGTCACGCATGTCATCGGCGAGCGGCAGGGAGGCCACCGCGTCCTGCATCGGGACGTCCATGAGCGCGTCGATGACGCTGAACAGCCCCAGCGTGAACAGCTCCGAGGGGGTGGCGATGTGCAGCTGCTCGCCGGCCAGCTCGCAGAAGCGGGCGCGGGTGAGCGCGGTCAACGTCAGCTCGGTGGGCTTGTCGTCGACGCTCGCCAGGACGCTGAGCGTCGCCCAGCGCCGGGCGTTCTCGACGCCGAGCAGGGCAAGCGCCTGCCCGATCGAGCGCACGTCACCGCGAAGCCCGAAGTAGGCCGAGTTGACGTAGCGCAGCATCCGGAAGCTGAGGGCGACGTCGCGCGCGATGAGCTGCTCGAGGTCTGACAGCTCCACGTCGTCGCGCTGGAGCGCGGCGACCACCTGCAGCAGGGCCAGGCGATTGGCGGTGATGCTGCGGGTCGCCACCACCGCGGGCTGGCAGAAGAAGTAGCCCTGGAAGAGATCGCAGCCGGCGTCCACGCACAGCTCCTGCTCGGGCGGGGTGGCCACGCGCTTGGCCAGGACCTGACAGTCGTGCGGACGCAGCTCGGCCACCCGCTCGGCGAGCTGCTCGGCCCCCAGCTCGCGCACATCGAGCTTGACGACGTCGAAGAGCTCCAGGACGCCGTCCGGATGCGCCCGGGACCCAAACCCGTCGAGCGCGAGACGGTAGCCGCGACCTTTCAGGTCGCGCAGCCCGGCGATGAGCTCCTCGTCGAACTCCTCCTCATCGGCCACCTCGAGCCCACCGCGGTCCGCTGGGATCGCCTGCGCCAGTCCCTCCAGGATGAACTCACGCGTGACATTGATCCACGCACGCTTGCGGCCGACGATCCGGGCCAGCTCGAGCTCGGTGAACGAGTTGAGCACCACGGTCGCCGTGGCGCGATGCGGGCTGTCGGAGGACCCGTCCCCCGCGTAGCCACTGCCGCGGAACAGCAGCTCATACCCCACCACCTCGAGCTTGCGGTTGAAGATTGGCTGGCGCGCGATGAAGGCAGATTGCATGACCTGGGTCCTGTGAGGATTGTCGGCAGCGGGAGGGTGGCGCTAAAGCAGCAGATCAGCACCTGGACCGGACGGCCATGCGCGCAGTCACGGGCCGCTGACCAGGGCGATGGTGAGAGTGCTGGTGTAGCTGCCCGCGTAGGTGTTGGCGGGCACCGTGACACCGATCGTGGGTGTGATCGTGAAGATCCCGGTCCCGGTCCCGGCGGCGGCATCAGCCAGCTTGACCGCGGTGGGCGGGGTGCCCCCGGCGGGGATGGTGAGCGGATAGGTGACGGCGTTGGTGGGCGTGAGGCAGCTCGCCCCGCCCACGCACGCGCTGGACACCGCCTGGGCGCGGGACGCGCTCGTCGCCAGCGCGTGGCTTGAACCGGTGGAGAACTGCGTCGAGGTGATGGTGAGGTTCCAGCCCGCGGCGGCACCCGTCCGCGTGTCCTGGACGGTCAGCGGCAGCGTGTAGGTGGGCGTCTGGTCCCCCGCCGGAAGATTCGCCGAGAAGGCCGGAGTGGCCGTGCTGGCGAGCGAGAGCGTCGCCGAGGTCGCCGGGTCGAGCGCGATCGCCTCGGCTACCCATGCGCCGCTGGTGACCGGGGTCGCGGTCTTGCCCGGGGTGGCGCCGGCGCTCGCTTGGGTGAAGTCCGCCGCCTCGCTCTCGGTGCCGGCATTGGAGACGTCGTAGCGCTCCGTCGTCGACGCCCCCGGGACGATCGAGTTGCTCAACCACGTACCGGTGGAGCCCACCGCCGCGAGGACCGTGTCGCCGGCGACGTTGGTCGTCACGCTGGGGACCGACGCGTTGCCGCTGCTGCCCGAGGCGGCCGCCGAGGCGTCGATGGGCACGCTTCCATCGACCCCGGAGTACGCGGCGATCCCGCCCGACGCGAGCCGGGCACCGCCCAGCGTCCACGTGTAGCTGCTCGGCTCGCTGCTTCCGGCAACGCGGTAGTAGGCCGTCTGGCGAAGCGTGGTCGTCACGTCCTGGATCTGCGTCCATCCCGACGGCGGCGTGATCGCACCGGTCCCGGCTGCCGTGATCGTCGCCACGAGCACGTTCCCCGATGCCACGCCCCCCGGCTTGTTGATCGTCTCCGACGAGGCCCCGCTGGTGTTGGCGGCAGACGCGCCTGCCACAAACGTCACTGCCGCGCGCGCGGGCCCCGCCGTGGCCAGCGCGCACCCCGCCACGAGCGCCAGGCGCCGGAGCGCGCTACACGCGCGGCGCACGCCGATTCATGGCCACCGCGGCGCCGAACCCCAGAGCGAGCAGCGCTGCGCCGCCGAGCACGATCACCAGCGGGCTCGGCCCAGAGCCGCCCCCGGCACGAGTGACCTGCGCCGCGTTGGCCGCCCCGAACACCTGCACGATCGAATGGCTGGAGACCGTGCACCCGAGCCCCCGCCCCAGGTGGCGGCCGGAGCCATAGGTGAGCGAGACCGCGGCGCGGTAATGCCCGGGTCCCAGTGGCCTCCCCGTCAGTACCACGGGATAGCTGATCGCGGTCCGGGGGAGGAACGTGTCGACCGCGAAGCTCTGACGCTTGAGCTGGCGCCCGGCGGCGCTCGTCACCGTCAGGCTGCCGCTGCCCTTGACGAACTGATTCCCGGTGTTCCCCATTCCGATGAAGATCGTCTGGTAGCCGTGGGGGCCGCCGACCCGGCAGCCATTGACCATCATCCGCTGCACCGGACGCGCGGGCACGTTGACCTGAAGTGCCAGCACCGTGAGCGCCTGGACGTTGATGTGGAACCCGCTCTTGACCCCGTAGCGATGCAGCGGTGTCACCGGCTGGGCGACGATGGCACCGAGGTGCTGGCCCCCTCGCACCCCATGCGGCACCCGAACCACGAACGTCACCAGGGCACGTCCATGGCCCCCAAGCACCACGCGACGGGTCGGCAGCCTCGTCCACGCGCCGACATCGCGTCGCGGTCGCGCCCGCGAGAGATAGACCGCCCCCGATGTCTGCCCGGTCGTGGCATCCACCGGGTAGAGCAGGACCGTGCCGCGGGCGGTACTCGTGTTCACCACCGCCACCTGCCCCGTGATCCTCGCGCCCGCGCGCGCGGAGTAGACGAAGTAGCCCTTGCCGCCGGCCGGGCCAACCGGCGTCAGCGAGACGGTGGGGCCGGCCGCCCGGACGGTCCCCGGAGCGACAGCCGCCAGCAGGCCGATCGTGACGGCCAGGACGGCGGGGGCACGCCGCCGCAGGGGCCGGCCCACTAGGGACCGCTGACGATCGAGACCGTCAGCGTGCTCGAGTAGCTGCCGGCAAAGGTGGTGGCGGGCACGAACACACCCACCGTCGGAGTGACCGTGAAGGAGCCGAGCCCGGTGCTGGCGGCTGCGTTGAAGAACTTGACCGCCGTGGGTGGAGTGGCGCCCGCCGGTACGACCACCGGATAGGTGACGGCGTTGGTGGGGTTGGTGCAGGTGCCCGAGGCACACACCGAAGTTGCGCCGGTGATCGTCGAGGCGTTGGCGGCCAGCAGATGGGGCGTGCCACCCCCGGTGGTGAATTGCGTCGAGGTGACGGTCAGGTTCCAGCCGGCGCCGCTGCCTGTGGTGTCCACCGCGGTCAGCGGCAGCGTGTAGGTCGGCGTGGAGTCGCCGCCCGCGAGGGTCGCCGAGAAGGTCGGTGCGGCTGAGGTCGCCACACTGAGGGCGCCGGCGGTGACCGTTCCCGTGACCGTCGGGCTGGCGGTGGTTGCGGCGTCAGCGGCCGTGGCCGACCCGAGGGCGGCCAGCGTCAGAACAGCGGCCAGCGCGGCCGCACGATGCGTGCCCAACATCCGTCAAGGCCTCCCGAGTCTCTGTGACGTTGCGCCCCGGCCCCCGCTGCGACCGTGCTGGACGGGGTTCTACCAGCTCAAAAGCAGTATGCATGCAGGGGTTTCCCTACGCCCCATGTCTGTGGACGAGCAATGGTGAGACTTGAGCAGACCTGGGGGCGCACCGCCGGGCGCGCGGCCCGGCGCCTCCGCCGTCAGGTGCCCCAGGACTGGTCGTCGATGGCGTCGGCGACGAGCCGGGGCCCAGACTGGTGGTAGGTCACATCGACCGTGTCGCCGGCCGCCACTCCCTCGAACAGCCCCAGCGCGGGGTCCGCGGCGATGGTGGCCGAGGACCCGTCGGGCTGGCCACCGATCGTGACGCTGGAGTCGCTGACCGCGGTGACGACACCGGAGGCGTCCTGCTCGGCGTACTCCACATCATCGGCGACGAGCGATCCGTCGGCGTTCTGGGCATAGGTCACGTCGACGACGTCACCGACGAGGAACCCGGAGGTGAGGTCCGCGGCCGGATCGACGGAGAACCGGAGCGTTCCGGAGTCCGTGCTGACGCTCAGGCCGGTTCCGGAGAGCTGGGTGATCGTTCCCTCGGCAACCTGGTCATCGGCACCGGGGTCCTCGCCCGGGGCGATCGGCCCGCCGGGGGTCGCCGACGGGGGCAGCGTGATGGTGATGGTCCAATGCCCCTGGGCGTCCAGCGTCTCGCTGACGAGTACCGTGACGCCCGGCGTGAGGCCCTGGATCCGGACGGTGGGAGGAGCGGAGGCGGTGCGCGACGGAAGGCTGACTGCGTTGCCGTCGGTCAGGCGCAGCCGCACCTTGCCCGAGCTGGCGCGTACCACCTGTGCGTAGAACGTGACGGTACCGGAGGCACGCGCGGTCCGGGTGACGTGTGAGATCACGCGACCCGAGCGCCGGAAGGCGACCCGATCGCCCAGACCCAGTCGCGGAAGCTTGCCGCGGTAGCGGTAGCCGTGGACGAGATGCCCTCGGTCGACCAGTTGGATCGTGTGGTGGCGCGCGTCCACGGAGAAGACCGTGGACCGCGGCGTGCCGGCCAGCGCGCCGGCGGGAAAGAGGGCGAGCGTGAGCAGCGCCCCGCCCAGCGTGAGACGTTTCATTCGGTTTCGCGTCCTTGCGTTGTGCCCCGCCCGGAGGGGCGAAGCGGGTAGCTCCTGCTGTCCTCAGGCAACGGCAGTCCGGCCGCGGGCAGTGAGCCGGTGAGCCAGCCTTCGACGACTGTTCGACGCGGCCGCTCAGGGCTGACCCACAGCGTCCGGCGCGCGCAGGGCGTTGCGGGTGTCAGGCTCGGCGCTGCCCCGCAACGATCCCGCATGCGCGCGGGCGGTGGGATCGCGGCGGGTCCTCATGATGCTGGCGGCAGTGGTGACGGCAAGGACGGCCGCGATCACGGCCAGCGAAGCGCCGGTCGAGACCTCGGGGACGGCCGCGCTGTGGAGGTGGCCGAAGTGCAGCATGAGCTTGACCCCGATGAACCCGAGGATGACGGCGAGACCCATGGACAGGTACACGAGGCGGTCAAGCAGGCCGGAGACGAGGAAGAACAGGGCCCGCAGCCCGAGCAGTGCGAACGCGTTGGCGACGAACACGATGTAGGCGTGCTGGGTGACGCCGAACACGGCCGGGATCGAGTCCAGCGCGAAGAGGACATCGGTGCTCGCGATGGCGATCAGGGCGATGAACAGCGGCGTGAGCACGCGCCGGCCGCCATGTCTGGTGACGAGGCGGTGACCGTCGTACTCCGCGCTGACCGGCAACGCGCGCTGCGCTGCGCTCACCAGGGGGTTGTCGGCGACGGAAGGGTCCGCGTCGCGGTGGCGGAACAGCTGCACCGCGGTCACCGCGAGGGCAACGCCGAAGAGCAGGTAGGTGAAGGAGAACGCGTCCAGCAGAGCCGCGCCGAGGGCGATGAACACGGCGCGGAGCAGCAGCGCACCGAGGATTCCGATCATCAGCAGGCGCGACTGCTGCGCGGCGGGCACCGCGAACGTGGCCATGATGATCACGAACACGAACAGGTTGTCCACCGACAGGCTCTTCTCGACGACGTAGCCGGCGAAGTACTGCGCGCCGAGGCTCCATCCCGCGATGAGCGCGAAGACCAGGCCGAACACGATCGCGGCGGCGATGTAGAACAGCGACCAGCCCGCGGCTGCGCGCATGCCCGCCGCATGCGGACGGCGGCCGCTGTACCACAGGTCAAAGGCGACGAGCCCGGCGATCAGCCCGAGCGTCGCGACCCATCCGAGCACGGAGACGGTCATGGGCGCGACGCCTCTGCCCGCGGCCGCCGGCGGTTGCGGTGCGCCATCACGGCGAGGGCCACGATGGCGATCACCGCGACCAGCGCGAATGTCCCGTCCTTGGCGATCTCCGCCGCCTGGTCGAACGACTCCCAGAACAGATAGCCGAGGGTGGCAAAGGTGGCCGACCACACGCCCGAGGCGACAGAGGTGGCCGGGATGAACCGGCGCGCGGGCATGTGGGAGGAGCCGGCCACGAACGGCGCCACCGACCGGACGAGCCCGATGAAGCGGCCCACGATGATCGTCTTGCCCCCGTGGCGGCCCAGGAAGCGCTCGACCTGGGCCAGGCGCTCGGGCGTGAGCCTCACGAGGTGGCCGTGGCGCAGCAGGAAGGTACGTCCCAAGCGGCGGCCCAGCCAATAGGAGATGAGATCGCCGGCCAGGGCGCATGCCCACACGACGGCGATGAGCACCGGCAGCTCGGTGTGCCCCTGACCCGCCGTCACGCCGCCGATGACCACCGCCAGCTCCCCCGGGGCGACGAGGCCCACCCCCGCACCAGTCTCCAGCAGCGCCAGGATCCCCACGACTATGTAGGTGTAGGCGCCCAGCTGGGCGCCGACGTCGCCCGCGATCGTCTCGAGGCTCGGTGGCTGGACCACGCCGGCGCCCCACGCGGCCAGGGCCGCCGCGGCGAGACCCGCCGCCGCCAGCATCCGGACGGAGACGTGCCGCCACCGGCGCGCGGCGATGGCGACGATCAGCGCCGCTGCGACAAACGGTCCGGCCTTCATCTCCAGTGCTCGCTCGGGGTGGTCACGCACCCAAGGCTCCCGGGTGGCGCCCATCGCGGGAATGGGGTCACGCCCTCATGTCGCGCCCGGGCAGGCCCGGGCAGGATCGATGCATGCTCGCCCTCACCGC
>Ga0070717_10003327_pt1 | contig 11479 bp, 10 predicted proteins | sample LARL113metaG_FD_71366 | JGI IMG/M metagenome (GOLD analysis project Ga0070717, IMG submission 71366) | Corn, switchgrass and miscanthus rhizosphere microbial communities from Kellogg Biological Station, Michigan, USA - LAR L11-3 metaG | ecosystem: Host-associated > Plants > Roots > Rhizosphere ...
AGAGATAGGCGCGGAGAAATTTCTCAGACTGCTCCTGGAGAACCTGAAGGGGAACTACTGTCAGTGACCATCGCAGTGCAGTCACGCACTCTTGCCGAAAACTCACTGTGTTCCGAATTCTCTCAATTTCATTTATTTTCCTGGCCTCTGTGGTGGTTTCCGCAACCACTCTCGTCGGTTTTCGGCAAAAAGATGTGTTTGTAATCGGCGTGGATAGTAAAGCAACATACAGGGGGGAAGGAATCGAAGGGCGAGAAACTGTATGCAAAATCTACCACGCGGGTCGTGTCTAAGCCCTGCTTACAAAAATGGAGCTCGGTTCACCGATTGGGGAAACCCCTACACCATCGAGGCAATTTAAACCAGAATCGACTGCCAGCACAATGTCTCGATACTGGGAGCTATACCCGTTCTTCATCTTCTTCCGTGCGTGGGAGGCGAGTCCAATACGAAAGCTCTGGCTGGTATTCCGAAGCGAAGCAGGAAGACACACGCGCTCGGCGAGTAGAGAAGATGAAGGCAATGCTTTTGTCGGGAAAAGTCACCAGCTAATCTCGCAGAGACTCCAGTCCAACCCTGAGTCGCTATGTCGTATTCGCATGTCTATCGGCAGCAGCCTGCACTCGACTGCCCGAACAGCCTGATGTGGCAACTCCGACTTCGGCTACTACGCCGCCTCCGCACCGACACTGCAATGTGCACCTTCCGAATCGACGAACTGCGCCAGCACTCCGCCGAAATCCTGCTTCTTGGGTGGCATGCTGAAGAGAACGCCCTTGGCGCCCATATCCCGGTAGAAAGCTTCGACATCGGCAACGGTGAAGCCCAATTTGACCTTTCCCGCTGGATTCTTGTCGGAAGCCGGGCCCGAATCCAGAGCACGAACCCGAACTCCGCGATGAGCATGAGAACTAATGCGATGCAGCCCATCTCAAGTCGGGCAGACCGCATGATCGGCACCAAAAGCCGCAGAACTGTCCAACGAGCCGCCACAATGGTTGACCGCGAGCATGATGGGCATCTCCATCAGTTCGGCTGTTCTCGTTCCGACGCGAGGGACGACCCAGAGAGTGCGAATGGCTCCAAGGACAAAATCCACTGCAGACGAACTCTTGGGCACGCGATGTTTCGATTTCCTCGTAACACAAGCGAAATGCGTGAGAGTCTTTGCGGCTTGTCGAAGATTAGCCGGATGGTCTGAGTGACGGAATCGGCGGCACCCCAGCCCCGCGTTCCTCCGGCGACCAGCGCAGACTCCACCGGGTAATCCTTGTCTTCCGATGTGACCTCGACCGTCGAGGTCCAGCCTACCCTCGTCCCGCGACGGAACATCCTGCGGAATCGGCGTCATTTGGCTTGCGCATAACGCTAGTTTACCTCTGGTCCTCGACGCTCGTGATCCCCGATGACCGCCTACCGCGCTACCACCAGATCAAGATCAGGAAAGGAGGATAATAGTTGTTTTACAAAGGAGTTCTGAAATGAGCAGCCTAGCCATTTTTCAAACGCTGAAGGAAAGCATTCTCAGCCAAGCGAGCGTGAAAGCCTCTACGGCGAACCAATCGCAGCCCACGGCAAAACGGTCATTCCGGTCGCAAAAATCATGTATGGGTACGGCGCCGGAGCCGGTACGGGTGGTGTCGGCGATTCCAGTGCTCGGGGCGAGGGCGGTGGCGGCGGTGGAGGAGTACGGGCTGCTCCCGTAGGAGTGATCGAAGTAAGTGATCAACAAACCCGTTTCGTTCCGATTACCGACCGCAAGAGATTGGCTGGAGCCGTTCTCACGGGAATCGGTCTCGGCATGTTGCTAGGTTGGCGCAGAGGGCCGTGAATCCTGTGGCCCACACAACAGTTATCTGGCAACCGGCCCTTTCATGGTGAGAGTGTGAGGCATCCGACGCACGTCGCAGGCGTTATGGATGTCGCGCAGGCTAGATCGCCTTCAAAGTTGAACTTCCGTCTCTCATCACGTCCGTCAAGGTGATCGATCTCCCAGCATTGCTGAGAAAAACGTCCGATTGAAATTGCTTGCCTCGGCATTGATATCCCCATCGGCTGCTGGAACCTTCCAGAGTGTGCGACAAGGCTGCCCGCAAGTGCTCGGTGGCGCGGAAATCGACTATTTATGAGGGCACTCTTTGGTAACCGCGGACAAAACGCAGGCAGCTGCATTCTGCTCAGAGTGCGGACTGGTACCAATGGCTTCTACGATTCCCAGCCGGTCTCTGAACCGGGGAAAAAGGTCGTCATGACAGTTGCGACACCAGGCAGCCCAAGTGTTTTTTGGTGGCTCATTCAGCGCAAGTTTGGGATCTTGGAATTGAAATCCAGCTCATTTTCCAAAGGTGCAATGCCCACATATGGCTCCTCCTTCAGTTGACGCGCCGGACTCAGAAGAGCGACGAAAAGAAGTAGGAACCTCGCGACTCCGATCTGGTGCGGTGCGACTGCATCCGCACCGGACCGGCTCCACAGAATGCCGTGTATGCTAAAATTGAGGCGTTTTGATGTGCCAACCTTCGATTCTCCCCCCGGAAAAATTCATGACAGCTTCCTCTGCCGCAGACACCTCTGTCGATCAACTTAAGACCAAGATTCAGCAGCGCGAGGCTCGCGTGGGCATCATTGGCCTGGGTTACGTGGGGCTTCCGCTGGCTTTGCTCTGCAGTGAGGAGAAATTCCAGGTGACGGGTTTCGATATCGACGCCCGCAAGGTGGATACCCTGGCCAAGGGCGGTTCCTACATTTACCGCATCGCCGCGGAGGAGGTTCAGGCGGCGAAGAAGCACGGCTTTTCGGCGACCTCGGACTATTCCCAACTCACCGCGATGGATGCCATTATCATTTGCGTCCCAACACCTTTGAATGAATACCACGAGCCCGATCTGAGCTACATCACCGACACCACGCACTCCATCGCTCCTCATTTACGCGCAGGGCAGTTGGTCGTGCTGGAAAGCACCACCTATCCCGGGACGACCGAAGAAGTGATGATCCCGATCCTCGAAAAGGAAAACAAGGCTGGTCTCAAAGCTGCTCGGAACGAGGCTCTCACGAGCAAGGAGTTTTTCGTGGCCTTCTCGCCCGAACGCGAGGATCCCGGCAACACGACAGTTGCGCGCCGCGACATCCCCAAGGTCGTGGGTGGCCTGAACCCGCAGGCCTCGGAACTGGCTGGCGCTCTCTATGGCGCCATCTTCAACCGGACTGTCCCCGTATCGTCCCCGGCCGCCGCGGAAATGACCAAGTTGTTGGAGAATATTTACCGCTGCGTGAACATCGCGCTGGTGAACGAACTCAAACTGTTGTGCCTGCGTATGGGCATCGATATCTGGGAGGTTATCGCCGCCGCCTCCACCAAGCCTTTCGGCTTTCATCCCTTCTATCCGGGGCCCGGTCTGGGTGGGCACTGTATTCCGGTCGATCCCTTTTATCTCTCGTGGAAGGCGAAAGAGTGGGATTTCCACACCCGCTTCATCGAGCTCGCTGGGGAGATCAACACCAACATGCCCTACCACGTTCTGTCCTCGGTGGGGAGTGCGTTGAATCGCCACAAAAAGTCGGTGAATGGCGCGCGGGTGCTGGTCTTGGGTGTGGCCTACAAGAAAGACATCGACGATCTGCGCGAGTCGCCCTCACTGACCATCATCGAACTCTTGCAGAAGGATGGAGCCCAGGTCAGCTACCACGATCCCTATTTCCCGTTCATCGGCAAAGGCCGGAAATACGACCTGCAAATGAAGTGCGCGGAGCTGAAAGATCTGGGGCAGTATGACTGCGTGGTCATTGTGACCGACCACTCCGACTACGACTATCGCAGCATCGTTCAGGAGGCCAAGTTAGTGGTCGACACCCGCAACGCCACCCGGGGGATCGAAAGCCCCAAAATCGTGCACTGCTGAGACCGGAGAATTCCACTCGGCGCCGGCTGGAAATCTGTCTCATACTACGGTATCGCAACGGAGGAACTTCAGCGTGAGCGTGTCGATCAGCGTGTTTGGACTGGGCTATGTGGGATCTGTGAGTGCGGCGTGCTTCGCGCATTTAGGACATCAGGTGACCGGCGTGGATGTGAGCTCAGCCAAGGTGGAGGCGTTAGGGGCGGGCCGGAGTCCGATCGTTGAAGCCAGAGTGAGCGAATTGATGACCGAGGGGCACGAGTCCGGCCGTCTGCGGGCCACAAGGGATGCGGAGGTTGCGGTTTGCGAGTCTGATGTTTCGTTTATCTGCGTCGGAACTCCGAGCTTGCGCAGCGGCAAGCTCGATCTGGGTTACGTGGAGCGCGTCGCTCGCGAGATCGGCGCCGCCCTAAAGCAGAAACCATCTCACCATGTCATCGTGTTGCGCAGCACGGTCTTGCCAGGAACGACGGAATTGCTGGTCATACCCGCTCTTGAGCAGGCTAGCGGACTTCGCGTCGGAGTAGACTTTACCGTCTGTTACAACCCCGAGTTTATGCGTGAGGGCTGCGCCGTGGCAGATTTCCACCAGCCTCCGTACACTGTTCTCGGCGCGCAGGATCCGAAACATCTCGCCGTGCTTCGCGAGTTGTACAAGACCATTCCAGGACGGGTGTTCGAGACCAGCATTCCGGTGGCGGAGATGGTGAAATATGTTTCCAATGCCTTTCACGCGGTGAAAGTGACCTTTGCGAATGAAGTGGGCACGCTGTGCCAGCACATGGGCGTGGACACGGATGCAGTGACAAAGATTTACACCTCCGACACGAAGCTCAACATTTCACCGGCTTATTTGTCGCCTGGCTTTGCATTTGGCGGATCTTGTCTTCCCAAGGACTTGCGGGCGCTGTCATACAAAGCGAAGGAGCTCGATCTCGGCCTCCCCTTGCTAGAGTCAACGTTGCGCAGCAACGCTGTACACGTAGACCGGGCCGTCGATGCGGTTTTGCAGACAAAGCAGCGCAAGGTTGCCTTCCTCGGACTGAGCTTTAAGGCTGGTACGGATGATCTTAGAGAGAGTCCGCAGGTTCAGGTGATCAAGCGGCTGCTCGGAGAGGGCTGTCATGTGAAGATCTGGGATCCGGATGTTTCGCTAGGACGTCTCGTCGGATCGAATCGGCAGTACATCGAGGAAGTCATTCCCCACATAGGATCGCTACTCTTGTCTGACTTCGAAGAAGTAGTGCGCAGCGGTGCGGTCGTGATTGTTGCCACCAGGGTAGATAAAGATCAACTGGTTCGTTGTGTGAGACCGGATCAAATCGTGATCGACCTGGTCAATCTCAATCCTGCCAACCGTCCAGCCGTTTCCGGGGCGTATCAGGGGATTTGCTGGTAGACACCGAACTTCAACGTCGATGGTCAATAGAGAGCGATGCATCTCGGCGTCACGGAATACGAGCAGAATACTTAACTCCGTTTGAGGAATACGGTTTCAATCGACCGCACCACTGCGCCTGTAGCGAAAAAAATACTATCTGAGTCACGAATGTGGTAATTGGCTCGACTCCATTGTGACCTCAATGCGGCGGGCACGCATGAGAGTTAGACTGATACCCTTCATTTTATGATTCGCTACGGCATTCTCGGTTTCGGATTGCATGCGGTGCGCCGCTTGATGCCCGGTTTCGCACTCGCGACTAACAGCCGGGTGACGGCTCTGTCCCGCCGCGACATGAAACAGGCACAGGCTTCCGCCGCCGAGTACAAAATTCCCCGTGCCTTCGACTCTGCCGAGGATCTTTGCCGCTCTCCGGAGGTTGACGCGATTTTCGTGGCCACGCCCGACTGCGCGCACTTAAAAGACGTGCTGCTGGGGATTGAAAGCGGCAAGCCGGTGCTTTGCGAAAAGCCAATGGGCATGAACGCCGGCGAGTGCCGTCAGATGGTGGAGGCCGCTCGTCGGGCGAAACTGTTGCTCGGCGTCGCCCACGTCTTTCGCTTCGAACGGAGCACTGCGAGCTTACGAGAGCGTGTCGCCGCGAGGCAGGTGGGTAGGCTGGTTTTTGCGCGGTCGGAGTTTTCTTACCCTGCTCGAACTCATCCGCGCAAGTGGCTAACCGATGCCAAGATGGCAGCCGGCGGGCCCATTGCCGATGTGGGCGTGCACTGTATCGACGCGCTGCGTTACATCGTCAATGACGAGGTCGTTCGCGTGACCGCGAGCGGGATCTCCGACCAAGACTCCGGAGAGGTGGAGGCCGCTGCCGTTCTCTCCCTCGAGTTTGCGCGTGGGACCCTTGGATCAATTCTGGTCTCCGCGCGTGCGGAATACCGCACACCACTTGAGATCGTGGGTGAAGCCGGCGTACTGCGCGCGGAAGATGCATTCAGTGTTGAACGCCCGATTGAGATCGAACTTCGCCGCGGTGGAAGCGTCGTCGAAAAAGAAATGGCGTCGAATATCGACGCATATGCGCGCCAGGTGGACATGTTCTCTGTCGCGATCGAAGGTAAGTCTGAGTTTCCCGTTCCCGGCGAAGAAGGCTGGCAGAATCAGGAAGTGCTGGACGGAGCCTATCGAAGCTTGAGGAGTGGAAAGGCCGAATCCGTGCCGCTCATCGGGAAGAAGCGCTAAGAAACGGTGTAGAAGAGTCATTACGGAGTGAGGTGCGCGCGCCGCAGAAATGTAGTAAGGCGCGAACTGCACAGAATCATTGCCCAATCGAGGGGAGCAGGTGGACTTTCTCCACGCGAAGAAGGAGACGGATTGACAACGTCAGCCACCCTGCCGTAATCATGTTCGGAATTTGGAACAACGTCTCCATTTTGAGTTCTCGACTGTACGAACCTCTAAAGGGCGACGGATCCCGACATTTCCCTTACGCTTCCCGACCAGGGGGAGAACAGATCGAATAGGAACGAGTGACCTTCTTTCCTTCGATCAGCCATGAGTTTACCTTCGGTTCGACTACCTATAGCCACAAGGGACCGATAAAGGTGAATGCGGGCCGCCTGGAGGTAGTGCCTGCTTTAGGGAAGCGGCCCCGACCCGGAGGGCGAGCGGGGGCACCGGAAGTTTCCCCCTGACTGTTACTCCAGTAATTGTCGAAATTGCGTGCGACTTCAGGGGGCGAGGACATGATGGTCAAGCCAGTCCCGGAATGCCGTGCCCGTGGTCGGCAGCATTGTAGTTGGCAAACATGCCATGTTCGTTGTGAGCAGCAATCACCCGCCGACGCTTGGTGATTTGGACCTCTACACGGTTGTGATATGAGATGGAGAGGCGCATGAAACGGGCCCAGTTTGGCAGTTCCGAGCTACAAGTGTTACAATACTTACAGTAGTTACATCGAGGCTCCCGTGAAAACTACCCGTTCGATGGTCCTTAGCATGCGCTTGCCAGTGGAAAGTGGAAGACGCCTAAAACGCATCGCCAACCGCCACGGATGGACACCCAGCGACGCGAGTGCGCGTTTGGTGGAAGAGGGTTTAAGGCGGTCTGAATTTGCGTTCCTCGACTTTCGCGATTCGCCGGCAGGCCGGCAAGCCTACATGCAAGGGAGCACGCTCGCTGTGTGGGAGGTGATGTTCCTGCTCCGCAGCTACAAAGGAAACGTCGTGGCCGTCGCCAAACACCTCGGATGGCCAGAAGCCAAGGTTCGCGCTGCTGTTAACTATGCGGAAGCCTTCCCCGGGGAGATCGATGAGGCGACTGCAGAGAATGACTCAACAGATTTCGAAACGCTGAAGCGCATGCTGCCCCAGGCTGTCGCCTTTGCTTCCCGGAAGACCGAGCGGGGCTAACCTGCTCAAGCTACTTCTGGACGAGCATATTTCCCCGGACGTGGGCGATGGCCTGCGACGGCGCCATCGGTCTCTGGTGATCTATTGGATGGCGGAGTGGGAGGGTGGTGGCTTTCTCGGGAAGGAAGATTCTGCTTGTCTGTTGGAAGCGGCCGCGCGGGGCTTAACCTTGGTCACGTATGATCGAAGGACGATTCCGACGTTGCTCAAGATTTGGGCAGAAGAAGGGCGACGGCACGGAGGAGTAATCTTTATCGATGAGAAAACAATCTCTCCGGCGGACATCGGCGGGCTCGTTCGGGCATTGTCCCAGTTGTTTAAAGAGACCGGGAGGTGGGATTGGACCGATCGGGTTTACTTCTTAGCAGCGGCCACCCCTTGCGGGGTGGTTGTGTGAGCCTGAAACTCGTGGGCAACTTGTAGATCCACTTCAAGGTGCGAATCGTGCGCCAGATTTAAACCCGCTGGAATAGCTGGAATCGACTGAACGACCTTCGGCCGAGCAGCAGGCCTCAGGTGGGAGGAACGTTTTCAGGAATCCGACGATCAAGGCTGGAGAATAGGCGAAATAGGGTGCACCGCTCGACTGCAGGGATACTTCTTAAAGTTGCAAGATGTTTGCACTTTGGCAATCGCTTCCTGTCCCCAAACCGTTCAGGAATCAGCGAAGTCTTGTGGCGACTGAATTGCTTAGGGAAGCTACCGGTTCGTGACCTAGGTCCCGAAACTACAACCAAACTAGTTGAGGTGCCGGCGTTGTTGCGGTCGCAGCGGCTGCGGCGACGACAGAAATCGGCCAAGCCAACTCAATTCGAGAAATCAGAAAAGGGATACGCGTTTATTGGCATTGTCGCCCTCAGTCTGTTGTCAGCAGTAGCCCCGAAATCTGCTTCGGCAACGCCGATTGACTGGGCCACGTGGTCATCAAACAGCACCGGAACCATTAGTGGCCTCGGTATTACGATTACTTACTCTGGCCAGATGGACGGCATATCCTCAGCCGGGTACCCGAGCTGGACGCCAACGGGCACGTTTAGCGGTGGCACGGTCGGCAATCCCCCGCCTAGCAGCGGTCACATGATCCAGTTGACTGGTGGAACCACAACCGTGGATACGATTGTCTTCTCCGCGCCGGTGGTGAACCCGGTAATGGCGATCTGGAGTCTGGGAAATTCCGGCTCTGCAGCGAGTTTCAACTTCACCGCCAGTGAACCATTCACGATTCAGAGCGGTGGCCCAAGCGCCGAGTTCGGCGGCAGCGCGATCTTCGTGTGTTCGGGGAATTCCCTCGCGGTCTGTGGGGCGGAGGGAAATGGAACTATTCAGTTCCAAGGTACCTTCTCGAGCATTTCCTGGACGAATCCCACCTTCGAAAACTACTACGGATTTACGATAGGAGCTCCCAGCTCCGCCACCGCCGTGCCCGAGCCTGCATCCATCCTGTTGATAGCTTCTGGTCTTGTGGGTGTCATCCGGCTGCGGGGGCGGAAGGCAGCGCCACGAGGATGATTTATGTAACTGGGCTCGCTTGCTCATGCTCTTCGGGTACTTGGCGCTCGTTCGGTCGAGCAATGGATAAACATTCGCACCCTAACCAGCGCCCCAATCATCCACGATATCGGCATGGTCGAAGACAAAGTCTCGAAAATAACTGTAGGCTGAACGCACAATTTCTCAATAGGCTGTCAATTGCCTCAATCAGATGAATCAGATGGGATGAAGAAGGTCGATCCCCGATCACGGATGGCGTTAAGCTAGCGGTGATCAACGCACTCAACGTGCAATCACATAAAAAAGGATTCGTCAGAAGAATTCGTGGGTTAGTATCGGCTCTGGCAACTTGCCAAGAGCATGATAGAGCGCAAGTTCGGTGATGCGGAAGGTGCGGAAGCCGTAGGATTTTCTCATAGTGACTTTGACTTTATTGTTGAGGCCCTCAACCACGCCGCTGGAGAACTGCTTTTTAGCCTTGAAGTAGTTGAGGATGAGTTCGCGATGAACCCGTAAGGTTTTGGCAATTTTCTTCATGGGGTCAATACGAGAGCGCATGGTTTGCTGAATCCAGAAGTCGAGATACATACCAGCCCAGGCAGGAGAGTTGTAGTCCCAGAAGCGCTGGAAGTCTTCTTTAAGCAAATAGGCACGAACGGTTTGGAGGTTGTGGCGGAGCAGATCGCGTAGCCGGAACTTCTGTTGCGAAGTGAGATTGGCTTTGCGCTTGAGGATGCACCACCGGGACTTGTGGAGGAGAGGTTCGAAGCCGTCTTGGGCCATCTTGCGGGACTCGGCGGCGCGCACGTCGTCGAGAGCTTCATTCATCTTGGCGACGATGTGAAAACGGTCGAGGATGTGGAGTGCTTGCGAGCATTGGTCGCGAACCACGCGGAGATAGGGCTTCCACATGTCAGAGCAAACGAATTGGATATGGGAGCTGAGTTCTGTTCCGAGCATGGCAAAGAATCCCTGGAAGGTTTCGACGGTTCGCTCCTCGCCGATCCAGAGCAAGCGGGTTGCGCCGGAGTCGATTTGGTAGACCAAGGTGAGGTACTTGTGGCCTTTGGCATACTGGATCTCGTCCACGCCGATGGCCGAGATCGTACCCAAGGTGCAATGTGCCAAGCCCCAGTCCACGACATACTGGACGGCGTGGCAAACCTTGTCCCAAGAGGTGCGGAACGGATCGGCGGTTTCCTTCCAGGACAGTTTGCGCGCCCAGCGTGCCAAGAAGATCATGTAGGCGTTGGTGAGGGAATGCTTGCCATCGGCCCAGGGGACTTGCTCGACTACGACGCCGCAGGTTTTGCAGTGGACCCGGCGCATGCGGTAGAGGAGAAATACCAAGAACCCCCAAACGGGGATGAACTCAAAAGGACGCTCGGCGAGGTGATCGTAGCTGGCGGCCGGCCGGCGGCAAACGGAACAGATGGCTTTGGACCCCACCCGCGGCCGCACCCAGATTTCAAGGCGCTTGCCATCTTCGCTGAGACGAGCTTGGTGGTAGACGAAACCGGGGAAGCGATAGCACTGGTTCAGAAGCGTGATAATCTGCATGTCGAAGTGGGTGCCATGACAAACGCATCTACCCTACAACAATCCGCCGCGCCCGGCCTCGACGACTACTGTAAAGACCTTGCCGAGTGGCCCAGAAGCTGGATGGGCCTGCCCAAAGACCTGGTTCCGGGAGAGAAAATGGTGGCCTACTTCCGGCCCTTCTTGGAACATCTGATCGACCTCGGACTGTCCAAGAAAACCATCCGGAAACACGTTGACAACCTCTGGGTTCTGGGCGGAGAGATGATCCGCGATCTGCATGAAACCCCATCTCTGAGAAAGGTACCCATCGAGACTCTGGTTTTTCAGGTGATCCCAGGACGGAGGCCCGATTCTGTATCACAACGACTCCGAGGAGCAGCAGCGGTCTTTTGAATCCACCTGCAGCGAGTTCCGCAGATTCTTGGAAGAGAGTCAGAACCTCGTACCCGCCAGAAGGCGGTGGAAATGATGAAAGAGAAGAATCCCCAAAACCAAGAACGGGATTTCCCTCTTTCTTGGAAAGCGCAAACCCCACGCTTCCCACATTCCCACCGCACGGCTACTGCTGCTGTCCTCGCTGCATCACCCAATCAAAGTAAATCAAGGCCCCAACCACGGTTGCGCTGCACCCTACTTTCCTGACTTACCCACAGATTCCTCAGAGGAGGCAAAAAAGGAGATCGACCTTGAAGAAGCATAGCAAGTCTTCGCAGCGGAGTGAACCAACCTTGAAGCGGACG
>Ga0070717_10003329_pt1 | contig 11477 bp, 7 predicted proteins | sample LARL113metaG_FD_71366 | JGI IMG/M metagenome (GOLD analysis project Ga0070717, IMG submission 71366) | Corn, switchgrass and miscanthus rhizosphere microbial communities from Kellogg Biological Station, Michigan, USA - LAR L11-3 metaG | ecosystem: Host-associated > Plants > Roots > Rhizosphere ...
CATTGGGAGCCCTCGTTCGTGCCCATGGTGGAGACCATGCGGGTGGAATCGGCCAACAAGCCGCTGACCACGGGCTCGGATGTAGGGTACAAGTACGCGACCATCAACACGCACATGCTGGGCGCGGGCGAGCCGATCCGGGTGAAGAAAGGCGAACGGGTGCTGATGCGCCTGCTCAACGCCAGCGCGACTGAGAACGTGGTCCTGGCGCTGCCCGGGCATCAGTTTCAGATCATCGCGATGGACGGGAACCCCGTGCCCAATCCGGCCAGCGTTGAGGTGCTGTCGCTGGCGGTGGCCGAGCGTGTGGACGCGATTGTGGAAATGGACAATCCCGGCGTATGGGTGCTGGGCTCCACGCTCGACAAGGCGCGGCAGATGGGCCTGGGGATCGTGATTGAGTACGCGGGCCAGTCGGGGGCACCAACGTGGAAAGACCCTGCGCCGGCCGCATGGGACTACACGCAATTTGCCAACGCCTCCGCGGCGCCTGCGCCGGAGGAAACATTTGTGCTCACCTTCCGCGATATCGGCCAGCAGCATGGATCGCAATTCGATACGTGGACGATCAACAACAAGTCCTGGCCGGAGATTGAACCGCTGGCCGTGCATCAAGGCAAGCGCTACCGGCTGGTATGGCGCAATGGCAGCGGCGACCAGCACCCGATTCATCTGCATCGCCACACCTTTGAAGTTACGCGCATCGGCGATAAACATATCAGCGGGCTGCGAAAAGATGTGGTCAATGTGATGCCCCTGGATACAGTGGAAGTGGACTTCATTGCCGATAATCCCGGAGACACGTTGTGGCACTGTCACCAGCAGTTGCACATGGACTATGGATTTATGCAGTTAATTAAGTACACCGGATGACGGTTATCTCCGGAGCAATTTTGGATAACTGAATAGCAAAGAATTCGAGGAACTCAAAGATTGAAGCAGGTGAAACTGAGGATTGTATTCATTGTAACGGCGATTGCTACAGGCTCTTTCGCTCTGCAAATGGTTTCAACGCCGATGTTCGCAGCCCAAAGTCCCGGCGGCCCGCAAACGGAGACGGCGCCGGTGGTCGACACGCATGCCGTGCAGGATGCTGGCGCGGCCGGTTACGCGAAGCACTGCGCTGTTTGCCATGGGGATCAGAGGGAAGGCAATCTGCCCGCCTTTCCGCCGCTGGTGGGCATCGATCGCCGCATGCCCGATAACAAAATTGCCGAGCTGGTGCATACCGGCAGAGGGCGCATGCCCGGGTTTCCGAACGTGCAGGGCGGGGAACTGGCCGCGCTGATTCAATACCTGCACAGTGGGCCATCCGCGGCCAAGACTGAAGCCGGCGCCAAGGGTGGTGAGGCATCGGATATCGCCGAGGCGGGCGGCGCGCTGTTTCATCAGAATTGTGCGTTCTGCCACGGGCGCGATGCCATGGGCGGCGAGACCGGCCCCGACCTGACGCAATCGAAGCTGGTGCTTTCCGACAAGACCGGCGAGCAGATTGCTGCGGTGATTCGCGAAGGCCGACCCAACAACAAAATGCCCAGTTTCAATTTCTCGCCGCAGGAGATCCGGAGCCTGATCGCGTTTATCCATGCGCGCGAAACCGAGGCAAAAGCGCATCCCGGCGGACGCCGCGGGGTGTCGCCGGAAGATCTGCAAACCGGCAACGTGCAGGCCGGCAAGCAGTATTTCGAAGGTGCGGGCGGCTGCGCGAAGTGCCACTCGCCAACGGGCGATCTGGCCGGCATTGCCACCCGTTACCAGGGGCTGCAACTCGAAGAGCGGATGCTTTATCCCAAGGGCGCGAAGAGCACTGCCAGCGTGACGCTTCCCTCGGGAGAAAAGATCGCGGGTACGCTCGCTTACCGGGATGAGTTCACCGTGGCGCTGCGGGACAGCAACGGAGCTTACCGATCGTGGCCGACAAGCGGCGTGAAGTTCACGGTGAAATCACCTGCGGATGCGCACGTCGAATTGTTTCCCAAGTACACCGATGATGACATTCATAATTTGATGGCTTATCTGCAAACGTTGAAGTAAAGCAGCTTTCAGCTCTCAGCCGCCAGCTTGACATGGAACTTCAGCGAAAACCCAAACCGAACGTCGACCCCGGTGGCAACTGAAAGTTGAGAACCGATAGCTGTTTTTGAGGTTGTAATTGGAAATGAGATTATTTAGGGCCCGCCTATTTCCCGCAGTTCTCGCGCTCTTCGCGCTATCGCAGTTCAGTTCATGGCTCGGGGCGCAGGACCTGGAGAACGCGCAACTGCTGAATCCGCCGCCTGATTCCTGGCCGCTCTATCACGGGGACTATTCCGGCCGGCGTCACGTTCGACTTACCCAGATCACTCCGCAGAACGTCGGCGATCTCACTCTTGCCTGGGTGTTCCAGAGCGACCAGAAAGCCACAATCAAGTCGTCGCCGCTGCTGGTCGATGGCATTCTCTATTTCACGGTGCCGGACAACGTCTGGGCGGTCGATGCCCGCTCTGGGAACCTCGTCTGGCACTATACCCGCCCCTCGACGCAGGGCGATCACATCGGGCATCGCGGCGTGGCGATGTACAAGGGCCTGCTCTACTTCACCACGCCTGATTGCCACCTGATCGCGATCGATGCCAAGGACGGCAAAGTGCGCTGGGACAAGATTGTTGCCGATGTGAACAAGGGCTACTGGATGACCATGTCGCCGCTGGTGGTGCGCGGACATGTGATCGTGGGCGTGTCGGGCGACTTCGACAACCTGGCCGGCTATCTGCGCTCGCTCGATCCGGAAACGGGATCGACGCAGTGGCAATGGGACGCAACCCCGCCCGCGGGCACGCCCAATGCGACCACGGGCGCCATGACCTGGATGACGGGCACTTACGATCCGAATTTGAATCTCGTCTACTGGGGCACGGGAAATCCCACGCCGGTGCTGAACGGCAGCACGCGTCGCGGCGACAATCTCTACACCTGCAGCATCGTTGCCATCAGTCCCGATGACGGCAAGCTGAAATGGGCGTTCCAGGCTTCGCCCCACGACACGCACGATTGGGACGCGGTAGAAACTCCCGTGCTGGTGGATGGAGAGTTCCACGGCCAGCCGCACAAGATGCTGATGCAGGCTTCGCGCAACGGCTATTTCTTTGTTCTGGACAGGACGGATGGGAAGAACCTGCTTACCGCTACGTTTGGTCCGGTGAACTGGTCGCTAGGCGTCGACAAGGAGGGCCGGCCGATTCCCAATCCTAAAAAGGAGCCGGCGCGCGACGGCCGAATTATTGCGCCTGACGAGGGCGGCGTGACCAACTATCGCTCGCCAAGCTTCGATCCAAAGACAGGTTTGTTCATTGTGGATGCGCGTCCCAGTTGGAGCATCTATTTCGCCAAGCCTGCGGATGGCGTGTACGGGTGGGCGGGCGCGGATTACGGCGTCTGGGGCGAGAGCGCGATTGAGGCCATCGATTACCAGACGGGCAAGATTCGCTGGAGCCACGATGTGGGCAGTCATGATGGCGCCGGCGTGATGACCACCGATTCCGGGCTCACGATCACGGGCGACGGGTTCGGCAATGTGCTCGCGCTGGACACGAATAACGGCAAGACGCTGTGGCACGCAGGCACCGGATCGCCGATGCAGAGCTCGCCTATCAGCTTCGAGCTGGATGGACGTCAGTACATTATGACCAGCAGCGGCAGCGTGCTGTTTGCGTGGGCGCTGCCGGAAGGGAAGGTCGCTGCGCATGAATCCCAGGTCTCAAAATCGAGACCTTAGGCACTCTGCTATTTTGGGCGGAAAAAGACTGCGCGCCTCCAGCGCTCTGCTCAGATGAGAAATCATAAGTAAAGCAGGTGCTTCCGTTTGCCCTTCGCACTGCTCGGGGTCAAGGTCAGGATGACAAATCTCAATTTAATGTCGCGGAATGGCTCTAAGCTCGGCGGAGCGTGCATCGGTGGGGCCGGGCCGGACATCTTAGGTAAATCTGGTCTTGTCGTCGAAGGAGTGCATGATCCATCCTCTTTTTTCTCCCTTTCAGCTTCGTTCAGTGACTTTCCGTAATCGCATTGGGGTTTCGCCGATGTGCCAGTACTCCTGCAAGGATGGGTTTGCCACGGATTGGCACCTGGTGCACCTGGGGAGCCGCGCGCAGGGCGGCGCGGGGCTGGTGGTGGTGGAGGCCTCTGCGGTGGTGGCGGAGGGGCGGATTTCCGAAGCGGATATGGGGATCTGGAAGGAGGAACATATCGCGCCGCTGGCGCGGATTGCGGAATTTCTCCACTCGCAGGGCGCGCGGGCGGGAATTCAACTGGCCCATGCCGGGCGCAAGGGGAGCATGACGGCGCCCTTCATCGGGGAGCGTCTGCTGACGGCGGAAGAAGGCGGATGGACGCCGGTGGCTCCGAGCCCTATTGCTTTCTCGCCGAAGTACGCTCTTCCGCATGCGCTGGACCAGGCGGGAATTGATGCGATTGTGGCGGCGTTTGCCGAGGCGGCGCAAAGGGCTTTGAGGGCGGGGTTCGATCTGATCGAGATCCATGCGGCGCACGGCTATTTGCTGCACGAGTTTCTGTCGCCGCTGGCGAACCAGCGAACCGATGCATACGGTGGCAGTTTTGAGAATCGCGCGCGTTTGCTGTTCCAGGTGGTGGAGGTTGTGCGGGCGACGTGGCCGGAGGAGTTGCCCCTTTCGGTGCGCATTTCCGCGACTGACTGGGCGGAGGGCGGGTGGACGATCGACGATTCGGTACGGCTGGCGCGAGGGTTGCGGGAGCGAGGGGTCGACCTTGTGGACGTGTCGTCGGGAGGCTTGGTGGCGCACGCCCAGATTCCGGTGGCGCCGGGGTACCAGGTGCCGTTCGCGGCGCGGATCCGTGCAGAGGCTGCGGTGGCGACGGCAGCGGTGGGGATGATCACGGAGCCGATACAGGCCAACTCAATTATCGAACAGGGGCAGGCGGACCTGGTGCTTCTGGCGCGGGAGATGCTGCGGGATCCGTACTGGGCAGTGCACGCGGCGGGGGCTCTCTCCGAGCCGACGAGCTGGCCCCAGCAGTATTCTCGGGCCGCACCGCCGCACTCGCCGGCGCGGGCGGCGGTGCAACGAGCGAGGGATTGAGGGCAAAGGCTGTTCGCAACCGGATTGCGTGCAAATCATTGCACGAATTGGGTCAAGTGAGGCAAAAGCGGAATTTTTTGCTTCACCGATGGTGCACCGGTGCCTATACTGCGCAAAGAGAAGCGCGCAGGCGAGAGATGGTGCGCTCTCCTGTGGTGAAGCATGGCGTCAAACCTTTCCCGCAAACGCGTTGCCGGTCAGCCTGTGATACCGGACCGCCTTTACTTCAAAATCGGCGATGTCGCCCGGATCTGCGCTGTGGAGCCGTACGTTCTCCGCTTCTGGGAAACGCAGTTTCCGCAACTGAAGCCCAACAAGAGCGGTACGGGGCAACGCCTGTACCGGCGGCGCGAGGTGGAACTGGCGCTGGAAATCAAGCGGCTGGTGCACGGTGAGGGATACACGATCATCGGCGCGCGGCAGGCGCTTGAAGGGGCAAACCGCCGGTCCCGGGCTGAGGCTGTCGGTTCAGGGGCGCAGAGCGCGAAGCAGGATGCGCGCTCACCCGCAGGGCAGGGGGAGAAACGTCCCGAGGCTGTGGTTGCGGCTGTGGGGCAGATACGGGCGGAGTTGCGAGAGATTATCTCGCTGCTATCGGCACAACAGCCAAGGGCGCCGCGGCCGCGCGGGCGGCTGGTGGCGTTGTCGCCGGAAACGGGCAATTTGTTTCCACTTTGATTATTTTCTGTGGTTTGCGCGGAGGAGTACGCCCCGCCGGCTGCCGCCGTTATGGACCTTCCAAGGTGGGGGTTTCTGCCGTTAGAGTACCTAGAAGCAAACGTCAAAGCTCTCCCTCAAAAGTTGCAATAGAGGATTCTTTTTGCCTATGGACCGCCGCGGAAAAACGCCGGTGTGAAGCGATTTATTGTTCGCCGGTCTGCAGGGATTCGAGGAGGGCGGTGACGAGGGCAAGCGGGAGGCCGACGACGTTGAAATAGCAGCCTTCGATGCGGGGAATCCAGCGGGCGGCGCGGCCCTGGATGGCGTAGGCGCCGGCTTTGTCCATCGGTTCGCGGGTGGCGACATAGGATTCGATCTCCTGGTCGGAAAGGGAGAGGAAACGGACGGCGGTGACTTCGGCGGCGACCTGAGTGGATTGGGGAGTGACGACGGCGACGCCGGTGATGACGTGGTGGGTGCGGCCGGAGAGAAGGCGCAACATGCGCACGGCGTCGGCGGGGTCTTCGGGCTTGGCGAGGATCTGGTTGTCGAGGGTAACGGTGGTGTCGGCTCCGAGGACCGCCACCTCCTGCGGTGGGGCTGACTGATTGGAGGAGAGTTCGCGGAACACAGCCTCGGCTTTTTCGCGGGCAAGGCGGGTGACGTAAGCGATGGGGTTCTCGCCGGGGAGCGGGTCTTCAGGCACGTCAGCGGGATGCACGGTGAAGGAGAAGCCGGCCTGGGCGAGGAGTTCGCGGCGGCGCGGCGAGGCAGAGGCGAGAACGAGCATAGACGAGATTATGGCAGTTCCGGGAGGCTCGATCAGATGTTGAGGCCGGTTTGGAGGGCGGCGGGGGTGGCGATGCCCCAGGCCATGGCCGGGGTGTTGTGAGCAATTCCGAAGCGGCCGTCGGGGCCGAGTAGGATGATGCCGCCGTGCCCGCCGAGGCGATTGAATAAATAGGATATGGCTTCGCGGGCGGCGAACTCGGGAGCGGATCCGGCGGCGACGCGGTCGGTGGCCCACTTGCCGAGGACGAGCTTCATGATGGGTTCGCCCCAGCCGGTGAGGGAGACCGCAGCGGCAAGATTGTCGGCATAGCAACCGCAGCCGATGAGGGAAGAGTCGCCGACCCGGCCGGGAGTCTTGTTCAAGGTGCCACCGGTGGAGGTGCCGGCAGCCAAGTTCCCGTGCACATCGAGGGCAACGGCGCCGACGGTATCGTGGGAGCACGCAGATTCGGGGAGGTCGGTGCCGATGAGATCGACGGCGGTCTCCGGGCTTTTGTCGTCGCGGTGAATGTGTCCGGAGAAGGTTTCGTCGGCGAGGCCGGCAGCCTGCCGGGATTGTGCGCGGGAGAGGCGGGTGCGTTCGCGATCGAGAACCAGCTCGCGGTTGTCGATGAGCGTCATGCCATGGGAGGCGGCGAAGGCTTCGGCCCCGGTGCCGACGAAATAGACGTGGGGACTCTGCTCGAGGACGAGGCGCGCGGCGAGGATGGGGTTGAGGATGCGCTCGACGCAAGCAACGCCACCCGCTTTCATGCGGCCTCCGTCCATCAGCAGGGCATCGAGCTGGACAGTGCCGTCGGAGGTGAGGAAGCTGCCGCGGCCGGCGTCGAAGGTGGGATCGTCCTCAAGGACAATAACGGCAGCTTCGACGGCATCGAGGGCGGAGCCTCCGCGGGCGAGGATGGCGTAGCCGGTTTCGAGGGCGGTGCGGACACCGGCTTCGTGCGCGGGGGCGTCGGAAGCAGGAATGGCCCATGCACCACCGTGGACGAGAAGAGTGGGAAGGTGGGTGGAATGCGGGGTCATGTGCCCATGGTAGACCATGGCGCGGGGTTGAAGTGGTCAAAAAAGTGAGCGAGTGGGCTGGGGTCATCTTGGGATCCCGCCCTAACAAAGTTAGGACGGGGCACCCCAGCACGGAGGGTGGATTGGCCAAAAAACAAGGATGCAGCAAAACTTGTCAAGAGGGGCGATGGGTGTAAGTGAGGATAAGTTACTGATGTTATTGAGAAAACTTTCTTAAAATAGTTTGCATATAATTAGTGGTGTTTCAGGTAAGCTAGATATATTCATACGAAATACAAATGAACAGGAAATAAGTTCCTGAATAAGGGCTGGACTGCTTTCCGCGGAATCGCACGTGGAAAGAGTAATCCTCAAACAATAGACTCTGAGCGGTTAGGCTTTCCGCGAAGGCGCGCAGAAGGTGGTGTGCCGTGCGTGAGACGGAGCAGATCCGTCTCTACGGGAACATAGACGTGCCGTGGAAGAGGAGTCCGGGATTGGCGGAAGAATGGTCCGGACCAAAGGTAACAAGGTAAGAGAGCCAAGCAGGAAGAACGGGAGCCATCCGGGCGGACGGAGCGACGCGCTAACTAAAGTGGCGCAGGACGCCGAATCAGAACGCGAGCAGGTGACGGCGCAAGTGTCGGAAGTGGCGCTGCGCGGCGAAAAGCAGGGCTGGGACGGGTTGAAAAATCTGCCCGAAAACACCGGCGCCGACGAGAAAGCAGCGAAGGCGAACGGATTCAGCCAGGCATTGGCGTGGGAAGCGGAACCCGAGTGGCAGGGCGAGTGCAGCGAAGCTGAGGCGGAAACGGCGAGAGGAAGCCGGGAGCCAGAAAACCTCGATTGATGCGGCGCCGTCCAGGCAAAACAACATAAATGCGGAGTATGGCCGGAGTCCTCAGGTGAAGCATGCGACATGCATGCATTGCCTGAGGACTCCGGCGTTTGTGCGGAACTGCGCAATTGCGCCGGGATTTCGTCGCCAGATCTGTTCAGGAATTTTCATGAAGAAAGCCCAGGGGAAAAGAGAGGATATGAAGCTCACGGTTCAGGGGTCGTTCGCTGCCGCTATCCGGCTGGGGATCAGTTTCGCGTGGCTATCGATGAGTGTAAGTGCGAGCGCCCAAGGGATGACTACGACCACGGTGCAAGGGACCGTCTATGTCGCCAATGGTCGAACTGGGTCGGGAACGCTGCAGGTGAGTTGGCCGGCATTCACGACGGCAGGCAATCAAGCGGTGACGGCGGGACGCACAAACGTGACGATCGGAGCGGATGGGTATGTGAGCGTGAAACTCGCGCCTAACCTGGGGTCGACGCCGGCGGGATTGTATTACACGGCGGTGTACCATCTGAGCGACGGAACAACGAGTACAGAGTACTGGGTGGTACCGGCGGCGGCGCAGGCCAGCCTGGCGCAAATTCGAGCGCAGGTGATGCCTGCCGCGCAAGCCGTGCAAGCGGTGAACAAAAGTTACGTGGACCAATCGATCGCCGAGTTGACGCAGAGCTTACTGACTGCGTCGGGCGGAACTTTGAGCGGGCCATTGTATTTGAATGGGGATCCGACGCAAACCAAGCAGGCTGCGACCAAGCACTATGTGGATGCGGAATTCGCCAACGCCGTACCGATGAGCGGAGCGGCTTTGACGGGACCCTTGACCAGTGTGCAACTGGGAGCGGCGTTCCAGGTGGATCAATTTCCGGGGGCGGACTTCGGGGCCCGGCTGCAGGCCTGCCTGAATAGACTCGACGCGGTGTATGGCGGAACGTGCGATGCGCGAAATTTCAGCGGAACGCTGGGGATGAGTTCGGCGCTGGTGATTGCGACGGCGAATGCGACGGTGCAGTTGCCGTGCGCGACGATTGCGACGGCCAACCAGATTCAAGTGACGGCGGGAACGAGGAACGTGACGCTGCGCGGTTGCGCGCTGCGCGGCGCAAGCGATGCCGGCGGAAGCGCAGGTGGGACGATATTTCTGTACTCGGGAAGCGGTCCGCTGATGCAGGTAGGCGATCCTACTTACACAACTAATACGCCAGGATTTCACCTCGATAACGCGGTGATCAATACGACCGCGTCGGCAAGTGCGTCGGCGCAGGGGCTGGTGGCCTATAGAACGCAGGAGATAAATCTACAGGGAGTGTATTTCCTGGGTAACTCAAACCAGACGGGCATGACGCTCGACGGTACCGGAAATTATTCGGGCGGCACATTTCAGGACCTGGAGTTTGGCGGTTTTGGAACTGCGGTGAACGCAATCGGGCATCAAATCAGTAATTCGGCGAGCACCGACTGGTTGAACGCGAGTACGTTTCTGCGGCTGCACATCAATTGCCCGACAAGCGATGGGAATCCGGTGACCGGCACTTATGGAATCAACTTACAGCAGGGCGATGGGAATACATTCACGGGAGGAGACGTCGAGGGATGTGGAACAGCGCTGCACCTGGGGCCGAATGCACAGAACAATACAATCGTGGGACTGCGCAACGAGAATTCGATCAGCCAGGTGGTGGCGGAGGCGGGCAGCGCGTACAACAACTGGATTACGGGCGGCACCATGTTCACCGGGAAGCTAACGGACAACGGCACGCGCAACAGCTTCCTCGATACATTTCACCGGAGTTTCAACGGCTTGAATGGTGACTGGTACGGGAGCCAGCAGGATGCCACGGTTACCAATCATTACCGCATTGGCACGGGTGCGGGAAACGAACGCGGACTATTAAACCGCTATCAGACCGATTATGGATACCGCTGGACGACGGGTTTGAGCGACGCAGCGGCGGGAGAGCAGTTCTACCAGGTTCTGGACGAATTGAACGACGTCTATCGGATTTCGGTCGGACAATACAACAACGGGCAATCGAGCACCAACAACCAGACGGTGATCAATGCGGCTGGAAGCGGTGCGGTGGTACTGAACGGATCGGCGAACGCGGGGACGGGAGGCGTGATCTTTGGTTCGGGAGGATCGAACGGGGCGACCGTGGCCACCATCAATAGTGCCGGAAATGCGCAGTTCAATGGGTCGCTCCAGGTGGCCGGACCTTCGACGTTCTCGAGTTCGGCCACGGTGAAGAATCAGGCGGATGGGGAGATCGACAGTGTCCTGTGGGCGGGAGCGACCACGAATCAGAAGGAATCATTCATATATAAGGACTATTCCGGCACGAGCCAATGGTACATGGTGAAGGATGCGAGCAATAACTGGGCGCTGAACTCCGCCATCGGGGGACTGGATAGCTTCAAGGCTTATCAGAGCAATAACAGCGGAGATACATATGTCAATGCGAGTAAGTCGACGGGCCATATCCGGCTGAATTATGAGACGGGTTCGGGGGCGGAGACGGATATCTATGGGGGGTCGAGCTCCGCGCTGGTGGCGGCGTTTCTGGGGAGTACGGCGATCAAGTTTCCGGGACTGGCGGCAGCCACCGCACCGAGTTGCCTGCAGATTGATAACTCGGGTTATATCTCGAATACGGGCACAGCTTGCGGAACGGGCGCAAGCGGCGTGGATGGTACGGTTAGCGCGGGAATTACAGGGCAGGTGGCTTACTATGCCGGGAACGGCAGGGTGCTGGCGGGAATGAATGCGGTGACCGTTTCCTCCGGCGGTACGGGAGCGTCAACGGCGGAAGAGGCGCGCGAAAACCTGGGAGCGCAACGGGCGATGGCGGGGGTAGGTTCGGACGGTGCATCGGGGATGGTCGTCGCGGGCAATGTCGCGGCTGGCACTACGATACCGACCAACAGCCCAGTGGTCGATATTCGGGCACATACCTATGGAGGGGTGATTGATGGAGTGACGGATATATCGCCGGCTGTCGCTGCCGCCGCGACTCAGGCTTGCACAACCTCTGGCGTGGTTCTTTTACCCTGCACGGGAAGCGGCTGCTACCTTGCAACTGGGC
>Ga0070717_10003330_pt1 | contig 11475 bp, 9 predicted proteins | sample LARL113metaG_FD_71366 | JGI IMG/M metagenome (GOLD analysis project Ga0070717, IMG submission 71366) | Corn, switchgrass and miscanthus rhizosphere microbial communities from Kellogg Biological Station, Michigan, USA - LAR L11-3 metaG | ecosystem: Host-associated > Plants > Roots > Rhizosphere ...
GCACGCGCATGCCCGCTGCACGGGCCGCCTCGACGCCCGGGCGGCTGTCCTCGACCACCACGCAACCGGCCGGGTTCGCCTCCATCTGCTCGGCCGCGTGCAGGAACAGGTCCGGAGCGGGCTTGCCGTTGTCGACGTCCTCGACGCTGAAGATCCGCCCCTCGAACCGGTCGTACAGCCCTGTCAACCCGAGCGCGTACTGCAGGTGGACGCGGGTGGCGCTCGAGGCGACGCAGCTCGGGAGCGCGATCCGGTCGAGCGCGTCGATCACGCCTGCAACGGGCGTCAGCTCGGCTGCGAACGCTTCCCGGTAGCGGCTCGCGACCGCCTCTTGCCAGCCGGCGGGCAGCTTGCGGCCGAGGTGGGCCTCGATCGCCGTCCAGTTGTCGCGGTCGGAGCGCCCCACGAACCGCTCGATCACCTCCGCCTCGCTCAGCGGCCAGCCGAGATCGCGCAGGAGCAGGACATCCACCCGGACCGCCAGACGCTCTGAGTCAATGAGCACGCCATCGCAGTCGAAGATCACGAGCTCGACCGGGGCCACGGACAGCTTCAAGGGCTGGTGACCGGGGCGGTGTTGACGGCCTTCGAGTCGGCCTCGGCCTTTGCGATCGCCACGTGACAGGCGACCTGCCTCGATCCGATCGTTGTCGGTCGGGGCGTGACCTCCGCGCACTTCTCGATCGCGTAGGGACACCGCCAGCGGAAGCGACAGCCCTCGGTGGGATTGATCACCTTGGGCGGCTCCCCGGTGTCTGACGAGATGAGCTCGACCTTCTCGCGAGGGTCAGCCACCGCGGAGAGCAGCAGCTGCGTGTACGGATGCTTGGGATCGGTGAGAATCGTCTCCGTCGGGCCTTCCTCCACCAGCTGACCCGCATACATCACGATGATGCGGTCAGCCAGGTAGCGGGCGCTGGCGATGTCGTGAGTGATGTAGAGGATCGAGACGCCCTCTTGGTCGCGCAGCCCGGCCATCATGTTCAGAACCCCGGCGCGGATCGAAACATCGAGCATCGAAACGGGCTCGTCAGCCAGGATGAGCTTCGGCCGTACCGCCAACGCCTGTGCGAAGCCAACACGCTGGCGCTCGCCGCCGCTCGTCTCATAAGGGAATCGTGCCAGCATCTTGGGGCTTAGCCCGACGCTCCCAAACACGCGCTCGGCCTCCGCCCGACGCTGAGCGCGATTCAGGTCGGGCCGATGGAGGGCGAGGTTGCGCATCACTCCGTGGGAGATCCGGAATACCGGACTGAAGGCGCTGAAGGGATCCTGGAACACCATCGCAACCTCGCCGCGGTACGCGAGGAGGTCCTTCCGGGAGCGCAGCTTCTGAAGCGGCCGGCCTCGGTAGAGAATCTCTCCCTTCGTCGGGGGATAGACCCGTGCCAGCAGCCGTGCCACCGTGCTCTTGCCGCTGCCGCTTTCACCCACAAGGGCAACGATCTCGCGCTCGTGAATTGCGAAATTGAGGTCGTCGACCGCATGCAGCACCTGCTTCTTGGCCAGCATCCCGCCGAGCCGGAAATGCCGCGTTAGGTCGACGGTCCGGAGCAGTGGCACACTCGTGTCGATCGCGTCCTTACGGGAATCGCGCGCCGCGACCATGGCTCAGACCGCCTGCTTCGCCTGCTGGACGTATAGGAGACAACGCACCTCGGCGTCGCCGACAGCAATGAGGTCAGGCTCGTGGCTCGGGCACACCGGCATTACCTCTGGACAACGCGGATGGAAGCGACAGCCGGTCGGCGGTCGAGCCAAATCGGGGGGGCTTCCGGGGATCCCGACCAGCTCCCGGCGCGGGCCCCTAACGGACGGAAACGCCTCCATCAGGCCGCGCGTGTAGGGGTGAAGCGGGTGCCGGAAGATGTCGTCGGTCGGCGCCGCTTCTGCGATCTGCCCGGCGTACATGACCAGCACCCGGTCGGAGTAGCGGCTCACCACCGACATGTCGTGTGTCACGAAGATCACGGCGAAGCCCAGGCTTTCCTGCAGCTCTTTGATCTTGCTCATCAGCGATCGCTGTGCCACTACGTCCAGCGCCGACGTCGGCTCGTCCATCAGGACCAGCTGAGGTGTGAAGAGCAGCGCCATCGCGATCATTGCCCGCTGGCGCATCCCGCCGCTCAGCTGGTGGGGATAGCTGCCCAGGTGGGCGGGGTCGATCCCGACGAGGCCCAGAACCTCTGCGGAGCGGTGCTGGATCTCCTCGGTGGATAGGCTCCCGTGTGCTTCGAGCGTGTCCTTGAACTGGGCTCCGATGCTCTTCATCGGGTTGAGCGCGTTCATGGCGCTCTGCATCACGATCGAGTAGTCGCGCCAGCGCAGGCCGCGCAGCTCTTCGCCGCTCATTCGCACCATGTCACGTCCGCGGAAGATGACCGAGCCGCCGGCCACCTCGCCTGGAGGTGACAGCAGCTGGCTCACCGCGAACAGCAGCGTCGACTTTCCGCACCCCGACTCGCCGACGATGCCCAGGAATTCGCCGGCCTGCACCGTGAAGTTGACTTGGTCCACGGCGCGGACGCTCGACGCCTCGGTCAGATAGTCCACCGACAGATCGGTGACCTCAAGCAGAGGCTCGGCCACGCCGCTTCCTCCGCCTCATCGGCCGCAGCGCCGGATTTCCAATCTCATCGAATGCGTAGTTCACGAGTGCGAAACCGGCACCCATCAACGCCACTGCGCCGCCCGGCGCCAGAGCCCACAATGCGTTGCCCGACTCGAGCGCGGCCGCCTGCTGCGCGTTGTAGAGCATGGTGCCCCACATCAGCTCACTGCTGTTGCCGAGTCCAAGGAACTGCAGGCTGGCGGCGAATCCGACCTCGAACACCGCCAATGCCAGGAACGACGCAGCCAGGAGCGAGGTCATGGTCGGGACGATCTCGACCAGGATGATGTACAGCGGCCGCTCTCCCCGCACGCGCGCCGCAACGAGGAAGTCACGGTTGCGCACTGAGAGTCCCTGCGACCGCAGCTGCCGGGCCTGGAACGCCCAGCTGGTGATCGTCAGCACGATGATCAGAGACGTTACGCCGGGTTTCAGGTAAGCCGACAACAGGATCAGCAACGGGAGTACGGGAAGGATCAGGAAGACGTCGGTAAACACTGTGAGCACACGGTCGGTGAAGCCTCCGATGTACGCGGCCGTCACGCCGATGATCATCGATATGAATGTGGCAATCAGGCTCACCACCAGCGTCACCCAAAGCGTCAGTCGCGTCCCCCAGATGAGCTGGGAGAGGACATCCTGGCCCAGCTGCGTCGTACCCAGCAGGTGGGCCGACGACGACGATGCGTTGGGAGGACCAACGATCGCCTGGGGGTCATAAGGCGCGATCAGCCCTGGAAACAGGGCCACGAACACCATGACGAGCAGGATCACGGCTCCTGTCATCGCCTTGCGGTTGTGCAGGACGGCGCGGGTGAAACGCCGAGGCTCCGCCCTCACCTCGATGTCGGCACCCTCGGGAGCTTCAACGATCGCAGTGCTGGAGGCGGCGTCGGTCGCCATCTCACGCCTCTCGCGTACGAGGGTCGAGCACTGCCGTGAGCAAATCGGCGATCAGCACGCAGACCAGCACGGCGAGCGTGTAGAAGAGGAAAAGGCCCTCCATGAGGGGCAGGTCGTGATTGGTCGAGGCTGTATAGAAGAGATAGCCGAGCCCGGGATACGAGAACAGGTACTCGATTACGATCGCGCCGCCCAGAACGTATCCGAGTTGCATCGCGAACCCGGTCAGATTGGGGAGGATCGAGTTGCGTGCGGCGTAGTCGTACATGATCCGCCGGTTTGGCAGCCCCTTGGCACGGGCTGTCTTGACGTAGTCCTCGGCGATCGTCGTGATCATGTTGTTGCGCATCGAATACACCCACAGACCAGCGGTCACGATGATCAGGCTGAGCGCGGGGAGAAGCGCATGCTTGAGCACGTCCCAGATGAACGACAGTGAGAACGACGGTGTGGCCCCGACGCTGTAATTGCCGCCAAGCGGCAGCCAGTTCAGCTTGACCGCAAAGAAATAGATGAGCAGTAGGCCGACGAAGAACACCGGGACCGTCGAAACGATGAAGAGCGTCGGCGGGAGGATGGCGTCGAGTCGGCCGCCCCGTCGCCAGGCGCTGGCGATTCCGGCGACGGTGCCGATTACGAACGCGATGACGGTTGTGGTCCCCACCAAGCCGAGCGTCCAGGGCAGCTTCGAGAGGATCTCGTTCATGACCGGCACGCCCTGGGCGGTTACTCCGAACTGGCCCGTCAGGCAATTGCCGAGGTACTCGAAGTAACTGCTCAGGACGCTCTGGTGGACGTTGACGCCGAACTGGATCTCAAGCGCGTGAAGCGCCGCCGGATTGATGTTCTTAAGCGTTCCCAATACGGCCACGGCCTCGTTCCCCGGCATCACCCGAGGGATGATGAAGTTGACCGTCAACGCGGCCCACAGGGTGATCAGGAAGAGGCCTATTCGCCGAGTGAGGTATGTCACGGCTGCGACCGCCGATTCTCAGCCGACATCAGGCTCGCCCGCTCACCCGGTGGGGTACAGGTGCGTCACGACTTGCCCATTGTCCGGGAACGAATAGGGTGATGGCTGAGCAAATGGGTTGGATTGCGTCGGCCAGCCCCCGATCTTAGTCGTGTCGTACTGGTACCAGTCGACGCCCTCTGTGGTAGGGATGAAGGGGATGTCATCCACCATCATCTTCTGGATCTGGTGGACGATCTGGACCTGTTGGGACTTGCTTGCCGCGCCGTACTGATTGAACAGGGCGTCGGCCGATGCTGACTTGAAGCGGGAGTAGTTCGTCGAGCCGATGTTGCCGCTGAACAGCCATCCTCGGAGCTCGTAGTACGGGCTTGGTCCCGGGCTCGCCGCGGGTCCGCCGCTGCCGGCGTAAGCGAGCTGGAACTTGCCACTCTGGATGTCCGAGGTGTAAGGAGTGCTGTTTTCATCCTGAACGGTCACGGCGATCCCGACGGCCTTCAGCTCCTGAGCGATGATCTGCAGCGACGAGTCCCAGTCCGAGTAGCCGCTGATCGTCTTTATCGTGAACGAGAGCGGCTGCCCGCTCGGGGACCGGTAAATCCCGTCCGAGCCCTTCTTGTATCCGGCTGAGTTCAGGATCTGCTGCGCCTTGGCGGGATCGTTGTTCGGCACCGGAATCGAACTATCGGACCAGCTCTGGAAGGTTGGGGTGATGACGCCCGTCTGGTTGGCCGGCTGCTGCTGGCCGCCCTCCCCGAGCCGTGCGATGGTGGCCCTGTCGAGGGCGTACGCGATCGCCTGCCGCACCGGCAGCTTGCTGAGCAGCGGGTTATCCAGATTGGGAACGAGGGCGACGTTCAGGACCGGCGGGAACCAGATGTGGCGGTGCGTCGGGTCCTTGCCCACGTAGAACGACTGGACGTTGGGGATGTACTGGCCGCCCCATTGCCCCTGGCCCTGAGCCAGGAACAGGTTGCCCGGCGTGTTGCTGAGGAAGGCCGGATAGTCGATCTCCTTGATCCTGGGAACGGGGTGACCGGACTTGCTCTGCCAGTAGCTGGGATTGCGCAGGTACTTGATGTTCTGCGCCGAGCAGCTGGACATCAGGAACGGCCCGGTGCCGACGGGCTTCGCGTCCGCGTAGGAGTGGAGGCTCTTCTGGTTCAGCGTGGACCAGATGTGTTGTGGAACGATCGGTGTCTGGTCCGCGACGTAATAGAAATACGTCTGCGCCGGCGCGTTGAACGTGAACACGACCTGATTTGTCCCCTTGGGGGCGACATTGGTCACCGGGCCGCCGTCCGCGCTCCAGAGCGCGTTGAGGTCGATGGCCTTGTCGCTCTTCATCGCATTGAACGTGTACACCACGTCACGCGCGGTGAATGGCTGGCCGTCGCTCCACTTCACACCATCGCGGATCGTGAAGGTGAGCGTCTTGTAGCCGTTGGACCACTGCGACGACGTCGCGAGCATGGGGACTGGAGCGTTGTTGCTCTGAAGGATGTTGACGAACTCCAACGGCTCATACATGAGCGCGAATGTGATGCCGGGGCCGAGCACCGACGAATTGAACGGGTTGAACTGGCAGGTCCAGGTCGAGCCGCTCACGTTGACGATCACGACCTTGCCGTTGACGTTGCCGGCGCTCGCCGACGTCGACGAGCTCGACGAGCTCCCGCCGCAGGCGACCAGCAACAGGCACGCGCCGGCCACCGACATGAGCAATATGAAGCGCTTCATCGACACCCTCCATCCCTTCGACAATCGCCAGGGCCAGGCCCCATTTGGGAAATGTCTAAACAAAAGAACTATATAGCCGTCGTCCAAAGCATTCAACTGATCGAAGGATTGGAGTCTGCCTTTCCAATTTCCGTCCGGCTGCTCGCTTAAGGCTGGCGATCCCTAATCATCAGCGCGAGCTTACGATCGCTGCGGCCGGACGAGAACCGTGCTGTCCCGCCGCCGCAACGGGACTACTACGGATCTCGCTATCGGCTGCGCTGCGCCGTGGCAAGGCTCTCGTGCGATTTGGAAGGGGCGCCATACGACAGCAACATCGTGCGGGCGGCATGCAGGGCGACGGCGATCGCTCCCTGCAGCGCGGCCTGCTCACCAAGGAGGCTGGTCTCGATCCGCGCGGTTATCGGAACCAGGGCGGCTGCCGATCCACGCGCGGGGCGCAGCAGCAGAGGACTCGCGCCAATGCCACCGCCGAGCACCACTAGCTCCGGATCGAGAATCGCGCATACCGTTGCGATCGCCGTGCCCAAACGTGAGGCGACATGATCGACCACAGATCGCGCCGCCGTGTTGCCAGCGGCCGCAAGGTCGAAAACGTCGTGGACAGAGGAGAGCTGAGGGTCGTCCGAGCCTCGGCGGTCGTTGAACGCCGCGACGATCCCCGCCGCGCCGATCTCGTCCTCCAAGCCTCCGTGCAATCGGTGACGGGGATTGAAAGGATCGCCAACCAGCGGGAGATAGCCGATTTCACCGGCCGCGCCATGAGCACCCCGGACGAGCTCGTCGTCGATGATGATGCCCATTCCGATTCCCGCGCCGATCGCGATGAACACCATCGTGGAGACGCCCCGCGCGAGACCGAACCACCTCTCGCCGACGGCCGCGACGTTGACGTTGTTCTCGACCAGGACCGGGAGGTCGAAGCGGTCACGGATCACCTCGAGGGGATCGAACCCGCCCTCTGGCGCCACGTTGTATGCCAGTGAGGTGACCCGGCCGCTGCTCTGATCCACGATTCCCGGCACCGAAAGCCCGAGCGCCAGCGGTCGCCCGTGGACGGTGCTGGCCCGGTCGATCACGTCGCTGACCATCTCGAGGATCTGCACCCCGACTGCGCGGCTGCCCTCTTTGGCGGTGGGCTGCTTGAGGTCGCAAATCCGCTCGCCGAACAGGTCGGACGCGGCGACGCGAACGTTACTGCCGCCGATGTCACCACCGACGACAAACCCAGCCCGGGAGCTGACAACGTATGCGACCGGATTGCGCCCGCGCTGGCCGGCACGCCTGCCGGCAGCGCGAACCAACCCGCCTTGCTCGAGGCGGCTCACCGCGGCCGAAACCGTTGGCTTCGAGAGATTGGTGGCCGCCGCGATCTCCGGCCGGGTGATTGGGCCCCTGCGAAAGATCGTCTCGAGCACCGCCTGCTCGCCGAGTTCGCGCAGCAGGCTCAGACGCGAGTCAGCGCCGGCCCGGCCAGGCCAGCCATAGTCGTCATCACGGCGGGGACGAGGCATTGAGGTTAGATCTCTTTACGAAAAGTACGGGGCGTTTGACTCGACAGAATAGGCCTCGTATCGTCGTTAAGGCAAGATGTTTGCATAAGACCAGTCGGGTTCGCTGAGGCACGGGACCTTGAGAACAGAACAGCAACGGGCGGCGGCGCAGCAACCGCACCTGATCACTGGACAAGTGGGTGTCCCCACGATCACGGTGATCGGGTGCGTCCAGGTCGACGTGGTGATGAGCCCCGTGACGGACCTGCCGGCTCCCGGCGGCACGCTCCTCACCGAGCAAATGGCGGTCCGCGTGGGCGGCGCGGGCGCCAACGCCGCGCTCGCGTCGGTCGAAGCCGGCATGGAGGCGCGACTCATCGGATGCATCGGCGACGATCAGCTCGGCGAATGGATGCGCGATCAGGTCGGGCCAGCCGGTCTCGCGGACGGACTTGTGGCTGTGGCGGGCGAGACGACCGGGCTCACCGTGGCGCTCGAGTCCGCCACGCGCGACCGCACGTTTCTCACCTATCTGGGCGTCAACGCACGATGGGAACCGGCCATGATCCCCGACGATGCGCTCAACTGCGAAAACCTGCTGCTGTGCGACTACTTCCTCGCGCCAAGGCTACGCGGCGAGGCGGCGAGGCGGCTGCTTGACACCGCGCGCGACCGGGGGGCGCGAACCTTCTTTGACACCACCTGGGATCCCGACGGGTTCTCCGACCAGGCCCGGGCTGAGGTGCTCGGGCTGCTCCCGTCTGTCGACGTGTTCCTGCCCAACGAGGTCGAAGCGTGCGCGATCGCCGGCGCGGCCGGCGACGCGTCGCGGGCGGCGCGTGCTCTGCAGGCCGTCTCGGGCGGTTGGGTGGTGGTCAAGCTCGGATCCCGTGGATGCCTCGCCGCCGGGCCGGACGGCACCGAGATCGCCGTCCCGGCGCCGGCCGTGGCCGTGGCCGACACCACCGGCGCCGGCGACGCCTTCAACGCGGGCCTCGCCGGCGCGCTGGCGCGCGACGCGGACTGGCAGGAGGCGCTTACGGCGGCGACCCGGTTCGCCACCACGATCATCTCTCGGCCGTCCAACGAGCGGTACGGGGGTGCCCTGACGGAGGTGAAGCAGTGAAGCTCGCCGTAATCGGTGCGGGCTCGACGTACACGCCCGAGCTTGTCTCCGGGTTGATGCGCGAGCGGGAGCGGGTCGGCGTGCACGACCTCGTGCTGCACGACATAGATCCCGAGCGCAGGGAGGTGGTGGGGGGACTTGCGCGGCGGATCCTCGAGCGCCAAGGCTTCTCCGGCGCGCTTGCGATCACCGGCGACCTGGATTCCGCGCTCGACGGCGCCGAAGTGGTCCTGATCCAGATCCGAGTCGGCGGGCAGGCCGCCCGGCTGCGCGACGAGACGATCCCGGCGGCGTGCGGTTGCGTTGGCCAGGAGACGACCGGTGCCGGCGGACTCGGAAAGGCGATGCGGACGGTGCCTGTCGTGCTCGAAATCGCGCAGCGGGCGCGCGAGCTCTCCTCGGACGATGCCTGGATCATCGACTTCACCAACCCGGTCGGGATCGTTACCCGCGCCCTGCTAGACGCCGGCCACCGCGCGGTCGGTCTGTGCAATGTCGCCATCAACTTCCAGCGACAGATCGCGGCTCATCTCGACGTCCCGCCTGAGCGAGTGCTCGTTGACCAGGTGGGGCTCAACCACCTCACCTGGATCCGGTCAGTGTGGGTCGACGGCCGGGACATCCTCGGCGAGCTGATCGGCGGTCACGGCGATGCGTTCGCGCACGAGATCGGCCTGCCACGAGCGCTGATCGAGCGTCTGGGCGCGATCCCTTCGTACTACCTGCGTTACTTCTACGCCGAACGCGAGGTCCTCCAGGAGCAGCGGATGACTACGCCACGCGCGCAGACCGTCGCGCAGATCGAAAGGGACCTGCTCGATCTCTACCGCGACCCATCGTTGAGCGAGAAGCCGGCACTGTTGGAGCTGCGCGGCGGAGCGTTCTACAGCGAAGCGGCCACTCAGCTGGTCGCCTCGCTGCGGGCCGACAGCGGCGACATCCAGGTAGTTGACGTCCGCAACGGAGGCGTCCTTGCGGGGCTTGGCGACGACGACGTCGTGGAGCTACCGGCGAGAGTCGGGCGGGCCGGCCCGGTCCCTGTGCCCCAGCCGCCCCTCGCGCCTGAGATGCTCGGCCTGGTCCAACACGTGGCGGCGTACGAGCGTCTGGCGGCCTCGGCGGCGGCCACGGGCGACCGCGACACTGCCCGCCTGGCCCTGCTGGCGCACCCGCTCGTCCGTGAGTACCGGCTGGCCGACAACATGCTCGACCGCCTGCTCGCCTGGGAGCAACCGGCGCTCAGCCGCATCGAAGGAAGGCGTTGACGGCAGGCCACCGCGACCCCGCCGGGCGCGATCAGCTCGTCTTGGCCGTCGATGGAGGCGGCGTCAAGACCGACCTCGCGCTGCTCGACTCGAGCGGCGCGTTGCTGTCGTTCGTCCGGGGGGGATCGAGCCAGGCGTACTACCTCGGGGTCAGAGGCTGCGTCGACGTGCTCGAGGGCTTGTTGGAGGCCGCCGCCACCCATGCGGGTCTGGACCCGCTCGAGCGCCCGGTTGCAGGGACGGCCCAACTGTTGCTCGCCGGCATCGACCTCCCGGAGGAGCTCGCAGCGCTCCGCGCGGCGATGGAGGAGGAGCATTGGAGCGAGCGGCTCGTCATCGGCAACGACACGGAGGCGCTGCTGCGCGCGGGCACGGATCGTGGCTGGGGAGTCGCCGTCGTGTGCGGCACCGGGATCAATTGCCTCGGCGTTGCCCACGACGGCCGTGAGGCCAGGTTCCTCTCGTTCGGCCCGGTGTCCGGCGACTGGGGTGGGGGGCTCGATGTCGGCCTGGCCGCGCTCGCCGCCGCCGTGCGTGCCGCCGACGGCCGGGGGCCGGGATCCGTCCTGGAGTCCGCCGTGCCGGCACACTTCGGGCTGAGCGACCCGTTCGAGGTGGCGCGGGCAGTTCACCTCGAGAAGCTGCCGATGGCCAGGTTGGGTGAGCTTGCTCCGGTCGTGCTCGCCGCCCGCGGCGAGGATGCCGTGGCCGCGGCCATCATCCAACGCCTCGCGAATGAGGTGGTCGCGTTCGCGCGGGCTGCCCTGTGCCGGCTCGAGTTAACGCGGGCCGATCCAGACGTCGTGCTCGGCGGGGGGCTCCTGCGTGCGGTCTCAGCGGATGTGGTCGACGTGATCGCGCGCGGGATCGAGGAGGTGGCGCCGGCGGCGCGCGTGGTGGTGTCGCCGAGCGAGCCGATCGTCGGCGCCGCACTGCTGGGACTCGATGCGATCGAGGCGGATTCGAGCACGAAGGTTCGCGCGCGAGCTACGCTCGACGCGGCGGTCACCGAGCAATCAAGCGGCGTCGTCGAGCGACTCCGATAGCAGCGTGGCGACGTCGACCACGCGCAACTTCTCGCCGGCGCCCTGCACGCCGTCGTCGAGCATCACCGTGCAGTAGGGGCACGCCACGGCCAGCGTGTCGGCGCCGGTGCCCGCGGCCTCGCGCACGCGCTCCTCGTTGATCGGCTTGCCGCGCTCCTCCATCCACATGTGCGCGCCGCCGGCGCCGCAGCAGAATGTCTGCTTGCCCGAGCGCTGCATCTCCACCGGCTCGCCGAGTGCTCCGACCAGCTCGCGGGGCGCGGCGAGCACGTCGTTATGGCGCGCCAGGTAGCAGGAGTCGTGGTAGGTGATCGAGAG
>Ga0070717_10003331_pt1 | contig 11471 bp, 13 predicted proteins | sample LARL113metaG_FD_71366 | JGI IMG/M metagenome (GOLD analysis project Ga0070717, IMG submission 71366) | Corn, switchgrass and miscanthus rhizosphere microbial communities from Kellogg Biological Station, Michigan, USA - LAR L11-3 metaG | ecosystem: Host-associated > Plants > Roots > Rhizosphere ...
CTGAAGGGAATATGTTATGTCTGAGTATATCAAATAGAGCGCAAACCTGTATAGGTTTATAAACCTATTTTGAGATAGGTGACAACGACTTTCACTCTAAACATATACATAATCTATATGCTCCCTTTGGTAGAAGAGCTAAGCGCACATCATTGCGGGGAAAACTTCAACCTATGCAGCTACGTCTTTGACAATCAATGAGGTATGGTGAGCTAAAAAACATCAACAAGTCGAGATAAAGAGTTACGGTGGAACATTCGGCGTTAGAGCTGCCCAATTACAGAGAACTGCTCAATACCTGGTTTGATCGTGATACCATCTTCTTCGGGGCGCAAGGGATTGCTCGGGAGTGGCAGATGCGGCGGACGATGCTCTCCCCGTGACCGGTGACGAGCTGTGAGGAGATCACGGTGGTGAATGTCGATTAAGACCCTGCAGATGGAGAAGCAGTCTCACATGCAACACGAGAGATGCTACAATTTGTATACGTTTGTGACAAAAAACGAAGAGAGGTGGGGAGTTTCACCGCTTGACCGGTATGGCATGTTCGGCGTGCCGACATGCGTACGTCGAGCAGGTCTCTCCCCATCCGAGAAAGGAGCCAACCGTTCATGCAGAAGCAGAATGACGCACAGCAAGCCACTCATGCCTATCATTTCCTGCATCTCACTCCGGAGGAGTTAGCACACCTCCCTCCTGAGGAACTGCTGCAGGCATGCCTGGAGTTTCGTCGCCTCCTGCTCACCCTGGTGGGGATTCTTTCACCACCCGAGAGTCACTTAACCGTGCGAGCAGTCGCCATGGATGTCGTCTCTAGTCAGGCACAACAGCTTGCTCAGAGTCAGCTCGCTGACGAAGCCGCTCCGGTTGTGTATACTGTGAAACAGGTCAGCGAGCGGCTGGGCCTGCGTCCTGCTGAGGTACGCAAGGCCCATGAAGAGCTAGCCGAACACGGAGGAGTGCAGATCCTCGACCGTTGGTTCCCGAGAAAACGCGAACAACAGTTGTCGCTACCTCTCGATGCACAGCTCTCTCCTCACCATGACCGTGCATGAACGCATGCGAGAAAGAGGCTCTCAAGGTCATATGCTCCCTGGTCACCCTAAGCAGAGTGATCACCACGTCCGAATGGACTGGTTGTATCCTACTCGCCAGGAACAGGCTCGATGTATCGCCATTGCAGTAACTGGGCCAGCGTAGAGGCGACATCGAATTCGCTGCGCTGCGTCAGACGTGCCAGGTCCGCTACAGTGCGCCTGCCATCGAGTAACAAGAGGACCCAGCGTTCCCTGCGCGGGAGGTGGCTGGCAAGTGTGGTGGTAGGCGTGCCGGAGATCACCTGGAACACTGTAGATGCTCCAAAAGCGCTTTCCTGTGTGCGAAATGCTGTCATTCTTCCTCTCCTCCCTCCACGAGATGGCTGGCGGAGCACGTCTTAAAAACGCACCGCTTCCTCCTCGTCCGCATACGCTCGACTCGACAAAAACTAAACGTCGGGCGGGGTCACGGACGCAGTGCCCACGCCCGCAGGAGGAAGGACAGCCCGCAGAAATCATGGCTGGCGAGTTCTACTTCGAGTTGCTCGCACAATGCGGTGTGTTCCATTTCCTCGATCACCCCGGTGCGCAACATGAACGGCTTGACCTGGTGGGCAAAGCGCATCGCCTGGCGCACGAATCCCTGGTGGGCTGGCTGCCCCGCCGACATCTCGATCGCATACGCCGTTTCGTGGATCACACGATCGTCCAGCCTCCAGAGGCTGTACGTGGGCATCTCAGGTTGCGCGCCACAGCCCGCATCGCGCAGCCAGCGGCCCAGCATGGGCGTGATGCCAAGAGTGTGGCACTTGTACGAAGAGCGATCAACCCCTGCCTTGCCTGAGCAGGCCGCAACCAGCTCGGCCCATTCCCACATGCTTTCGGAAATGAAGCTCTGGCCGGCACGCTGCAAGGCCTCGCAGACGAGCGCGGTCAGCTGCTCGAATGCCGCACTATTCGAAATCGGCAGTTCCGCCTCCGTCCAGCACACGATCCCGCCAGGACGGCACAGGGCCGCGCAAGCTTGCGCGAGCCTGGGGTAGTCCGCTGTGAGGATGAACCGACTGAGGAAGCTGAGCTGGACGAGGTCGAAGCTCGCCTCAGGAAAGAGCGTGGGGAGAATGTCGCTCATTTCCGCGGCGAGAAAGGCGACCTGTGCCAGCCCATCTCGATAGGCCAGGGCATTGGCCACTTTCATCAGGTGTTCGTCCTGGTCGATACCAATACACTGCAGGTCGGGATACTGTCGCGCCACGGCGCGCAGCCATTCTCCGGCCCCGCAGCCGATTTCCAGAATGGACTGGGCGTGAGTCAGATCGCATTCCGCGAGTAGTTTTTCTGGCAGTAATTCGCCTATCTCCTCCACGAGGATCTGCTGAAATGCTCGGTCTTCCAGCACGCGCGCTTGCTCTTGCTGCTCGATCATCGTCCTGCTCCTCCCTGTGCTCTCTGACCGTTCCCTGCTTGTACATAAGCGAGTACTGGCGGCTGGTTGGAGGGCGTGCGTTCGATGGTTTCGCCTACCATCGCCGCTCCAAGATGCGCCTCTACCAGCGCCAGGATGGTTTGGGTGCGAAAGGGCTTGGTGACGTAAGCGTGCGCGCCAACCAATCGCCCCTTCATGCGGTCAAGGATGCCATCGCGCTTCGAGAGGATCACGATCACGGTACGCTCCAAACCTGGCCTGGCTTTGAGGGACTTGATCACCTCATAGCCATCAAGCTTGGGCAAGCCCAGGTCCACTAGCACAAGCGTTGGAATCGCTGTATCCGGGCTAGCCAGCCAGCGAAGAGCCGCCACGCCATCCTCATAGCCCCTGACATCGTACCCGGCTCGCCGCAAGCAAATTTCCAGAATCGTACGAATTGTGGGTGAATCATCGATCACCATCACCAACTGGCTCATACCACTGTCTTTCATTTGTCGTGTTGTTTCACGAATCTCTACTCATCTGCTGCTTTGCTTGATGTATGTCGGTCTCCTCTGTGCTGCTATAAACCGGGTTGAAACCCCAGGTGGACAGATGTGCCAAGAGATGTTGCGGGGTCGGTGCATATTAAGACCCGATACATCTCCCGCTCTCCGCGAAACGCTGTTCTGCCGTGCAACCACCGTCCATTCTGAAGAATGTAGCCCTGCTGCTTTTGCAGCGGAAAAGAGAGGGTATATCGCTCGAGCAGCTCTAAAAAGAGAGGGAGTACGCTGCATACGGGTGCGGCGTAGTAGCCCAGACCGTCATAGCGAAAGCGAACGAAGATCGAGCCGTCGGCGTGTGTGCTGAATACGGAACCGTACACTGGTGGCTCTGAACCCGCGAAAAGAGCCGAGTTGGGTGTCGACAGCGTCTCAAGCACCTGTGGGTACTCTTTCGCGAGTACCTGGTAGATCTGTTTCCCATCGACAAAAAGGGATATACCGCCTTCTGTGACGGGTCGCACGCACCATAGGACGACCAGTGTTGCAGGCTCCGGGGTACTGCTTCCATCCGTGTGGAGCGTCAGGTGGGAGGAGGTAAACGCCTGGTACCCCTCTGCGGGTAGGATGTCGGAGCGCTTCGCGATGCGCGTGAGGCCGGCCTCGTCCGCGTCCCTGTGTTTCATGATCGTACCAAGCCGGTTACACAGCTGGAGCAATTCCCCCCTTGACCGAATGGCATCAAATGTGACCATGCCATCCCGTGCCAGGGCGCGCGCGACCTGTTCTTCAGCAGACGCCCCCGCGACGTCAAGATGGAAGGCAGCGAACGGTGTTGTGTTGGCCATGATAGTGCTCTCCGGCATTGTTTTTGTACACGCAACGATGATGCTTTGCACCTACAACGTACTTGTTTCTCTGCAGACAGTCAAATGACAAGTTGTCATATTCGCTGGCTTCCTTGGACTGAAAAAGCACGAGGAGAAAACCGGAAAGATGGTAGAGCAGGGGACCTGGCGGCAATGATACCGCCTGCTATTGAGGTGATGGCAGCTGAATCGTATATTGGGAGAGCTTGCCGAGAAGCGTTCTGGCCTCAACACCAAGAGCCCTGGCTGGATGGTACGCTTCAACGACCTGCACTGCACGGATGGCGCGTTGCACTTGATGGGGCAGGCTGCATAGCTCGGCCCCGATGAGCGCTGTTTTGAGATGAGCCAGGCCATCATCCACCTTGCTGATACGAAACAAGGCCTCGGCTTCCGTAATGTGCGAAATCACATGCCACTGTGGTGCAACAGGGACTGGAAGGTACGGTGAGGTATCTTGCTCGAGGAGGGAGGGCAGCGCACCGATCTGCCCGATGTTCAATAGCCCGCGTACATGGACCTCGCGGGTCGTGATCGGGTTGAATGTCGGAGTAAAGCTCGCAGCTCTCTCCTGCGCGTAGCGCACGCTCCCCATCGCATCGAGAAAATGCTCCCTATCGCCCATCTCCCCGTAGGTCCGAGCCAGGAACGCCGCCGCTTTCCCCCTGCTCATGCCATCAGGGGCGAGGGAAAATGCCCGCTCAAGATACGAAATGGCTTCGGCGTACTGCTTATGCTTACGCAGCTCGTTGCCGCAGCCCCGGTACACCTCGGCTTTCAGCCGGACATCGCCGTGCTCGTCGACAAGAGCCACCGCCTTTTTGAAGAAATGCACGCTGATCCACAACTGCTCTTCGGGAAGCAAATCTCCCAGGATCACACCGAGCATGGCCTGGGCCGAGGCAAGCGTGAGCAGCAGCGGCGGATTCCCGCTGTCCTGCGTCATCTGTGTTTCTAGTCGGAGCACGAGTGGCCACAGTTCGCTGACGGCGGTATCGGCCCTGCCGCTTTCCCGTACGGTCTGGCTGAGCCGGATGATCGACGGTGCTATCTCGATCAAGGCAGCACTCTGGGCGCTCGGAGATCCCTCCGAGAGTAAGCCGAGCCACTGTCCGGGGACCCCCAGGCACTGGGCAATATGCTTGAGGGTAGCAATGTCGCGCAGGCCCCGGCCATTCTCGAGCCGGGAGATATAGGATTGGTCAAACCCCAGGAGTGCAGCAAGATCGCGCTGCATGAGCTGGTGAATGCTGCGGTAGTGCTTGAGGACTTGCCCGACATCGGAGAGCCGTAACGGCTTTGTGCGCCGGGCGGTGGCCAGGATGGAGCGCAGGGTAAACGCGCTGCGGTCGGAAGGGGTGAGTGTGGGAAGTGGCGAGGTCGTTGCCTGTCCCTCTGCCGATTTTGCCCGCCGCTCTTCCTGGCAAGGCCAGCACAGAGGATCGGAGTTATAGCGGCTCAGCTTGGCGCCGCAACTCTGGCAGGATCGTTCCGGTTGCGTTGGTGGCACAGGCATTCCTCACCTCCTCCCCCATTGGGAGTTAGTTCGTCTGGGAGCGCGAGAGGGAGTCTATCCAGGTCTGAATAGACGTTTTATAGCCCTCTGGCATGCGCAGGGATGGGACATCCTCCGGGCTGAAAAGCCCGACGGCTTTATGCTCCGGGCTATGCGTGATCTCAGCAAAGGGTGGGGGGTAGGTGCCAAAGGTCAGGATCAGGACATCCACCCCTTCAAAGATATGGTAGACCCAGCTATCCAGCAGGGGACCGATCCGCACGCCTAAACCAAGTTCTTCTTCTATCTCTCTCACAACGCAGGTTTCCGGCGTTTCGCCAAGCTCGAGCTTGCCACCAGGCAACTCCCACTCATCGCGCTCGTTCTTGAGCAACACCACCCGGCCATCGTGATAGACAATGCCCTTGACGGAAACAGGAAACCGATGCGCTTTATTATCCTGCGGTATGGGCGAGGAAGACATCATAGGGATTGAACGCTCCTTTGAATGTGCTCTGTTTTTTTGCACGCTGCCCGTGCTGCTTGATGGCATTCCTTACGAGAAAAGCCGTTTCGATTATATCATATAGCATCAGCTGCAGAATGAGTCCTTCTCTTTCCGCCGCTCCTCGTAACCGCCAGTCGATTGGCCTGACATCGCAGGTGTGAAGTCGATAGGCATTCCTAGCGTTCCATGAATCTGCTTGGTAAGCGTAGTGTAGAGGCGAGGCATGTACTCCTTGGGTTGCTCCTGCAAGCGCAATGAGGAGAGAGGCTAGGTCCTCAAGTGCATTACCGCTGTTGATGGATTGCTGAGCTTGAGAAAGCAGACCGGGGAGTGTTTGTTCGTCAGAGTGGAGTATCGGCTCAAGCCTTTCCAGTTCCTCCACCGTCAAGATCTGCGGTTTATATCCATAGTACTTGTAAAAGCATAACTTCCCGCTGGATTCGCTCTGCGAGGGTAACAGCTGACTTAAAAACAGGAAATTATTTTTAACACCTCCTTTGCGTACTGTTTTCAGGTTACGATGCACTGGCCCCAAAGAGAAAATCAAAAATCTGACATTTTTATAAATAATACCTCTTAACTATTGACAATGACAAACAGAGGGGAGTATACTCTTCTGCAACAGGTGGAAGATACTACGGGAACGGAGGAATACGACATGCCAGACGGAGATATTGTGCACCCTTCGGTGAGTCCCAGATTTCAGCAGCTTTATGTACAGGTTTGCCAGGGAGAGCTTGCTGAAGACGATCTGGTGAGGAAAGCACTGGGGCGTTTGATAAAAGAGGTGGAGTTCTTCGGCGATGAACCCCTGCATCTGATTGCGCAGGAAGAGGCTCTATTTCAGGATATTTTCCTGCGACGTCAGCAAGGAGAAGAGATTAACTGGGCGCACGAGCGGAGAAAGCTCAAACAACTTCAACAATCCGCTGACGGACACCAACGAGCGCTTGGTCTAATGGTGAGGGCATGCGAAGATCAATTACGTGAGTTAGAACAGCATGGTTACTTCTATATCGCGCCTCCAGACTTCCAGCGGGAAATTACGAGGCAATACTTAATCAACGTCTATGATGCCCAGTTTGCAGAGCCGGCTGCCACTCCGCTGCGCCCACATCCACATCAGGCCGATCCTGAATTTGTGCGCCAGCGGCTGATTGCCATACGACCTGATGTCATCAAGGGTTTAGGGTCTTACGTCGAACACATTTTGCGGCATGGCACTATTGAAGGCATGCGGCGTCCTCCCAGCAGCCCCATGCAGAAGATCAATCTCGAAGAAGACGCCGAGAAAGATATTTCTGAGCTTTTGAGATAGGAGCAGAGCATGTCGCAGCTAGATTACACCTACATTTTTGATGATCTCAGCGATGAGTATACGTCGGTCCAATGGGTTCATCACCACGCTCACCGGTCTTCTCAGATGTTTCGTATGCGCGTGGACGATCAACAATTTCATCGGAAACGGGGTTATCATCTGTCGTCGCTTCTTGCCGATTGTGTTGACCTGGCTAGCGCTATTGCAGTCGCTGACCGGCTCTCGAGCCGTACAAGGTATCAGTCGTGCTCTCTCCAGATCTGCCTGCCCGTTCGACATCCCGAACTCTTCAGTGGCTCACCGACACTGCAACACCTGCAGGATATCCTTTACTGGTACACTCAGGACCAGTGGTCCTTTGATTTCACCCCCCGATCTGCATATGGGCGCCTGGCCGAAAGGCAACTCTCATTCCTCAACCCGAACTCCTACGATCTACCTACTGAAGTAGCCTTATGGAGCGGGGGATTGGATTCCCTGGCTGGCCTTTATGCCCAAGTAAACAACGGAACAGCCTCTTCTCATTATGTCCTGTTTGGAACGGGAGCAAATACCTTCATTCACAGCAAACAGCGGAACGCGGCCGAGGCAATTGAAGCCCTGTTTCCCGGCCAGACTACGCTGGTACAACTGCCTCTCTGGCTTGATGAGACAAAAGAGATGCGTAAGCATTCTCTCCAGCGTTCTCGCGGCTTTGTCTTTCTGCTCCTGGGAGCAGTTTGTGCAATGCTGGAAGGTCAGCAGGGGCTTTCTGTCTATGAAAATGGGATCGGGGCAATCAACCTCCCTTTCACTCGGGCCGAGGTAGGTCTTGATCATTCACTCTCTGTTCACCCTGTTTCTCTCATTCGCATGGGGGAATTCATCTCCCACCTTTTTGGTTCGCCTTTTACTTTTCAGAATCCTTTTTTGTTCAAAACGAAAGCCCAGATGTGTGCTCCTTTAACCACCTCTGCAGCCTTCGAACGGTTGGTATTGTCAACGTTCACATGCGATCGCTACCTCCGAGATCGGCCACAACAGTGCGGGCGCTGCTCATCCTGCCTGCTTCGGAGGCAAGCAATCGCCGTGTTGAACGTGGAGGAAGATCCAACACCCTATAGTATGACAACCGCGTCCCTCCATGGGCAAAAGAGCCGCATTTCTGATGGCGACCACCTACAAGCGATGCTCGCACAAGTTGCGTCCCTGCGCTCCTGTCTCGCCGCGGAGGATCCCTGGGAGAGCTTATCTGAATACGCCCCGCAACTGCTAGAGATTGTAGATGAAATGGCCGGAAAAAAGTTACGCTCGAGAGACAATCTTATTGATGACCTGATACAGCTTTATACGTGTTACGTGAGCGAATGGGATGAGCGCGTGTGTCAGGTGCTACATCGCGGTTTTACAGAAAATCCAATCGAAATACAGAGACAGTGAAAGGAGACAGAAGATGGATCAGAACGTCCTTGATACTATTGATCCGCGTGTGCTCGGTGATGACCTTCAGAAAGCTCGCAAGAGAAGGGGGTTCACACAGGAAGACGCTGCCAAAATTATTGAAACAGCGCGGACGACGCTTGTCGCTATTGAGAAAGGTGAGCGGAGGATCAAACCCGGCGAGTTGATCAAGCTAGCTCATGCTTATGGTCGCCAAGTCAGTGATTTTGTTCGGCCTCATCCCGTGATAGACGCATTACCGCGGCCTCAGTTTCGCGGTCCTGCTGTGCAGAGCGAGGAAGATGCGGAGAAAATTGCTTCTTATGTGGCTAGCGTCGAGCAATATTGCCAAGACTATCTTGAGCTGGAAGAGTTGCTCAAGACACCGCTCGTCCGCCGGTATCCACCTGAGTACTCTGTCACTGGCCTAAGGACCGAGCAGGCCGCTGAAGGGCTCGCCATTGAAGAGCGTCACCGCCTTGGACTTGGAGACGGGCCACTCCCGATCCTGCGCGACATTCTTGAGCAAGATGTCGGACTACGCATTTTCTATCTGCCGCTCCAACCTACGTCTTTCTCTGAGATGTATATGTACACGGACCAGATAGGAGGATGTCTCGTGGTGAATAGTCAGCACCACGAGGGACGCAGGCGCTGGTCATTAGCACACGGCTACTGCCACTTCCTCGTGAACCGTTTCCAATCAGATGCGTGTTTCGAGGAGAGCTACCGACGGCGTCCAGAGAGCGAACGGTTTGCTGAGGCTTTTGCCCGCTACTTCTTACTGCCTAGCAGTAGTCTGGCAAAACGCTTTGATGACCTGCGGCGCATCAAAGAGAAAAGAACGCTCACTGATCTTGGAACTCTAGCTCACTATTATGGTGTGTCAATGGAAGCCCTCACACTCCGCCTAGAAGATATGAATTTACTTCCGACCGGAACGTGGGAAGGACTGGAAGCGCGCGGCTTAAAGGTGGGAGAGCTGCACCAGCGGCTCAATCAGGGTGGTATTCCGGCGCGGGCCCAGCCATTTCCTATGCGCTACCAATACCTTGCTCTCGAGGCACTTTCACGGGGGTTGATTAGCGAGGGGCGCTTCGCTCGCTTGCTCAATGTTGACCGGCTGGAGGCCAGTCGGATCGCCCAGGAATTACAGGATCAGTTCGGCGGCGGAACCGAGCAAAATCTCATTGGAGATGACCCAAGGAGAGCCATAGAGAGCTAGGAGGGCCACGTGACAAGGAGTATCGTCTTCTCCCGGGATGGAGTGATTCTCAACGCGTGTTGTCTGAGGGACATCTACGCGTCAAGATGTATGGTCGCTATTTTGAGAGCACTCCCTATCCCTACCATGATAGCACGTCTTGTTTATCAAGAGCAGCCACTTCGGATTCTTCGTGAGAACCAAGAAGGGGAAGGGCTTGTCGTGGAGGATATTGACCTTCAGCCAATCTTGAACGCCGGTTTACTCGTCATGGCATCCCTCACCTCTGAAGCCGAAGAAGCGAAGATGGTTGAACTCGCCGCTGTATTGAGGGAAGACGGAGAGGCGACTACTGCCGCTCTGGCGCTGCAGAGGAGGTGGGCTATTGGTGTGGATGGCCCGGCCACAACTGCGTTGTTGCGCCAGCATCTTCCAGACGTACAGATAGTCTCGACGCCTATCCTCATTCAACAATGGGTTAAGTACGGTCAGCCGCCCTCTCGCACACTGCGAGGCGCGCTGCAGAATATACACCAAGGCACCGGATATGCGCCTCCTGTTCATCATCCGCTCTACTCTTGGTGGCAGGAGGTTTTAGAGACGACAAAAGACGAACCTATGTAACATCATCAAGAGAGCGTCTGACTTGGGGGAAACCTGTCAGACCTCCACGAAACCTTTGCTTTCCTGCAATGAATAGAGCTAGGAAGCATACATATTATAGTTCTCAGAATGTGCTTATAACGAGGACAGCCTGTTGAAAAAGTCTATTGTAGAGTTTTGCGAAGTACAATCGTCGAGAATCTCCCAGAAGGTGTTCATTCGAGGTGATTTGTCCAGGAATAGATGTTCGTTCCCATTACCAGAACTCTTTAGATGATTTTTTTCATCAGATGGTGATTTCTGCTGACTCCATTATTTCCTTTGTTGTATAAAATATACGTATGAAGCATGGAGAGTAAGCAGCAGCAATTCAGCTACAAGTATAGTGTTCTGATTGATGCGAAGGTCTCTACTATCTTTCAATGAGTAGAAAAAGCTTGCCTCAAGGTGCCACAGAGGGAATGAAGAAGATGAGTACGATTGAGATCAACGAGCAACAACAGGCATACATCAAACAGGTGCAAGCCACAAGACGTAAGTATATTTGGCAATGGCGAGCCCACGCATTTGCACATAATAGCTTACACATCATTATCTTTGGGGGAGCCGTGATTGTACCTTTCCTTATCCAGTTAAAAGTGGCCGATATCATTACCACTATAGTCAGCGCACTTGTGGCTGTAGCAGCAGCAATAACCCACTTCTTTCAGTTTGGAGAACGCAGACGTATCTATCGTCTAGCCAGCGAAGGACTCCAGAGGGAACTCATCTATTTTGATGTGCAAGGAGGAGCATATAAGAACCGCAAACCAGAAGAGGCTTTTGAGTATTTTTTAGATCAGACACAGAATTTGATGTATCAAAACGTGAAAGATTTTTTCACCGTGGTTGGATCAGAGCCAGCACAACAAAAGGCTCAGTAGTCTTGTTCTCCGTACTTTAGAGAGGCTAGTACAGCCTCGCGGAAATAGCGCAGGAGTCTACATGCTTCCACCTTGAACTTGCGGAATACCTTGTGTAAATGCTATCATGAGAATGACGTTTACACAACTTTTCACTGGAAGCATGTAGACAAGCTAACTGAACGAGAGAAGAGAGATACTT
>Ga0070717_10003333_pt1 | contig 11468 bp, 13 predicted proteins | sample LARL113metaG_FD_71366 | JGI IMG/M metagenome (GOLD analysis project Ga0070717, IMG submission 71366) | Corn, switchgrass and miscanthus rhizosphere microbial communities from Kellogg Biological Station, Michigan, USA - LAR L11-3 metaG | ecosystem: Host-associated > Plants > Roots > Rhizosphere ...
GGCGACTATCCGACCGAGGTTCCGGACGAGGCCGCGAAGCTCAGGTTCGAGCCCGCGCGCGCCTAGTCGCCCGGATTCGGCTGCCAGAGCTCGAAGCGGTTCCCTTCGGGGTCGACACCCCAGGCGAAGCGGCCGTTCTCGTGCGCCATCGGCCCCTCGACGGCAACGCCGGCGTCCCGCAGCTGCTCGAGCATGGCCTCGAGGTCGCCGACGCGGTAGTTGACCATCGCCTGCTGGTCCAGCCGCCCGAAGTACTCGGTCTCGGCCGGGAACTGCGCCCAGACCAGCGTCTCACCTCCCGACGCGCGGAGCACGGCCCCGTGCCAGTCCTCGACGTCGAAGCCGAGATGCTCCGCGTACCAGGTCGCGAGCACCGCCGGGTCGCGCGAACGCAGGAAGACACCGCCGATACCGGTGACACGCTGCACCGCCCCGAACCCTACGACGCCTTGGCACCATGCGCACAGGTGCAGCTCTTCCACTATCACCTCGTCACGAGCCGCGTCCGCGAGGTCGAAGCCCGCTACATCGGCAAGCTCGCATTCGACCTGGTAGCCCGCCACGGCCGCATCGGGGAGGATCTCACCTCGTACGAGCCCGGGATCGCCTGGCACGAGCTCGACGCGATGGGGTTCAAGCTCCGGCTGACCGAGCTCGAGAAGGGGGCGGTGAACGTCGTCGTCCAGCCGGGCCAGTGGCCGACGCCGCGCGTCGACCACCTCGGGTTCGTGCTCGACGAGGACGAGTTCGAGCTGGCCATCGGGCGTGCGGAGCAGAGCGAGCTGCGCGTGCAGGAGCACGGCGGGCGGCGCACGTTCGTCTCGACCAATGCCGGCTACCGGCTCGAGCTCCATCCGCCGCGCGAGTGGATCGACGAGCTCCTCGCACAGGGCGACGAGCTGCGGCTCTCGGAGCTGCACCTCAAGGCTGACGATCCGACGGGCAAGGCGAAGGCGCTCGCGGCGATCCTCGACGTCGACCGCGACGGCGACAGCGTCGAGGTCGGGGAGACCGTCGTGTGCTTCGTCCGCGGCGGCCCGCAGGGCCGGCCGGAGCTGTACGGCGAGCTGTTCGTCTAACGGCGGCCATAGACTCGGCGCGTGGCGGAGGATGGACCGACGTACGACGCGGCCGGCGTCTCGCTCGCCACGGCCGACTCGGTGGTCGAGCGGCTGCGCGCTGCGGTCGAGTCGACCGGCGCGACGCAGTTCGGGCAGTTCGCCGCCCTTCACCCGCTCGGCGACGGCCGTTTCCTCGCGGCCTCGACCGACGGCGTAGGCACGAAGCTGATCCTCGCCCGCCGGCGCGGGGCGCTTCGCGCCTGCGGCGCGGATCTCGCGGCGCACTGCATCAACGACGTCAGCACGTGCGGCGCCGAGCCGCTCATCCTGCTCGACTACGTCGCGGCCTCCCGGATCGAGCTCGACGAGGTCGCGGAGCTCGTCGAAGGCGCAGCCGAGGTCTGCCGCGCCGCCGGCGTGGCGCTCGTCGGCGGTGAGACGGCCGAGCTGCCGGGCATCTACCGCGACGGCGAGCTCGATTTCGCCGGAACCTGCGTCGGCGTCGTCGCGGAACCGCTCGACGGCTCGGCGATCGAAGCGGGCGACGTGGTCCTCGGCTTCGCGTCGGCCGGCTTGCACGCCAACGGGTTCACGCTCGTGCGCAAGGTGCTGGACGAGGAGGACTACGACGGCCCCGACCTGCTGGCGCCGACGCGGCTCTACCTCGACGTCGCCCGTAGCCTGCGCAGCCGGGCGCTGGCGTTCGCCCACGTGACCGGCGGCGGCATCCTCGGCAACCTCGAGCGCGTCCTCCCCGCCGGCCGCAGCGCGGAGATCGACTGGTACGCGTGGGAACGGCCGGCGGTCTTCAACTGGCTCGCCCGCCACGTCGAGGAGGACGAGTTGCGCCGCGTCTTCAATCTCGGCATCGGCTGGTGTGCGGTCGTGCGCGAGGCCGAGCCCGGAGATCTCGTGATCGGGCGGATCGCGTGATCGGCGTGCTCGTCAGCGGCGAGGGGACGAACCTCCAGGCGCTGCTCGACGCAGGGCTGCCGATCGCCGCGGTCGCCTCGAACAAGCCCGGCGTGCGCGCACTGGAGCGCGCCGAGGCGGCGAAGATCGCGACCGCCGTCTTCGCTGCGCAGGACTACGCGAGCCGCGACGACCGCGACGTCGCGCTCGCGGAGTGGCTACAGGCGCAGGGTGTCGAGCTCGTCGTCTGCGCCGGCTACATGCATCTCTTCCGCAAGCCCTTTTTCGACTACTACGGCGGGAGGATCGTGAACACGCACTCGGCACCGCTGCCGGAGTTCCCCGGCGCGCATCCGATCGAGGACGTGCTCGCCGCCGGGGTCGACGAGACGGCCGCGACCATCCACTACGTCGACGAGGGCATCGACACCGGTCCGGTGATCGCCGCCGAACGCGTCCCCGTTCGGCCGGAGGACACCGTCGACACGCTCCGCGAGCGCGTGCAGGCTGTCGAGCACCGCTTGCTGCCGGAGGTGGTGAGGGAACTGTGCGGGCGCTGATCTCCACCTGGGACAAGACCGGTGTGGACACGTTTGCGCGCGGGCTCGTCTCCCTCGGCTGGCGGCTCGTGGCGAGCGGGAACACGGCCGCCGCTCTCGAGGCGATCGGCCTGCCGGTGGAGCGCGTCGAGGAGGTCACGGCCTCGCCGGAGATGCTCGGTGGGCGGGTGAAGACGCTCCACCCGCGCGTCCACGCCGGGATCCTCGCCCGCCGCGACGAGGCGGAGGACGTCGCCACGCTCGAGGAGCACGGAATCGAGGCGTTCGACCTCGTCTGCGTCAACCTCTATCCGTTCGAGCAGGTCACGGCGCGGCGGGGAGTCACGGAGGAGGAGGCGGTCGAGATGATCGACGTCGGCGGCCCGTCGATGCTGCGCGGCGCCGCGAAGAACTTCGCTCACTGCGCCCCCGTCTGCCAGCCCGAGCAGTACCACCCGATTCTCGAGGAGCTGCGCTCGAGCGGCGAGCTCTCGCCCGAGACGCGCCGCCGCCTCGCCGCGGAGGCGTTCGCCCACACCGCCGCGTACGAGGCCGCGATCGCGACCTGGTTCAACGCACGCGAGGAGTTCCCCGACTCGCTCGTCGTCTCGCTCGACAAGGTGCTCGATCTCGCGTACGGCGAGAACCCGCACCAGCGCGCCGCGTACTACGCCGAGCGCGGGGTTCGCCGCCACCTCCTCTCGCGCGTCGAGCAGCTGCACGGGAAGGAGCTCTCCTTCAACAATCTCAACGACTTCTCGGCGGCACGCTCACTCGCGCGCGAGTTCGCGCTGCCGGCCTGCGTGATCGTCAAGCACGCGAACCCGTGCGGCGTCGCGGTGGGCGCAACCCTCGAGGAGGCGTACGACAAGGCGCTCGCCTCCGACCCGACCTCGGCGTACGGAGGCGTCGTCGTCCTCAACCGCGAGGTCCAGGCGCCGCTCGGGGAGAAGCTCGCCGAGCAGTTCGTGGAGGTGCTGTTCGCGCCGGGCTACACGGAGGACGCGCTCGGCGCGCTGCGTCGCAAGAAGAACACGCGCATCCTGCTCGACGGCGAGCGGCGTGCCGGTGACGCCGGCGAGCGGAGCTACAAGCGCGTGATCGGCGGCATGCTGGTGCAGGACTCCGACGCCGAGATCGACGAGCGGGACAACTGGGAGCTCGTCACCGGCGAGCTGGACGAGCCGCAGTGGGGCGACCTCGTCTTCGCCTGGCGGGTCTGCAAGCACGTCGCCTCGAACGCGATCGTGCTCGTGAAGGACCTGCAGACGATCGGGATCGGCGCCGGCCAGATGAGCCGTGTCGACGCGGTGCGGATCGCGGTCGAGAAAGCGGCCGAGTTCGGCCACGACCCGACGGGATCGGCCCTCGCCTCCGACGCCTTCTTCCCCTTCCCGGATGGCCCACAGATCGCGCTCGACGCGGGTGCAACCTCGATCGTCCAGCCCGGGGGGTCGCGCCGCGACGAGGACGTGATCGCCGCCGTCGCGCAGGCAGGCGCCGCGATGGCGTTCACCGGCCGTCGCCACTTCCGACACTGACCACCTCGCGTGTGGAAGGTTAGGCACGGATGACCACCACGACCGTCACAGCCGCTGCGCCGGACCCGAGGCGCTGGCAGGCGCTCGCTCTCGTCTGCGTCGCGTTCTTCATGACCGTGCTCGACGTGTCGATCGTCAACGTCGCGCTCCCCTCGATCGGCCGCAGCCTTCACTTCTCCGAGACGGGGCTGCAGTGGGTGATCACGGCCTATGCGATCACCTTCGGCGGCTTCCTGCTGCTCGGCGGCCGCGCCGGGGACATCCTCGGCCGCAAGCGCATGTTCCTCGTCGGCGTGACGATCTTCTCGATCGCCTCGCTCGTCTGCGGTCTCGCCGGGTCGACGGGCGTCCTCATCGCCGCGCGCGCCGTGCAGGGCTTCGGCGCCGCGATCGTGTCGCCGGCGACGCTCTCGATCATCACCACGACCTTCGACGAGGGCGCGGAGCGGAACAAGGCGCTCGGCATCTGGGGCGCGATGGGCGGCAGCGGCGCCGCTGCCGGCGTCCTGTTCGGCGGCATCCTCGTCAAGTACCTGGGCTGGGAGTGGATCTTCTTCGTCAACGTCCCGGTCGGTGCGCTCGTGCTCGCGCTCTCTCCGGGCATCGTGCGCGAGAGCCGCGCCCCGGACGTCGGCCGGAACTTCGACGCGATCGGCGCGTCGTCGGTCACCGGCGGTCTCGCCCTGCTCGTCTATGCGATCTCGAAGGCGCCGATCGACGGCTGGAGCAACTCGTCGACCATCGTGCTGCTCGTCGCAGCGGCCGCGCTCATCGTCTTCTTCGTCCTCTGGGAGATGCGCGTCCCGAACCCGCTGATGCCGCTTTCGATCTTCAGGATCCGCACGCTTGCCGGGGCGAACGTCGTCGGCCTGCTGCTCGGCGCCTCGATCTTCGCCGACTTCTACCTTCTGACGCTCTACGTGCAGCAGGTGCTCGGCTACTCGGCGCTGAAGACCGGGATCACGTTCCTCGCGACGGCGGGGACGGTGGTCGTCGTCGCCGGCCTCGCCCAGTGGCTCTCCACGAAGCTCGGACCGAAGCCGGTCATGGTGGCCGGGATGGTGCTCAACACCGTGGCGCTGATCTGGTACGCCCAGATCCCGGTGAACGGGTCGTATGCGAGCGACCTGCTCGGCGGCTATGTCATGTTCGGCTTCGGGCTCGCGTTCGCGTTCATCCCCGTGTCGATCGCCGCGCTCGCGGGTGTTGGACCGCGCGAAGCCGGGCTCGCGTCGGGCCTGCTGAACACGGCGCAGCAGGTCGGCGGTGCGATAGGGGTGGCGATCGCGACGAGCGTCTGGGTGTCGCACTCGACGCATCTGCTGCAGACCGGCCACACGCAGCCCGAGGCGCTGACCGGCGGCTACTCCCTCGCGTTCTGGGTCATCGCCGGCATCTCCGCCGCGGGGGCGGTTGCAGCGCTCGTACTCGTCAAGAACGAGATCCCGGCCGGGGCGCAGCCCGTCCCGGTTGCCTAGGCTTCCCGGCGATGCCGCGGGAGTATCCGACCCTCCTCGACCTCGTCGGGGGCACTCCGATCGTCAGGCTCGAACGGCTCTCGTCGCCGGGCCACGCGCGGATCCTCGCCAAACTCGAGTTCCTCAACCCTGGCGGCTCGGTGAAGGACCGGATCGGACTCGCGATGATCGAGCAGGCGGAGCGCGAGGGGAAGCTGAAGCCGGGCGGGACGATCGTCGAGCCGACCTCGGGCAACACCGGCGTCGGCCTCGCCATCGCCGCGGCGGGCAAGGGCTACCGGTGCATCTTCGTCATGCCCGACAAGATGAGCCAGGAGAAGATCTCGATGCTCCGGGCCTACGGCGCAGAGGTCGTGATCACGCCCACCGCGGTCGATCACGACTCCCCGGAGTCGTACTACTCCGTCTCGTCGCGGCTCGCCGAGGAGATCCCGGGAGGCTTCAAGCCCGACCAGTACTCGAACATGGCGAACCCGCAGGCGCACTACGACGTCACCGCGCCCGAGATCTGGGAGCAGACCGGCGGCGAGCTCGACGCGATCGTCATCTCCGTCGGCACCGGCGGGACGATCTCCGGGGTCGGCCGCTGGTTCCACGAGCGCAAGCCCGAGGTGAAGATCGTCGGCGTCGATCCCGAGGGGTCGATCTACACCGCAGAGGACGAATCCCAGCTGCACCCGTATCTCGTGGAGGGGATCGGCAAGGACACGTGGCCCGAGACGATCGACCTGAAGGTCGTCGACGAGTGGATCCGCGTCTCCGACCGCGACTCGTTCCTGATGGCGCGCCGGCTGGCGCACGAGGAGGGCATCCTCGCCGGCGGCTCCGCGGGATCGACGGTCTGGGGCGCGATCCAGATCGCCGGGCGACTCTCGGCCGAGGCGACGGTGCTCGCGATCATCCCCGACTCCGGCCGCTCCTACATGTCGAAGTTCTACGACGACAACTGGATGCTCGAGCACGGCTTCGTCGAGCGGCTGGCCTCGCTGCCGACGGTCGAGGAGCTGCTGCGCGCGAAGCACGGCGGCGAGGTGCCGGAGCTCGTCACGATCACCGCGCACGCGAAGGTCGGCGAGGGCATCGACACGATGCGGCGCTACGGCATCTCGCAGCTCCCGGTCGTGCGCGACGGCCAGTGCGAATCGCTCGCGGACGTGATCGGCTCGCTGCAGGATCGCGCGCTGCTCGAGCGCGTCTTCGGCAACCCGGACGCGGTCCACGAGGATGTCGCGGCCGCGATGCAGCCGCCGCTCGCCGCGGTCGAGGCATCGGCGATGCTCGACGACGTGTTCGCAACGCTGACCGGCGGTGGCAGCGCCGTCGTCGTCGCGCGGGAGGGAAAGCCGGTGGGCGTGCTCACGCGCTCCGACCTTCTCGATTTCCTGGCCCACCAGCGCTAGCTACGCTCCGGGCATGCCCGTCGACCGGCTCGAATCGCTGCTCCGCGACGCGTTTCCCGACGCGGCCCAGCTGCGCGTCGAGGATCGCACCGGCGGCGGCGACCATTTCCAGGTGACCGTCGAGAGCCCGCGCTTCGACGGCTTGCCGCTGCTCGAGCAGCATCGGCTCGTCAACGACGCGCTGGCCGAGCCGCTGCGCGACGGCACCATCCACGAACTTCGAATCAAGACGAGGGGGACGACGTGATCTCGAAAGACGTTTCGCAGAGGATCAAGGACGTGATCGAGAACGAGCAGGTCGTGCTGTTCATGAAGGGCACGCCGCAGTTCGTGATGTGCGGCAACTCGGGCCGGGCGCTCGAGGCGCTGCGGGCGGCGGGCGCGCCTGTGACGACGGTCGACGTCCTCCCGGACCCGACGATCCGGCAGGAGCTGTCGGAGGTGTCGGGCTGGCCGACGATCCCGCAGGTGTTCGTCAAGGGCGAGCTCGTCGGCGGCGCCGACATCACGCAGGAGCTGGCCGAGAGCGGAGAGCTGCGCCAGATCCTCGAGGACAAGCTCGGCCCTGATTACGGCGACGGCGCCGAGGAGCGCGTCGTCGACGTGCTCAGCGGCACGCGTATCTAGATCGACGAGGCCCTGGCGAGAAGCGGCTCCGAGAGCGGGTCGTTCCGGAGTGACAGGACGATCGCACCGTCCGCTCCGGCGACTGCCTCTCGTAGCGCGTGTGCCGCCTCTTCGAGCGGACGGACGGACGCGATCGGCACCGTGAGGGTGCCGCGGGCGAGCAGCTCCGCCATCGCCGCCAGCTGCCGACCGTCGGGCCGGACGTAGACGTCGGATACGGCGACGCCCCGTGTCTCCCGCGGCGGGTCGCCGGTGATCGTCGCGAGGCGGCCTCCGTCGGCAACCGCCTTCAATGTGTCGGCCGCACCGCCCGGGGCGGCGTTGACGGCTTTGGCGGCACCGCCGTCGGTGATCTCGCCCACGAGGGCGGGCCAGTCGCCGTGGTAGTCGAGCACCTCCGCCGCGCCGAAGCCGCGGATCCGTTCGGCCTTCTTCGCGCTCGCAGTCGCGATCACGCGCGCGCCCCGAGCCACGGCGAGCTGAACGAGCAGTCCACCCGTGACTCCGCCGGCTCCGTTGACCACGACCCAGTCGCCGCTCTCGATCCCGAGAGCCTCGTCGAGTGCCTGAGCCGCGGTGAGCGCGGGAATGGGAAACGCTGCGCAGACTTCCCAGGACGCCTCGGGCGGCCGGAGCGCGACGGTCGCCGCCGGCGCGAGCACTCTCCTCGCCCACGTCCCGTGACGCCGGAGCGGCAGCGGGTGCGTGATCACCTCGTCGCCCGCGCGCATAGCTGTCACTTCCGAGCCGGCCGCCGCGATCGTGCCGGCCGCCTCCGTCCCGAGCGCCATCGGAGCCGGGCCGCCGATCCGCCAGCTGCCGATTCTCGCGAGCTCATCCCAGTTGCCGATGCCGGCGGCGGCGACGTCGATCAGGACCTCGTCCGCCGCAGGCGGCCCCGGCTCGTCCACCTCGAGGATCTCGACCGGCTCGCCGAGTGCTGTGATCCCAGCCACCCGCATCCTGCTCCGGCGCACGTTACTTGCGTCAGTGCCGGTTAGTCGGCGCCGGCCTCGAGCACGACCTTGCCACGCTTCCCGCGGGCCGCGACTCGCTCGAACGCCGCCGGGGCCTCGGTGAGCGGATAGACCGAGTCGACCTCCGTGCGCAGCTCGCCTGCGTCCACGAGCGTTTTCAGCTCGAGCAGTTGCTCGTGGTCGGGTTCGACGATGAAGTAGGTCGCGCCGGGCATCTCCTCTGCGATCGTGACCACTCGCTCGCCGGCGGGGACCTCGCCGCCACGAGTGTCGAAGACCAGATCGACCGGCCCGCTCTCCACGACCGTTGCGCCGGCGTGTCGCGCAAGCTGGACGGCGATGTGCCCGACCCCGCCCGAGGCTCCCGTGACCAGCACCCGCTCGCCTCGGGCAAGCCGCCCGTGCACGAACAGTGCTTGCCAGGCGGTCAGACCGCCCATCGGCAGGGCCGCCGCCTCGACGTGGCTCAGCCGCAACGGCTTCGGTGCCAGCACATCGGCCGGGACGACGGCGTACTCGGCAGCCACGCCGTCGCGATCGAACGGGGTGAGCGCATATACCTCGTCACCGGTGCCGGCGACAACGCCCGAAAGCTCGTACGACGGAATCGCCGGCAGTCGATCCACCGGCCACTCGAGCTCATCGCGGGTAATCGCCGCCGCATGCACGCGCACCAGCTCCTCGCCCGGTCCCGGCGACGGCGTCTCGATCTCGTCAACCTTCAAGCCGTCATCGTGCAGCCGTACCGCCAGCACGCCGTACCCCCCGCCACCCTGTTGGACTTCGTTCCTCGCCAGATCTTGCCATGCAGGGCTGACCCGGGACGCGATCGGGTTATGTTCGCCGCATGAAAACCTTCAACCTCAACAGTGACGAGTGGGATGGGACGAGGGATCGCGACGGCTGGCGCATCCGAGCCGCGCTCGTCGGACAACGCATCGGCGGCGAACTGATCGGCGCAACCATGTCCGAGGTCGAGCCTGGCAACAGGCTCTGGCCGTATCACACGCATTACCTGAACGAGGAGTGGGTGATCGTGCTCCGCGGCGAACCGACGCTCCGCACACCCGAAGGCGAGCATGTGCTGAAGGAAGGCGATGTCGTCTGCTGTCCGCGAGGCAAGGACGGCGCGCATCAGATCATCAACCGAACGGACTCGCCGATCCGCGTCCTCATGCTCTCCTCCATGAGTCCCGGCGAAGTCATCGAGTACCTCGACACCGGCAAGGTCCTGGCGAAGGACGCCAAGGACGACGACATCATGTTCGCGAAGCCCGGCCCCGCGGTCGAGTACTGGGAAGACGAGGAGTAACTCCGGGACAGTCGTCCGGCAGCCATATTCGCCGGGACGTCCGTGGCCGCGGCAGGCTGCACGCGCGACAGCAAGGCGGTGATCGTCCGGCGCGGCTTCCGCGACGGCACGTGGCAGCTCGCCCAGTGGTTGATCAGCTGTGGTGCCAGGCGACCGAGAAGCCGGAACCCGTGGGGTCGAGATCGCTTGGCGCCGCTTTCACCGTTCCGCCGCCGGTGACCATCGTCAGCGGGTCAAAGCTCCAGGCGCTGTTGTCGATCGCGCTTCCGTTGGCAGAGGCGCCGCTGAAGTTCACGGTGCCGAAGTTGGTGAGGGGAAGCTCGCGACAGCTCTTCGCGCACATCGACGGTGCTTCGGCGATCCACTCGGCGGAGCTCAGTGACGGGTCGAGTCCTAACTGCGTTGTGATGGTGAAGGGGTTGTTTCCGCCGCCCGAGAGGGTGAGCGTGAAGTCGTCGCCCCCGGCGGACTGGACCTCGGCGGTGTAGGTGACGCCGGGAGTGACGGTGAAGAAGCTGATCGTGTGCGACACGTTGGGGAACATCTCCCACCAGGCGTAGTAGACCGGCTTGCCGTGCGAGCAGTCGGCCTCGGTGCCCAGTTGCTCAACCGTGCTCGAGCTGTAGCCGTCAAGGCCGACCCAGAATGACGAGTACGTCGACTTGCCGCTGCACGTCGCAGCCGGCTGGGTCCAGCTGCCCTTGACGTCGCTGAACGTGGAATTGATCGAGGCGTAGCCGGACCAGTTGAGCGAGTTGGAATGGCCGATCAAACGCGCAGGCGGAGCGTGCTCGATCACCGCGCGAGTGCCCGGCGACCCGAGAGCAGGCGAAGAAGCGATCAGCCCGACAAACAGCAATCCTGCGGCCACACACGCGAACTTCATGGGACAGCCCCTTTCCCGAGACGACGGCCGGAACCTAATCGGACCGGCCGCGAAAAGCGGCAGGATTTAAGAGACTGTTCAGCCCCCTTCGCGGCCCCGGGGTGTGCTTCGCTCGCCCGGGCGAGGGTCCCGGAATGACCCTGAACGGCGGCCCAGCTAGATGTGTTCGGGAAGACCGAAGCGGCCGAGCAGCGCGGGGTCGATGAAGAGGGTGATCTCGTCGACGCTGCGTCCGCTCAAGGTGAGCACCATCATGCCCCAGGCTTGCGAGCGCAGGTAGCAGCCGAAGGCCGGCTGGCCGTTGGCACGGGTCGGGCGTACCTGTAGCGGGGCGCCGCGAACCTCGGCGCCGTGGTCGAGGTACACGCCGATTGCTTCGTGTCCGATGAGCTCGCCCGGTTGCGGCGGCATGGTCACACGAGCGTCGGAGCTCAGCAGAGTCAGGAGGCGCGCCGTGTCGCCGGCTTCGACGGCGTCGCTGAAGGTGGCGAGAAGGTTCCGTTCGATCGGCGAGTCGGGAAGCGGCGACTGCTCGCGTTCGACGGTGTACGAGTCGAGCGTTGCGCGTGCGCGTTGGAGCGCAGCTTTGACCGACTGCGGCGTGGTCTCGAGGATCGAGGCGGCTTCGTCGGTGGGGAAGCCGAGCACGTCGCGCAGCACGAGCGCTGCGCGCTGCTTCGCAGGCAGCTGCTGCAGCGCGACGATGAACGAGAGCTGGATCGCTTCGCGCTGCTC
>Ga0070717_10003334_pt1 | contig 11467 bp, 7 predicted proteins | sample LARL113metaG_FD_71366 | JGI IMG/M metagenome (GOLD analysis project Ga0070717, IMG submission 71366) | Corn, switchgrass and miscanthus rhizosphere microbial communities from Kellogg Biological Station, Michigan, USA - LAR L11-3 metaG | ecosystem: Host-associated > Plants > Roots > Rhizosphere ...
GGGTCATCCGCCGCGGCTACTACCCGTTCCGCACCGACCCCGGGCGGCTGCAGAGGCTGTCCGAGAACGAGGGCGAGTGGCACGAGCTCTTTCAGGAGAAGATGCTCGAGACCGTCGAGAAGTGGATGCGGATGGCCGACGAGCGGCTCGGCGGCACCGGCGTGCGGGTGTTCTGCTGCCCGGGCAACGACGACCAGTTCGAGGTCGACGACATCATCGAGAACGCGAAGACGGTCGAGCTCGCCGAGGGCCGCGTGGTGGACATCGACGGCTTCCAGATGGTGTCGACCGGCTGGGCGAACCGCACGCCGTGGCACACGTATCGCGAGGAGGACGAGCCCGACCTGCGCAGGCGTCTCGAGGAAGCGATTTCACACGTGACGGCGCCGGCGGAGCGGACGGTCTTCAGCTTCCACTGCCCGCCGTACCGCACCGGCCTGGACGACGCCCCCGAGCTGACCGCGGACATGCGGCTCAAGGACGCGGGACGTGCGGTGAAGCCGGTCGGGTCGACGGCGGTACGCGAGTCGATCGAGCAGCATCAGCCCGCGCTCTCGCTCCACGGTCACATCCACGAGGCCCGCGGCAACTGCCGTATCGGCCGAACCCTCTGCATTAATCCCGGTAGCTCGTACGAGCAGGGAGACCTGCTCGGAGCCGTCATCGATCTCGAGGGCAAGAAGAAGGTGAAGCGGTTCCTGCTCACAAGCGGATAGCCACAAGCGATAGGAGGGAATTGCATGGCGACCATCGCCGGTGAGCCTCCCTACGAGGAGCGTTCACTCTTTGTCCGGAAGGCGACCGGGCTCGTGCGCGGCTGGTCTGTCCAGGACGCGTTCATCTACGCGTTCTTCTCGATCAACCTGATCACGCTCGGGCTCTACATCTTCGCGGACGCGCCGTTCATCCCGAAGGGGAGCCTGATGCTGGCCATCATCCTCTCGGGCGCGTACCTCGTCTTCCAGACGATCGTCTACGCGGCGCTGATCGCGGTGATGCCCCGTGCGGGCGGCGACTACGTCTGGGTGAGCCGCGTGATCGGCGGCGGGATCGGCTTCACTCTCGCCGTCTGCGGCTGGTGGTTCATCAACTGGCACTGGGTGCCGATCTACGCGAACATCCTCGCGAAGGAGTTCTTCCAGCCGCTCGGGGCGATCCTCGGCTGGAGCGGCTTCGTCTCGTTCTGGAGCGAGCCGAGAGGCATCTTCGTCTCGTCGGTGATCACGGCGGTGCTCGCCGCGATCTTCATCTCGATCGGCATGCGCGGCTACGCACGCCTGCAGAAGCTCTGCTTCTACGCGGGCATGACGGGGCTGCTGATCATCTTCGGGCTCCTGATCTTCCACTCGAAGACCGAGTTCCAGGCGGCGTTCAACCACTACGCGCACCACACCTACGGCTCGAAGTCGGCCAACCCGTACGCCGACACGATCAAGAAGGGGACGTACGTGGGCGCGGACAAGCTCGGCGGGATCGCCTTCGGGTCGACCCTGCTCCTGATCCCGATGATCGCGTTCTTCAACCTGTGGTCGAACTGGGGCGCGACGCTCTATGGAGAAGTGCGCGGCGCCTCCGACTTCAAGAAGAACATCGGCGCGATGGCCGGGGCGCTCGTGATCACGACGCTCCTCGCCGTGGTCTTCCTGCTCCTGATCGCCCACACCATGGGCTGGAACTTCTACAACTCCGCCAACAACGCCTGGTGGGGCGGCACGGATCAGTTGGGTGGTGTGTGGCCGTACCCGGTCACGCTTGCCTCGTTCTTCGTCAGTCCGTGGCTGCAGTTCATCGTGATCCTGCTGATGTCCCTGTGGTTCTTCGGCTGGGTCGGCACGGTGTTCCTGACGGCGAGCCGCGTGATCTTCGCGACGGCCTTCGACCGGATCCTGCCCGAGTGGGCGGCCAGGGTCGACCGCCGTGGGACGCCGTACTTCGCGATCCTGATCATGCTCGGGCCGTCGTTGATCATCTCGTACTTCTACGCGTACAACACGACCTTCACGAGTTGGACGCTGGACGCGACGCTGGTGATCGCGGTGACGTTCGTCGGCTCGACGGTCGCGGCGGGGATCCTGCCGTGGCGCAAGCGCGACATCTACAACGCGTCGCCGATCGCGAAGTACAACGTCGCCGGCCTCCCGCTGATCACGGTGGCGGCCGTGCTGTTCCTCGCCTTCCTCGGCTTCTGCATCTACAAGTGGCTGCAGGACGGCGTCTACGGGTCGAACAACCACGACTCGCTCATCTACATGGGCTGCCTCTACGGAGTCGCCCTGCTCATCTACGTCGGCTCGCGGATCGTCCGTCGCCGGCAGGGGCTGGACATGAGCATGGTGTACGGGGAGATACCCGCGGAATAGCGAAGCCCGTTCGAGGGGCGGCGCGAGCCGCCCCTCGTCATCTCAGGAGGTCGGTGGGCGCGAGGACGGCCGGGACGACGTCGCCCATGACGTCGACCTCTACCTCGCTGCCTACCGCGAGCTCGGCCGGGAGCTTCGCGAGCGCGACGTTCCGCTGCACCGTGAATCCGTACGCCGCGCTGCGCACCCGGCCGACGACCTCGCCGTCGCGATGCACGGCCTCGCCGCCGTAGAGGGTGAGGTACTCCTCGCCGCCGACGAGCAGCGTCCGCAGCATCGTGGGCGGCTCGCGGTCGAGGGACGGCCACTTGTCCTTGGCCACGGCAAACCCGAGCCCGGAGTCGAACGGCGTGTCGGACGCGGTCAGGTCCGTGCCGAAGTAGCGGTAGCCCTTTTCGATTCGCAGGGAGTCGAGCGCCTGGTAGCCCACCGGCTCCGGCTGCAGCGTCTCCATGAGGAAGTCCCACACGCGCGGCGCCTTCTCGGGCCGCACGTAGAGCTCGTAGCCGTACTCGCCGACGTAGGTCATCCGCTGCGCGAGCACGAGCACCCCGCCGACGTCGATCTCCTGCGCGGTGCGGAACGGGAAGTCCTCGAGCGCGCCGCGCACGCTTGGCCCCCACAGCCCGATCACCGCCCAGTCGTCGGTCACGTCCGTGATGTGGGCGCCGTGCATCTCGAGGAAGCCGCGGTCGGAGTCGACGGCACCTGCTCCCGAGACGACCCGGAAGCGATCCTCGGCGAGCCGGGTCACCGTCACGTCGCCGACGATCCGGCCGCGCTCGTCGAGCAGCTGCGTGTACGCGATGGAGCCGACGGGCCGGTCGATGCGCGCCCCGCACACGCGCTCGAGCACGTCGAGCTCGGCGAGCTCGAGCTTCCCGAAGGAGGTCATGTCGAGGATCCCGGCCCGCTCGCGGATCGCCGCGTGCTCGACGACGACCCGGTCGTGCCAGGGTGGGCGCACCCACCCGCCCGCCGCGCGCTGCTCCTCGCCGGCGCGGCGCGGCGGGCGTCCAGGGTCGTACCAGTCCACCCGCTCCCAGCCGTTCTTCGTCCCGAACACGGCCCCGAGCGCCTCGTTCCGCGACTGGAGCGCCGACAGACGCTTCGGCCTGCCCGCCTCGGACACGTCGTACGGGTACCTCAGCCGGTAGTAGTACTTGTAGACCTCGCGTCCGCCCGCGGCCGCGAAGGACGCGTCCCGGTAGGGGCCCCCGAAGCGCCAGGGACGGTACGGCTGGACGTCCACCTGCGCCTGGCCCGAGGTGAGGAGCTCCGCGAGCGCCTTCCCGAGCCCGCCCGCGCCGCCGAAGCCGTTGAGCGACAGCCCCGCCGCCGTCCAGAACCCGCGGACGCCGGGCATCGGGCCGAGCAGCGGATTCCCGTCCGGCGTCATCGCGTCGGGGTGGCAGACGAGCGCAGTCACGCCCGCCTCGTCGAGCCACGGGAACCGCCGCACGGCGCCGGCCATGAGCTGCTCGAAACGCTCGTGGTCGGGCGGCAGCGCGCGCGAGCCGTGATCCCACGGGACGCCCTCCTCCCAGCGCGACACCGGGTTCGGCTCGTAGCCGCCGAACATGACGCCGCCGCTCTCGGCCTTGCCGTAGATGAGGTTCTCTGTGTCGCGAAAGCAGGGCATGTCGTGCGGCAGTTCGTGCGTCTCGACCGCGTGCAGCGCGATGTGCTGATGGTCGACTGGGATCGAGCACGCGAACGAGCCGACCATCGCGGCGACGCGCGGCGCCCACATGCCTGCGGCGTTGACGACGGTCTCGCACTCGATCTCGCCGCTCTCCGTCTCGACTGCGCGAACCCGCCCGTCGCGGACGTCGATGCCGGTGACGAGCGTCTGCGTGCGGATCTCCACGCCTTGCTCGCGCGCGGCGGCCGCGACCGCATACGTCGCGATGTGGGGATCGACGTAGCCGTCGCCCGGCATCCACACGGCTCCGTAGAGCTCGCGGTCGGTAATCGCGGGCATGAGCCTCCGCGCCTCCTCCGGGCCGACGAGCTGCGCGTCGAGCCCGATCGCGTTCGCCCGCGACACGCCGCGGCGCAGCTCCAAGAGGCTGTCTCGGCTCGACGCGAGGCGGAGCGAGCCGACGGGCTCGAACACGCCGAGCTCCTCGTACAGCTGGACGCTGTAGCGCCGGAACCGCATCATCGTCGGCGACGGGTTGAACTGGGTGACGAGCCCGGCCGCGTGATGTGTCGAGCCGCTCGTCAGCTCGCCCTTCTCCAAGAGGACCACGTCGGTCACGCCCGCCCTGGCGAGGTGGTAGGCGCAGCTGACGCCGGCGATTCCGCCGCCGATCACGACGACCTGCGTCACGCCCGGATGCGCTCGCCTTTCGGGTCGTACAGCGGATCGGCGCGCACCACGCCGTCGACCCAGTCGCCGAAGATGTCGATCGCCACCGCAGTGCCCGGCTCTGCGTGGTCGAGCGGCATGTAGGCGTACGCGATGCTCGCACCGACGGCATACCCATAGCCGCCGCTCGTGACGCGGCCGACGATCTCGTCGCCGCACCGCACCGGCTCCGAGCCGAGTGCGACCGCTCGCGGATCGTCGAGCACGATGCAGACGAGCTTCTGCCGCGGCTCGGCGCGCTCGAGCGCCTCGCGGCCGATGAAGTCGCCCTTGTCCAGCTTCACGGCGAACCCGAGCCCGGCCTCGAACGGCGTCGTCTCGGCGGTGAGGTCGCTCGCCCACGCGCGGTAGCCCTTCTCGAGCCGCAGCGACTCGATCGCGCGGTAGCCGCCGGGCGTGACGCCGTCCACGCAGAGCGTGTCCCACAGCGTCTGGCCGTACTCGGCGGGACAGTAGAGCTCCCACCCGAGCTCGCCGACGTAGGTCACCCGCGAGGCGATGCACGGCACGTTCCCGACGGTGACCTCGCGCGCCTGCATGTACGGGTGGTCGAAGCTCACGACCTCGCGCGCCTTCGGCCCCCACAGGCAGAGGCAGGCGAACTGCGACGTGACGTCGTTCACGTAGACCGAGCCGTCGCGCGGCATGTTCCGCTCGAGCCAGGCGCGGTCGTGCGTCCCGAACGCGGTTCCCGTGACGAGCATGAAGCGATCCTCGCCGCGCCGCAGCACCGACAGGTCCGCCTCGATCCCGCCGCGCTGGTTCAGCAGCTGCGTGTAGACGATCGTCCCGACCGGCCGGTCGATGCGGTTGCCGCACAGGCGCTCGAGGAAGGCGAGCGCGCCGGGCCCGAGCACCTCGAGCTTCGAGAAGGACGACTGGTCGAACAGCGCCACCGCCTCGCGAGCAGCCCGTGCTTCGACCTCGATCGCGGGCGACCAGTTCTCACCCGCCCAGCCCCGGGGCCGCAGCGACTCGTCGCCTCGCGCCGCATTCGACTCGTACCAGTTGACCCGCTCCCAGCCGCCCTTCTCCCCGAAGGACGCGTCCAGCGCGATATGTCTTTGATATATCGGCGATACACGTAGGGGTCGCCCGGCCTTCCGCTCCTCGCCCGGATACTTGATGTCGTAGTACTGCGACAGCGCCTCGTAGGTGCGCGCGAGCGTGTACTCGCGGCTGCGGTACTGGCGGCCGAAGCGGCGCCAGTCGAGCGGCCAGACGTCCCACTCTGGACGGCCGTCGACGATCCACTCGCTCATGACCTTGCCGACGCCGCCCGCCCCGGCGAGGCCGTGCGCACAGCCGCCGGCCGCGATCCAGAAGCCGGGCACGTCCGTCTCGCCCAGCAGGAAGTCGGCGTCGGGGGTGAACGCCTCAGGCCCGTTGAAGAACGCCTTGACCTCGGCGTTCTCCATCGCCGGGACCCGCGTGATCGAGTTCGTGAACAGCTCCTCCATCCGCTCCAGGTCCTGTGGGAGCAGCTTCGCCTCGAACCCGTCGGGGATGCCGTCGATCGCCCAGGGCTCCGGCTTGCGCTCGTAGCCGCCCATGACGAGCCCGCCGACCTCGGTGCGGAAGTAGACGAGGTTGTCAGGGTCGCGCAGCGTCGGCAGCGGCTCGAGGGGCGGGTCGAACGGCTCCGTGATCAGGTACTGGTGGCCGAACGGGATCATCGGCACGTCGACGCCGACGAGCTCGGCCACCTGGCGCGCGTACATCCCCGCCGCGTCGACGACGACCTCGCACTCGATCGGGCCCTGGTCCGTCTCGACCGCCGACACGCGGCCGCCTGTCGCCTCGATCCCGAGTACGCGCGTCCGCACCTCGATCTGCGCGCCGAGCCGGCGGGCGCCGTCGGCGAGCGCGAACGTCAGCTGCGAAGGGTCGAGGTAGCCGTCGTCGGGGATGAACGCCGCTCCGAGCACGCCGTCCGTCGACATCGGCGGGAACATCGCCTGGGTCTCCTCGGCGGAGACGATCTCCATCGGGAGCCCGAACGTCTTCGCCCACGACGCCTGCCGGCGGATCTCCTCGAGCCGGGGCCGGGACGACGCGAGCCGGAGGCCGCCGAGCTGGTGCCAGCCGGGGTCGTTGCCGGTCAGCTCCTTCAGCTCGGCGTAGAGGCCGACGGAGTACTGCATCATCCGCGTCAGCGAGATCGACGAGCGGAGCTGGCCGACGAGCCCCGCCGAATGCCACGTCGAGCCGTGCGTGAGCTGGAACTGCTCGACGAGGACCGAGTCGGTCCAGCCGAGCTTCGCGAGGTGGTACAGGCACGAGCAGCCGATGACGCCGCCGCCGACGACCACGGCGCGGGCACGTTCGGGAGGCATGGTGCGACCCTAATAGGATCGCCGCATGCCGCTGGAGGAAGTGCTCGCCGCCGTCCCCGAGCTCAGCGACGCCGAGTCGGTCGAGCCGCTCATGGGCGGACTCACGAACACGAACTACAAGATCACGAGCCCGTCGGGGTGCTACGTCGTCCGGATCTCGGGCAAGGACACGAGCCTGCTCGCGATCGACCGCGAGAACGAGGCGCACAACACCATCGCCGCCGCCGAGACCGGAGTCGGCGCGCCGTTCGTGGCCGTTCTCCCCGAGCACGATGCGCTCGTCCTCGGCTACCTCGACGGCGAGGTGATGGACCCGGCGAAGCTCCGCTCCGGCGAGCACACCGTCGCCATCGCCGAGGCGTGCCGCCGCCTCCACGGCGGGCGTCGCTTCCTCCACGACTTCGACATGTTCGCGATCCAGCCTCGCTACCTCGAGATCGTCCGCGAGCGCGGCTTCCGCCTCCCGGCCGGGTACGAGGAGTTCGAGCCGAAGATCCGCGAGCTCGAGCGCGCGATGCGGGTCCGTCCCGAGCCGACGGTTCCGTGCAACAACGACCTGCTCGCGGAGAACTTCATCCGCGTCGACGGCGAGATGCGGCTGATCGACTACGAGTACTCCGGCAACAACGAGGCGTCGTTCGAGCTCGGCAACGTCTGGAGCGAGTCGAACCTCTCGCAGGAGCAGCTCGAGGAGCTCGTCGCCGCGTACTGGGGGCGCCCCCTCCGCAACAAGGTCGCCCGCGCGCGCCTGTGGGGGCTGATGTCGAAGTACGGCTGGACGCTGTGGGGGTCGATCCAGGACGGGATCTCCGACATCGAGTTCGACTTCTGGGGCTGGGCGCTGGAGAAGTACGAGCGCGCGGTCGAGGAGCTCGACGGGCCGGAGTTCGGGACCCTGCTCGCAGACGTCCGGCGCGACGACTAGCCCGTGCCGGTCGCCGCGGTCATCTTCGACTTCAACGGGACGCTCTCGGACGACGAGCCCGTCCTCTGCGAGATCTTCATGCACCTGTTCGCGGAGCACGGACGGCCGCTGTCTGCGCAGGAGTACTTCGACCGGCTCGCGGGCCTCTCGGATCCGGCGATCGTCACGACCTGGCTCGGGGAGGACCATCCCGACGTGCAGGCGGTCATCGACGAGCGGACGACCCGCTACAGGGCGGCGGCCGCGGACGGCTCGACGATCCGCGAGCACACACGGGAAGCGGTGCGCTGGGCGGCCGAGCGTGTGCCGCTCGCCATCTGCTCGGGCGCGGCGCGGGCCGAGATCGAGCCCGTCGTCGAGGCGGCCGGCCTCGCGGCGTGCTTCCTGGCGATCGTGAGCTCCGACGACGTCGTCCGCGGCAAGCCCGACCCCGAGGGCTACGTCAAGACGCTCGCGCTCCTGGAGGTCGATCCCGCGGAGGCGCTCGTGTTCGAGGACACCGAGGCAGGCATCGCCTCGGCGCGCGCGGCCGGCGTGGGGCAGGTGCTCGCGATGCGAACGACGCTCGAGCCGCACCGGCTGGAGCAGGCCGACGAGCTGCTCGACAGGATCGACGTCGACGTGATGCGCCGTTTCTTGTTCTAGATTGCAAGTCATGGCGATGAAGTACGAGAGGCTGACGACGCCGCTCGTCCGAGAGGGTGGAGAGCTGCGTGCTGCGAGCTGGGACGAGGCGCTGGACCGCGCCGCGGCCGGCTTCCGCACGGCGCTCGACGAAGGCGCGCTGACGGGCGTCTTCAGCTGCTCCAAGGCGACGAACGAGCTGAACTTCGCGACGCAGAAGTTCGCCCGGGTCGTGCTCGGCACGAACAACGTCGACAGCTGCAACCGAACCTGACACGCGCCCAGCGTCGTCGGTCTGGCGACGGTGTTCGGTGCAGGTGGCGGGACGAGCTCCTACGAGGAGACCCGCGGCGCGGACCTGATCGTCCTCTGGGGCTCGAACGCCCGTGAGGCGCACCCGATCTTCTTCCACCACGTCCTCAAGGCGGTGAACGACGGCGCGCGCCTCTACGTCGTCGACCCGCGGCGGACGCCGTCGGCGCAGTGGGCCGACCTCTGGCTCGGGCTCGACGTCGGCACCGACATCCCGCTCGCGAACGCGGTCGGGCGGGAGATCATCGCGGCCGGCCTCGCCGACACGGAGTTCATCGAGCGTGCGACGACCGGCTTCGAGGAGTACCGCGCCTCGGTCGAGCCGTGGACGCTCGAGGAGGCGGAGCGCGTGACCGGCGTCCCGGCCGAGGCGATCCGCGAGCTCGCGCACGCGTACGGCGAGGCGGAGAACGCGCAGCTGTGCTGGACGCTCGGCATCACCGAGCACCACAACGCCGTCGACAACGTGTTCGCGCTGATCAACCTCGCGCTGCTGACCGGCAAGGTCGGCAAGTGGGGCTCGGGCCTCCAGCCGCTGCGCGGCCAGAACAACGTGCAGGGCGGGGGAGACATGGGGGCGATCCCGAACAAGCTGCCCGGCTTCCAGGAGCTCCTCGACGACGGGATCCGCGCCAAGTTCGACGCGGCGTGGGGCTCGTCGATCCCGACGCAGCACGGGCTCCATCTCTCCGGCATGTTCGAGGCGATGGAGCACGGCGAGCTGCGCGCGGCCTACATCGTGGGCGAGAACCCGGCCCAGGGAGAGGCGGATCAGCAGCGGGCCCAGCGGCTGCTAGCCGGGCTCGACCATCTCGTCGTCCAGGATCTCTTCCTCACGCAGACGGCCCAGCTCGCGGACGTCGTCCTGCCGGCCGCGGCGACCCTCGGGGAGGCCGAGGGCACCGTGACCTCGAGCGAGCGGCGCGTCCAGCTCGTGCGCAAGGCGTACGACCCGCCCGGAGAAGCCCGCGACGACATCGAGATCGTCTACGAGCTGGGACGGAGGCTCGGTCACGACCTCGGCTCGGCGCGCGCCGAGGACGTCTGGAACGAGTGCCGGTCGCTCTCGCCGATGCACGCGGGAATGACGTACGCGCGGCTCGCGGAGCTCGGCGGCATCCAGTGGCCGTGCTGGGACGAGGAGCATCCCGGCTCGCTGTTCATCCACGACCGGCTGTGGGCCGACGTGGTCGAGGAGCGCGCGCCGTTCCAGGCGGTCGAGCACGATCCGCCGGTGGACGCGCTCGACGACGATTTCCCTCTGCGCCTGACGACCGGGCGCCGGCTCGAGTCCTTCAACACGGGCGTCCAGACGGGCGGCTTCTCGTCGCCGCTGCACGTCGGCGGCGAGGCGATCCTCCTCGCGCCCGAGGACGGCGAGCGCTACGGCGTCGCCGACGGAGCGCGGGTTCGGGTCGTCTCGCGGCGCGGCGCGGTCGAGGCCCCGGCGCGCTACGTCTCGACGCTGCGGCCCGGCCTCGCGTTCATGAACCTCCACTTCCCGGACGAAGTGGCCACGAACGTGCTCACGATCGACGCGACCGATCCCCTGTCGGGCACGGCCGAGTTCAAGGCGACCGCGATCCGGCTGGAGGCGCTCTAGTGGACCTGAAGCTCCTCGACGCGGAGCCGGCCGACGCCGAGCGCGAGGCCATCGACGTCGTCGTCGGCCTCGAGCTGACGAACGGCAACCGCGTCGCGCGACGCGACCGCACGAGCCGGCACCCCCTCCTTCCGGCGCTCCGGGCCGCCCAGCGGCGCGTCGGCTGGGTGACTCCCGGCGCGCTCGGCTACGCGTCGCGGCGGCTCGACGTCCCGCCGGCCGAGGCCTACGGCGTGGCGACGTTCTACGCGTTGCTCGCGCTCGAGGAGCGCCCGCCGGAGGTGCTCCACGTCTGCACCGACCTCTCGTGCCGGCTCGCCGGCGCCGAGGTGCCGGAAGGAGCGATCGAGTCACCGTGCCTCGGGCTGTGCGAGCGGGCGCCGGCCTCGCTGCGAACCGTCGCCGGCCCCGAGCCGCGCGAGGAGCAGCTGCCGGCGGAGGAGCCGCCGCTGCCGCAGACCTCCGGGCTGAAGCTGCTCCGCCGCGTCGCCGAGGGCGTCGACCCCGAGTCGCCGCCGTCCGAGCTCCCCGCGCTCGAGCGCGCCCGCGAGCTCGGGCCGGAGGCCGTGGTCGAGCTCGTGAAGGAGTCGCCGCTGCTCGGCCGCGGTGGCGCGGCCTTCCCGACGGGGGTGAAGTGGGAGGCGGTCGCCCGCCAGCCCGCGCAGCCGCACTACCTCGTCGTCAACGCCGACGAGTCCGAGCCGGGGACGTTCAAGGACCGGATCCTGATGGAGCGCGACCCGTTCGGCCTCGTCGAGGCGATCGGCATCGCGGCGTTCGCGACCGGCTGCGAGCGGGCGTTCGTGTACGTCCGGGCCGAGTACCCACTGGCGCACGAGCGTCTCCAGAACGCGATCGAGCGGTCGGATATCGGCGTCGAGATCGAGCTGCGCATCGGTGCCGGTGCCTACGTGTGCGGCGAGGAGACCGCGC
>Ga0070717_10003335_pt1 | contig 11467 bp, 7 predicted proteins | sample LARL113metaG_FD_71366 | JGI IMG/M metagenome (GOLD analysis project Ga0070717, IMG submission 71366) | Corn, switchgrass and miscanthus rhizosphere microbial communities from Kellogg Biological Station, Michigan, USA - LAR L11-3 metaG | ecosystem: Host-associated > Plants > Roots > Rhizosphere ...
TCAAGGACGGCACGGGCAAGCGACTGTCGATCACGACCAGCACGTGGGAGGCAATGCCAGTCGCGGGCCTGCCCGATGTCCCGCTGCTCCGGCGCGCGGTGCTGCGCGAGCAGGTCGCGCAGTACGAGGACACCGTGCCCGTGCGCAAGACCGACGTGACCTACAGCTACGACGCGCTCGGCCGCGTCACGCACGCGGTCGATAGCGGCCGGCTCGACCTCACGGGCGACGAGTCGGTCACGGATACCCAGTATGGCGACGAGGACATCCTGTGGATCCGAGATCGGGTGTGCGAAGAGAAGGTCTCGAGCCTGACCGGCGTGGTGGTCAGTGACACACAACATCTGTTCGGCGACGACACCCGGCAAGAGGCGCTGTGCGTGATCGGCAAGGGCTGGCCGCGCGAGGACCGATCGTGGCTCGCCAGCGAGGCGCGCTGGGTGACCACCGCGCAGCTGCGCTACGACGCGCACGGCAATCCGGTCGCGATCACCCGCGGCGGCGTCGAACGCCGGCTGGTCTATGACCCGAGCGGCCTGTATCCGATCGAGGAGCAGGTGACCGCGGCGCCGGGGCGCGAGTTGATCTGGCGCGCGACCTGGGACGGCGTGCTCGGCACCACGACCGCGGTCACCGACCCGACCGGCCACACGACGCACACGAGCTACGACAGCCTCGGGCGATTCACCGGCGCGGCGATCGACGATCGGCCGCCGCACCAGGTCATCGAGTACGACTGGAGCGCGCCGTTCCCCAAGACCACGGTGTGGACGTTCGACGGCGCGCTGACCGAGCTCGGTGCCCGGCCGGCCACGTGGTCGGCGACGGCCGGCTGGCGCCAGACCGTCGAGGTCGCCAACGGCAAGGGCGAGGTGCGCTACCGCGCCGCCCGGCTCGCCGACGCGCAGTGGATCATCTCCGACTACCACGAGCGCGACGCCAGCTCGCGCGTCGTGTTCGCCGGCCGGCCCGTCTACGCCACGCAGCTCGAGCTGCCCGGCCGCCCCGCCGGCGTGGTCGGCGACCAGCTGGTCTACGATCCGCTCGGCCGCCTGATCGAGCAGCGGCTGCCGACCGGCGGCCGCAACGTGTACAGCTATCGCGCGTTCGAGACCACGGTGACGACCGACGGCCTCGCGCCGGTCATCACCGAGCTCGACGGCCAGGGCCGGATCGTCCGCACCGCGCGCACGGTCGGACAGACCATCGAGTCGGTCGAGGCGACGTACGACCCGGCCGGCCGGCTCACGCGGCTGCGCCTGCCGACGGCGACCGGCGCGGTCGACCACCAGTTCACCTACGACACCCTCGGCCGCCTGGTGTTCGCCTCCGATCCAGACATCGGGCCGCGCCAGCTCGCGTACGACGACGCCGGTCGCATGATCCGCCACACCAACGGCGCCGGCCAGGCGATCCAGTACGGCTATGACGGCGCCGGTCGGCTCGCCACCGCTGTCGGCAGCGACAGCCAGCTCGCGTATCACTACGACGACGCGCTCGACCCGGGCACCTTCGGCAACACCGCCGGCCGGCTGGCCTACGTGGACGAGCCGACCGGCCGGGTCCAGGTTGGCTACGACGAGCTCGGCCGGCAAACCCAGTATCGGCGCGCGATCGATGGCCACGTCGCCGACGAGGCGCGGCGCTACGGCGCGTCGGGCGTGCTGCTGTCGTTCGACGACGGCGACGGGCTGACGCTCGACGTCGGCCACGACGCCGCGGGCCGGGTCACGCGGGTCGGCTCGCTGTGGCAGCTCGACGACCAGGACGCCAGCGGCGGCGCGCTGCGCGAGCGGTTCGGCAACGGCGTCGTCGAGACCTTCGCGCGCGACGCGAACGGCCACGCCACGCAGATCCGGATCCAGCGCCCGTCCGGCGCGGCGGCCTACGACGCGGCCGTGGCGTACAACGCCTACGGCGCGATCACCGCTGTCACCGATCGCGATGGCGTCGGGCTCGATCACTCCGCCGCGTTTGGCTTCGACGGTGGCGCGCGCTTGATCGACGCCGTGCTCGGCACCGGCGCGAACGCCTACCACTTCCGCTACGCCTACGACGGCCTGCAGAACATGACCCGGCGCGAGGCGGTCGGCCCCGCGCCGCTCGGCATCCTCGCCGGCACGCATGTCTACGGCGAGCCCGCCGGGCCTGCCGCACGCGGCCCGCGCCAGCTGACCTCGATCGTGCCCGATGCCGCCGCGGGCAGCCCCGCCGGCGCGCCCACGATGACGTTCGACTACGACGCCGCCGGCCGCACGGTGCGCCAGGGCAGCGTCGCGATGGACTACAACGGCTTCGATCAGCTGATCGCCGTGCACGGCGCGGCCGGCGCCGGGACCACGGTCACGCACGCCTATGGCTTCGATGGCCAGCGCGTCCGCACGATCGATCCGGCCGGCCACACCACGCGGTGGTTCACGCCCGACATTTCGGAGACCGACGATGGCGTTCGCCAGCTCGACGTTCACGCAGGCGACCGGCTGATCGCGCGGATCACGCGTGGGCCGGCCGCCGCAGCGTCGATGTCCGGCGCCGCGGCGTCGCTGGTCCGTGGCGGCGTGCTGCTCGCCGGCGCGCTCGCGATCGGATGGCTGCTGCTCGGCGCGCGGCGCCGCAGGTGGCGACCGGTGACCGCCGTGGTCGGCCTCACCGCGCTGGTGCTCGCGAGCTGCGGCACGATGACCACCTCGTCGCTCGCGCAAGCGACGCGCACCACGACGCAGACGCTGTACTACCACGAGGCCGTCGGCGCGGGCCCGACGCTGGTGACCGCCGCCGACGGCAGCGTGTTCGACGAGCGACGCTACGAGCCGTTCGGCGCGGCGATCGACGCGCGCCACGACATCGACGGCGGCGGCTCCGTGGTCGCGGCGATCGACTACAGCCGCGATCCGCACAACGCGCTCAACAAGCTGACCGATCCGGCGACCGGGTGGAGCGATCACGGCGCGCGCTGGATGGCGCCCGAGACCGGCCGCTGGCTGACGCCGGATCCGCCGGTCAAGGCGCCGGATCCCCAGTTCTTGCGCGCGCCATGGGCGATGCACCCCTATCAGTACGTCGAGCAGAACCCCGTGCTGTTCTGGGATCCCGACGGCCGGGAGCCCGACGTCAAGGCCAAGTTCAAGGTCGAGACCACGCTGGCCGAAGGCAGCGCGATCAAGGTGGAAGCCGGTCCGGTGACGGTCAAGGCGCTCACCGGCAAGGTCAAGACCAGCAACCTCAACGTCGCCGTCGAGGTCTCGGCACTGACGGTCGGGATGTCGGTCATGCAGAACATGGCCAAGATCGAGCTCAAGACGTTCGCGGCCGAGGGCAGCGCCGGGGTCGACGGGCTGAACGGGAAGCTATCGGTGGTGGAGGCCAAGGCGTCGCTCCAGCTCGGGCCGGCAGGATTCAGCGTCAGCGGCGGGCTCTCGGTCGGCGGCGGCGTGAAGTGGGGCGGCAGCCGCGTCGAGCTCGAGATCCAGTTCCTCGTCGGCTTCAAGGTGAGCCTCGACATGAAGAACGCCTTCAAGATCAACGTTCCGCTACCGCCGACGATCGAGAACCCCGCGCTCGAGCCGCCGCGCTACGACCAGACCTTCCATACGTCGTCGGGTCAGGTCAGCTACGACACGGTGCCGCCCGCGCCACCCCCACCGCCCCGCCCCAAGGTCGACAGCTGCGGCCGGCGGATCCGGAGCAGCTCGCCGCTCAGCTTGTAACGCGAGCTCAGTCGCGCGGGCGCCGGATGCCATGCACGGCGAGCTTGCTGACGAACGTCGTGCGCGACAGCCCGAGCTGGCGCGCCGCGCGGGTCTGGTTGCCGGCGCAGGCGTCGAGCGCAGCGAGGATGCGCGCGCGCTCGTCACCGTCCGCGGCGCGCGGTGCGGGCGACGCGGGGGCCGCGCGCGGCGCGGCGTCGAGCAGCAAGTGCGCCTCGTGGATCTCGTCGCCGTCGCAGATCACGGCGGCGCGCTCCATCGCCGAGCGCAGCTCGCGGACGTTGCCCGGCCAGTCGTGCTGGACCAGCACGGCGAGCGCGGATGTCGTGAGCCGCAAGGTGCGGCCGCGCGGCGTCGCGGCGGCGAGGAACGCGCTCGCGAGCGCGGGGATCGCATCGCGGCGGGCGCGCAGCGGCGCGATCGCCATCGCGATGCCATTGACCCGGAAGTACAGATCCTGGCGGAACCGTCCGCTGGCGACGTCATCGGTCAGCGTGCGGTGCGTCGCCGCGATGAACCGGATGTCGAGCGTCACCGGCTTCACGCCGCCCACGCGGTACACGCTGCGGGTCTCGAGCACGCGCAGCAGCTTGGCCTGCAGCCCGGCGGGCAGCTCGCCGATCTCGTCGAGCAGCACCGTGCCGCCGCTGGCCAGCTCGAACAGCCCGGGCTTGGCGCTGGTCGCGCCGGTGAACGCGCCGGCCTCGTGACCGAACAGCTCGCTCTCGAGCAGCGCCTCGCTCAGGCTCGCGCAGTTGATCGCGACGAACTGACCCTTGCGTCCCGATAGCTCGTGGATCGTGCGCGCCAGCACCTCCTTGCCGACGCCGGTCTCGCCGGCGATCAGCACGCTGACCATGCCTTTCGCCACGCGCGCGACCAGATCGGGGACGCCGCGCGGCGTCGGATCGGAGATCGGGATCGCAGCTGGCAAGGATTGCCCTGCTGCCGCATCGCCGGTCGACGACAACACGACGGCGACGTACGGGCCGATCGCGAGGTTGGCGCCGAGCTCGAGATCAATCAAGCGGTTCGGCTCGATCCGACGCCCGGCGACGCGCGTCCCGTTGGTGCTGCCCAGATCCTCGACGGCGATCGTCTCGCCGGCGTGGACGCGCGCGTGATACCGCGAGATCTTGGCGTGGGCCAGCGAGACGTCGGCGTCCGGATCGCGGCCGATCATCAGCGCGCCGCCGTCGATCAGCGGATAGATGCCGAGGTGGCCTTCGCCGACGACGAACAGCACGCGCCGCACGCTCGCCGTGGTCACCGCCGCGCCGGTCTTCTCGGTCTGGGCGGTCTGCGCGAGAGGTTGTCTCCGTTCGCTCACTACCGTATCCTCGCGCCTGAGCGGCCGGGCGGCGTCCACTGTATCGAGACCCAGCTGCCCTGGCAATGAGCGCAACCGGACCACCGATCGACGCTGGCCTCGTTCCGACCGTGCCGGAGCCGGACGGCGATTCACTCGTCGCCCCCGAGCGCGGCACGTCGATCGGTCGCTTCCTCGTGCTGCGCGCGCTCGGCGTCGGCGGCATGGGCATCGTGATGTCGGCGTACGATCCGGATCTCGCGCGCAAGGTCGCGGTCAAGCTGCTGCGCGGCGACGTGTGGCGCGGCGCGCGGGCCGCCGAGGGCTACGCGACGCTCGTGCGCGAAGCGCAGGCGATGGCGCGCCTCAACCACCCCAACGTCGTCGCGGTCCACGAGGTCGGGCCGTGGCACGAGGGCGGTTACGTGGTGATGGAGCAGGTCGACGGCGGCACGCTACGCGGCTGGCTCGCGGACAAGCCGCGGCGGTGGCGCGAGATCCTCGACATGCTGATCGTCACCGGCGCCGGGCTCGCCGCCGCGCATCGCGCCGGCGTGGTCCATCGCGACTTCAAGCCGGACAACGTGCTGGTCGGCGAGGACGGTCGGCCGCGGGTCTCCGACTTCGGGCTGGTCGGCGCGTCGGTCGTCGAGCGCGGCACGAAGGACTACATGGCGCCCGAGCAGCGCGCCGGCGTGTCGGTCGATGCGTTCGCGGATCAGTACGCGTTCTGCGTCACCGCGTGGGAGGCGCTGCACGGCGCGCATCCACCGGCGCGGTCCTCGACGAGCAAGCACCCGGCGTGGCTCGATCGCGCGCTGGTCCGCGGGCTCGCCGACGAGCCGGCCGCGCGCTGGCCGTCGATGGACGCGCTGCTCGCCGAGCTGCGCCGCCGCCGCGGATCGTGGCGCGCGATCGCCGGGCTCGCGGTCGCCGCGGTGAGCGTCGCAGCATTCCTGCTCGGCACCGCGCAGTCATCGACACCGAGCTGCGACGCCAGCGCCCGGCTCGTCGGCGTGTGGGATCCGCCGCGCCAGGCCGCGGTGCACGTCGCGTTCGCCGCCACCCAGCTGGCCTACGCCGACGCCGCGTGGCGCGGTGCGCGCGCGCAGCTCGACGACTACACGCGCGCGTGGACCGCGATGCACAGCGAGGCGTGCCGCGCGACCCACGTCGACGGCCGCCAGTCGGAAGCGCTGCTCGATCTGCGGATGGCGTGCCTCGAGCGCCGGCGCAGCGCGGTCGGCGCGCTGACCCAGCTGTGGGCGTCGGGCGTGACCGCCGAGACGCTGCAGGCCGCGGTGAGCGCGCCGCGCGAGCTGCCCGCGATCGCCGAGTGCAGCGACACGCGCGCGCTGACCCAGCGCACGCCGCTCCCCGCCGATCCGATCGCGCAGCTCCAGATCGCCGCGACCCGCGCGCGGATCGACGCCGCCAACGCGCTCCGCCTGGCGAGCCGCCCGGAGGCCAGCGCCGCGGCCCACGCCGCGCGCGCCCAGGCCGACGCGACCGGCTGGTCACAGGTCCGCGCGGAGGCAGCGCTCGTCGAGGGCGAGGTGCTGTCCGACCTCGAGATGGCGAGCGCGGCGCCGGTGTTGATCGACGCGGCACGGCTCGGTGGCGCGGCGCACGACGATCGCCTGGCCGCCGAGGCGCAGATCGACCTGGTCCACCACCTGTCCGAGGACGCGCGGGACCCGGCGCGTGCGCTGCTCGTCGCCGAGCTCGCCGAGGGCGTGCTGCTGCGCGCGGGCGACGACCCGCGGTTGCGCGCGCAGCTCCTGCGGTTCCGCGGCACCGCGCTGCTGGTCCAGGACAAGTACCGCGATGCGGCGGCGGCGTTCACCGCGGCGCGCGACCACGCGGCCGCCGCGCTCGGCGCGCGCGACTGGGAGACGATGTCGAACGTCGCCGAGCTCGCGCGCGTGGCCCAGGCCGAGGGCGACTACCCCCTGGCGCGCCGCCTCGGCGACGAGGTCGTGGCGGCGGCGAGCGAACGCTTCGGGCCCGACCATCCGCGCGTCGCGTCGCTGCTCAACAACCTCGCGATCGCGGTCGACGCCGGCGGCGATCACGAGGCGGCGATCGGCTACCACCGGCGCGCGCTGGCGATCAAAGAACGCGTGCTCGGCCCCGACAGCGCGTCGACCGCCACCACGCTCAACAACCTCGGCCTCCTCGAGATCATGTACGGCCACCTCGACGACGGCCAGGCCCGGCTCGAGCGCGCGCTGGCGATCCGCGAGCGCGTGCTCGGCCCGAGCCACGCGTTCGTCGCGAGCACGCTCGACAACCTCGCGGTCGCGCGCCGCATGCACGGCCGCCACACCGAAGCGCTCGCCCTGCTCGACCGCGCGCTCGCGATCGCGATCGCGACCTACGGCCCGAGCCACGCCAACGTCGCGCCGACCCTGGTCAAGATCGGCGCGACCTGGTCCGCCGCCGGCGACGAGGCCCGCGCCGCCGACTACTACCAGCGCGCGCTCGACATCCGCCGCGTCGCGCGCGGCCCGAGCCATCCCGCGACGCTGACCGTGATCAACCTGGTGGCCGGCACGCTGGTCGCGCGCGGCCGCTGCCACGACGCGCGACCGCTGCTCGCGCCCAACCTCGCCACCCTCGAGCACGCCCCCGGCACGACCAGCAACCTCCCGGCCGCGCTCGCGCTCGTCGCCGAGTGCGACTTGCTCGACGGCCAGCTGCCGAGCGCCGCTGCGCACGCCGAACGCGCGCTCGCCCTGCGCGAAGCGTCCCACCCCACCTCGACCGAGCTCGGCGCCACGCGCTGGCTCGTCGGCCGCATCCGCTGGGCCCTCGGTCAGCACGACGCCGCGATCACCGCCGTCCGCCAGGCCGCGCGCGAGCTCGACGGCGACGCCACGGTCAGCCGCCAGCTCGCCGAGGCGCGCGCGTGGCTCGCCGCCCGCTAGGCGATCAGTTCAGCCACTTCTGCTCGTCGCGCGGCGGCGTCGCGGCCTTGCCGCCGGACATCACTTTGAGCCGCGCCCGCGCGCGCGGAATCCGCCAGCGCTTCCACATCAGCCGCGGGCTCCAGCGCTTCGAGGTCAGCAGCGCCGCGGCGAGCATCGCGGCGCCGAACGCGGCGCCCTGTTCCCACGCCTGGGTCGCGACGATGAACACCGCGACGAACACGAGGAAGCCGTACATCAGCTGCCGGCCGGTCAGCGGCAAGACGCCGAAGAACTGCACCGGCTGGCGCGCGTACACGATGCCGAACGCGACGATCGACGCGTAGATGAACGGGCTGAGCCCGCTGATCGCCGCGTCGCCGTTACCGGTCAGAAGCCCCAGCGCGCAGCCCGCGACCGTGCCGGCCAGCGAGGTCACCGCGACGAAGCGATAGAACCGCGCCGTGCCCCAGAACCGCTCGAGCGTCGGCACGAACATCCACAGCACGCTGACGTGGAGCACGAGGCCGATGAAGTCGCGCTCGAGGAACACGCCGGTCGCGAGCGTCCACACCCGGCCGTGCTCGAAGACATTTGCCGGCGTGGCCTCGAGCCACTGCGACAGCGCGAACCGGGTCGCGCGATCCGCAAGCAACCAGACCAGTGACAGCCCGATCTCGAGTCCCGCGATGATGAGCGCGCCGCGGGTGATCTGCGGACCGCCGAACCGGAGGCGCTGCTTGACGCTCACGCCTCGAACCGTAGCACCTGTTCCGGAGGTCGGGTCAGTTGATCGGGATCATGATGTGGCCGAGGTCGGTCAGCCCGTTCGGCGAGTCGATGACCTGGTTGGTCAGCGCCGGCGCGGTGCCGATCGCGCCGCTCGAGATCGCCGCGTCGACCGAGACCGTGTACGTGTCGGCCAGCAGCGGATCGGTCGTGCCGAAGCCGTGCTCGCACGGGAACCGATCGGCGAGCATGAAGTCGGTGCCGACGATCGTCGCCACGGTCTCGACCTTGACCGCGCCGCCGCCGTCCGACGCCTGCGCGCAGGTCAGCAGCGCGCCGGTCGTCTTGTCATGCAGCTCCCACGACAGGAAGAAGTAGCCGGCGTCGTCGAGGATCTTGAGGTCGATCGTCTTGTCGCCATCGACCGTGTCGATGTACGTCTGCTCGGACTTGGCGTAGACCCGCGAGCCATCGCTGCTCTCGATCTGCAACCAGACCAGGAACACGCCGTCGATCGGCGCCGTCGTGCCGCGCATGTCGGAGCACTTGAACAGATCGGTGATCGGCTGACCGATGAGCTGGCCGGTGACCGGGTTCCACGGCTGCCAGTACACGGTCGCGGTGTCGTAGCCGACCGGGCAGGACCGGGGCGAGCCGTCCGCGAAGTGGTCGAACTGCCAGGTCGCGGTGACCACCGCGCTGTTGTCGACCGGGGGATCGATCGGGGTCACGGTCGCAGTGCAGGCAGCGGACAGAGCTGCCGCGGCGGTCAGGGTGGCCATCACGAGCTTGTTCATGCGTGTCTCCTCGAAGTGAATTGAAACCAAGTAGCTAATGCGGGGGGAAAGCGAGAACCGCGCCAGACGGTTACCACGCGCCGCGCGGTCTCGGTGCGTCGCGGCCGGGTTGGACGCGCGCGGGCCGGTTTGCTTCACCTCACCGTGCGCAGCTGCCGTGCGCTTCCGCTCTGGGTGGTGTGATCTGGCTCAATCGGCCGGCGCGGGCGACGTCCCGCAGATGCACGGCGTCGTCGCGCTGCAGTACGCGACCGAGACGACCAGCTCGAGCGCCCCCAGGCTCACGGCATCGCCCCGGATCACGCTGCGTTGCACGATCGCCGGCGCGATGTACGTGCTCGGCGCGGCTGTCCCATCCATGCACTCCGGCGTGATCCACAAGCTCGCGGTGCCCTCGGCGAGCTCGAACCCGGTGACGCCGTGGTTGTCGGTGCAGCGCCACGCCTTCGAGCCATCATTGCGGCTCGGATCGTCGCTGCCATCGTCGACCTGCCAGTGAAGCCGGATCTGCGTCACCGGCCCGGTGCCGTCGAGCCCCGATTCGCAATCCACGAACTTGTCTTGCAGCGAGCTCGAGGCCGGTCGCAGCTTCCACGACAGCTCGACCGCGCCGCCCTGCACGGTGTCGCAGCCGTGAACCAGCAGACACAGCGTGGCTATCGCGACCCGCATCGGCCATGCGCCACGCCCCAGGCCTGGGTGCGCAGAGCTACCTGGATGATTTGACCCCGACTCGTCGTGCATGCTATCGCCCTTGCTTACTATGCCAGGGTTTATGCCAGGGTTTTCAGCGGCATCCACGCTCGCCGCGAACCTGGACATCCCACGCCTGTTCGGACAGGCGCACTGGATCGTCAAGGTCGTCATGGTGCTGCTGGCCGTGATGTTCGTCGTCGGCCTCTACATCATCATCTACAAGGCGCTCTACGTCCGCCGGGCGACGACCGAATCGACCCGGTTCACCGACTCGTTCTGGCGCTCGCGCGACATCGAGCAGATCTACAAGCAGGCGCAGGCGCTGCGAAACAGCCCGATCTCGCAGATGTTCGTCGCCGGGTACACCGAGCTGGCGAAGCTCGCCTCGGACGAGCAGCTCAAGGACGACCGCGAGGGAAACCTCGCCAACATCGAGCGCGCGCTGCGCCGCGCCCAGCTGGTCGAGACCAACAAGCTCGAATCGATGGTCCCGTTCCTCGCGACCACCGGCTCGTCGGCGCCGTTCATCGGCCTGTTCGGCACCGTGATGGGCATCCTGTTCGCGTTCATCGACATCTCGCCCGATCCCAACGGCCCGGCCAAGCCGGCCGCGTCGTCGCTCACCACGGTCGGGCCGCACATCGCCGAGGCGCTGTTCGCCACCGCGATTGGCCTGGTCGCCGCGATCCCCGCGGTCATGGCGTACAACTACTTCACGCGCCGCATTCGCGTCCTGCGCTCGGAGATGGAGACCTTCGAGCAGGACTACCTGAACATCATCAAGCGTCACTTCCTGCGCTAGGGAGCGGTCCGATGGCGATGAAAGCTGGCGGTGGCGACGAGCTGAACTCGGAGATCAACGTGACGCCGTTCGTCGACGTCATGCTGGTGCTGCTGATCATCTTCATGATCACCGCGCCGATGATGAACAACACGGGAGTCGAGCTCCAGCTCCCGCAGGTCACCGCCCAGAACATCGATGATCCCGAGGGCAAGCTCGTGCTGTCGATCAAGCCGACCAACGAGATCTTCCTCGGCGGAACCGCCGTCACCTGGCAAGGTCTGGAAGCCAAGCTCAAAGCGAACGAGCGGGTGAAGAAAGAGGGCGCGCTCTACATCGAAGGCGATACGAGCTTGCCGTACGGCGTCATCATCACGGCGATGGCGGTGGCCAAGAACGCCGGGGTCGAGAAGGTGATGATGCTCACGGACCCGACCGATCAGATCAAGCTGTCCGACCTCGACACCAAGGCCAAAGTGCCGCCCCGGACGTCTCCAACGCCATGAGCCTCAACAACGGTCAGCTGCACGGCTTCGCGT
>Ga0070717_10003336_pt1 | contig 11465 bp, 6 predicted proteins | sample LARL113metaG_FD_71366 | JGI IMG/M metagenome (GOLD analysis project Ga0070717, IMG submission 71366) | Corn, switchgrass and miscanthus rhizosphere microbial communities from Kellogg Biological Station, Michigan, USA - LAR L11-3 metaG | ecosystem: Host-associated > Plants > Roots > Rhizosphere ...
CAGGTTGGTCCTCATCTTGGCGGTTCCGGTGTAGCTCGGGTAGGTGGGAGCGCTGCCGGAAATGTTCTTGCCGCTGTTCTTGTAATTCAGGGTGAAGGGCAAGCCGCCCGCCCAGTTGAAGACACTGGAGATCTGCCACCCGCCGATGATCGCATTGGTGATCCCGTTGGCGCCGGCGGCGAACTGCTTGCCGTGACCGAACGGAAGTTCATAGGAGCCGTACCATGTCATCTGTTGGAGGCGCACGTTGCTGTCGCGGCCGTGTACGGCGTGACGATTCCACGTGGAGTAGCCGGTGCTGTCGGCGAAGGCGCTGGCCCACTGGTAATTCACGGTGTAGTCCAGGCCCTTCCACGTGTTCTGGGCAAGGGTGACCTGCAAGGCGTTGAAGTTGGTGTTCAGGTTATCGCTGTAGTACTGGATGTCGTTGGTCCAGCCGCATTGGCCGGGGGTAACATACGCCTGGACGGGGGTTACGTAGTTGGCATCGCGGCAAGCCGGCAGGGATGCGCCATAGTAGCGCCGCAAGTGGTTGAAGGTCTTGGTTCCGCCGTCGGGATTGATCACTCCCGTGGGGGCACTGGGATCATAGTGCAAGGTCTGCCCGGTGACGCTGAGCGAAGCGGGCAGGACAATGGCCGCCTCGTTCGGGTTGGTGGTGTTACCGCTGCCGTCACCCAGCGTATAGGTCCCCTTGTTTCCGACATACGCGAGTGTCAAAGACATGGTGGGAGTGACAGCGCGCTGGAACGCCAAGTTCCACGCATCGATCTCGGGGAACTTCAGCGGGTTGGGCCGTGCCCTGGACTGGACCAGGGCGCCAGGGTTCGGCAACAGACCGTTGGAAGGAACGGTGACCGGAGTCGGCGCGACGGGGCCTACATCGAGCGTGAACGCCGAGGTGGTAAAGTTCGAATTGTTGATTTGCTGGTTGGCCAGAACCGGCAGGTTCTGGGTTGCGGCATGACCGAAGATGGAACCGAAGACGCCGATGTCGAAGCTGCGGCCATATCCGGCGCGGATCACGGTCTTTTCATTGAGTCCGTAGGTGAATCCGATGCGGGGCGCGAGCATGTGGCCCTTGCTGATGTCATAGCCCATGTTGGTATCGATACCGCCGACGCCGGCCACATGCAGGTAGCCATCATTGAGATTGAGGAGGGCGCCGTTCTGAGAGGCGTTCACCTTCTCAGGGAGGTACAGTTCCCAGCGCAGGCCTATGTTCACGGTGAGGTTGTGCGTGGCGCGCCACGTATCCTGCCCGTAGAAGAAGAGGCGCTTCTGGAACTCCTTGGCATTGGTGGAGCTTGAAACGTAGCGGCGGAAGCTGGTGACGTCGCCCAACAGGAAGGTAGCGAAGCCGAGTCCGCCGGTGGTGCCGTTACCGGTTTCGTCATTGTTGAAATTGAGAATACCGGTGCGATTGTTATCCGAGGGCACGCGCAGGTTGCGGGCATACCGCAGGTCGGTTCCCACTTTGACGTTGTGATTGCCAAAGACCTTGGTCCAGTTGTTCACGATCTGGAACTGGTCTTCCTTCTCGGTGAGCGGGCAGTTGCAGCGGTTGACGTTGAGATCCGATCCGAAAACCGGCTGGGTGCTGCCGCCCGAGAGAGTGGCCATGTCATAGCCCGGCGAACCGGCGGTGTAGAAGTCCCCCATGTTAAGACCTTTGATCCCGAGCGCATCGGCGGATTGCTGGTCTTGATCGAATTTCGAGGTTTTGATGTTGTAGCGGTAGTAGGCCAGGCGGAAGTCAGTGAGCAGCGTTGGTTTCACGGCGATATCCATGCCCGAAGCCAGGCTATCGTTGGCGCCCTTGGAGGTGCCGGCGTAGCCGCCGATGCCGAAGCCGCGTCCACCGGCGGGGCCAAACTCGGTCTTGCCGGTAAGCGTGTCGGTGAATCGGGAGAATCGCTCGAACGCATGCATGCGCTCGTTGAGGGTGTAGTCCACGCGCTCGGTCCATTGGTCGCTATTGAAGCCGCCGGTGCCGGAACCGTGGAAGTTGCCGTCCAGTCCATTGAGATTTCCGGAATGGCCCAGCGCGATCCCCTGCGAGTAGGGCTCGAGGAGGCTGAAGAGGGCCAGAGCGGGCTTGGAGGCATCGGTCTGCAAGCGCGCAGCGGGAATGACGTTGCCTGGGAACGGAACGGGCGTGGCTCCCGAGGTGTCGTAAATTGTGCCGGCCGCGCCAAGCTGGCTGAGGTACTCGCTGAAGTCCGCACCGGGGATACCGCTGGGACCGACCACTTTGCCGAGAGCGGATTCCATGAGAAGGGTGGTGGGCAGCGTATTGGTGGTGGCCGTACCTACCTTCTGGCGCAGTCCTTCGTAGTTGAACAGGAAGAACAGCTTGTCGCGGATGATCCGCCCGCCGATGGTGCCGCCGAAACGGTTCTTGAGGCCGCCGGGCATGCTGCCCTTTGGCTGGGTGAACGGGTCGCGGGCCAGATTGGCGTTGCTGGTACGGAAGTCGTACGCGGCGCCGTGGAAGTTGTTGGTGCCGGACTTGGTCTGCGCGGTGACTACGGCGGAGACAGCCTTGCCTAATTCAGCGTCGAAGTTCTGGGTCGTGATCTTGGTCTCGGTGACGGCATCCATCGCCGGGTTGATGACGATGATTCCGAGGATCGGATCCTGGTTATCGGTGCCGTCCAGTTCGAAGGCGGTGCCGGCAAAGGCCTGGCCGTTCACCATGATCTGCTGCGAAGCCTGCGGGTTCTCCGAAGCGGCGTGCGACCAACCCAGTTTCTGAGCACCGGGAACGAGAAGTTGCAGGTTGGTGAAGTTCTGATCGCCGACCGGCAGGTTGGCCACCTGCTGGCTGTCAAAGACGGTGGCCACATCGGAGCGGTCAGTCTTCAACTGGGGCTGTTCATCGGCGTTTACCTGAACGGTTTCAGAGGCGCCGCCCACGTCCATGGTGGGGTCGATGCGAGGCGCGGTATCGGCCTGGACCGCGATGCCCTTGGTCTCAAAATTCTTGAAACCCTGAGCCGTGACTTTCAGGTCGTACATGTCGGGAATGAGGTGGGGAACGCTGTAGTCGCCGGATGCGTTGGAGGTGGTGGTTACGACAGTGCCTTTGGCCTCATCTGTGACGGTCACTGTGGCGTTGGGTACGGCCGCCCCGCTCTTGTCGGTCACGGTGCCGAAAATGGAACCGTAAACGGCCTGGGCCCGGGCCGGCGATACCAGCAGCAAATGCGCGCAGGCGAATAACGCCAGCGCGATGGCTGTACGAAGAACTCTGTTCATGCGGTCTCCTAAAAGGCTTGCGTTTCTTTGTGTCAACTTGTGAGTTTATTGTCCGGCAGCGAGCTACCGGTGTTCAAAGCTTCCCCTGCCGCAATGGCGGGAGTTGCCAAAATGCCAGGAACCGCCCGTCCGAAGTGTAGCTACGGATCGAAAAAAAGCTGTCCCTAGAGCACTGGAAACACTAACGAAAATGGCCGCGAATGTCAACGCGCAAATGTCAGGTTTTGGGCGAAGAAATGCCGAAGAAGGGCAGAGTTATGGCGGTAAACGGTTACTGCAAATCGCAGAGTTCCGCGGCGGCTAAGAGCCTGAAATCAGGCTGGTTGGCTAAAGCGATTTAGCCGCTCGGATCACGGGAGGCGGGGCGCACAGACAGGGCTGAAACGGTCCCCCGCCCGACCCTGACCGGAACAGCGGGGAGTCCCTGGTTGGTTACCGGCTTTGTGTGACGAGTTGCAGCCGATAGGGCACAAATGGCGGTTCTGAAGCGGAGTGGCGAGACGGTTGGTGGAGTATGCGAAGCGGTCCAATTGCGGGCGCGTGAAAACCGGCCACCGGGACTGCCATACCGCCCCGCAATACAATGGATTGCGCGCATGCCAGAAACTTTTCGATTTTTCCTCGACCGGCTGCCCACCCCCATCGGAGATATGCTCATGGTCGCCGATGGTGAGGGCCGGCTCCGGGCCACATTTTGGACGGAGGACGAAGAGGACCTGCGCCGCGTGCTGGGACGCCAGTGTCCTGGGGTGGGGATCGAGTTCGAACCGGCCGATAATCCTTACGGATTGAGAGCTGCCCTCGTGGCTTACTTCGGCGGCGAGCTTCATGCGATCGACGCGATTCCCGTGGAAGCCGGCGGAACGGCTTTCCAGCGGGAGGTGTGGCGGGCGCTGCGCGGAGTTCCTTGCGGAACGACCGTTTCGTACGGGGAGCTTGCGCGGCGGATCGGGCGTCCGAACGCGGTGCGCGCTGTGGGATTAGCGAATGGGTCGAACCCTGTCGGGGTGGTCGTCCCATGCCATCGGGTGATTGGATCGAACGGGTCGCTGACCGGGTATGGGGGCGGGATCGAGAGAAAAAGGTGGCTGCTGGAGCATGAACGGCCGCAAGGGCATCTGGGCTTCTGACCGCCGGAGGGGCGCCCAGGCCGCCCGAGTGCCGCCTGACCCCGCCGATTGGCGCAATAAAAACGGTGGCCCGACCTGAAACGGATGTACATTTAGTTCGCGATTCCATCGCTCCTGGAGGTGTTTTGTGGCCAACCAGGCAACAACCGATTCGCCCTACGACGTGATGCTCAAAGGCTTCATCAATACCTACGTCGAACCCGTCACTAATTGGACTCGAGCCTTTAGCCCAACCATGTACTTCGGCTGCAACGTCGAGGACATCTCGACCGAGCAGCACGTGCTGAACTCGGTTGGCAGCTATGGCAGCCAGCTCAACCGCATCATCGACGTGGTGTCGCTGCTGCTTCCGACGCTCAAAACCATGAAGCTCACCAAAGGCCAACAGGAAGACATCCGGAAGTTTGAACGACTGGCGAAAGAGGCGGATGAGGCCTCGTCAACTTATCGCGGTCGATCCCCGCGCGGTATAACGCTGGACGAAGTGGATGAATTCGTGGAGCGGATGAATAAGCTCGCCAGCACAGATCCAGAGCAGTACCGGGAAGCGGTCGCACGCATTCGCACAGGAACAGCCGAGCCAGCCGGGAACAAAACCGCCTGACTGGAATCCGGTTTTGGACGTGGGCTGTGGCGCCGCTGAGATTTGGCCGAGCCGTCGGCGGGCAGATGACTGCAGTGTGGAGTGTGCGGTCAGTGCCATCCGTAAACGCCGCGCGCGACCGTTTCATACGAGGAGCTTGCGCGCCGCATTGGGCGACCTGACGCCGCGCGGGCCGTGGGCGTGGCTAACGGGTCCAACCCCATCGGGGTGGTCGTCGTCTGCCATCGGGTGATCGGATCGAATGGCGCGCTTACCGGCTACGGCGGCGGCATCGGGCGGAGGCGGTGGCTGCTAGAGCATGAATGGCAGATGCGGCTGTGAATTTGGCCTGATCAGCGCCATTCAGGCGAAGAAGCAGATGTTAGTTAGAACTCAGTCGATAGTTACCTCCGGACTCGATCCCAAGTTAGAGGAGAACAATATTAGATCGCGGGAACCTATTGCACGCTGGTGAAACTCAGTGTAATGTTCAGAAGTTCGCTGTTCTTCCCCTATCGGATTCTTCAAACCTTGTTCAGTTTAGGAGGCACACTATGGCTTGCGCATTGGCAGTGTGTACCACTGGGGATGCAGATTATGAGGGCAACACCGGCGATTCTTTCGAGATCGCCATAACTTCATCATCTGGAACAGCAACGCTAAACGTCGCACGGTACAACGGCACGAATTTCACAACGGCACCGTGGAAATTCACCATCGCCGGCAATGTCAACGTACTCGTTCTCGTAATAGAAAGCACTGTGATGGGCGATCGCGTCTCCATTAACGAGGTGACAAGCGGCTGTAACCAGGTCCTTGACTCTTTCCATTACTCACCATCGCTCGCTCCCGAGGGTTTGGAGATCAAGGGTTTATGAGAAAGTTCGTCCTTCCCCTTTTGTTTCTTGCCGCTTTGCGCTGCTTTGCGCAGGCGAAACCCGATAACACTTATGGTCGCTGCCATGACAATGATGTATTCGCCGCGGCTAGTCGCAACCTTCCTGCGAATGCCCGAGCCCTGAGATTCGCCCTCGAGATTGAACGTGGCTGCAATCTCCCCATCGTCGAAAGATATGTCCTTCTCCACCCACAGTTCACTGACGCACAGAAAGAAGAGATTGCGCAGAATCTTCTTAGATTTGTAGAACAAGCGCGTCAAGACAAACAGGTAGGCGCGACAGCCACTTCCATTGGTACCACCTCCCTGGTAAGCAAGGGAGTTGGTGCCATCGTCGGTGTCGCCCTTGAGAGCGGATCCATCGATCGGACTACCAGTGGCAATGCCACAACCCTCACTATCAATACTGCCCAGGGCGTTAATTTCCTGACTGCTGGGAACATCAAACCTTGTGCGCTCATTGAGACAAATTGTAGTTTCGGCCGCATTCTCCTTACCGCTTTGACTGTCTCCACCACATTCAATGTCTCCCAGGCAAATACATCCACGAACAGCTCCGCCGCCCAGGATGCGCTCTCCGCTCTCGTAGGAAGTAACAACCCGGCCTTCAGCGGGGTTGCGCCACGCCTAGATTTCCATGCGCGAAAGAAGAAGGTCGAAATCAAGGACCTCGTCGCGGCGTATCAGGGCTCCGACTATATAGCGGCGGCAGAGGCTTTCGCAACGACGTTCGCCAACCTTGTGGGTCCGATTCGCTCCGACCCGGACTACCAGCAGGCCGTCAGTAAAGCCGTCGGCCTTCTCCAGAACGCTGCCGCAACCCCTACCGACGCCGCAGTTGACAATGTCCTGAATCAACTCGTAAGCGAGATCGCAGATGTGGTCAACAAGCACACGGCAGCCTTTCAGGCCTACGCTTCAGCCGAAAATGCCTACCACGGTAAACGCAACACCGCGCTGGCTGCGGTTCTGAACAAATGGACGACTTCCTTCGAGTACGACTACACCAGGGTGGCAAGTCAGCCTGATCAATCGATCTTCAAGTGGATCTACAGCTACCGCAGCGATAATACAAACGCCGATAAGATTCTGCAGGTGACGGCCAACGCCGGGACTACGATATACAACTCCCTTGAGGGCAGTTCTACTTCGCGTGTCCGAAGTGCACAGGCGGCATTTCAACTCGACTACACTGCTACATCCAGCGCCTCTAAAATTCAGGCGGCAGTCAGCGGTGGTTACTATTTTCAATACATGGTCGCCAATGGGCTCGTCACCCTTCCTGCAACGCAACTCGCACCCGGGACGGCAATACCGCTGCCCGGCAATGCATCTGAACTCCTGAACACCACTGGCCCAATTCATATCGGACAAGGCAAGGTGACCCTCAGCATTAAAGGAACGAGTGTCAGCATTCCTTTGGCCCTGACATTTGCCAATCGCACCGATCTGATCAAGGCGACAAAGGTGGGTGGTAATTTCGGAATCACTTACGACTTCAGTTCAATATTAAGTAAGCTTAAGAACTGATTGCCTTAGCTGAGCGGAAGCCAGATATGGGCAAGCGAACGATTGTTCCTCGTGAAAACTCCTCTAGGATGCGGCTCCATGAGAAGACTTGAAAGGGGTAGGTCCCTGTCGGAACTATCCCCTTTGCGTTCCTCTCAGCGCCTCGTTCTTCAGAATCTTGCCGCCTTCTTCGATAACATACAGCCGGTTCACGTCGAGGTCTTTCAAGTTATCGACGACACCTGAGGGCCACCGAACCTCGACTAAGTCAACCTTCTTCGCGTCGTTCAGGCCGAAATGGATGCGGAGATCGCTGGCGGAGTAGTAGCCATTGCACGACTTCACTTCCTCGATCTGCGTCAATGGCGTGGGTTGGCCCGCCGGAGCGGGCTTGGCCGATAGCACCGACGAGCCGGTTTGGGCGACGACCTTGATGCGCGCGCCGATGCCGGTGCGGTTCGACTTGGTGCCGACGAGGCGAATCTTCACCCAGCTCCGGTTTAACGTCGAATCGCAACGTAGTAGTTGGGGCACCGCGTTGACGCAATTCACGACCGCGTCGAGATCGCCGTCGTTGTCGTAGTCGCCTATCGCGAAGCCGCGCGCTTTCGCGGCCGCGGTGATTCCAGCGCCGCCGGTCAGGCTCACGTCTTCAAACTGGCCGTTGCGCAGGTTGCGGTAGAGGTATTTGCGCTCCGCGTAGGCGGCATCGACCTGGGTGCCGTCGACCTCGGGATAGACATGGCCGTTGGCGACCAGAATGTCGAGCCAGCCGTCGTTGTCGATATCGATGAAGCTCACGCCCCAGCCGAGCAGGCGCGTGTTGATGCCCAGGCCGGCCTGGTAGGTGCGGTCGTCGAAGGATCCATCGCCGAGATTCATGTAGAGGGAATCGGTGTCGCCGGCGAAGTTGGTCTTCACGATGTCGAGCAGGCCGTCGCGGTTGAAGTCGCCAACCGAGACACCCATGCCGGCCTGTGGCTTGCCGTCGGGTGAATAGGCCACGCCCGCCTCGATGGCCTGGTCCTTGAAGGTGCCGTCCTTCTGGTTCTGGTAAAAGGTGGCCGAGGTGGAATCGTTGGCCACATAGATGTCCGGCCAGCCGTCCTGGTCGAGGTCGGCGACGCCGCAACTCAATGCATAGGTCCCCAGGGTGCCCCACATGCCGGCCTTCTCGCTGACGTCGGTGAAGGTGCCATTGCCGTTGTTGTGATAGAGAAGATTCTTTCCGCCTTCGAGGCCGGGCGGGCCGCAGGCGACGGTGATGCCCTTGTACGTGCAGTTGGCGTCTTCGGGAGCCGGCGTGGTCTTCAGATCGAGATCGATATAGTTGCCGACGAAGAGATCGAGGCGGCCGTCCTTGTCGTAGTCGAGAAAGGCGCAGCCCGAGTTCCAGCGGAGCCGTTCCTGGAGGAGGCCGGCTTCCTTGGTCACATCATTAAAGGTGCCGTTGCCGTTGTTGCGGAATAGTGCGTTCTGGCCGTAGTAGCTGACGAACAGGTCGTTCCATCCGTCGTTGTTGTAGTCGCCCACGCAGCAGGCCTGGCCCCACCCGGAGCGCGCGAGGCCGGCCTTGATGGTGACGTCGGTGAATGTGCCATCGCGATTGTTTTTGAAGAGGTGGCATACGGGCTCGTGGCCCTTGGGAAAGCCTTCGAGCCGCCAGCCGTTGACGAGGAAAATATCGAGCCAGTCGTCCTGGTCGTAATCGAAGAAGGCACACCCGCAGCCGGTGGTCTCGAGCAGATACTTGTTGCGATGTTCGCCGCCGAAGATGGTTTCGACGTGGAGGCCGGCTTCTTTGGCCACGTCGACGAACTGCACGCCCAGGGGCGTTCCGGTGACCGGGGAAGGGGCGCCCTTCGGGGCCGCGCGCGCCGGGGCCTCATAGGACTGGCGGGAGCTTCCCTTGGGTTTTTCGGGCGCCTGCTGCGCTGCGAATGCTGGCACGGCGAGGGACAATACGTCTTCGAGGGACAACACGATTGCGGTCCGCGACAGCGACTTCAAAAATCCACGGCGACTTGTGGGCAAGAAACAGTTCTCCGGCGTTGGCGCGTGTTCTTTGGCGTCTGCGCCCCAATTGCTGAGTATATAGACTGGCGCGCGGCAAAACGGTTCGCGGACGAGAGCGCCCGGACGATCGGCAGTTGCGCGTATTAGCATAAGGGCGACGTTTCTTTGCGCCTTTCGCCGTGCGCAAAGCATTCAACCTCACTCGAATCGCCTCGCCTGTGTTGAGCGAGACAAATGGAGACCGATGGTTACGCGCAGAGAATTTCTGGACACACTTGCAGTGGGAGCGGCGGGGCTGGCCATCAGCTCGTCCGCGAAGAGCTACGGGCAGATCATCGGCTCGAACGAGCGCCTGAATTTCGCGGTGATTGGCTTGAATAGCCGCGCTTACGCGCACCTTTCCGCGCTGCACGCCAACAAGGATGCCGCACGGATCGGCTACGTGTGCGACGTGGAATCGAACATCCTGGCCAAGTTTGCGGCCAAGACGGAAGAGCAGATGGGGACCGCGCCGAAAGCCGAAAAGGATTTTCGCAAAATTCTGGAAAAGACGGATGTGGATGCGATCACGATTGCCACGCCCGACCACTGGCATGCGCCGATGGCTATTCTCGGGCTGCAGGCGGGCAAGCACGTTTATGTGGAGAAGCCTTGCTCGCACAATCCTGGAGAAGGCGTGCTGCTGGTGAAGGCACAGGAGAAGTACAACAAGCTGGTGCAGATGGGAACGCAGCAGCGCTCTTCGCCGCACACCATCGAGATCGTAAAGAAGATTCACGACGGCATCATCGGGCGCGCGTACTACGCGGAGTGCTGGTACAGCAATGGGCGCAAGTCAATCGGCGTGGGCAAGCTGGCGCCTGTTCCCGCCACGCTCGATTGGGACCTGTGGCAGGGGCCGGCGCCGCGGCAGCCCTACAAGGACAACGTGCAGCCGTATAACTGGCACTGGTTCCACATCTGGGGCACGGGGGAGACGCTCAACAACGGGACGCATGAAGTGGATGTGTGCCGCTGGGCGCTCGATGTCGATTATCCCAAGCGCATCACGGCATCGGGCGGACGTTATGCTTTCAAGGATGACTGGCAGTTCTATGACACGCTCAACACCACATTTGAGTACGACGACAAGATGATCGCGTGGGAGTGCACCTGCTGCAACCACATGCATCATTTCAATCGCGACCGCGGATCGATTATCGAAGGTGCGGAGGGCACCGTTCTCGTCGATCGCGATGGTTACGAAATCTACGATCTCAAAGGCAAAAAGATCAACGAATTCAAAGTGGGCCAGGAGACATCGTCGGACGACCTCGTGGGTAAGGATTCGATGACTGACGCGCATTTTTCCAACTTCATCGCCGGGGTTCGCAAGGGCGAAAAGCTGAACGCACCGGTGGCGGTGGGCAACATCGCCGTGACCATGCTGCAGATGGCGAATGCAGCTTGGGGCGTGAGGCGCGATCTGAACATCAACCCGGCGAATTGCATGGCGGTCAACGATCCTGAAGCTATGCGCGGGTGGATGCGGGAGTATGAAAAAGGGTGGGAGCCGAAGGTATAGATCAGTGGACAGTGGACAGTGGACAGTGGTCAGTGAACAGCTCGTAGCTGGTAGCCGGTAGCTATTAGCTATTAGCTATTAGCTATTAGCTATTAGCGAGTGAACATTGAGGATTCGAATGAAAACAAGCATTTCCCGACGCACTTTTCTCGGCTCTTCCGCGCTTGCCGCTGCGGCGTGTGCCGGGCCCGCGTTCTCGGTCGCGCAACCTAAGCCCGCGGATGGCGCGCCGTCGCCGGTGAGGCTCGGCATCGCCACTTATACCTTTCGCAATTTCACGCGGGCGCAGATGATCCCGTGGCTCAAACAACTCCACGTCACGGGCATCAACTGCAAGGACGTGAGGGATCATCTGCCCATGGATTCATCCGCCGAAGTGCAGGCCCTCTCGGAATATCACGCGAATGGGATCGAACTGCACGCCGCAGGAACCATTTATTTCCCCAAGGATGAAGACGAGGACATTCGCAGCAAGTTTGAGTACTGCAAGCTAGCGGGCATCAA